>Ga0326597_10000636_pt1 | contig 61185 bp, 60 predicted proteins | sample RVTome_12_FD_203789 | JGI IMG/M metagenome (GOLD analysis project Ga0326597, IMG submission 203789) | Soil microbial communities from uranium-contaminated site in the Upper Colorado River Basin, Wyoming, United States - RVT100D185 | ecosystem: Environmental > Terrestrial > Soil > Contaminated >...
CCTCGCGCTGCTCCCCGCTCGCCGTCACAGGAGATTTCCCCGCCATGTCCCGCCGCCCTCGCGAATCAGTGCGACGATGGAATCATGCCGAAGATTCGTTGGTCAAGCTGATGGAGTCTGCTTAGGTCTGATCCCCTGGCCGCAGGATGTGGGCGTGGTCGGCGGCGTAGAGGCGGCTGTCGTCGAAGTCCGCCGGCGCCAGCACGCGGCCGACCAGGATCAGCGCCGTGCGCGTGAGCTTGGCGGCGCGGACCTTGGCGCGGATGTCGGCGAGGCTGCCGATGATGATCTGCTGATCCGGCCAGCTCGCCCGGTAAACCACCGCCACCGGGCAGTCGGCTCCCAGCACCGGGGTCAGCTCAGCACAGATCTTCGCCAGATTGCGCACCGAGAGGTGGATCGCCAGGGTTGCCCCGGTGGCGGCGAAGCTTGTCAGCGACTCGCCCTCGGGCATCGCCGAGGCCTGCATGGCGGTGCGCGTCAGCACCACGCTCTGCGCCACGCCGGGCAGGGTCAATTCACGCTGCAAGGCGGCCGCGGCGGCGGCGAAGGCCGGCACGCCGGGGGTGATGTCGTAAGGAATGCCGAGGGCAGCCAGGCGGCGGATCTGCTCGGCGATGGCGCCGTAGAGCGAGGGATCGCCGGAATGCACTCGCGCCACCTCCCGGCCCTGGCGGTGCGCGGCCTCGATGCGGGCAATGATCTGGTCCAGGGTCAGGGGCGCGCTATCGACCACCTCGGCCCCGGGCTGGGCCCAGCCGACGACGGCGGCGGGAACCAGCGAGCCGGCATAGAGCACCAGGTCGGCGGCGGCGATCAGCTCGCGCCCGCGCAGCGTGATCAGGTCGGGCGCGCCCGGCCCGGCGCCGATGAAATGCACCGTCACGGCGCCTGCCTCGGTTCAGCTTGCGGCCCGGCGCCGTAGCCGCGCGGCGTGTACATGCGCTTGGCCCCGCCGGCGCCCTCGATGATGCGGCTTTCGCTGTTGCCGATCAGGACCACGGTCAGCATGTCGATCCCGCCGGCATCGAGTTCGGCCAGGGTTCGGATGGCCACAGTTTCGTCCGTCCGGCCCAGGTTGCGGGCCAGCGCCACCGGGGTCGCGGGGGCACGGTGGCGGGCGAGGCAGGCCAGCGCGCGCTCGAGCGGCTGGCGCCGGCGGGCCGAGGCCGGATTGTAGAGGGCGATAACGAAATCGGCCGCGGCCGCGGCCTCGAGCCGGCGCTCGATCAGCTCCAGCGGGGTCAGCAGGTCGGACAGCGAGATGGCGCAAAAGTCGTGGCCGAGCGGTGCACCGACCCGCGCCGCCGCCGCCTGCAGGGCCGAGATTCCAGGCAGCACCTCGATGGCGAGGCGCCGCCAGGCCTCCACCCCCGCGCCGTCGACGGTCTCGAAGACCAGGGCGGCCATGGCGTAGATGCCGGCATCTCCGGACGAGACCAGCGCCACCTCGCGGCCCTCGGCGGCGAGCTCCAGGGCATGACGGACCCGCGCCTCTTCCGCGCCCAGCGGGAAAGGGTGCCGGGCCGCTTCGGGCACCAGGTCGGCGACGAGATCGAGATAGAGCCCGTAGCCGACCACGGCCTCGGCCCGGCGCAGTGCCGCGATCACCTCGGCCGTGCGCCAGGCCGCTTCGCCCGGCCCGATGCCGACGACGCTGAGCCGGCCCGCCGCGCGACCGGCGCGGCGGGCATCGATGACGCCGGGGGCGCGCGCCAGCGCCGCCGTGGCCCGCGCCGACTTGCGTTTCGCCACCGCCAGCAGCGCGTCCGGCCCGGCCGCCGCCAGGGCGGCGGCTTCGGCGACGCCGTGGCTGCCGACGGCCAGGTGCACGACCTCCGACGGTGTCGCCAGGCGCGGCGTCTCGGCCTCCAGTTCGGCGGCGCTGAAGAACCGCGCCGGGACGCCGAAGTGCGCGGCCGCGGCCAGAACCGCCGGCTCGTCGGCCTTCAGCTCGAGCGAGGCGATGCAGGCGAGCGAGAGGGCTGCATATCCGGATTCGGCGAGCGTCGCTTCGGCCAGCCGACAAACCTCGGCGGGGCTGGCGCCGCGCTCGCAGCCGAGGCCCAGCACCAGCGTTTCCGGGTGCAACAGCAGCTCGTCCGCCGCCGCGGGGCCGGCACGGTCGCTCAGGCGGACGGCCAGAGCGCCGCTCTCGCCGAAGCGGGCGCCGCTTTGCCGCAGCCAGCCGGCATCGCCGCTCTCGACCACCAGACGGACCTGCTCACCGGCCAGCAAGGCCGCCGTCACCGCCTTGGCCATCTCCGGGTTGGCGGCACGCCAGCCGGGCGGCGGCGCGTCCAGGGCCAGGCCGAAGCGCAAATCGCCGGCGGTGGTGATCGCGGGAGCGACGCCCAACACCTCGCCGATACGGCGGGCGAGCTCGTTGCCGCCCCGGTGCCCGCCCAACAGCGGGATCACCGCCGAAGCGTCCTCGGCGACGGCCAGCACCGGCGGTTCCGCCGTCTTGTCTGCGAGCAGCGGCGCCAGGCAGCGAATCAGCACGCCCGTCGCCACCAGGCCGACGATCGGGCGGCCGTCGCGGAACAGGGCGGCAAGATGGGCGGCCAGCGCCTCGAAAGTGACGTCGGCGCCCTCGACGCGGCCGGCGGGGCCATGCACCTCGCCGCCGACCGCCGCCCGCAGGCGCTCAGCCGTCGCCAGGCCGCCCGGCCCGAGGACGATGAATGCGGGCGCCGTCATCGCCAGGCCTCGCCGCGCCGGTGCACCAGGACCATCGAGAAATAGGGCGCCTCGCCGGCCGCCACCTGGTCCAGCGGCAGGACCCGTTCCTCGGCCATGGTCGCGCGCTCGACATAGCGCGCATTGCGGGCCAGGCCGAGCTCGGCCAGCACCGCCCGGACCTTGTCCAGATGGCGGCCGACCTTGATCACGGCGGCGGCGTCGGCCTCGGCGAGCCGCGCTTTCAGAACCGCCGCATCGAGGGTCGCCGGCAGCACCACCAGGACGTCGTCGCGGGCGGCCAGCGGCGCCCGCAGCACGGCGGCGCAGGCGGTCAGGGACGAGACCCCCGGCACCACCTCGACACGGAAGCGCGCCGCGAGGCGGGCGAAGAGATACATGAACGAGCCGTAGAAGAAGGGATCGCCCTCGCACAGCACGGCGACGTCGCGGCCGCGCTCGATCTCGCGACCGAGCCGGCCGGCGGCGCGCGCATAGACCTGCTGGTCGGGAAACGCTCCGCCGTAGATCGGAATCTCGATCGGCACCTCCTCAACCGCGGGGCCGATATGCGGCGCGGCGATGCGGCGGGCCAGGCTGTCGCCGGCCTCGGTCGCCGGATAGGCAATGACGGGCACGCGGGCCAGGATGCGCTGCGCCTTCAGGGTGATCAGCTCGGGATCGCCGGGCCCGACGCCGAGGCCGTAAACCATGCCGTTCATGGCTTCACCGCCGCCCACTGCGTCACCGGTAGCAATGGCCGCCAGCCAGTCAGGCCACCGACCGGCTCGGCCCGGGAGACGGCGATGCGCACGAGCTCGCCGCCGAAGCGCGCACGAGCCTCGGCCAGGCGCTGCTCGCCTTCCAGCGTCACCACGTTGGCGACCAGCCGCCCGCCGGTGCCAAGCGCTTGCCAGCACGTTTCCAGCAGTCCCGGCTTCGTCAGGCCACCACCGATGAAGACCGCGTCCGGCGGCGCCAGGCCGTCGAGCGCCGCCGGCGCCTCGCCGTGCACGACCTCCAGCGCCGGCGTGCCGAGATTGCTCGCATTCTCGGCGATCATGGCGATGCGCTCCGGCGCACGCTCGATGGCGATGGCGCCGGCATTGGCGGCGGCGCGCAGCCACTCGATGGCGATCGAGGCGGCGCCGGCGCCGACGTCCCAGAGCCGCTGGCCCGGCAGCGGCGCGAGGCGCGCCAGGGTCGCGGCGCGGACCTCGCGCTTGGTCAGCTGGCCGTCGTGGCGGAAGGCCTCGTCGGGCAGGCCGGGCAGGCGCGGCAGGATCTCGGCGCCGGGCCCAGCCACGACTTCCAGCGCGATGGTATTGAGATCGGCGATCCGCGCCGTCGACCAGCTCTCGGCCGTCGCCTCGGTCCGCGCCTCCTGCGACCCGCCCATGTGCGCCAGGGCGGTGATCCGCGAGGAGCCGAAGCCGCGCGCGGTCAGGTGCCGGGCGACCTGGGCCGGCGTCTCGCCGTCGTGTGCGAGCAGCAAGAGCCGCTGGCCCGGCAGCAGCCAACCATTCAACAGCGCCAACGGCCGACCGTGCAGGGTCAGGGTCTCGACCGTGTGGCGCGGCCAGGCGAGCCGGGCGCAAGCCAAGGCGAAGGCCGAGGGGGCCGGGACGATGCGCATTTCCGACGGCGCCAGGTGCCGGGCCAGGGTCGAACCGATGCCGAAGCACATCGGATCGCCGGTGGCCAGCACGACCACCCGCTTGTCCTGCCGGGCCTTCAGCTTGGCCAGCAGCGGCTCCAATGGAAACTGCCAGCCGAAGCTCTCCGCCGCGTGCGGGCCGATCAGCGCCAGATGGCGTTCGCCGCCGACCAGCACCTCGGCGGCATTGACCAGCGCGCGGGCCGCCGGGCTCAGGCCGTCGAGGCCGTCCTCGCCGAGGCCGACGACGCTGAGCCAGGGGGTGCTCATCGGCGGTCCCCGGCGATGGCGTTGACCGCCGCCGCCGCCATGGCGCTGCCGCCGAGGCGGCCCTTCAGGGTCAGGTAGGGGATTTTGATCGGCGCCTCGATCAGCGCCGCCTTGGCCTCGGCGGCGCCGACGAAGCCGACCGGAAAGGCCAGGATCGCCGCCGGCTTGGGCCAGCCCGCCGCCAACCGCTCAAGGAGATGGAAGAGCGCCGTCGGCGCGTTGCCGATGGCCACCACGGCGCCCTCGAGGTGCGGTCGCCAGAGCTCGACAGCGGCCGCCGAGCGCGTGGTAGCGAGCCGCCGGGCCAGTTCCGCCGTCCGCTCGCGGCGGATGGTGCAAATCAGCCGGTTCGCGGCCGGCAGCCGTCCGGCGATGATGCCGTGGCGCAGCATCTCGCCATCGCAGAGGATCGGGGCGCCGGCGCGCAGCGCCTTTCGCGCCGTCCCGACGACCCGCGGCGCATAGGCCAGGTCGGCGATGATTCCGGGCAGGCCGCAGGCGTGCACCAGGCGTTCGGCGACCGGCACCAGCTCGCCCGGCAGGCCGTCGAACTTTGCCGTACTACGGATTTTCGCGAACGACTGCCGGTAGATTTCCGCCGGGTCCTTCTCGTAAGCGTAACGCCGCGCCCGCAGGGTGCCGGCGCCGAGCAGCCAGCCCTCCTCGCGCTCGACCAGGCGGCGCTGTGCCGTCACCAGCTCGGCGGGGCCGGAAAGATCGTGCGCCAGCAGCCCGGCCTCGTCGCGGGCGGCGAAAAAGCGGGCCGCGGCCGAGACCTGGCGCTGGTCCTTGACCTCGCCTTCGCCGAGGCCGAGCGGCACCAGCGAGGGGTAGACCTCGGCCAGGACGATGGCGGCCTCGGCGGGCGGGCGCAGCCCGGTCTCGAACGGCCAGACCCGGGTCTGCGCCGCCAGCGCCGGGTGGTCGCGCAGCGCCCGCTGCACCGGGACGCCGAGCAGCGCCTGGCTGCCGACGGAGCCGACATAGGCGAGCTTCCAGCAGGGCTGCGCCCTCGGCACGTAGGCCTCGCAGAGCCGCCGCTCGGCCAAGCCGCTGGCCGCGTACTCGGACGGCTTGCGCGTCGCCAGATAGCCGTCGGCGAAGGCGCCGTGGCAACCCCAGAACGGGAACGGTCCCCCGGAGATGCGTTTGTTCAATGCCTTCGCCACCTCGAAGCGGTTGTTGCGGTTGTCGGCCGCGTCTTCGACCAGTCCGGCCAGGCCGTCCCAGACGGCGCGCCAGGGCCGGCCGCGGAAGCCGGCCTGTCTGGCAAAACCCTCGGGGTAGGCGTTGGGAAAATCGAAGCCGGCCAGCACGCGCCGGCCCGCGGCGGCCAGGCCGCTCAGCATCGTGGCGATCTCGTCGTGTGCCTGGGCCCGGGTCGCCGGGTTGCGCAGGGCCTCGATCCGCAGGCCGCGGCCGCGCCGGCGCAAGAGGCAGTACCAGATGCTGTCGGCGCCTTGCTTCGGCCGGCTCTCGGCACTCCAATCGACGATCAGATAGGCGTCGAACAGCGGCATCTAGCGCATCTCAATCATCCGCATCGCTCTTCAGCGTCCGCGGTCCCAGCGGATGGTCGCGGTGCGGATAGGGGTGGTGGTGGCCGTGGCCGTGCCCATGCCCATGGTCGTGTTTGTGACCGTGGCCGGGGTGATGGTCGTGATCGTGGTCGTCGTGGTGATGGTGGCGCGCCGACAGCCCCTCGACGTGATGGTGGTGGCTCGCTTGCGCCAGGCCGACCTCGTCCTCGAAGCCGAGGATCTGCGTGCGGTACTTGCACAGCTTGCAGTTCATCACGTTGCTGCCCTGCAGGATCTCCTCGACGCGCTCGGCGAAGGCGTCCAGCACCAGGGGATGGTCGGCGAGGTAGGGCGCCTTCAGGAACTCGATCTCCGGATACAGCCGGGCCACCCGGTCGGTATGCGCGTAGATGCGCTTCACCAGGATGCCGGTGAAGAGGAAATAGGGAAAGACGACGATGCGCCGGTAGCCCAGCCTGGCCGCGTGCTCCAGCGCCGGCGCCACCAGCGGGAAGGTGACGCCGGAGTAGGCGGTCTCGGCCCAGCCGAAGCCGAAGCCCTCCCACAGCATCCGTGTCACCTTGGCGACGTTGGAGTTGGCGTCGGGGTCGGAGGCGCCCCGCCCGACCACGACCAGCAAGGTCTCGGCCGCGGGAACCGCTTCGGCGGCGGCGATGGCGGCACGGATACGCTCGGCCGAGGCGCGCAGCAGCTTGGCGTCGACCGCCAACTCGCGGCCATAATGGATGTGGGTGCCGGGATGCTGGGCCTGGTAGGTGTTCAACACCGAGGGGATGTCGTTCTTGGCGTGGCCGGCGGCGAACAGCATCGCCGGCAGGGCCAGGATCTCGTCGTTGCCGCGCTGCCTGAGTGCGTCCAGGCCGTCGCGGATGATCGGCGTCGCGAACTCCAGGAAGCCGGAATCGACGTCATAGTGCGGCAGCCGCTCGCGGATGCCGCGGGCCACCGAGGCGAACTCGGCGATCGCGTCCGCATCTCGGCTGCCGTGGCCGCAGACCATCACGCCCGTCTTGCCCATCGTCTATCCCTCCCCGTCTTTCCCCGCGCTATGGATTGACCGGCACCGCCGCCGCCCACATGCTCCGGCGATGCCGCTCGTCCTGCCCATGCGCTTCGACCCGTTCGCCGTTCTGGTGCTGGCGTTGCTGCTGGATGCGTTGATCGGCGACCCGCCGCGGGTCTGGCGCCACATGCCGCACCCGGTGAAGGGCATGGGTAGCCTGGTCAGCTGGCTTGAGCGCGGCCTGAGCCGGCCCGAGGCCGGCGCCGCGGCGCAACGCTGGCGCGGCCGCCTCGCCTGCCTCGTCAACCTGGCGGTGAACACGGCGATCGGGGGCTTCCTCGCCTGGGCGCTGCTGCAGACCGGTCTCGCCTTCCTGATCGAGGCGCTGATCGTCGCCCTGTTGCTGGCCGGGCGGGATCTCTACGACCACGTCGCCCGCGTCGCCCGGGCGCTCGGGCGGGGCGGCCTCGCCGGCGGGCGCGAGGCGGTCCGCCATATCGTCGGCCGCGATCCCGACAGCCTTGATGAGCACGGCGTCGCGCGCGCCGCCATCGAATCGCTGGCCGAGGGCTTCTGCGACGCCGTCGTCGCTCCGGCGTTCTGGTATGTCGTCTTCGGCCTGCCGGGCCTGTTCGCCTACAAGGCGCTGAACACCGCCGACAGCATGATCGGCCACACCTCCGAGCGCTACCGCGAGTTCGGGCGCGCCAGCGCCAGGCTCGACGATCTCGCCAACTGGATTCCGGCCAGGCTTGCCGGCATGGTCGTGGTCGGCGCCGGCTGGTTGGCGCAGGGGGCCGACGCTAGGGCCGCCTATGCGGCGATGCGGCGCGATGCGCCGAAGCACCGCTCGCCCAACGCCGGCTGGACCGAGGCGGCGTTCGCCGGCGCCCTCGGCCTGAGGCTGGCCGGGCCGCGGCGCTATCAGGGCCGGACCGTCGAGGACGCCTGGATGGGCGATGGGCGCTCCGCGGCCACCGCCGCCGACATCCGCCGGGCGCTGGGGCTCTATCTGCATGCCGCCGGCCTCTTCGTCGCCGTCATGCTGGTCTGCGCCTGGCTCAACCGCTGAGCCGCCAGCCGCCAGATCAGTTCCAGGTCGAGATGCCGTTCGAGGTGCCCGGCCAGGCGGTCGAGCACGGCGTCGACTTCGCGCTCGTAATTGAGCGCCGCCGCCGCGCCGCCGAGACGCGCCAGGAAGGCGCGGCGGAAGGCGTCGCTGGCGAACAATCCGTGCAGATAGCAGCCCATGATGCGGCCGTCGGCGGAGACGGCGCCGTCGGGACGGTCGGCAAGTTCCAGCATCGGCCGGGCCAGACCGGGGCCGTGGCTTCGCCCCATGTGCATCTCGTAGCCGCTCACCGCCGCGCCGCTCGCCAGCTCACGGCCGGCGATGCGGGCCAGCCGCTTGGCCGGCTTCAGCTCGGTCGTAAGCTGCAGCAGGCCCAGGCCGTCGACCTCGGCTGGCGGTCCTTCGACGCCGTCGGCATCGGCGATGCGCAGGCCCAGCATCTGCAGGCCGGCGCAGAGGCCGAGCACGCTGCCGCCGCGGCGGACATGGGCGGCAAGGTCCAGATCCCAGCCCTGGCGGCGCAGGAACGCGAGGTCGGCGATGGTCGCCTTCGAGCCCGGCAGGATCACCAGATCGGCATCGCCCGGCAGCGGCCGGCCGGGCGATACGACGACGACCTCGACGCCGGGCTCGAGGCGCAGCGGGTCGAGATCGTCGAAGTTGGCGATCCGGGCGAGCCGCGGCGCCGCGATCTTGACGCGGCGGCCGGCAGGGGGAGCAGCGTCGCGGGCGGGCGGGACCGTTGAGGTGTCGAGGCCGAGGGCGTCCTCGGCCGGCAGCTTCCAGGCCTCCTCGAACCAGGGCACCAGGCCGACCGGGCTGAGGTCGGTCCGCGCGGCGATCTCCGCCATGCCGTCGGCAAACAGGCTGGCGTCGCCGCGGAACCTGTTGACCAGGAAGCCGGAAAGATGGCGGCGGTCCTCGGGCGCCAGCACCGCCTGGGTGCCGACCATCTGCGCGATGACGCCGCCGCGGTCGATGTCGCCGATCAGCACCACCGGCAGCCCGGCGGCGCGGGCGAAGCCCATGTTGGCGATGTCGCCGGCGCGCAGGTTGATCTCGGCCGGGCTGCCGGCGCCCTCGACCAGGACCAGTTCGGCCTCGCCGGCCAGCCGCTGGTAGCTCTCCAGCACCGGGGACATAAGATCGGTCTTCAGGGCTTGGTAGTCGCGCGCGCCGGCGCGGCCGACGACCTGGCCCTGCACCACCACCTGCGCCCCGCTCTCGGCCTCCGGCTTCAGCAGCACCGGGTTCATGTGCACGCTGGGGGCGACGCCCGCGGCGCGCGCCTGCAGCAGCTGCGCGCGGCCGATCTCGCCGCCGTCGGCTGTGACACCGGCGTTGTTCGACATGTTCTGCGGCTTGAACGGGCGGACGGCGCGGCCGCGCCGGGCGAAGGCGCGGGCCAGGCCGGCGACGATCAGCGACTTGCCGACGTCGGAGCCCGTGCCCTGGAACATGATCGCCCGCGCCGTCACTGCCCCACCTCAGAACTCGATGCCGACCTGCGCCTTGACGCCGGCGCGGAAGGGGTGCTTGACCATGCCCATCTCGGTCACCAGGTCGGCGGCCTCGATCAGCTCGGGCTTGGCGTTGCGGCCGGTGACGACGACGTGCAGGTCGGGCGGGCGGGCCGCAAGCGTCGCCACCACGTCGGCGACGTCGAGATAACCGTAGCGCAGGACGATGTTGAGCTCGTCGAGCAGCAGCAGGCGATAGCGCGGCTGCGGCCCGCGGCAGGCCTCGATCATCGCCTTGGCCACCGCCCAGGCCGCCTCGGCGGCGGCGATGTCGCGCTGGCGATCCTGGGTCTCCCAGGTGAAGCCCTCGCCCATGGTGCGGACGGTGACCAGGTCGCCGAAGCGCTCCAGCGCCCGGCGTTCGCCGGTCTCCCACCTGCCCTTGACGAACTGCACGATGCCGACCGGCATGGCGTGGCCGAGCGCGCGCATCACCAGGCCGAAGGCCGCCGTCGACTTGCCCTTGCCCTTGCCGGTATGGACGATCAGCAGCCCCTTCTCGATGGTCTTGCCGGCCACGATCTTGTCGCGCGCCGCCTTCTTGCGGGCCATCTTCTCGGCGTGGCGGCGGTCCAGATCGTCGCTCTCGCTCATCTCATCTCCCCCCACCGGCCAGAGCCTCGAGCTCGCGGGCCACGGCGTTGCGGCGCGGCCGCCACAGGCCCCGCGCCTGGGCTTCGAGCAGCCGCTCGGCGATCTCGCGCCCGGCATCCGGGTTGTTCTCGAACAGGAAGTCGCGGGTCTCCTGATCGCCGAGATAGGCCTCGTAGACGAGATCGAAGTGGTGGTCCCGGACCGCGTGCGCGGTGGCCGCGAAGGCGAATAGATAGTCGACCGTCGCCGCCATCTCGAAGGCGCCCTTGTAGCCGTGCCGCTTGACCCCGGCGAGCCATTTCGGGTTGATCACGCGGGCGCGCACGACGCGGGCGATCTCCTCCTCCAGGCTCCTGATTTTCGGGCTCTCGGGCCGCGAGTGGTCGTTGTGATAGACCGCCGGCTGGCGCCCGGAGAGGACGCGCGCGGCCGCCGCAAGGCCGCCCTCGAACTGGTAGTAGTCGTCGGAATCCAGGAGGTCGTGCTCGCGGTTGTCCTGGTTGTGCAGGACCAGCGACAGCTCCTTGAGGCGGCTCTCGAACAGGCGATGCTCGGCCGCACCCTCCAGGCCGGCGCCGTAGGCGTAGCCGCCCCAGGCGACATAGGCGCGGGCGAGATCGGCCTCGCTCTCCCAGCCCCGCTCGTCGATCAGCGCCTGCAGCCCGGCGCCGTAGGCGCCGGGCTTGGAGCCGAAGACGCGGATGCGGGCCCGCCGGCGCGCCGTCTCAGGCGGGGCGCCCTCGGCCTCGAAGCGCCGGGCGTCGCGGGCGACCCGGGCGGCGAGGGGATTGAGCGCCTCCGGCTCGTCCAGATCGGCCACCGCGGCGATGGCCGAATCGACCAGCGCGATCTGCGCCGGGAAGGCATCGCGGAAGAAGCCTGAGACCCGCAGCGTGACGTCGACGCGCGGCCGGTCGAGGAGGTCGAGCGGCAGCACCTCGAAGCCGCCGACCCGGCCCGAGCCCTGGTCCCAGCGCGGCCGCACGCCCAAAAGGGCCAGGGCCTGGGCGATGTCGTCGCCGCCGGTGCGCATGTTGGCGGTGCCCCAGGCTGAAAGCGCCAGCGCCCGCGGCCATTCGCCGTGTTCCTGCAGATAGCGCTCCAACACCAGCCCGGCCGACTTCCAGCCCAGCTGCCAGGCCACCGGCGTCGGCACGGCGCGGGTGTCGACCGAGTAGAAGTTGCGCCCCGTCGGCAGCACCTCGGGCCGGCCGCGGCTTGGCGCGCCGCTCGGGCCGGGGGCGATGAAACGGCCGTCGAGGCCGGCCAGCAGGGCCGCCGTCTCGGCCGCGCCGGAAGCCTCGACCGCGGGGCGCAGCTGCTCGCCGATCCGCGTCAGCACGGCGGTGGTGCGCGGCCACGCGATCGGCGCCTCGAGGTCGCCGGCGATGAGGTCGCGGGCCAGCCGCTCCAGCCGCTCCACCGTGTCGCCCCGGCTGCGCCAGGGATCTTCGCTGCGTTCCGACAGCGTCGGCGGCCGCGGGCCGGTCCAGGGCTCGGCCATGGCGCAGTCGAGCGGATCGAAGCCGTCGAGGCCGAGGTCGGCGGCGAGAGCGCGCAGCAACGACGCATCGCCGCCGTCGCCACCGCCGCGCGGCACGCGCACCAGTGCCACCAGCAGGTCGGCGAGCAGCGCGCCGTCCGGGCTCGTGCCGAAGACGTGCAGGCCGTCGCGGATCTGCATCTCCTTCAACTCGCAGAGATAGGCGTCGAGCCGCTTCAAGCGTTCCGCCTGGTCGCCCGCACGCTCGAACCCGAGGTCGCGGTCGAGGCCGGAGGCCTCGGCCAGGGCCAGGATCTCGGCGGCCAGCGGCTTCAGCCGGCGCGGGTCGAGCCCGGCGGCCTCGTAGTATTCGTCGACCAGCGCCTCCAGCTGCTTTAAGGGTCCGTAGCTCTCGGCCCGGGTCAGCGGCGGCGTCAGGTGGTCGACGACCACGGCCTGGGCCCGGCGCTTGGCCTGGGCGCCCTCGCCGGGGTCGTTGACGATGAAGGGGTAGAGGTGCGGCAGCGGTCCCAGCGCCGCCTCGGGCCAGCATTCCGCCGACAGCGCCAGGGCCTTGCCCGGCAGCCACTCCAGGTTGCCGTGCTTGCCGAAGTGCACCACGGCGTCGGCGCGGAAGATCTCGCGGACCCAGGCGTAGGCGGCGAGATAGCCGTGCGGCGGCACCAGGTCGGGGTCGTGGTAGCTCGACTTCGGGTCGATGTTGTAGCCGCGCGCCGGCTGGATCAGCACCGCGACGTTGCCGAAGCGCAGCGCCGGCAGGGCGAAGCCGCCGCAGTCGACGGCGCCGGCGCGGAAACCGGGATCGCCCTCGGGCGGTCCCCAACGCTGCGTCACCTGCTGGCGCAGGGCCGCCGGCAGCACCGCGAAGAACAGCTCGTATTCCGGCAGGGCCAGCATCGTCTCGGCCGGCCGGCCGCGGCTCCGCCGCCCGTCGTTGCTCGGGCCCTCGAGCAGGCGGCGCACGAGCGCGTTGCCGTCGGCCGGCAGTTCGCCGACGGCATAGCCGGCATCCTTCATGGCCTTGAGCGCCGCCAGCACGCTCGCCGGCGTGTCCAGGCCGACGCCGTTGCCAACGCGGCCGTCGCGGTTGGGATAGTTGGCGAGCAGGACAGCGATTCGCCGCTCCGCCACGAGCTTCCGCCGCAGACCGGCCCAGGCGGCGGCAAGCGCGGCGACGAAGTCGATGCGGTCGGGCACGCTGGCATAGCGGATCAGCGGGCTCTCGGTGAGCGGATCGAAGCGGGCCTCGGCCTTGAACGAGACGGCCCGCGTCAGCAGCCGGCCGTCGAGCTCGGGCAGGGCCACGTTCATGGCGATGTCGCGGGCCGACAGGCCTTGCGTGCCGCCACGCCAGGCGGCCTCGCTGCCGCCAGAGAAAACGACCTGCAGGACCGGGCAGTCGGCGTCGTCGAAGGGCGTCGCCTCGGCCCCGCCGCCCGGCTTGGCGACGGCGAAGGCGGTGGCGTTGAGGATCACCGAGGGCGGCGCGCCGGCGAGCACCTGCCGCAACAGTCCGGCCGACAGCGCGTCCTTCAGGCTGGCGACATAGACCGGCAGGACGTTGAGGCCGCGCCCACCCAAAGCGGCGATCAGGTCGTCGACCGGGGCCAGATTGCCGGCCTGCACCAGCGCCCGATAGAAGATCAGCGCGGCGGTCGGCGCGTCCGCCCGCCACTCCGCCCTGATCGAATCGAGATCGGTCCGCTCGCGCTCGGGCCAGTAGAGCCCGGCAGAAAGCAGCGGCTCGGGCTCGCGCCATTCGCGCCGGCTGCCGATGAGGTCGGCGGCGTAGGCGAGCAGGCTCTGCGCGTTCGCGATGCCGCCCTGGACGCCATACTGCCAGAGCCGGTGGCGGGCCTCGCGCGGCAGGGTCGACAACGCGTCCAGCTCCGGGTCCGGCTGCTCGTCGCCGGGCAGCAGGGCCAGGGCGATCCGGCGCGCCCGCGCGATCTCGACCAGGCGCTCGACGCCGTAAGGCCAGTAAGCGGCCCCGCCCAGCAGCCGCACGATGACGAGCCTGGCGTGCTGCAGCACGGTCTCGGCATAGAGATCGACCGAGAGGTGGTGGCCGAGCTGCATCAGGTTGGCGAGCCGTAGGCTGGGGAAGTCGGGGCCGAGGCGGCTGCGCGCCTCGGCCAGGCAGGAGAGCTCGCTGTCGGCGGCCGAGAGGATGACGATGTCGCCGGGACTCTGGCCGAAATCAACCGCCTCGCCGTCGGCGATCTGACCCGGTTGTGCGGCCAGCAGGTGCATCGCCGCTAGGTGCCCAGCGCGCGCAGGATCGCCGGCTGGTCGAGGCCGCGCTGGCCGATGACGACGAGCTGGCCCCGCCTCGCCTCGTCGCGTCGCCAGGGACGGTCGAAGTAATGCTGGATGCGGCCGCCGACGCCCTGCACCACCAGCCGCGTCGGCTTCGCCCGGACGGCGAGGAAGCCCTTGATGCGCAGGATGTCGTGCGCCGCCACCGCCCCAAGCAAGGCTTCGAGCAGGGCTTCCGGTGCCGCGATCTCGGGCAGGTCGACGACGAAGCTCTCGAAATCGTCGTGCTCGTGCTCGGCCTCGCCGTCGTGGTGCGAGGGCCGATTCTCGACGTCCGCTTCGGCGGCGGCGCCAAGGCCGAGCAGGACCAGCGGGTCGACGACGCCCTGCGTCGCCTGCACAAGCTTGACCTGCGGTCTCAACGCCCCCCGGATCTCGGAGGCCAGGCGCTCGCGGCCCTCCGCATCCAGGAGATCGCTCTTGTTCAGCACCACGAGGTCGGCGCAGGCGAGCTGGTCCTCGTAGAGTTCGGTCAGCGGGCTGTCGTGCTCGAGGTTGGGGTCGGCCCGGCGTTGCGCCGCCACGGCTTCCGGGTTCTCGGCAAAGCGGCCCGCGGCGACCGCCGGCCCGTCCAGCACCGCGACGACGCCGTCGACGGTCACCCGGGTGCGCACCTCGGGCCAGTTGAAGGCCTGCACCAAGGGCTTGGGCAGGGCCAAGCCCGAGGTCTCGATGATGATGTGCTCGGGCGCGGCGGGCCGCGCCAGCAGCGCCTCGATGGTCGGCAGGAAATCGTCGGCGACGGTGCAGCAGATGCAGCCGTTGGCGAGCTCGACGATGTCCTCCTCGCCGCAATTCGGCAGCCCGCAGGCCTTGATGATCTCGGCGTCGATGCCGAGCTCGCCGAACTCGTTGATGATGAGGGCGATGCGCCGCCCGCCGGCCCGTGCCAGCAGGTGGCGGATCATGCTGGTCTTGCCGGCGCCAAGGAAGCCGGTGATGACCGTGGCCGGGATCTTGCTGCTGGGCTCGCTCATCATGACCTCTTTGCCTCGTCCTTGAGGATGATCGGCAGGCCGGCGGCGAGAAAGGCGACCCGATCGGCCGCTGCCGCCACGGCTTGGTTCAGGCGCCCGGCGGCGTCGCGGAAGCGCCGGGCCAGGGCATTCTCGGGCACGATGCCGAGGCCGACCTCGTTGGCCACCAGGACCAGCGGTCCCGGCGCAGCGGCACAGACCTCCAGCAGCGCCGCCGTCTCGGTCTCCGGATCGCGCGCCGCCGCCAGCAGGTTGGCGAGCCAGAGCGTCAGACAGTCGACCAGCACCGCGGCTTCGGGCGCGCCGGCGCGCGAAAGCGCCGCCGGCAGCGCCAGCGGCTCCTCGATCGTCACCCAACGGCCGCCACGCCGCGCCCGGTGGCGGGCGATCCGCTCCGCCATCTCGGCATCTGCGGCCGCGGCGGTGGCCAGGTAGATGCAGGCGCCTGGCTGGCTCTCGATCAGGGCCTCGGCGTAAGCGCTCTTGCCGGAGCGGGCGCCGCCCAGCACCAGGGTCAGCGGCGGCAGCGGGGAAGGTGCGAACTCGACCGCGGTCACTGGCGCATCCTCCCTCCGAGGACGTGTTGCCGCCGGGCCCATCCCGGCGGCGGCATTGCCATCGTCTCCGAGGAGGTCTCCTGGCTCGGGGTCGCCGGTCCCGGCGGCCTTCCCGGTCGGCCGGGCCTTGCGCCCATCGACCAGTGGCATTCCGTCGGACCCTCGCCCTTACAGTTGCGGGGGCAGCGCCGGCCTTGGCATTGCGTCGATCCCTGCGGACGACGGCGGCCGCACCGGCTTCCCTCTTCTCGGACCAGCCGACGCTAGCACGCTTCGCCGCAGCGGCGCCAGGGTCGCCAACTGGGCTTGCCGTCGGGTTCGGAATCGCGCGGAAATGCCGTATCCTCCGCCGTCGCCGCCTGTCGCGCCGGCATGGCAGCCCGCACGTCGTGAGGGCCTGTTGGGATTCGGGGTCTTGTTCCGCTGTCTTGCACTCGCCGTTCTCGGCTTCACGCCGGCCGTGATCCACGCCGCGGAACTGCCGTGCTATCCGCCGCAACGCTACGCGGCGCCGGCGGAGGCACCCTACGAGGCCGAGGCCGTGTCGGCGACGACGCGGGACGGCTATCCGCTAGCGGGAACGCTGACGCTGCCCAAGCGGGAAGCGACGCCGCTGCCGGCGGTGCTGCTGATCACCGGCTCGGGCGCGCAAACCCGCGACATGATGATCGACGCCGAGGCTCCGCTCAGCCTTTATCAGCCGTTCCGCCAGATCGCCGATACGCTTTCGCGCCGCGGCATCGCCGTGCTGCGCCTGGACGACCGAGGCACCGGCTGCTCGAAGGGTTCGCTCGAAGCGCTGACCACGCCGGAACTGGCCGACGACGCGCGCGCCGCGCTCGAATTCCTGCGGGGCCGGCCGGATCTCGATGCCGGTCGTCTGGGATTGCTCGGCTACGATGAAGGCGCCGACATCGCCGTCATGATCGCCGCCGGCGGGCCGCCGGTCCGGGCCGCCGTGCTGATGGCGGGTTCGGGAGCGACCGGGCTTAAGATCACCGAGTTCCAGCACCGGCACCTGATTTCGACCGGGGCCCTGACCGGGGAGGAGCGTGGCGAGCTCGCCGCCCGCGTCGACGAAGCGACCCTGCTGGCCCGGCGCATGGAGAAGATCCGGCAGCAGCAGGCGAGCGGCCAGCTCGGCCGCTGGATGCAGCACTACCTCGCTTACGACCCGATCCCGAACGCCCGCAAGGTCACCGTGCCGGTGCTGCTGCTACACGGCCGCGAGGACAGCCAGGTGCCCGCCGAGCATGCGCAGATCCTGGCCGCGGCGATGCGCGCCGGCGGCAACGACAAGGTCACGGTCCGGGTCCTCGACGGCCTCAACCATCTGTTCCTGGAGGATCCGTACGGCAGCTTCGTGCTCTACGCCAAGCTGCTGCAGAGCACCAATCAGCTGCCCGAGAGCCTGTTGACCGGGATCGGCGACTGGCTCGCCGCGGCGCTGGCACCGCCGTAAACCATTTCGGTGCAGCAGGGGAGCGAAGATGGCACGCATCGGCTTTCTGGGCCTGGGCAACATGGGCGCGGGCATGGCCCGCCGCCTGATCGCCCCCGGGACCGAACTTCGGGTCTGGAACCGGACGGCGGCGCGCGGCGAAGCGCTGGCGGCCTTGGGCGCCCGGGTCACGGCGACGCCGGCCGAGGCGGCGGCCGGCGCCGACGCCGTCTTCGCCATGCTCGCCGACGATGCCGCCTCGGCGGCGGTCTGGCTGGGTCGCGACGGCGCCTTGCAGGCGCTGCCGGCGGGTGCCCTGGCGATCGACTGCTCGACGCTCTCGGCGGCCTGGGTGAGCGAGCTGGCCGCCGCGGCCGCGGCGCGGCGTTTGCGCTATCTCGACGGTCCGGTGACCGGGCTGCCGGAGGCGGCGGCCGAAGGCAAGTTGACCCTGCTGGTCGGGGCCGCCGATGCGGACCTCGAGGCAGCGCGCCCCTATCTCGAGCGGCTCGGCGAGCGGATCATCCATTTCGGCCCGGTCGGCGCCGGCACCGCCTACAAGCTGACGGTGAACCTGATGGGCGCGGTGCAGATCGCCGGCGCCGCCGAGGGCCTGGCGATGGCGGCGGCGGCCGGCCTCGACCTCGCCCAGGTCGCCGAGGCCTTGGCCGCGGGCCAGGCGGCGAGCCCGCAGGTGGTCCGCACGGCACGGCGCATCGTTGCCGACGATCACGATGCCGAGGTCGTCTTCGCCGCCCGGCTGCGCCGGAAGGACGCGGACTACGGCCTCCGCCTGGCCCGCCAACTCGGTCTCGCGGCACCTTTGGGAACGACGGCGGAACGGCTTTACGCTGAGATGGTGGCAGTCGGCCTCGGCGCCCTCAATGACAGCGGCATCGTCCGCCTGCTCGGCCGGCGGGGATCCGAATGAGGCCGCTTTGACGCCTTCCGGGCGGCGGCGCGGCCCGTTTCCGGCGATCAGAAGGCGGCGATGCGCTGGCCCAGGGCGCCGACGACGCCGAAGCTGCGCCGCGAGACGGCAAGCCCGCGCTTGACCACCAGGCGGTGGTTCTCGCGGCGCGCCACCATGCGGATATCGGCCGCCGGATCGCCCTCGACCAGCAGCAGGTCGGCGAACCCGCCGTCGCGGATCCGGCCTTCATCGGCGAGGTCCAGGAGATCGGCCCCGGCCGCGGTCGAGATGCGCAGCGCGTCGATCGCGGAGATGCCGATCTCGACCATGTGCTCGAGCTCCCGCGCGTTCTCGCCGTGGCGATTGAACGGCGTGCCGGCGTCGGTGCCCATGGCGATCTTGCCGCCGGCCTCGTAGAACATCCGCACCGATTGTTCGTGCCGCGCGAAGACGCGCTCGGACTTCTCGATGGCATAGTCGGGGATGCCCTTGCCCTTCATGGCCAGGATGTTGCGCACCGCCGCCAGGGTCGGCACCAGGTAGGTGCCGCGTTCCAGCATCGCCTCGATGCAGGCCTCGGTCATGAAGATGCCGTGCTCGACCGAATCGACCCCGCCCAGGACCGCGTTCAGGATGCCCTGCGTGCCCTGGGCGTGGCTGGCGCTGCGGCGCCGGAAGCGCTTGCCCTCGGCGATTCCGGCGGCGATCTCCTCGGGGCTGTAATGCGCGTCCTCCGGATCGACGCCCGGGGTCATGACGCCGCCCGTGGCCATGATCTTGATCAGATCGGCGCCGGCGTGGATCTGCTCGCGCACCGCCCGCACCACCTCGTCGACGCCGTCGGCGATGCGGCCGGCGCGGTTGCCGTGGCCGCCGGTCATGCAGATCACCCGGCCCGAGGCGCGAATCGTCGGTCCGAGCTGGCGGCCATCGTTGCAGGCATCGCGCACGGCGAATTCCAGGTAGTCCCGGCCGCCGCAGTCGCGGATCGCGGTGATGCCGCCGGCCAGGGTTGCCTGCGCGCGCTCCAGCGCCTTCATCGTCATCGGCCCCGGCAACAGCTTCTCGGCGGCGGTGCCGGGATCGCCCTCCGCGCCCAGGCAGAGGTGGACGTGGCAGTCGATCAGGCCCGGCAGCAGCGTCGCGCCCGAGGTATCGACGATCTCGCCGGCGAAGCCGTCGAATTCACCGATCGGGGCCACCCGCTCGATGCGGTCGCCCTCGACCAGCACCGCCTGACCGTTGACCGGCTCGTGCGCGCCGTCGAAAAGGGCGCCGCCGGAATAGAGAACTTGCATCTTTAATCCCTTTCTAGCGCAGCACGCCGTTCAGGCCGCCGCCGGCATCGCCCGTCCGACGCCGCCGTGGAGGTCGAGGCAGCGCTCGAACCAGGCGGCGATGGGATCGTCGTCGTTCACCAGCCTGAAGGGGCTGGCGACCCTGGGCCACTGCAAGGCCCCGAAGGTGATGTAGTCTGCAAACAGCGGCCCTTCGCCACCGATAAAGGGCTGTTCCTGCAGCAACAGGCGCAGCGGCGTCAAGGCCCGGCTCAAGGCTGCCCGACGCTCGTCGCGGCCGCTTTGCACATCCTCCAGGCTCTTGCCGAATCGCCCTTCGCGCGAGCGGCGGAAGTAGTCCTTGTCCTCGGGCAGCACGCGGTCGTAGACGTCCTTGACCACCAGGGTGATGATCGCCGGCTGCACGATCGCCTCGACCCAGTGCTTGACGAAGCGCGCCAGATGCTTGCCGCCGGTATCGCCGAACAGCGAGGGGCGCTGCGGATAGGCCGTTTCCAGGTGTTCGGCGATGGTCCACGAATCAGCGACCATTTGCGCCCCGTCCTCGATGACAGGGACGCGGTTCTGGCTGCCGTCGGCAATGCGCCCGATCTCGGTGAAGCGGGTCGGCCGGGTCTCGAAGTCGAGGCCCTTGTGCGCCAGCGCCATGCGGGCGCGCCAGCAAAACGGGCTGAAGCGCCGGTCGTCCGCGCCGACGAGATCGTACAGAATGATCGCCAAACGACCGCCTCTCGCCTGGTGGTTGATAGCTGCCGCAGACTTTAATCGAGGGTCTGCCCGCGCGCTAGTATTGCGGAAGTATCTCCCGGGCGGGGAAGTGGGTCGCCGCCGCGCCGACGGGGGGAGGGGGCGATACGCGGCGGCGACCCGAGAGGGGGACCTCTCGATGGTGAATCTGGGGGGGCAATCGGGCGCTCATTGGTTCGAATTGCGACAATATTGAGGCAAATCGCTCTTCCTGTCCGGCACGCCCATGCTGCCGCGGGGCATGATCGCGATCTGGCGCGGCGGCGGCGATCATGTCAAAATGAGGCTCTTCGGGTGTGCTGCATCCGTCGCCGAGCGGAGCCAACAGATGCAAGATCACGCGGAATAATGGGCGAGATCGTTACGATCGAGCAGGCCCGCCGTCGGGAGCCACCCCGGCCCGGCGGCAAGGCCCGGAAGGGGGAGGCGAGCTTTTTCGATCGCCGTGAGCTTCATCAAATCCTGCAACTTTATAGCCGCAAGGTGATGGCCGGCGAATGGCGCGACTACGCGATCGGCGGCGACGACGCCGGAGCGGTCTTCGCCGTCTACGGCCACAGCTCGCCGGTGCCGCTGTTCCGGATCGCGAAGCGGCTGCGGCCGACCCGCCGGCAGGCCCGCTTTCAGGTGAGCTGCGGCGGCCGGGTGGTGCGGATGGAAAAATCGCTGGAGGCGGTGCTGCGGGCCTTGGAGCGGCGCCACCTCAGCCTGGTGGAGCAGATGTAGGGTTTGGGTCCGCGCGCCGTCCCGGATTTGGGAATCTTCGCGGCGCTGAAAAATTTTTGCATTTGCGGCTTGATTGTTGGCCGCGTTTTTGCGAAACATCGCGCCCTCGTTTGCCTGTTTCGAGGCAACCGAACCTGGCCTGTGGGCGACACAGATAACCGTTTGCCATGGGGGGTCCGGTCATGACCACCAACGCTTTGAGCCTCGTGACACCGTCGGAGTTCGATCCGGCAAAGTCTCACTTCTCCACCCGCGACGGCCTCTACTTCGCCGGCCGGCATTTATTGATCGATCTCTGGCAGGCCTCGCACCTGGAGGACCTAGACCACATCGAGGCGACGCTCAGGCGCGCCGTCGAGGCGGTGGGCGCGACCCTGCTGAAGATCGACCTGCATCACTTCTCCGAGAACAACGGCGTCTCGGGCGTCGCCGTCCTGGCCGAATCGCACATGAGTATCCATACTTGGCCAGAATGTGGTTATGCCGCCCTCGACGTCTTCGTCTGCGGCAACTGCGATCCGTATTTGGCGATCCCGGTGCTGAAGGCCGCGTTCCAGCCCAGTAGCATTCAGATAGCGGAGCACAAGCGCGGCCTGTTGCCATGAGCTGGCACGAGGAGACCCTGCACCATCACGTCCGGGAATCCCTGCGCATCGACGAAGTGATCTACGAAGGCGCCACCGCCTTCCAGCAGGTCAAGCTGTTCCGCAACAGCTCGATGGGCGTGGTGATGACGCTGGACGGCATCATCCAGACCACCGAGGCCGACGAGTTCATCTATCATGAGATGCTGGTGCATCCGCCGATCCTGGCCCACGGCGCGGTGCGGCGCGTGCTGGTGATCGGTGGCGGCGACGGCGGCTGCATCCGCGAGGTGCTGCGCCATCCGGTCGAGCGCGTGGTCATGGTCGAGCTTGACGAAGGCGTGGTGACGCTGTCGCGCCAGCATCTGCCGCATCATTCCGAGGGCGCCTTCGAGGATCCGCGGCTGCAGCTGGTCTTCGACGACGGCGCCAAGTTCGTGGAAGAATGCGACGAGAGCTTCGATGTCATCATCGTCGATTCGACCGACCCGGTCGGCCCCGGCCTGGTGCTGTTCCAGGAGCCATTCTATGCCGACTGCCGCCGTCGCCTGGGCGACGCCGGCGTCCTGGTGACCCAGAACGGCGTGCCCTTTTTCCAGCGCGGCGAGTTCGAGATGACCGGCCGCACCCGCGCCCAACTGTTCGCCCATTCGGGTTTCTATTTCGTCAGCGTGCCGACCTATTTCGGCGGCGCCATGGCGCTGGGCTGGGGCTCCGACGGCACCAATCTCGCCGCTGTGGCGCCCGAGACCATCGCCGGCCGCTATGCCGCGTGGCGCCAGGTACCGCGCTTCTACAACCCGGCCATCCACCAGGCGGCCCTGGCGCTGCCCAATTACCTCAGGGCCGGGGGCCCGAAGGCCGGCGCCCTGACCTGAGGCCGCGCCGCCGGCCTGCGTTCGATCAGGCCGGGCTTGAGGCGATGGCGTCCCGGTGGTGCAGCGCCAGCCAGACGGTCGGTCCGGCGTCGTCGGTCCAGGCGACGCGGTGGCGGCAGTGCGCGGGCAGCAGCAGCCAGTCGCCGGGCCCGAGGAGGCGCGGTGCGTCCTCGCCCTCGAGCTCGAGCGCGGCCCGGCCGGCGAGCACCAGCACCCATTCCGCCTCGTCCTGGTCGTACCATTCGCCGGCGGCCGTCGCCTGGCCGGCGGAGACGATGCGCAGCAGGCGCCAGTCCGACGCCTCGAGCAGGGTTTCCACCACTTCGGCCCGGCTGGCCTCGGGCAATGCGGTCAACAGATTGCCGGCGGGGATCATTGGCGCCGGTTCAGCCGGTCCAGCGGATAGATCGGCCGGCGCACGTTGCGGTAATCGAGCAGGCGCATGTCCGAGGTGGTCACGCCGTCGCCATCGCAGGTCAGGGTGTGCCTGGCGATCGGGGCGAAGCCGGCGCGGTAGTGGATGCGCGATTTCAGGAGCAGATAGCGCTTGTGCCGCGGGTCGATGCCGACCGAGGTGAAGACGCCCAGGTCCCAGGGCTCGTGGTGGCGCGAGACGACGACGATCTCGACGGTGCCGGTGTCCAGCACCGCGGTCGGACCCAGATGCACGCGCAGGCCGTGGTACATCGGCCCGCGGACCACCCATTCGCCGTCGGAGATCAGCTTGACCCTGCCGCTGACGGTGAGCGGCTGGCCCTTGAGGCCGATCGAGGGCATGTCGCTACGGCCACCCAGCACCAAGGTCACCGTGGCGCCGACGCCGGCGCGGATCATCGCCTGTACCGCCTCCGGGTCCCAGATGCCGCCGACCGCGACGTCCTCCAGGCCCTGGCGCATGACCTCGGCAAGCACGGTCATGACGTCCTGGGTGCCGCCGGAGCCGACGTTGTCGGCATGGTCGAGCAGCAGGATCGGGCCGTCCTTCAGATGTTTGGCTTCGGCAATCGCCTCCTGCAGCGGACGGTGCTGGTAGAGATGCTCATCGCGTTCGGTCCAAAGCCGGTCGAGCAATCGCTCCGTTACCGTCTGGGCGGCCGCGTTGTCACCGTCGGCGATGACGACTGCGGAAGCGCCGGCGTCCTCGACGTCGGCCAGGGCAAAGCCGCCGAAGACCGTGGCCGCCAGCACCTCGCCGCTCGCTTCGGCGCGGCGGGCGGCACCGATCAGGCTGCGGAACGGCTCGTCGTCGGTGCCCTGGCGCAGGGTCTGCGACAACAGCGGGGCCTGGCCCCAGGCCATCACCGGGCGCACCTTGCCCTCGAGCGTATCGAGCAGGATGCGGCCGACCTGGCTCGCGACCTCGAAGGTATCGACATGCGGGTAGGTCTTGTAGCCGATCAGCGCGTCCGAATTGGCGACCATCGCCTCGGTCAGGTTGCAGTGCAGATCGCAGGTGACGCAGAGCGGCGTTTTCGGCGCGATGGCGCGCAGCCGCCGCAACAGCGTGCCCTCGCCGTCGGCCGTGGTCTCCGCCACCATGGCGCCGTGCAGGTCCAGCATGATGGCATCACAGCCGGCCTCGACCGCCTCCAGGATGGCCGCGGACATTTTCTCGTAGGCCGCGGCCTCGACCGGGCCGGAGGGCATTGCCTCGGCGGCGATCGGGGTGACGATCTCGGCCCCGGCCTCACGGGCCAGCCTGATGTAGGCGCCGAGCGGCATGTTGGTCTGTTCGAAGGCGGCGATGACGTCGGCGCCGAAATGCGCGCCCCAGTCCTCGAAGCGCTGCCAGGGGGTCGGCACCGGCGAAAATGTGTTGGTCTCGTGCTTCATCATCGCCATGACGATGCGCATGCCGGGACCTCCCTCTATCTGCTCGCCAAGTTTCCGGCAGGTTGGGCGAAAAGAAAACGCCCGGCGGTGCCGCCGGGCGCTCTCAACTGTTCGATTGTCGGCGCGGCTACTCGCGGTTGCCGAACAGATACAGCAGGAACAGGAACATGTTCAGGAAGTCGAGATAAAGCCTCAGCGCGCCCATCACCGACTTCTTGGTCGCCACCGCGGCGCCGTCGCCCGCGTAGTACATCTCCTTGATTGACTGGGTGTCGTAAGCGGTGAGGCCGGCGAAGACCAGCACGCCGGCGACCGAGACCATCCACTGGATCATCGTCGAGCCGACGAAAATGTTGACCACGCTGGCGATGATCAGGCCGATCAGGCCGATGAAGCAGAACGAGCCGACGCCCGAGAGGTCGCGCTTCGTCGTGTAGCCGAACAGGCTCAAGCCGGCGAAGCCGGCCGCGGCGTAAAAGAAGGCGCGGAAGATGCTCTCTTGGGTGTAAACGACGAAGATGCTGGCGATCGACAGGCCGACCAGCCCGGCATAGACCCAGAATAGCGTCTGCGCCGTGGTCGCGCTCATCTTGTGGATGCGCGCGCTCAAGAAGAAGACCATGGCGAGCGGGGCCAGCATCACCACCCAGATAAGCGGCGTGCCGTAGATCGCATACAGCAGCTGCGGCGAGGACGCCGTCAGATAGGCGACAATGCCGGTCAGCAGCAGGCCCGAGGCCATGTAGTTGTAGACCCGGAGCATATAGCTGCGCAGGCCCTCGTCGACGACCGCGCGCTCGGCCGCGCGTCCGCCAACGCCCAGGCTCGCACCGGAACGTCTTGGATCAAAAGCCATCTTCAATCCCTCGTTGCGTCCGAAGTTGATACGGAACTCAGGCCCAATATCGTCGCTATTTTAGGCAAATTCAAGGAAGGCCGGCGATAATCCGGACGTTGCGCGCGACTCTCCGGATCGCCGCCTAGTCGTTCCTGAGATAGGGGGCCACCCGCTCTGCCAGCGCCGCCCAGGTGCCGACGAGGCCGAAGAGGACGGTGACGACGAGGCTGAGCGCCGCCGTGCGGGCGAGCGTCGCCGGCAGCCAGATCCAGGCGGCGCCCATCACCTGGGTCAGGATGACGTAGGCGGCGATCGAGCCGACCAGGGCCGCGATCGCCGCCGCCACCAGGCCCAGGATGGCGTACTCCATGAGATAGGCCGCCAGGACCTCGCGCCGGCGCCCGCCCAGCACCTTCAGGATCACCGCCTCGTAGATCCGCCGGCGGTGTCCGGCCGCCAGCGCCCCCGCCAGCACCAGGATGCCGGCGGCGAGCGTGACCATCGCCATCGCCCTGACGGCGATGGCGATGTTGTCCAGAATCCGGTTGGCGGCGGCCAGGGCGTCGCGGACGCGGATCGCCGAGACGTTGGGGAAGCGGTCTGTGATCAGGCTCTCCAGCGCCGCTTCGGCCTCGAGCGGGGCCTCGGCGGTGGCGATGAAGCTGTGCGGTGCCGCCTCCAGGGTCCCGGGCGCGAAGACCAGCACGAAGTTGATGCCGAAGGTCGCCCAGTTGATGCGCCGCAGGTTGGCGACGCGGGCGGTGATCTCGCGGCCGAGCACGTTGACGCTGAGGCTGTCGCCGACCTCGAGGCCGAGACCGAGCGCCTCCTTCTCGCCGACCGAGACCAGCGGCGGGCCCCGGTAGTCGGCCGGCCACCATGCGCCGGCGACGATGTCGGCGTCCTCGGGCGGTTCGGCCGCGTAGGTCAGGCCACGGTCACCCCGCAGCACCCAGGCTACCGAGGGGTCGGTCTCGACCTCGGCCACCGGCACGCCGTTGAGCTTGGTGATCCGGCCCCTGAGCGACGGTACCCGGTGCAGGCCGCCGACCCCGGGCACGCTGGCGGCCAGTGCCGCGACGGCATCGACCTGGTCGGGCTGGATGTCGATGAAGAAGAAGCTGGGCGCCTGGGCGGGCAGGCGGTCGCTGACCTGCCGCGTCAGGTTGCCCTCCAGCAGGCCGGCGACGATCAGCACGGTCAGGCCGATGCCGAAGGAGAGCAGCACCGAGACCGTCGGCGCCCCCGGCCGGTGCAGGTTGGCCAGCGCCAGCCGCGGGCCCGGCCGGCGCGGCGCCTTCAGGCGGCGCGCGGCGACGATGACCGCGCCGGCGGCCAGGCGGAAGACCACCAGGCTGGCGGCGGCGCCGAGGACGAACCAGAGCGCGAAGCGCCGGTTATCCGCCGTCGCCACCGTCACTATGGCCAACAGCAGGAAGGTGATGGCGGCCGGCACCAAGGCGCGCCAGTCGAGCCGCCGGGGGCCTACTTCCACGGCGCCGCGAAGCAGGGCCGCCGCCGGCACCTCGCGGCTGGCGGCGAGCGGCCACAGTGCGAAGGCCAGCGCCGTCAACAAGCCATACGCCCCGGCCAGCAGCAACGCCGCAGGATAGACCTGAAGCCGCGCCTCGAACGGCAAGTACTGCGCCAGCAGCCCGGCCAGGAACGACGGAGCCGCCGCCCCGACTGCCAGCCCCAGCGCAATACCGGCCCCGGCCAGCAGCAGCACCTGCCACAGGTAGACGCGGAAGATCAGTCCGCCGGGCGCGCCCAGGCATTTCAGGATGGCGATGCTGCGCGCGCGCGCCTCGAGATGACTCTTCACGGCGTTGGCGACGCCGAGCCCGCCGACCAGCAGGGCGGAGAGCCCGACCAGGGTGAGATAGAGGCGCATGCGGTCAATGAAGCTTTTCAGGCCGGGGGCGCCGTTGCGGATGTCGCGCACCCGCCAACCGGCATCCGGATAGGCCCGCTCGAGGCGCTCGAGCCAGGAAGCGAGCGCCGCCGACGGCGCCAGCTTCAGCTTGTACTTGTAGCGGATCAGGCTGCCCTCGAGCAGCAGCCCGGTCGTCTCCAGGCTGGCCAGCGCCACCATCAGCCGCGGTCCGAGCACGAAGGCGTCGGCGCCGCGGTCGGGCTCGCGCTGGATTTCGCCGCGGATCACGTAGCGGGCCTCGCCGACCAGCACCGCATCTCCCGGTCGCAGGTCGAGCCGGCGCAGCAGGCCGGCCTCGGCGACCGCGCCCCAGCCGTCGGGGCCGTGGCCGAGCGCGGCCGCCGGATCGGCGCCGCCGGCCAGCTGCAGGCGGCCGAACAGCGGATAGAGCCCGTCCACGCCCTTGAGCTCGACCAGGGTGCGCCGGCCCTCCGGGTGCCTTGCCATCGCCCGCATCTCGATCGAGCGGCTGACCTCGGCCTGCGCCGCCAGATATCGCAGCTGTTCGGCGGAAGCGGGACGGTGGCTCAGGCGCAGCTCGACATCGCCGCCGAGAAGGCGTCTGGCGTCGGCGTCGAGTCCGGCGACCAGGGCTTCCGACAGCGAGCCGACGCCGGCCACCGCGGCGACGCCCAGGGCGAGACAGAGGATGAAGACGCGGAAGCCCTTGAGGCCGCCGCGAAGCTCGCGCAGGCTGAGTCTGAAGCTGAGCGGCAGGGTCAGGCGGGGCATGGATTCAGTCGGCGGCGAGGCCGGTCCCGCCGGCCTGTTCGATCCGTCCGTCACGCATCCGAACGACGCGCTCGCAGCGCTGCACCAGGGCGCCGTCGTGGGTGATCAGCAGCAGCGTGCTGCCCTGACCGCGGCAGAGCTCGAACATCAGCTCGATCACCTGCTGGCCGGTCGCCTGATCGAGGTTGCCGGTCGGCTCGTCGGCGAGCAGCAGTTTCGGCTCGCAGGCCAGAGCCCGGGCCAGGCCGACGCGCTGCTGCTCGCCGCCGGAAAGCTGGGCCGGGTAATGGCCCAGGCGATGCGCCAGCCCGACCCCGGCAAGCCGCTCGGCGGCGCGCTCAAAGGCGTCGGCGCGGCCGGCGAACTCCAGGGGGATGGCGACGTTCTCCAACGCCGTCATCGTCGCCACCAGATGAAAGGCCTGGAACAGGATGCCGATGCTGTCGCGTCGGAACAGGGCCAGCCCATCCTCGCTCAGTCCGTTGAGCTCGGCGCCGGCGACCCGGACCCGGCCGCTCGTCGGCCGCTCCAGGCCGGCGATCACCGCCAGCAGGGTCGACTTGCCCGAACCCGACGGGCCGACCAGGCCAAGGCTCTCGCCGGGGCTGACATGCAGGTCGACGCCGCGCAGAATGTCGACGGCACCGGCCGAACTGGGCAGGGTCAAACGTACGTCTTCGAGGAGGATCATGCCGCCGCGCTCAATCACTCACCGCATCGAGGCGCGAACCTACATGATGGCCAGGGCCGGCGCACGCCTGCTCCGGGCGATATGCGCCTTGGCGCTGCTCGGGGCAAGCCCGGTGGCGGCCGGAGAGCGGCTCGTCGTCGCCTTCGGCGACAGCCTGACCGCCGGCTACGGCCTGGCGCCGGCCGAGAGTTTTTCCGCGGTACTGGAGCGCCGGTTGCGCCAGGACGGCATCGAGGTCCGGGTCGAGAACGCCGGCGTCTCCGGCGATACCACCGCCGGCGGCAGGGCGCGGCTGGATTGGTCCGTGAACGGCCCCGCCGACCTGGTGATCGTCGCGCTCGGGGCCAACGACATGCTGCGCGGCGTCGCCCCCGAGGTGACCCGCGACAACCTGGACGCGATCCTGTCGGAATTGAAGCGGCGCGGCATTCCGGTACTGCTCGCCGGCATGCGGGCGCCGCGGAACCTCGGCCGCGAGTACGTCGAGGCCTTCGATGCGATCTATCCGGCGTTGGCCGAGAAGCACGGCCTGGCGCTCTATCCATTCTTCCTGGAGGGCGTGGCGGCGCGGCCCGAGCTCAACCTCGACGACGGCCTGCACCCCAATGCCGCTGGCGTCCGCCGCATCGTCGAGGGCATCGCACCCTACGTGATGCGGACGCTGGGCAGCGGCTAGGCATCGGCAGCGCGTTGTGTTACGAGGCGTCGACGGAGCCGAGGCTGCACGACGTCATGATCCGACTGTTCGTCGCCATCCCCCTGCCCGAGGAGGTGCGCCGCGCGCTGGCCGGCATCGCCGCCGGTGTGCCGGGCGCGCGCTGGACGCCGCTGGAGAACCTGCATCTGACGCTGCGCTTCATCGGCGAGGTGCCGGAGCCGGACTTTCACGACATCGCCGAGGCGCTGAGCGGGATCGCCGGCGCACCGTTCCGGATCCGCCTGAAGGGCGTCGGCCAGTTCGGCGACCGGCGGCGCGCCAAGGTGCTGTGGGCCGGCGTCGAGCCGGGCGCCGAGGCGCAACTGTTGCGGAACCGGATCGAGAACCGGCTGATCCGCCTCGGGCTGGAGCCGGAACGGCGCAAGTTCATTCCGCACATCACCCTGGCCCGGCTGAAGGACACGCCGGTCGACTGGGTCGCGCGCTTCCTCTTCGACAACGGCCGCTTCGAGACGCCGAGCTTCGAGGTCTCGAGCTTCGTCCTGTTTTCGAGCCACCTCGGCCAGGCCGGCGCCATCCACAGCGTCGAGGCCGATTATCCCCTGGCCGCCGCCGCTTGAGCCGTTCAGGGCGCTGTCCGCGCACTCTGCTGGCCGTCGTCCGCCGCGGCCGGTTCCGCCCGCGGGTCGAGTTCGCCGACCACCGGCGAGGTGCGCGGCACCGACAGGTAGGGCACGCGTTCGGCCTTCGGCACCGGCGGGCGCAGCCGCATGCGCACCAGGGCGAAGACCGCGAGCAGGCCGAAGCCGGCGGCGATGTAGCCGAACAGGCCGGCGGTGCCGGCGATTTCCATCGCCGCGGCGCCGATGGTGGGGCCGGCGACGGCGCCGATGCCATAGGCGATCAGCAGGCCGGCGCTGGCCGGCACCATCTGCCCGGGATCGAGGTGGTCGTTGGCGTGGGCGACGGCGATGCCGTAGATGGTGAAGGCGGCGCCACCGTAGCCGAGCGCCAATAGCAGCAGCAGCCACAGCCGCTCGGCATCGATCAGGGCAATGCCGACCGAGAGCGCGGTCGAGGTGATGGCGATGCAGACCAGTATGGTGCGGCGGTCGAAGACGTCGGAGAGCTTGCCCAGCGGCCACTGCAGGACCAGGCCGGCAAGGATGGCGACACCCATGAACTGCGAGACCGCCGCGGCGTCGAGGCCGACGTCGAGCACGAACACCGGCGTCAGGGCGTAGAAGGCCGAATTCACGAGCCCGCAGACGACGCAGCCGATCACGCCCAAGGGCGAGATGCGGTACAGCTGCAGCAAGCTGAGGCGGGCGCCGGCATAGGGTTGGGGGGCGGCGGTCGGCGACAGCGCCACCGGCAGCAGGGCCGCGGCGTAGAAGATCGCCACCAGGATGAACACCTCGGCGCCGTCGACCGGGTAGAGCGGGAGCAGGAACTGGCTGCCGCCGAGGGCGGCGTAGTTGGCGATCATGTAAAGCGAAAAGACGCGGCCGCGGCTCTCGTTGTCGGCGCGTTCGTTGAGCCAGCTTTCGGCGATGACGAAGAGGCCGGAGAGCGCCAGCCCGTTCATGAACCGAAAGACCACCCAGGCCAGCGGATGCACCACCAGGGCATAGATCAGCGTGGTCCCGCACATCACCGCGGCCAGGGCGGCGAAGCTGCGGATGTGGCCGACCCGCCGCACCGGGATCTGCGCCAGGATGGCACCCAGGATGAAGCCGGCGAAATAGGCCGAGCCGACGCCGCCGATGGTGAGGTCGGCGAAGCCTTCGAAATCCATGCGGACGGCGAGAAAGGTGCCGAAAAGACCGGTGCCGATCTGCAGCACGGTGGCGCCGGCGACGAGGGCGCTGACCGAACGGACGGTCTGGAACATGCTCGCGTACTCCCGCTCGGCCCTCGCTGGCGCCTTCCATGACTCGCGGCGGGGCGCCGGTCAAGCGGCCTCAATCGGCGTTCTCGATCGCCTCCATGTCTTCGTCGGAGAGGCCGAAGTGGTGGCCGATCTCGTGGATCAGCACGTGGCGGACGATGTCCTCCAGCGCTTCCTCGGTCTCGCACCAGTAGTCGAGGATCGGCCGGCGGTAAAGGAAGATCATGTCGACGTCCTCGCGCACGCCGCCGGCCTCGGCCTGTTCGAGGCTGATCCCGCGGTAGAGGCCGAGCAGGTCGAAATCGCTCTGCAGCCCCATTTCGGCCGCGGTCTCGGCATCGGGGAACTCCTCGACCCGGATCGGCACGCCGTCGACCTGGAGGCGCAGGACCTCGGGAATGGTCTGGAAGGCCCGCCTCGCCATCGCCTCGATCTCGGCGATACCGGGCGGCGGCCCGATCTCGCGTTTCATGTGCCGACCATAGCCCCGGCCGGCGTCGGCCGCCAAGCCGGCGCCGGTGTATAGTGGGCGCCTGGCAGCGAATGGGAGGGATGCGCGATGGCCCAACCTTTGAGCGGCGCCGCCCGCGCCGAGGCGATCGGCCGGCTTTCCGGCTGGGCCGAGGCCGAGGGCCGCGACGCCATCACCAAGTCCTTCGGCTTCGGCGACTTCAACCAGGCTTTCGGCTTCATGAGCCGGGTGGCCCTGGCGGCGGAGCGCATGGACCACCATCCGGAGTGGTTCAACGTCTACAACCGGGTCGACATCACGTTGTCGTCGCACGACGCCGGCGGCGTCACCCTGCGCGACGTCAAGCTGGCCGAGGCGATCGAGTCCTATCTCGGCTGATCGCCTGCCCGCTCAGCGCGGGGCCATGCGGATGGCGCCGTCGAGGCGGATGGTCTCGCCGTTCAGCATCACGTTCTCGACGATGTGCCGGGCCAGAGCCGCGAACTCGGCCGGCTGGCCCAGCTTCTTCGGGAACGGCACTGCGGCGGCGAGCGCTTCCCTGACGTTGTCGGGCAGGGTCGCCAAGAGCGGCGTCTCGAAGATGCCGGGCGCGATGGTGACGACGCGCACGCCTTTGTCGGCGAGGTCGCGGGCGATCGGCAGGGTCATGCCGACGATGCCGCCCTTGGAGGCGCTGTAGGCGGCCTGGCCGACCTGGCCGTCGAAGGCGGCGACCGAGGCGGTGTTGAGAATGACGCCGCGCTCGCCGTCGGCCAGCGGCTCCTGTTCGACCATCTCGGTCGCGGCCAGGCGGATGCAGTTGAAGGTGCCGATCAGGTTGACCTGGATCACCTTGGCGAACTGCGCCAGGTCGTGCGGCCGGCCGCGGCTGGTGGTGCGCTGGGCCGGGCCGACGCCGGCGCAGTTGACCAGGATCCGGGGCGCGCCTAAGGCCTTCTTGGCTTCGGCGAAGGCGGCCACCGCGCCGTCCCCGTCGGTGACGTCGCAGGCGACGAAGACGCCGTCCAGCGCCGCCGCCACCGCCTCGCCCTTCTCGCGCTGCAGGTCGAGGACGGCGATCCTGGCCCCGGCGCCGGCCAGCTCCCGCGCCGTCGCCTCGCCCAGGCCGGACGCGCCGCCGGTGACATAGGCGGTCCTGCCGTCGATTTTCATGCGCTTGCCTCCGCGAAAGCCGCTTTGAGCGCCGCCTCATAGCAGATCGCCGCGCGCGTTGCGAGCCGGGTGGGCAGGGCCTATATCTGCAGCATGGCAGGCCGCGACATCATGCTCTACGACGCCGCCAAGCTGGGGCGCGACGAGGCACGCGTCAGCAAGGGCTTTTGGCGCAAGTTGCGCCGCGTCATCGGCCGCATCCCCTTCGCCGAGGACCTGCTGGCCGCCTATTACTGCGCCCGGGATTCGGAGACGCCGCTTTACGTCAAGGCGGTGCTGATGGGGGCGCTGGCCTACTTCGTCATTCCCACCGACCTCTTGCCGGACTTCTTTTCCGGCGTCGGCTTCACCGATGACGCCGCGGTGATCCTGACCGCGCTCCAGAGCGTCCAGGGCAGTCTGAAGCCGGCGCACCGGCAGGCCGCCAAGCGCCAGCTCAAAAGGCTCGCCGGCGAGAGCGACGACGCGCTCGCCTGAATAGCTTCCAGCCCCCGCGGCTTGGCGCGTCTGGGCCATCCGGCGATACTGAGTCGGCGTAAGAGGCAAGGGAGGAGCGCATGGCCAGCGAGGCGCCGCTGTGGCGGCCGTCGGCGGACCGCGTCGCCGCGGCCAATCTGACCCGCTTCATCGCCACGGTGCGGGAGCGTTTCGGCGCCGAGGCCGACGATTACGCGAGCCTGCAGCGCTGGTCGGTCGCGCATGATGAGGATTTCTGGTGCGCGGTCTGGGACGAGCTGGGCGTGATCGCGGCCGGCCGCGGCGAGCGGGTGGTGCAGGACAAGACGAAGCTGCCGGGCGCGCGCTGGTTCCCCGATGCCAAGCTCAACTTCGCCCAGAACCTGCTGGAACGGGGACGCGAGGGCCCGGCCCTGATCTTCCGCGGCGAAGACCGGGTCCGCCGCGAAATCTCCCAGGCCGAACTCAAGGCCACGGTTTCGCGCCTGGCGCAGGCGATGGCGGCGGCCGGCATCGGCCCCGGCGACCGCATCGCCGCCTTCCTGCCGAACCTGCCGGAGACCATCATCGGCATGCTGGCGACCGCCAGCCTGGGCGCGATCTGGTCCTCGTGCTCGCCCGATTTCGGCGTCCCCGGCGTGCTCGACCGTTTCGGCCAGATCGAGCCGAAGCTGCTGCTGATCGCCGACGGCTATTTCTACAACGGCAAGCGCTTCGAGACCCTGAGCAAGGCCAGGGCCATCCTGGCCGAGCTGCCGACGGTCGAGCAGGTGGTGCTGGTGCCCTATACCGAGGCGCGCCCGGCCCTCGACGGCCTCGGCAACGCCGTGCTGTGGGACGACTTCCTGTCGCCTTACGCCGCCGGCAAGCCCGCCTACCGGATGATGCCGTTCAACGCGCCGCTTTACATCCTCTATTCGTCGGGCACCACGGGGCGCCCGAAGTGCATCGTTCACGGCGCCGGCGGCACGCTGCTGCAGCACCTGAAGGAGCACCAGCTCAACAGCGACATCCGCCCTGGCGACCGGCTGTTCTACTTCACCACCTGCGGCTGGATGATGTGGAACTGGCTGGCCAGCGCGCTGGCCTCCGGGGCCAGCCTGCTGCTCTACGACGGCTCGCCCTTCCATCCCGACGGCACGGTGCTGTTCGACTTCGCCGCCGAGACCGGGCTGACCCACTTCGGCGCCAGCGCCAAGTACCTCGACGCGCTGGCCAAGGCCGGCATCGAGCCGGTCCGCACGCACGACCTCTCGAGCGTCCGGGCGCTGCTCTCGACCGGCTCGCCGCTGGCGCCGCAGGGCTTCCGCTACGTCTATGAGAAGATCAAGGCCGATCTGCACCTGGCCTCGGTCTCCGGCGGCACCGACATCGTCTCCTGCTTCGTCGCCGGCGATCCGACCGGCCCGGTCTGGGCCGGCGAGATCCAGGCCCTTGGCCTCGGCATGGACGTCAAGGTGTTCGACGAGAGCGGCAATGCCGTGGTCGGCCGGCAGGGCGAGCTGGTCTGCTGCAACTCCTTCCCCTCGATGCCGGTCGGCTTCTGGAACGATGCCGACGGCAGCCGCTACCGCGAGGCCTATTTCGACGTCTATCCCGGGGTCTGGCGGCACGGCGACTGGGTCGAGATCACGAAGCACGGCGGCGTCGTCATCCACGGCCGCTCGGACGCCACCTTGAACCCCGGCGGCGTCCGCATCGGCACGGCCGAGATCTATCGCCAGGTCGAGCAGCTGGAGGAGGTGCTGGAGGCGCTGGTGATCGGCCAACGCTGGGACAACGACGTGCGCGTCGTCTTGTTCGTGATCCTGCGCCCGAACTTCCGCCTCGACGAGGCCCTGCGCGAGAGGATCCGCCGGCGCATCCGCGACAACGCCTCGCCCCGCCACGTGCCGGCCAAGATCATCCAGGTCGCCGACATCCCGCGCACCGTCAACGGCAAGATCACCGAGCTCGCCGTCGCCGACGTGGTGCACGGGCGCGCGGTCAAGAACAAGGAGGCGCTGGCCAACCCCGAGGCGCTGGAGCTCTACCGCGAGCTGCCGGAGCTGAAGGACTAGAGGTTGAGCTCGCCGCCCTCGGCCTCGGTGGTGGCCAGCAGCCAGTCGACGAAGGCCTTGACCTTGGGCTGCTCGATGGCGGCCGGCGGAAAGACGACGTAATAGGCGAAGCCCGCCGGCAGGGTCACCTCGAACGGCTTCACCAGGCGTCCGCTGGCGAGATCGCTGGCGGCCAGCGCGCTGCGCCCGAGCGCCACTCCCTGGCCCTCGACCGCGGCCTGGATCACCATTGAAGAATCGGTGTAGCCGGGGCCGCGCGTCGGATCGATGCCCTCGACCCCGGCGGCCAGGAACCAGGTGCGCCAGTCCTGGCGCATGTCGTCGTGCAGCAGCGTGTGGTGCTTCAGGTCCTCGGGCCTCTTCAGCGGGTGCGGCCCTTCAAGCAGGCTGGGGCTGCAGACCGGGAACAGGTCCTCGTCGAGGAACTTGATCGCGGTCAGCCCGGACCAGCCGCCGCGGCCCATGCGCACCGCCATGTCGACGTCGTCGCGCATGAAGTCGACCAGGTGGTCGCTGGTCGAGATGCGGACGTCGATCTCCGGATGCCGGGCGCGGAACTGGCTCAGCCGCGGCAGCAGCCACTTGGCGGCGAAGGACGGCAGCACGCTCACCGTCAGCGGTCCGCGGGCGTCGGTGTCGACCAGGCGGCGGGTCGCCTCGGCGACGAGGTCGAGCGCCTGGCGCACCGCCGGCAGGTAGGCCTGGCCCTGGCGGGTCAGGTGGATGGTCCGGTTCTGCCGCTGGAACAGCTTCAGGCCCAGCCACTCCTCCAGGGTCTTCACCTGATGGCTGACCGCGGCCTGGGTCACCGCCAGCTCGTCGGCGGCGCGGGTGAAGCTCAAGTGCCGCGCCGCGGCCTCGAAGGCGCGCAGCGCGTTGAGCGGCGGCAGGCGTCGGCGGCGGAGCGGCTCACGCATGAGATTTACTTATCGATCCCATGAGAAACTATCGTTTGCCGGGCGACGGCACAACCCATAAATAACTCAACAACAAGAGAAATGGAGCAACGGCCATGTTCAGGATCCAGGTCATTCCCGCCAGTACACCTAATCTGGCTTCGGCGGCGCAGCGCCTCGTCGACACCCTGTTGCTGTGGCAGGAGCGCTCGCGCCAGCGTCAGCATCTGGCCACCCTCGATGCGCGGATGCTGGGCGACATGGGCCTCAGCCGCAGCGACGTCGTGAGCGAGGTCGCGAAGCCCTTCTGGCGCGCCTGAGGGCGATGCGGCATGGCGCCTGGGCGCCTAGCGGGCCGGCGCGTTGGGACCGCCGAAGAGCAGGATGTTGAGGGGATTGAGCACCCGGTAGAGCTGCGCGAACAGGGCCTCGACGGCGGCCCCGGAGAGGCGCGGAGTGCGCCCCCGCAGCTCGTCCAGGATCGCGGCCAGGGTGCGCCGGCCGTCGATCAGCCTGACCACTTCCGCCGCCGCCTTGGGCAGCTCGAAGCGCGCCTCAATGCCATCGAGATTGAGCTTCAGGGCGCCTGAGCGGGCCAGGGAGCGGGCCAGCGGAGCCGCCTCGTGCTCGCGCAGCACCGGCACCAGTTCGGGGGCCGGGGCTTTGACTTTACCGCCCGCCTCGTTTTCGGCCCGGACGACATAGAAGATGTGGGTTTTCAGGTTGCCGGCCAGCTCCTCGGCCAGCGCCGCCGCTTCCAGCGGCGGCAGGGCCGCGGCCCGGTCCTTGAGCTCGGGGTCGCCGAGATAGATCGTCGGATCGTAGGCCACCGGCGGCACGAAGCCGGTCAGCCGCAGCCCAGCCCGTTCCGCCAGACCAGCGATCCCGCTGACGTCATAGGCGCGGTCGCGGGCGTGCAGCAGCAGGTCGAAGAGGGCGGCGTCGTCGCCGCTCAGGTGATCGCCCAGAAAAGAGTTGCGGCGGAACCAGTTGGTCTGCGGAAGGTCGTTCACGAGCCGCCGGGCGAGGCTCAGGCGCTCCGCCAGCTCGGTGCCGCCGGTCAGCCGCCTCAGCGCCTGCTGCAGCGGGTAGACGCCGGTGCGGCCGAGCCCGCCGTAGAGCATCAGGCCCATGCCGCCGTCTTCGGCCAGAGCCTCGCCCAGCGCCAGGATGCCTTCGCCCGGGTCGGCCAGATGGTGCAGCACGCCGCAGCAGTCGATGTAGTCGAAGCGGCCCAGCTCCAGCATGTCGATGGCCAGCAGCGAGCCCTGGTGAAAGCTGATGTTGGCGAGTCCCCGCGCCTCGGCCCGGGCCTTGGCGATGGCCAGCGCGGGCCCGGAGATGTCGAGGTAGACGACCTCGCCGCTGCCGCGTTCGGCCAGGTGCTGGGCCAGCATGATGGCACCGTCGCCGGTGCCGCCGCCGGCGACCAGGGCCCGCAGCGCGCCGGCCCGGCGGCCGGCGAAGACGTAATGCTCGATCTCGAGGAGATGGCTCGGCGAGCCGACGATCAGCCGCTTCGCCTCGTCGGCCGGGTCGCGGGCCGGATAGGGAAGCTCCTCGTACTGCTGGCGGACGGCGTCGTCCGTGCTGCCTGCCACCTGCGGCTCAGCCTCCGATTTCGATGATCGCCTTGCCGATGACCCGGCGCTCGACCAGCGCGTTGAGCGCCTCGCTCGCCCGGTCCAGCGGAAAGCGGTGCGAGATGTGCGGCCTCAGCTTGCCCTCGCCGATCCAGGCGAAGACTTGCCGCATATTCTGGGCGTTGCCATCGCCGCCGCGGGTGAGCCAGCTGCCCCAGAAGACGCCGACGATCGAGCAGCCCTTGAGCAGCGCCAGGTTGGCCGGCGCTTCGGGGATGCGCCCGGAGGCGAAGCCGATGACCAACAGCCGGCCGCCCCAGTTGATGCACCTGAGCGACTGGTCGAAGACGTCGCCGCCGACCGGGTCGTAGATGACGTCGGCGCCATTGCCGCCGGTCAGCTCCTTGACCCGGTCCCGGAACGGGCCTTCGCTGTAGTTGATCACCTCGTCCGCACCATGTTCCGCCACGACCGCGAGTTTCTCGTCGCTGCCGGCGGTAGCGATGACGCGGGCGCCCAGCACCTTGCCGATCTCGACTGCGGCGAGGCCGACGCCGCCGGCAGCACCGTGCACCAGCAGCGTCTCGCCGGGCTGCAGCTGGCCGCGCTGGATCAGCGCATAGGCGCTGGTGCCGTAGGTCAGCGAGACGCTGGCGGCGACGCTGAGGTCGAGATGGTCCGGGAGCGCCAGCACGCGGTGCTCGTCGGCCACCACCTCCTCGGCGAAGGCGCCGTAGGTCATGCCGGCGACGACCCGGTCGCCGGGCTTGAAGCGGCTCACTCCCGGGCCGACCTCGAGCACCTCGCCCGAGACCTCGCCGCCGGGCGAGAAGGGGAACTCCGGCTTGTACTGGTACTTGCCCTGGATGATCAGCAGGTCGGGAAAATTGACGCCGGCGGCGTGAACGCGCACGCGCACGCCCTTCTCGCGCAGCGCCGGTGCCGCCACCTCCTCCACCGTCAGGCTCTCGGGAGGCCCGAAGCTTTTGCACAACACCGCCTTCATCGGCTCCGTCCCCTCTGGTTCTCGCAGGCTGTTTTTACAACATCTGTCCGGGCCTCAGAACCCGGACCAGGCCCGCCACGGGGCCGCGCGCAGGTTGCCGACGACGGCGCCTCGGACGCTGGTGACGGCCGGGGCCGCGACGTCGGCGAGTGCCGTGCGCGCCGCCGAGTCGAGCGCCTCCAGGTGCTCGAGCAGCGCCAGCAGTGCCACCGCCGCGCCCCGGCCGGCGCCATCACGAACCTTGAGCGCGAGGCCGAGGCCACGCCCGGCCAGACCGGCGACGAAGACGCCCTCGGCCCCGGTCTTGACCAGGACCCGCCCCGGGGCGGCCTGCAGGACGGCGGTGCAAGCGCGCCGGTGGCCCGCCACCATGTAAGGCTCGCGCCACATCGCCTCGGCGATGCGGCGGCAGGCGGCGGCACGCTGGGGCGCCAGCCCGTCGGGATTGGCCAGCCGCGCCATCCCCAAGCCGAGGGCGCGCAACGGCAACGCGTAAGCCGGGATCGAGCAGCCGTCGACACCCATCGGCGCTGCGTCCAGCGCGACCTCGCACATGCCGGCGATGGCGTCGGCGACCCGGCGCTGCACCGGGTGTCCCGGCCCGACATAACCGGCGGGCGCCTCGCCCAGATGCACGGCGTGGCTCAGCATGCCGCTGTGCTTGCCCGAGCAGTTGTTGTGCGCGGGCCCGGGTTCGCGGCCGGAGCGTACCAGGTCGGCGAACAGCTGTTCCTGGCGCGGCGGGTGGGCGCCGCACTCGAGGGCGCCCTCGCCGAGGCCGAGGCGGGCGAGCCAGGCCAGCACGGTGTCGACGTGCACCGGCTCGCCCGAATGGCTGGCGCAGGCGAGCGCGATCTCGCGCGCGCCCAAGCCGAAGCCGTCCGCGGCCCCGGTCTCGAGCAGCGGCAGGGCCTGGATCGGCTTCAGGGCGGAGCGCGGATAGATCGGCCGCTCGACCTCGCCCCAGGCGGCGACCAGCTCGCCACCGGCATCGACCACGGCAGCATCGACGGCATGCCGGCTCTCGACGATGGGCCCGCGCGTCACTTCGATGGCGATGGGCTCGCTGCCGGGCCGGGGGAAGGCCTGGGCCGGCCCGCCCAGGTTCTTTGTCATCGCGTGCTCCTTGGGTACTCTCGCCCGCATGGTCGAGCGACAGCCGGGCGGTAAAACGGAATCGAAGCCGAGGCGCGGCTACTTCGCCATCGGCGTCGAAGGTTTAAGCAAGCCGATGAATGCCGGCAACCTGTTTCGCACCGCGCACGCCTTCGGCGCCAGCTTCCTGTTCACCATCGCCGCCCGTTACTCGGTCCGCCGCGCCCGCTCCGACACCAGCCGGGCGCCGGCGCACCTGCCGCTCTACGAGTACCCCGACGTCGCTTCCCTGCTGCTGCCCGACGACTGCCGGCTCATCGGCGTCGAGCTCAGCGACGAGGCCGAGGCGCTGCCGAGCTTTCACCACCCGCGGCGGGCCGCGTACGTGCTGGGACCGGAGAAGGGCGCCTTGTCGGCGGACCTGGCGGCGCGCTGCGATCAGGTGGTCAGGATTCCCACGGCGTTCTCGCTCAACCTCGCCACCGCCGGCGCCATCGTCATGTACGACCGGCTGCTGGCCCTGGGGCGCTTTCCGCGGCGACCGATTTCGGCCCTCGGCCGGCCGGAGCCGCTGCCCGCCCACGTCCACGGCGGACAACGCATCCGCCGCCGCGGCAAGGCGCCGCATGGCAGCTGAATCGCCGCGATCACGGACTTTCAATGGCGGGTGCTGATGGCTATGTTAGCGGCCATGATTTACCGTACCGCGCTTACCCTTATCTTGCTGAGTTTCGCCGCATCGGCGCTGGCCCAGTCGCCCTCGCCCTTGAGCGCGTTCAAGGACTGGGCCGCCTACACGGTGAAGGAGGATGGCGGATTGGCCTGCTACATCGCCAGCCAGCCGAAGGCGAGCGAGCCGAGCGACGCCAATCGCGATCCGATCTGGATCCTGGTGACGCACCGGCCCTACAAGAAGGTGCAGGACGAGGTCAGCATCTATGTCGGCTATCCCTTCGAGAAGGGCAGCGATGCGATCGTCGAGATCGACGGCGAGAAGTTCACGCTGTTCACCGACAACGAGACCGCCTGGGCGTCGTCGCCGGCACTCGACGGCAAGCTGGTGCAGGCGATGCGCAAAGGGCGGCAGATGGTGGTGCGCGGCGTCTCGCAGCGCGGCACGAAGACCGTGGACAGCTATTCGCTGATCGGCTTCACCGCCGCCCATCAGGCGATCTCGAAGGCCTGCAACGTGAAATGAGCGACGCCACCCAGGTCGAATCGCCGGCCGGAGCCGCCCGCCCCTCGGGCCAGGATCTGATCGGGCTGTCCCGCGACGAACTGGCGGCGGCGCTGGCCGCCATCGGGGTGCCTGAGCGCCACTTGGGCATGCGCGCCGGTCAGCTCTGGCACTGGCTCTATCACCAGGGCGCGCGCGGCTTCGATGAGATGAGCACGATCGCCAAGCCGATGCGGGCGCGCCTGGCCGACAGCTTTCGCATTTCCCGCCCGGGCGTCGTGCGCGAGCAGCGCTCGGAGGACGGCACACTGAAGTGGCTGCTTGCCGTTGGCGGCGGCCAGCAGATCGAGGCGGTCTACATCCCGGACCATGATCGCGGCGCCTTGTGCATGTCGAGCCAGGTCGGCTGCACCCTGACTTGCCGCTTCTGCCATACCGGCACCCAGCGCCTGGTCAGGAACCTGACCACGGCCGAGATCGTGGGCCAGTTCCTGCTGGCCCGCGATGCGCTGGGCGAGTGGCCGACACCGAAGGATGGGCGGCTGCTGTCGAACATCGTCATGATGGGGATGGGCGAGCCGCTTTACAACTACGAGGCGGTAGCGAAGGCACTCAGAATCGCCATGGACCCGGAGGGCATCGCGCTGTCGCGCCGGCGCATCACCCTATCGACCGCAGGCGTGGTGCCGCTGATCGAACGCTGCGGGCGCGAGCTCGCGGTCAACCTCGCAGTCTCGCTGCACGCGGTGCGCGATGATTTGCGCGACGTGCTGGTGCCGCTCAATCGCAAGTATCCGATCGCGGAGCTGCTGCAGGCCTGCCGCGACTACCCCGCCGGCAACAATGCGCGCCGCATCACCTTCGAGTACGTCATGCTGAAGGAGGTCAACGACAGCGAGGCGGACGCGCGGGAGCTGGTGCGGCTGATCCGCGGCATCCCGGCGAAGGTCAACCTGATCCCGTTCAACCCCTGGCCCGAGGCGTCCTACGAATGCGCCACGGCCGAGGCGATCCAGCGCTTTGCCGCGATCGTCAATGCCGCCGGTTATGCCTCGCCGGTGCGCACCCCGCGCGGGCGCGACATCATGGCCGCTTGCGGGCAGTTGAAGTCGGCGAGCCTCAAGCAGCCGCGCGCGGCAGCGCCGCGCCGCGCGGGCCTGGACGCAGAGACGGCGGCTGCGGACGGGGCGCCCCGGGCGGCGCGCTGAACCGGCCGTTCAAACGGCGCTCCCGGCGAGTTGCCGTATTTCCCTGATCAAGAGATTTGAATCGTACGGCTTGGTTATCGACGGCGCAGCGCGGAACCTTTCAGGCAGGTTCGAGGGGCCATAACCGCTCAGCAGCACGAAGGGGACGTTGCGGCCGAAGAGTTCGTCGGCCAACGGGTAGACCATTTCACCATTCAGGTTGATATCCAGCAGCGCCAAAGCGAACTCTTCCTTGCGGGACGCTTTGGTCGCCGACGCCAGGTCGGCGAACGGGCCGACGATCGAACATCCGGCGCTACGCAATTCCTGTTCGAGCAGCAGCGCCACAAAGAATTCGTCCTCGACGACGAGAATGCGCAAACCTTGCAATTCACTCACGTCGGACGCCGTCCTGCTTCGTGGCGCGGCTCCCCGCGGCAGGCCGGAGGTAACGAACGATCGGGGTCGCCTTCAGGATCCGCTGCGGGACCGTCCGCAGAGCTGCATGGCATGCTCGCGCCAGCGCCTGGGTGAGCGCTTCCGCATCGTTCATCGGGATCTTATTCCGAGCTGCAAGGTTCGACGGCTGGATGATGTCAAACGATCCGGCGGCCTGAAAGCTCTGGTCTTCCGTGCAACGGGCGCTCGGGCCTCCGCGCGCCGCGCGGCGGCCTCCGAAACGGCCGCCGCGTGCCGACGCGCCCTGGCGAAGTCGTGCGGAAGCTCGAGCTTCCGCCCAGCGCGTTCCAGCGCCAGGCCGGAATGGCGCTGGGTGGCCGCGGTCATGGCGGCGTCGCGAAGCTCAACGAAGCTCAGGAACGCCTTTTGCAAATTCACGCCAACTTCGACCAAGGCGGCGCCGTCGCGCGCGATGGCGCCGAACGCATCGTCAAAAAGGTCGTCAACCTTGAGGACCGGCATCAGCACCCGGTCAAACGCGACACTTTCTTCGCCGTTCGAAATCGATCCATGCCACTCGCAAATCACCTTCACCAACCTGTTGATGATCTCGATCGCGGTGCCTGGGTCGTTCACCCCAGGCGAGAGCGCCCGGGAAGCGATCTCGGAAACCGCAATCAGCCCGAACCGCGGATCGTCCGAAAAGCTGCGCGTCGCGGCGATCACGAACGCATCGCGAAGCTCGGCGCCGCCCTGTCGATGGGCGTGACACTGTGGCCGGTCGACGTAAAGCAACGGCTTTGAAGGCGTGACGAGAGCTCCTGGTGGCAAGGAGACGTTGATGCGCGCATCGTGCCTTTCCGCCCGTCTCTGCAGGAAACACATGTCGATGTGCTGCACATATCCGATCTGGTCTGTGTGCAGTGGCGCGCCGAGCGCTGCCGGCTTTTCTACCGGACGTCCGCCGAGCGCGCGCGACTTGCCCCGGGACGAGCGGCCCGCCGGCACACGCCCCGGACTTGGCACCGCCCCCCACCGGCATTCGAGCAAGGCAATCGGCTGCCGCTTCGGCCGACATGGCGATGGGCGGGTTGCGCTCGGTGATGGCAAGTGCCATTGCTGACCAGCAAGACGTAAAGGCTGACCGGCGCGGGTGGTTCCCTTGGAAGCCCCGCGGAGCGCCGGAGCCGTCGCTTGAGCCCCGACATTGCAGGCCGGCGACAGGGCCCCTACCGCGCCGTTCCGCGCTTGCCGAACCGCAGCCTTCGCCTATACTGCGCCGCCGTTTCAACCCCTCAATCGATTCTCGGGGCGGACCTATGAAGGGCGACGTGAAAAAGGTCGTGCTGGCCTACTCGGGTGGGCTCGACACCTCGGTAATTCTGAAGTGGCTGCAGGAAGCCTACGGCGCGGAGGTCGTCACCTTCACCGCCGACCTGGGCCAGGGCGAGGAGCTGTCGCCGGCCCGCGCCAAGGCCGAGATGCTGGGCGTCAAGGAGATCTTCGTCGAGGATCTGCGCGAGGAGTTCGTGCGCGACTTCGTCTTCCCGATGTTCCGCGCCAACGCGCTTTACGAGGGCGCCTACCTGCTCGGCACCTCGATCGCCCGGCCGCTGATCGCCAAGCGGCAGATCGAGATCGCCACCCAGGTCGGCGCCGACGCGGTGGCGCACGGCGCCACCGGCAAGGGCAACGACCAGGTCCGCTTCGAGCTCAGCTACTACGCGCTCAATCCGGAGATCCGCGTCATCGCCCCGTGGCGCGAATGGCAGCTGCAGAGCCGCAGCCAGCTGATCGAGTTCGCCGAGAAGCACCAGATTCCGGTGGCCAAGGACAAGCGCGGCGAGGCGCCATTCTCGGTCGACGCCAACCTGTTGCACATTTCGGCCGAGGGCAAGGTGCTGGAGGATCCTTGGGCCGAGTCCGAGGAGTTCGTCTACAGCCGCACCGTCAGGCCCGAGGACGCGCCCGACGAGCCGGCCTATGTCGAGATCGAGTTCGAGCGCGGCGATCCGGTCGCGGTCGACGGCGAAACGCTGTCGCCGGCCGCGCTGCTGACCCGGCTGAACGAGATCGCCGGCGCGCACGGCGTCGGCCGCCTCGATCTGGTCGAAGGCCGCTTCGTCGGCATGAAGTCACGCGGCGTCTACGAAACCCCGGGGGGAACCGTGCTGCAGGCGGCGCACCGCGGCATCGAGAGCATCACCCTCGACCGCGGCGCGTCTCACCTCAAGGACGAGCTGATGCCGCGCTACGCCGAGCTGATCTACAACGGCTTCTGGTTCTCGCCCGAGCGGCGCATGCTGCAGGCACTGATCGACCAGAGTCAGGAACAGGTCAGCGGCACCGTGCGCCTGAAGCTTTACAAGGGTCACGTCTCCGTGGTCGGGCGCAAATCGCCGAAGAGCCTGTACAGCCTCGCCCACGTCACCTTCGAAGAGGACAGCGTCTACGATCAGCGCGACGCCCAGGGCTTCATCAGGTTGAACGCGCTGCGGCTGCGCCTCTTGCATCGGCAACGGGACTGAGCAGCCCGGGCCGCCGCCTGGATCACGCCGACGGCACCGGGACGCCGGCCTGGCGGCAGGCGGCGGCGAGCGTGTTGGCCATCAGGCAGGCGATGGTCATCGGGCCGACGCCGCCGGGGACCGGGGTGATGGCGCCAGCGACCTCGAGCGCGCCCTCGTAGTCGACGTCGCCGACCAGCCGCGTCTTGCCTTCGCCCGCGTCGACCCGGTTGATGCCGACGTCGAGCACCGTCGCCCCCGGCTTGATCCAATCCCCCTGGATCATCCGCGGCCGGCCGACGGCGGCGATCAGGATGTCGGCGCGCCGGCATTCCTCGGCCAGGTCGCGGGTCCGCGAATGGGCGATGGTGACGGTGCAGTGCTCGCGCAGCAGCAAGTTTGCCATCGGCTTGCCGACGATGTTGGAGCGGCCGACGACGAGCGCCCGCTGACCCTTGAGATCCGGCGCGCGCGCCTTCAGCAGCATCAGGCAACCGAGCGGCGTGCATGGCACCATGGCCTCGAGGCCGAGCCAGAGCCGGCCGGTGTTGGCGACGTGGAAGCCGTCGACGTCCTTGGCCGGGTCGATGGCGTCGATGACCTTGGCCTCGTCGACGTGGCCGGGCAGCGGCAGCTGCACCAGGATGCCGTGCACCGCCGGGTCGGCACTCAATCGGCGCACCACCGCCAGCACTTCGGCCTCGCTCGCGCCGGCGGGCAGCCGGACCTCATCGGAGGCAATGCCGGCCGCGTCCGCGGCCCGGCCCTTGTTGCGGACGTAGACCTGGCTCGCCGGGTTGTCGCCGACCAGCACCACGGTCAGACCCGGCGTCAGCCCGTGCGCCGCTTTCAGCGCCGCCACCTGGGCACCGACGCGGGCGCGCAGGGCCTCGGCGAAAGCCTTGCCGTCGATTATATCCGCGCTCATCCGCCGCCCCTCAGAGCCGCTCCAGCCAGGCCCGCAGGCGGGCCGTCAGTTGGTCGGGACGGCCGCGAACCCGCAGCACCTTGTCGCGCGCCTTGGCCCCGGAGACAAGGCAGATGTCGCGCGCCGGCAGGCGCCAGCTCTTGGCCAGAAGCTTGATCAGCGCCCGGTTGGCCTTGCCGGCCTCGGGCAGCGCCTTCACCCGGGCCTTCAGGCGGGCGCCGCCGTCGGCGGCCGGCTCCACCCCGTCGATGCGGTCGGCGCCGCCGCCGGGCCTGAGGCGGACCGCCACCAGGACGCCGTCGCGGGTCGGCGTGATCACCACGGCCGGCTCACATGACGGCGCCGCGAATGTCGACCAGCAGCAGGTTGCGGATGAAGACCAGCAGCAGGATGACCACGACCGGCGAGAGGTCGAAGCCGCCGACCGCCGGAATGATGCGGCGCACCGGGCGCATCACCGGCTCGGTCAGGCGATAGAGCGCGTCGGCGACGAGATAGACGACGCGGTTGCGGGTGTTGACCACGTTGAAGGCAACGAGCCAGCTCAAAATGACATGCAGGATGATGATCCAGATATAGATACTGATGATCGTATCTACCAGCTGCAGCAGGGCGTACATCGGCCCCCTTTCCCGGCTCGCCGTGGGCGGCCAAAGATGTACTGCGCAACGCCGGGCGACGCAAGCACCGTGGCCGCCCGTCCGCCCCCGGCGAGGCTTGACAGCGAGGCGGCGGGCTCCCTATATCCGCGGGGCTGGGCGAGGGCCCGGTTGGTGCTAAAAGTTGCGGGGCAGTAGCTCAGTTGGGAGAGCGCGACGTTCGCAATGTCGAGGTCAGGGGTTCGATTCCCCTCTGCTCCACCATTTTAATATATTAACTATTTGATTTGGAAAAAGAATTTATAACCAGTTCATATCTCTCCCAACATTTTTCCCCTACGTGGGATGTGCTGTCGTGCCATTGACGCGTTCAGGCCGTATCCCGCCTCAAAGTCTGGGTGCTGTCCTAATTCGGGGTGAGGTGTCCTAAACTTGAGAAGGCGCGCAGAAAGCTACTGACCTGCCTTCGGCTCCACCCGCTTGATCTTGAAATCGTAATAGTCGCGCACGTACTCATAGCGTTTTGACGACGGTTGCCCCTTGAAGCGGACAAAAATTTCCTCGCCGCTGTCGTCAATTAACCGCTCCTCATGCCAGCCTTCGGGAACCGCCTCATTTGCCAGGGCCAGCTCTGGCGGCTTAATGGGTGGCTGGCCCCCAGCATGCCCCTCCCGGCTTTTCTCAACCAACTTGGCTTGCTCCATCAGAATTCCTGCTCGCTCCCCATCCACGAAAACCCACTGCTTGCCTTCATGCTCTTGAACGGCGCGGACCCGCTTGGGGGCATTGAACACCCACTCGCCGTTGACTTCAGCTTGGATCAGATCGCCGACCTCGATCTCAGATGGCGTCTCATTCCCTGATTTGCTCTTGTTCTCATGTTGAGGCGTAGTATCACCCGTGAGGTCCGCGAACGCAAGATTTTCCTTGTAGATATTGAGGAGTGAGCGGGCCGCTTGATCCGATAGGTGCCGTCCGATTTTGAGATGGCTGCGAGCGATGTTGTCTGCTGGGGGTCGGAGACCCCAAGCCTCCCAAAGCGCTCGAATCAGTTTTGGCCTCACCGCGAATTGCCGCCTGAGGTCGGCGTGGACATCCTCCCGCTCGTCTCGGAAATACTGTAGCCCGGCTCCGGTCAGCCTGAGCTTACGCTGCTCTTTTGTGCCCTCATCAGTCAGAATCCCATACATCTTGAGCGCCGCAATGGTCTGGTGGCCACCGCTGCTCTTTTGTGAGTAGCCCCAGATGCCAAAGGCATCGGACACCAAGACATCGTGCCCCTTGGACTCATTGTAGAATTCCCGCGCCCGCCCGAGGGCCTTTTCAAGGTTGATGAACGGGAACCGGCTACCCGCATCATCGGTAGTTTGGTCGCTATCGCTCATCTTCTCCTCCACCGTTCATAGTGGAGTGTAGCCCGTGCTTAAAAAAACTTCAACGACTTCTTGACGATTTCTTCCACCCATGTCAGGATGCCGTCACGAACAGCGGAGGCACGAACGATGAGAGAGGTAGCGAGCCCCTGGCGGACCTGCCGACCGACGCTGGGGGCGAGGAAGATCAGGCGGGGCCACTCCCCGGCCCGGCGAAGGTGATGGAGTGGCCCCTAATCGGCTCTCTTGGTCCCCGGTGGTGTAAATGGGCAGCACGCCGGAGTTACGATCCGGAAATCCAGATCCGAACCCTGGCCGGGGAACCAGGTTTCGGAATCAGTGGGCTCGACGCTGGAACGTCGAGCCCGGATCACAAACCCAGGGATTGGCCCCTGAGCTATGACCACCAAGCGCAATATAGCATCAGAGCCGCGTGAAATCCATCACGACGCGGCGGGCCAGTCTCTCCGATCTGAGGATTGGCCCCATGAACATCCTTCCCTTCGATAAGCAGATTGCCGCGATCAGCGCCTTGACCGAGGGTGTCAGCATCCGCGCGACCGAGCGCCTGACTGGCATCCACCGCGATACGATCATGCGGCTTGGCATGCCCCAAAGAACTGTCATAATTGTGGAACAAAATTGTAATTTAAAATTGATTTATATTTAATAAGTATCTGCCTTTCTAAAGGTGGCCAGATTGGACCAAACGAACCGTTCAGTCAGCTCATCCAGAAACACGGCTACGACGCAACCGGCGACCGGCGCAGCCTCGCCGACAGCCTCGGCGGCACCACGTTCTTCGACTACGACCTCGCCGGGCAGCTAAGCAAGCTGACGACGCCGGCGAGACTCCTGCCTCCCCACACCACCACCCATCCCAGGCCACCGAGATCCGGTTCGTCGTCATCGCAAATGGCATCGCGCCTTCCGACGGTTGCGCGGACGTGACGCACTAAACCGAGGCGGAGAGAGCGCAATTTACGACCGCGGCTGCGAGAGAGCGTCTCTCTCGGGCGTTTTCTGTGTTCACGTATTTCGGCTGCGGGGTCGCTTCGGATCCAGGCAAACCCGAGCAGCGCACGCGGCCGTCGTTGACGCCGCAGACAACGTCGGCGAAGGTATTCCGCTGCTCGAAACAAATTCCCGCGCAATAGCATCGCCTCGCGCAGGCGGCGCACGAGCGCCGGGTTCGGCCTCGGACGGCGCTTTTCGCAACTTGGTGAGGAGGCAAAAAAGCGGTGCTCGAAAGCATCCAAGAGGCCGTGCTCGAGGCAGTTGAGCAGCGCCATGATGAGGCGGTCCGGTTTCTGGCCGAACTTGTAAAAGCCCCATCGGATAATCCCCCTGGCGATTGCGCGGGCCACGGCGAGCGGACCGCCCGGCTTCTTGAAGGGCTCGGCTTCGTTGTCGAGCGCCATCCCGTGCCGGCTGCCGAGGTCCGCGCGCGCGGTATGGCGAGTCTCACCAACCTGATAGTGCGCGAGCGGTTCGGCGACGGCCCGACCGTGGCGCTCAACGCCCATGGCGACGCGGTCCCTCCGGGCGACGCCTGGAGCACGGACCCCTACGGCGCGGAGATTCGGAGCGGCGTGATGTTTGGCCGCGGCGTCGCCGTCTCGAAGTCCGACTTCGCCACCTACGCTTTCGCGCTTCTCGCCCTCAAGCAGTTGGCTGCGCGCCTGGATGGGACGGTCGAACTTCACTTCACCTATGATGAAGAGGCCGGCGGCCTGCTTGGACCGAAGTGGTTGCTGGAGCAGGGCCTTTCAAAGCCGGACTTCGCCATCGCGGCCGGCTTCTCTTATGGAGTGGTCACGGCGCACAATGGTTGTCTGCATCTCGAAGTCGAGGTGCAGGGGCGCTCGGCGCACGCCGCCGATCCCGCCTCGGGTGTCGATGCGCTGGAAGCGGCGAGCGCCGCGCTCGCCGCGCTGTACGAGCACCGCAAGGCGTACGCTAAAGTCAGCTCTCGGGTTCCGGGAATTGGCGCACCGACACTCGTCGTTGGCCTCATCGAGGGAGGCATCAACACGAATGTCGTGCCTGACCGCATCTCCTTCCGGATCGACCGGCGGGTCATCCCCGAAGAGGACGTCGATGCGGTGGAGGGCGAGATCTCAAAGATTATCAAACGGGCGGTAGCGGGCGTTCCCGGTGCGAAGCTCTCGGTCCGACGGCTCCTCTGGGCAGCCAGTTTCGCACCGGTAGCCGGCGCCGAGCGGCTCGCCGGCATTCTGGCCGCGAACGCGGGCCGTATTATGGCCGAAGAAACGCCGATCCACGGCGTCCCCCTCTACACTGATGCACGCCACTACGCTGCTGCCGGCATACCGACGGTAATATACGGTGCGGGCCCCCGCACAATCAGCGAGGCGAACGCCCACCGTGCCGACGAGCGTCTGCGCCTCGACGACCTGCGGAAGGCGACCAAGGTGGTGGCGCTGTCGCTCCTTGAGCTTCTGGCCCCTGCCTCGTGACTCGGCGTGGCCGCTCGAGCCATGGTCATGGTCCTGCCGGCGCGAGCCCGCGGAACTCGGCGTCGCTGCGCACGCAACGCACCGTGAGGCTCTTGGCCACCCAGGTTTCATCAAGCATGAAGTAGCCGCCGGGCCGCGCTGCGCGATTCGCTTCTTGCGATACTGACCGATCGCGGTGGGCGGCGCAGAGCAGACCCCGGCGCGCCGTGACGGGATTGTTCGCGCCTTCAGACAGCGACCCGATAGTTTCCGGGAAACATGGCGCGCCGCGCCTCCTCGTCCATTTCGGTCTTGAATGAAAACTGATCCTTCAGCGCCGCCGCCTTGACCGCGGCCGGGCGGGCCGAGATCTCATCGACCAGCCGTTTCAAGTTCGCCAGCCCTGGCAGGGCCTCGGCGCCCAGCACCAAAGGCAGCGCCCGCGCCCAGCCCCACAGCGCCATGTCGACGATCGTATAGGCGTCGCCCAGCATGTAGGGATGATCCGCAAGGTGCCGGTCGATGATGCCGTAGTGACGCTCGGCTTCGAAGCGATAGCGGTTGATGGCATAAGGCAGCTTCTCGGGCGCATGGTGCTGGAAGTGCACCGCTTGGCCTGAATAGGGCCCGACTCCCGTGGCGACGAACATCAGCCAGGACAGCAGACGTCCGCGCGCGGCCGGGCTCCGCTCCGGCATGAACCGGCCGGTCTTTTCGCCCAGATAGAGCAGGATCGCATTGCTGTCGAAGACGACGACGCCGTCGTCGACGATGACCGGTACCTTGGCGTTCGGGTTGAGGGCCAGGAACTCCGGCTTGTGCTGCTCGCCCTTGCGCGTGTCGACCGGACACGCCTCGTAGGGCAGGCCGGCCTCTTCCAGAAACAACGCGACCTTGGTGGGGTTAGGGGCACCACTAAAAAAGAACTTCAGCATTTACGGCCTCCCTACCGCGACATGATGTGGCGGTCTCATACGCGCAGTGGAGCACAACACCGCCAGGATTGTCAGCCCGGGAAGCGGCGAATGCGCGTCTGGCACCGGCCCGGCGCGGCGGTTTGCGGCGCAAGCCGCCTTCGCGCCGAGCCTGGCGCCTCAGGGCTTCACAGTGACGCCAAGGAGCGCTGGGCGACCGGTTCGCTCTCGGAGACCGCGCGGCGCGTCATCGTGAAGCCCTCGTAGCCGTTGGCGGCAATCTCGTCGCAGGCGCGCTTGAAGCGGTCGAAGCCGCCGACGTAAGGCATGAAGACGCGCGGCTTGCCGGGGATGTTCGCGCCCATGTACCACGAGTTCGCCTGCGGATAGAGCGTCGCGTTGGCGACCTGGTTGTTGTGCTCGACCCAGGCGTCCTCGGCCGCTTGCTCGACCTCGAAGCGTGTGTAGCCGTGCTCGCGCATGTACGTCAGGCAACCGACGATCCAGTCGGTGTGCTGCTCTCCGGCGAGGATCATCTGCGCCTTGACCGACGGGCTCTGCGGCCCGGTGATCATGAACAGGTTGGGGAAGCCGGCCATCGCCAGCCCGAGGTAGCAACGGGGACCGGCGGCCCACTTCTCGGCAATCGTCAGGCCGCGCCCGTTCCGCAGCTCGATCTCCCGCAGGGCGCCGGTCATGGCGTCGAAGCCGGTGGCGAAGACGATGGCATCGAGCTCGTACTCGGCTTCGCTGGTGCGCAGCCCCCGGGGCGTGATCTCCTGAATTGGCGCCGCGCGCGCGTCAACCAGGGTGACGTTGTCGCGGTTGAAGGTCTCGTAGTAGCCGGTATCCAGGATCAGCCGCTTGGTCCCGATCGGATGGTCGTAGGGGATCAGCTTCTCCGCGACCTCGGGATCCTTGACCGTGGCGCGGATCTTCTCGCGCACGAACTCGGCGGCGGTGTCGTTCGCCTGCTTGTTCACCAGCAGGTCCTTATAGGTGTAAAGGAAGCTGATCGAGCCGCCCTCGGCCCACTTCGCTTCGTAAGCCTGCCGGCGCTCCTCGGGCGTGTCCTCCAGCGCCGATTTCACCGGCGGCGGATACCCGGAAATGCCGAAGGGCGTATCGAAGGCCGCCTGACGGCGCGCTTCGTATTCCGCCTTGTGCCGCTTCTCCTTCGCCGCATCCATCGGCGCGTTGCGGGCCGGCAGGGTGAACTGTGGCGTGCGCTGAAAGACGTGGAGATGCCTGGCCTGGCTGGCGATGATCGGGATCGACTGCACGCCCGACGAGCCGGTGCCGATGACGCCGACGCGCAGCCCGCTGAAATCGACGCCTTCATGCGGCCAGAGGCCGGTGTGGTACCAGTCGCCCTGGAAGCTCTGCAGGCCTTTGTAGTCGGGGACGCGCGGGGTCGACAGATTGCCGGTGGCCATGATGCAGAATTGCCCGGTGACGGTTTCGCCGCCGTCGGTCTGCAGGGTCCAGCAGTCGGCGGCCGCGTCGAACACGGCCGAGGTGATGCGCGTGTTGAAGACGATGTCGCGCCGCAGGTCGTAGCGGTCGGCGATGTGGTTGACGTAGCGCAGGATCTCGGGCTGCGTGCCGTAGCGCTCCGGCCATTGCCATTCCTGCTGCAATTCGCGGTCGAAGGAGTAGGAGTATTCCAGGCTCTCGACGTCGCAGCGGCAGCCCGGATAACGGTTCCAGTACCAGGTGCCGCCGACGTCGCCGCCGGCCTCGTATACCCTGACGTGCAGGCCAAGTCCGCGCAGGCGGTGCAGCGCATAGAGCCCGCTGACGCCGGCGCCGACGATGATCACATCCAGCCGCGAAGCCGGTTCCCGGCCACCGTTGGTGCGCTCCCGCTTTGACTCGTGCATTTGCCGCAACTCTCCTCGTCATCGCTCTCCACGGTCGTCCGCCGCCGGGCCTCAGCCCGGACGGCGGCTGTAACGACCGATACTTGCCTAGCTTACAATTATTTGCCGGCTCGGTGCAAAGGGTCTTTTTTGGGCCGGTGTCGGTCAGAGGCCAAAAGCTTCATCTGGCCTGAGTACCGGAACTTCACGACGCCGTCGAAAGCCCGTGTCCCAGCCAGTCACCTTGGACGAGGCGAAGAAGGGGACGCCTCGCTTCAAGGAGATGACGTGGCGAACCGAGAGCGGCGCCGAAGCGCCGCCGGCACCCGGCCCTCGACGCCTGGGCCGCTGCGAAATGGCGCCGCGGTCAGGTCTGTTGCACGCGGTCTCCCGTATTTGCCTGCTGTTCCTCGGCCCGGCCCGGCCCGGTCGAGAGCATTGCGCCCGGCCCGCGCCAGCGCCGACATGTCGTAAGGTTTGGACAGGATGGCGCCCAACAAGTCGGTGCCGACGCGATCCTCGATCAGCTTGCCGGTGAAGCCGGAGGCGAGCAGGACGGGCAGGTCGGGTCGCCCGATCCTGGCCCGTCGCGCCAGATCAAAGCCATTGATTCCACCCGGCGTGATCACGTCGCTGAACAACGGATCGACCTGCTCGCCCGCGCCCGCCGTCACGAGGTCGAGGGCTTCCCTGGCGTCGCGTGCCGTCAGGACCCGATAGCCGAGATCGCGCAACATCATTTCGGCCACGTCCAGCAGGGCGGGCTCATCGTCCACCACCAGGACGGTCTCGGTGCCGCGCGGCAGGTCCGACGCTGTTGGCGGCCTAGTCGTGACCGGTGCGCCGGCAGAGCGCGGCAGCAGGATTCGCACCGTGGTGCCCCGGCCCTCGTGCTAGACTTTGAGAACCATCGATTACCAACCTGCGCCAGCGATCCAGGTTCCGCGGTCACGGCCTCGCCGCGAGGGCCGGTCGGTGCCGGGCGCGAGAGGCAAAATCGGCGTCAGCCGAGCGGAGGAGCGAGAGCATGGCCAGGGCCTACATTTTCAGCGTCAACCCGAACACGCCACCGGTCATGCGGATTGCCTCGGGCGAGGAGATCACCATCGACGTCGACGGCTCGCTCAAGGAAATCGACGACGTCAGCACCGTGCCGACACCCTTTACGCCCGAGTGCGAGGGCCATCCGCTTTCGCCGATCGCCGGCCCGATCATCGTCCAGGATGCGGAACCCGGCGACGCCGTGCGGATCGAGCTGTTGGAGATCACGCCGCACGCGGACGGGGTCACCGCGATCCTCAAGAACTTTGGCGTCTTGCGCGAGGATTTTCCCGAGCCGAAGGCCCTGATCTGCCCGGTGCGCGACGGCAAGGCCTGGTTCGCCGACCGCATCCCGATCCCGCTCTGCGCCAACCTGGGCACCATCTCGACGATGCCGCCCGAGGGCTACAAGCCCTCCTATGCCGGCCCCTATGGCGGCGACTTCGACCAGAAGGACGTCGGCGTTGGCAGCACCGTGCACCTTCCGGTGATCCATCCGGGCGCGCTGGTCTTCTTCGCCGACCCGCACGCCGCCATCAGCGACGGCATCATCAGCGGCACCGGCGTCGAGTGCAGCTCGACCGTCAGGGCCCGCATCAGCCTGGACAAGGCACGCGAGGTCGAGCGGCCGATCATCGAGCAGGACGAGCTGATCCAGATCATCGGCACCGGAGCCACGGTCGAGGCGGCCACCGAGGACGCCTCGCGCGCCGCGGTCAAATTCGTCGCCCGGCACACCGACCTCGATCCCGAGGAGGCCTACATGTTGCTGGGCATTGTCGGCGAGCTGCGCATCGGCACCTCGCCCCGGCCGGTGATGGCGGCGCGGCTGATGATCCCGCGTCAGATCCTGAACGACGCCGGCTTCAAGGGCTTCTAAGCGTGGAGTCGAGCCGCCAGGCACGGCAGTCGCCAGCAACACCGGCCGAAGCGGACGGCGCGTACCGCCACGTAACGGTGATCCCGCGGCATCCGCTGATCGGCGCCGAGGTGCGCGGGCTCGACCTGGCGGCGCCGCTCGGCCGGGAGGTTCTCGACGAGGTGCGGCGGGCCTGGCTCGCGCATCTGCTGCTGATTTTCCCCGAGCAGCGGATCAGCGATCGGCAGCAGATCGCCTTCGCCCGCAATTTCGGCGAGCTTGAAATCCATCCCTCCGCCGCGCACCGCTCCTCGCGCCACCCGGAAATTTACCGCGTCGCCAACGTCGACGAAGAGGGCCGTATTCTCGACTCGGCGAGCGAGGCTTGGCGCTATCTCAACATCACCTGGCTCTGGCACTCCGACTCCTCCTTCAGGGAAGTGCCGAGCAACGGCTCGATCCTGCACGGCATCGAGGTGACGAAGGCGGGCGGCGAGACGCTGTTCTGCAACCTCTACGCGGTCTACGACGCTTTGCCCGCTGCGATGAAGCGGCGCATCGCCGGCCTCAGGGTCAGGCACAGCCATGACGCCGTGCTCAGGCGCGGCCGCGAGCTGCGGCGGAACGCCGGCTATGCCGAGCTGCCGCCGGTCAGCCATCCCCTGGTCCGCCGGCACCCGGAGACCGGACGGGCCTCGCTCTTCATCAGCCCGCATACCATGGAAGGGATCGAGGAGCGGGCCGTTGAGGAGTCGGCGGCGCTGCTCGACCAGCTGACGGCGTTCGCGATCCAGGACCGTTTCGTCTATCGCCACGTCTGGCGGACCGACGACGTGATCTTCTGGGACAACCGTTGCACCATGCACGCGGTGACGCCGTACGACAACGCGCACGCGCGCCGCATCATGCACCGGACGACCATCGTCGGCGACCGGCCGGTGCTGCCGGCCTAGACGACGGAGGGCTACGCCCGCACCAAAGTCTCATACCGGCGGAGGGAAGGACTGTGGCGAAGACACTCGGCTATATCGGGATCGGCAACATGGGGCTGCCGATGGCCGGCCGTCTGCTGGACGCCGGTCACCAATTGACCGTTTGCGACATCAACGAGGCGGCGGCGCGGCCGCTGCTCGAGCGTCAGGCGCAGCCGGCGGCATCGCCGCGCGCGGTCGCCGAGCGGGCCGAGATCGTCTTCGCCTCGCTGCCCAGCAACGCCGCCATCCGCGAGGTGCTGCTGGGCGCGGACGGCCTCGTCCACGGCGCGGCGATCCGTATCTACGTCAGCGCTTGCACCACCGGCTCGCCCTTCGCCGTGGAAATGAGCGAGGCGCTGGCCGAGCGCGGCATCGCCACCCTGGAAGCGCCGATCAGCGGCGGCCCGGCGGGCGCCCGCGCCGGCACCCTCTCGGTCATGGTCTCGGGACCCCGCGCGGCCTATGACGAGGTGGTGCCGTACTTTCGCGCCTACGGCAGGACGCTGGTCTACTGCGGGGAGAAACCCGGCCTCGCCCAGGTGCTCAAGCTCGCCAACAACATCCTTTACGCCGTCGGCTTCCTCGCCACGGCCGAGGCCCTGGCGATGGGCGTCAAAGCGGGCCTTGATCCAAACCTGATGCTGGAAGCGATCGCCGCGGGCTCGGGCCGCAACGCCGCGATCGAGGAGGTGATGCCGCGCCACGTCGTCAGCCGCAGCTTCGACTACGGGGCCGCCTTGGAGATCCTGATGAAGGACGTCGACCTGGCGCTGGCCGAGGGCGAGGCGCAGGGCGTGCCGCAGCTCGTCTGCCAGCAGGCCCGGCAGCTCTGCAAGCTCGCCATGCACCAGGGCTGGGGCCAGCGCGACGTCAGCGAGCTCGCCAAGCTGGTCGAAACCTGGGCCGGTGTCGAGATCAAGGCGCCCTCCGAATAGAGCGCGGCCTGTCAGGAGCGGAAGGCCGCGACGCCGGTCAGCTCGCGGCCTTCGATCAGGGTCAGGATCTGGTTGGTGCCGTCGGGGATCGGCAGCATGCGGATGTCGCGGTAGAGCTGCTCCAGCCCGGCTTCGCGGCTGATGCCCATGGCGCCGTGCACTTCCATGGCTTTCGAGACCGCGGCCTGGCAGGCGGCCAGCGCATGGCGCTTGGCCATCGCCGAGACGCCGTTGGCGCGCGCGCCCTTATCGATGCAGTCGAGCGCGTAGTAGCAGACGAGCCGGCTGGTGGTGACCGCCTCGGAGATCTCGGCCAGGAGCTGCTGCACCAATTGGAACGAGGCGATCGGCCGGCCGAACTGCGTCCGGTCGGCGGCGTAGCGGAGCGCCTGGTCCAGCGCCTTCTGCGCCATGTTCACCGCCATCAGGCCGATCAGCGGGCGGTTGGCGAGCCAGGTCAGGGTCAGGATCCGGGCGGCGTCGCCGACTTCGCCCAGCCGGTTGCGCTTGGGCACCCGGCAATTCTCGAACAGCACTTCGCCGAGATGCCCCTGGCGCAGGCCCAGGGTGGCGATCTCGCGGGCTTCGAACGGCGATTGCTCGCGCTCGACGACGATGCGCACCATGCCGCCGCGGCGGTCCGCGCCGGCAAGCTGGCCGGTGATGTTGATGACATCGCAGATGCTGGCGTTGCTGATCCACATCTTGCGACCGTCGATGATGTAGGCGTCGTCCGTCTGCCGGACCCGGGTCTTGACGCCGCGGACATCGGAGCCGACGTCGGGCTCGGTCGAGCCGGTGCAGGCGATCTTGCCCGCGGCGATCAGGTCGGGCAGCAGGCGTGCGCGCTGCTCCTCGCTGCTCTCCAACGCGATCCGGGCGGTGGTCGCCTCCTGGCCCAGAACGGCGAAGCCGATCACCGGCGGCAGCTGCTCGAACATCAGGCCATAGCTCAGCGTCGGCAGCCCGGCACCGCCCGCGACTTCCGGTACGCGGGCCGCGGTCAGGCCCTGACCGGCGCAGACCTGCAGGATGCCGCGCACCGCCTCCTTGGGCAGCGGGCGGTCGGGATCGTGGGCGTCGAGCACCGGCTGGATCTCGCGCTCGACCATGGCCCGCGCCGCGTCCTGGATCAGCCGTTGCTCGCTGCTTAGCCGAAAGTCCATTGCCGCCGTTCCCCTTTGCTGGCCGCCGGCGCGACCGCGCGCCGCCGTCACGGCATGACGAAGCCGCCGTTGACGCTCAAGACCTGGCCGGTGATCCACGAGGCCTGCCGGCTGGCCAGGAAGGCGACCGCCTGGGCGATGTCGGCAGGCTGGCCCAGGCGGCGCGTCGGATACATGCGCAGGACCGACTTCTCACGCCTGGCATAACGTTCATCACCCATCTCCGCCTTCAGCCTGGCCTCGCGCTCGCGGCGCAGCTCGGTGTCCGTGGCGCCGGGCGAGACCACGTTGAGGGTGACGCCGCTGGCGCCAACCTCCTGGGCGACCGACTTCACCAGCGCGATCACGCCGGCCTTGGCCGCGGCGTAGTAAGAGAGGCGGGCCTGGCCGATGCGCGCGGCGTCCGAGGCGAGGCAGATGATGCGGCCGTAGCCGCGCGCCGTCATGCCGGGGAGGACGGCGTGGATCAGGTTCATCGGCCCGTAAAGGCAGACGTCGATCATGCGCTGCCAATCCGCCGGCGCGGAATCGAGAAACAGCTTGTCGTCCAGCACCGCGGCGCAGTTGACGGCGATTGCCGGCACGCCCAGGACGTCGGACGTTCGCGCGATTGCGCCGCCGATCGCTTCGGGCGACCTGATGTCGGCGGCGATGCCGAGCACCCTACCGCTACCGCCCAGCTTGCCGGCGGCGGCTTCGGCCGCGGCGCCGTCGATGTCGACGATCGCCACCCTGGCGCCGCCTGCGGCGAAAAGCTCGGCGGTGGCGAAGCCGATGCCGCGCGCGCCGCCGACCACCATGGCGACGGAATCATCAAATCCGTACTCCGTCTCCACCGTCACCATACCCATCCCGCGCTTCGTCCTGCCTAACCGCGAGGTTACCTCAGGGCAGGGCGACAGGCATAGCAGGTCACTCGCGGCGCTCACGGTGCGGTTGACAGCGCCCATGCGGCTGACAGTGAATTGACATCGTCGATCACTTACTCCGAGGAGCGCGGCGCATGGCCTACCAGGACATACGGACCGATCGCGACGGCCCGGCCCTCGTCATCACCTTCAACCGGCCGGTACGGCGCAACGCCATCGCCGTCGCCACCATGCGCGAGATCATGCAGGCGCTCGACGAGGCGGCTGCCGAAGATGCCGTCCGGGCCGTGATCTTCACCGGCGGCCCCGACTACTTCTCGGCCGGCGCCGACCTGAACGATGCGCTCGCCATCGAGGGGGCGAAGGACGGGGTCGACTACTTCAAGCGCTGGCACGCGCTGACCGGGGCCATGGAGACGCTGGACAAGCCGGTGCTGGCGGCGATCGAGGGCTTCTGCCTGACCGGTGGCTTGGAGCTGGCGCTCGCCTGCGACATCCGCATCGCCGGCGCGGGCGCCAGCTTCGCCATCACCAGTGCGCGCATCGGCACCGTCGCCGGGGCCGGCGGGACCCAGCGCCTGCCCCGCATCGTCGGCCAGGCCAAGGCCCTGGAACTGCTGTTTGCGGCCGAGCCGATCGACGCCGAGGAAGCCTATCGGATCGGCCTGATCAACCGGCTGGCGGTGGCGGGCGAGGCGCTCGAGACGGCCGAGGCGATGGTGCGTCTCTACCAGGAGCGGGCGCCCATGAGCCTCGGTTTCGCCAAGCGGGCGGTTCGTGGCGGCATGCAGATGGATCTGGTTTCCGGGCTCGCTTACGAGACCATGCTGGCGGCGACGATCTACGGCACCGCCGACCGCCGCGAAGGCATCTCCGCCTTCCTGGAGAAGCGCCGGCCCGACTTCACGGGCGCGTAAAGCGCGCTTAGACGGTTGCCGGCGCGGCCAACGTCTTGCCTCGCAATTCCGGCAGGTGTGCTTGGACGCCGCGCCTTCAGTCGCCTGTCGGCGGCCGCCGCCGGCGCCGGCGGCCGATCCAGCCTTTGCGGCAGAAGTAGTAGAGCAGCCCGGCCGCCACCGCCGCCATCAGTCCGAGCGCGAAGGGATAGCCATAGTACCAGTTGAGCTCGGGCATGTTGTAGGGCGAGGCCGCGGGCGAGAAGTTCATGCCGTAGACGCCGGCGACGAAGCTCAAGGGGATGAAGATGGTGGCGATGATGGTCAGCACCTTCATCACTTCGTTGAGCCGCGTCGAGACCGAGGAGAGGTGCAGCTCAAGCAGGCCGGAGGCGATGTCTCGGTAGGTCTCGACGATGTCGAGAAGCTGTACCGTGTGGTCGTAGCAGTCGCGCAGGTAGATCGTCGTCGCTTCGGTCACGTGGCTGGGACGGTCACGGATCAGCGCGTTCGCCATTTCGCGCAGCGGCCAGATCGCGCGCCGCAAGGTCAGGAGCTCGCGCTTCACCGAATGGATGCGCCCGGCGATGTCGCCGGCTGTCTCTTCGATGAGTTCGTCCTCCAGGTCTTCGACCGCTTCGCCATAGGCCTCAAGCACCGGGAAATAGGCATCGATCGCCGCGTCGATCAGCGCATAGGCCAGATAGTCGGCGCCGCTTTCGCGAATACGGCCGCGATGCCGGCGCAGCCGCTCGCGCACCGGCTCGAAGCAGTCGCCGGGCCGTTCCTGGAAGGTGAGCACGTAGTTGCTGCCGAGAAACAGGGAGACCTGCTCGGTGTCGACGCGGCCGTCGCGTTGCGGCATGCGCAGGACGATGAACAGGTGATCGGCATATTCCTCGACCTTCGGCCGCTGATGCACATTGACCACGTCTTCGAGGGCCAGACGATGCACTTTGAACAGGGCCCCGAGCCGCTCGATCGTCTGCGGATCGCCGAGGCCGTCGACGTTGACCCAGGTTACCGGCGTTCGCCCGACCACGTCCTCGAGCTCGGCTATCTCCGAAACAGGGTGCTCGACAATCTCCTCCGGGCCGTAACCGATCACGTGCAGGACCGGCTGCGAGGAACCGGGGTGCGAGATCAGCAGGCCGGGCGAGGAGCCCGGCGGCGCCCGCCGCAACCCCATGACGACGGACACATCCTCGCGAATGGCACCTTGGCCGGCGGCGGCATCGGTGCTCTCGGGGCGCGCGCCTGAGTTCCTCATCGCGGGCGCAGGCTAGACCATTTTCCCCGCCGGAGAAATTGTTTCCGGCGGCTGACCGGCACGCGGGGATGTGCGCTCAGGCGGCCTTTGGGGCGGCCTCGGCGACGGCGCGGTCGACGTAGGCGGCGAGCGGCTCGAAGTTGGCGCGGAAGCGGGCCACCAGCTCGCGCGCGGTGCGGTCATAGGCG
>Ga0326597_10000638_pt1 | contig 61055 bp, 50 predicted proteins | sample RVTome_12_FD_203789 | JGI IMG/M metagenome (GOLD analysis project Ga0326597, IMG submission 203789) | Soil microbial communities from uranium-contaminated site in the Upper Colorado River Basin, Wyoming, United States - RVT100D185 | ecosystem: Environmental > Terrestrial > Soil > Contaminated >...
TCGCGTGCCAGGTCCGCGGCGAGGCCGATGTAGTCCGACGGGGTTAGGGCAGCCAGCCGCTGACGCTCCGATTCGGGGATATCCAACTCGCGAATAAAGGTTGCCAGGAGCTCCCGCGTGATCGCCCGCCCGCGGGTCAGCGCCTTGAGTTGCTCATAGGCGTCGGCAACGCCATAGCGCCGCATCACGGTCTGGACAGCCTCGGCCAGTACCTCCGTGCTCGAGTCGAGATCCCGGGCGATACGCTCTGGGTCGGCTTGAAGCTTCTCCAGGCCCTTTTGGCACGAGTCGAGCGCCAATAGACAGTGTCCCACCGCAACCCCGACGTTGCGCAGCACGGTTGAATCGCTCAAGTCCCGCTGCCAACGCGAAATCGGCAGTTTACCCGCAAGAAAGCTCAGCAGCGCGTTGCTGAGGCCGAGATTGCCTTCCGCGTTCTCGAAATTGATCGGGTTGACCTTGTGCGGCATCGTCGAGGAGCCGACCTCGCCGGCCACCGGCCGCGAGCGCAGGTAGCCGAGGCTGATATAACCCCACACGTCCCGGCACAAATCGGTCAGAACCGTATTGTAACGGCTCAGAGCATGCGCATATTCAGCAATCCAGTCATGCGGCTCTATTTGGGTCGTATAAAGCATCGATTCGATGCCTAGCGATTTCACGAATCGCTCGCTCATGTCGCGCCAGTCAAGATCGGGATACGCGGCGATATGTGCATTGAAATTTCCAACCGCACCATTGAATTTTCCAGCGATCGCCACACGCGCAAATCCGTCCGTCTGCGCTTCGAGCCGTTGGACAAAGTTTGCAATTTCCTTGCCGAGAGTCGTCGGCGAAGCCGCCTGACCGTGCGTGCGCGAGAGCATCGGCATGCTCGCAAGCTCGTGCGCCAACCGCCGTAGTAAAACGGCGAGCGCCTTCATCTGCGGTAACAGCACCCGTTGCCGCGTATCGCGAAGCATTAGCGCATACGCCAGATTGTTGATGTCTTCCGACGTGCAGGCGAAATGCAGAAATGGCTCCAGCCGCGTCGTCGGGCTCGACAGGCCGTCCAATTTTTCACGCAGAAAATATTCGACCGCCTTGACGTCATGGTTGGTCTGGTGCTCCAGCGCCTTGACGCGCAGGGCATTTTCGATGCTGAACTTATCGACGAGGCGGTTGAGTACGTCGTTTACCGGTGGTTCGAGCGGCGGCAGTTCGGCGATGCCGCGTTCCGCTGCGAGAAATTGCAGCCAGCGGATCTCGACGAGCGTCCGGTAGCGAATCAGTGCGTACTCGGACAGATGGTCGCGCAGTGGCGCCATCTTCGCTGCATAACGGCCGTCCAGCGGCGACAAAGCGGTAAGCGAGGCGGAATCCACGGACGGGCTGGGCATCCCTATACAAGCGGCGGAGGAGTGCGCATCATACACCGATTCACCGCATAACAGCTGTCCTGCCGGCCGCTCGGGCGCGCGCTCGGGAGTCCAGTTGGTTTTCGATTAAGGAGCAAGCATGACGAAGAAGATTCGGATCGAGCGCGACAGCATGGGGGAGCTCGAAGTCCCGGCCGATGCGCACTGGGGTGCGCAGACGCAGCGCGCCGTCAACAATTTTCCGATCAGCGGCTTGGTCATGCCGCGCCAATTCATCCGCGCGTTGGGCCTGATTAAATGGGCCGCCGCTGGCGTCAATCGCGACCTCGAGCTGCTCGCACCGGACATCGCCGATGCGATCCAAACGGTTGCGCTCGCGGTGGCCGACGGCACCCACGATCACGAATTTCCGATCGATATTTTCCAGACGGGCTCGGGCACGAGCTCCAACATGAACGCGAACGAAGTCATCGCCAATCTCGCTAGCACCGCGCTCGGATCCCCCGTGCACGCCAACGACCACGTCAATATGGGTCAAAGCAGCAATGACGTGATCCCCTCGGCGATTCATGTCAGTGCGGCGTTGACGATTACCGAAAATCTGCTGCCGGCCTTGGACCATCTCGCCGGAGTCACCGAGCGCAAGGCGAAACTGCTCGCGAAGGTCGTCAAGACCGGCCGCACGCATCTGATGGATGCGATGCCGGTACGGTTCGACCAGGAACTTACGGGTTGGGCTGCGCAGATCCGCGCCGGTTATCAGCGGGTCGCCGGCGTCTTGCCACGGCTGAGTAGTCTTGCCCAGGGCGGTACGGCAGTCGGCACGGGGATCAATGCCCATCCCGAGTTTGGCGTGCGCGTCGCCGCGGCGCTTGCAGGCAAAACCGGCATCGCGTTCAAACCCGCGGAGAGTTATTTCGAAGCGCTGAGTTCTCAGGACACCGCGGTGGAGCTTTCGGGCCAGTTGAAGACGACGGCCGTGAGCCTCATGAAGATCGCCAACGACTTGCGCTGGATGAACAGTGGTCCGCTCGCCGGCCTCGGCGAAATTGAGCTCCCCGCGCTGCAGCCCGGCAGCAGCATCATGCCCGGCAAGGTCAACCCGGTCATTCCCGAAGCTACCGCGATGGTCGCCGCGCAGGTAATCGGCAACGATACGACGGTCACGATCGCCGGCCAATCCGGCAACTTTCAGCTTAATGTCATGTTGCCGCTCGTGGCGTATAACGTGCTGCAAAGTATTGAGCTGCTTGCGAGCGTTAGCCGCCTGCTGGCCGACTCGGCGATCGAAGGCTTCACGGTCAACGCGGCGCGTCTGCAGGAGGCATTGAATCGCAACCCGATTTTGGTCACGGCCCTGAATCCGGTCATCGGCTACGAAAAGGGTGCGGCAATCGCAAAACGCGCGTACAAGGACGGCCAGCCGATACTCGAGGTGGCTGCGCGCGAAACCGACCTCGACGAAGCCCAATTGCGCGCGTTGCTGGATCCAGCCGAGCTCACCAAAGGCGGTATCAAAGGCTGAGGGGAAGTTCGTGCGGCGATTCATCGAAGGCTGCCTCGCTCGTTTCGAGCCGGGCTGCGATCCGCTGGTCCGTACGCTGACCGAGGTCGAAGGCGACATCTCCGAGGAACTGCTGGACCGCTTTCGCGGCATCGATCAGCCGGCCGCCGTGCTGGTCGGATTGGTCGAGCGCGACCATGGTTTGACCGTCCTGTTTACACAGCGCGCCGCACATCTAACGTCCCATGCCGGGCAGATCAGCTTTCCCGGCGGTCGCGTCGAATCCGAAGACATCGACGCCGTTGCCGCAGCGTTGCGCGAAGCGCATGAAGAGATCGGGCTGGCGCCGGAGCGGGTTACGGTCATCGGGCGCCTCGACAGCTTCATGACGGTGACGGGATTCCTCGTGACACCGGTGGTGGGGTTCGTGGACCCTGATTTCGAGCCCGTCCCGGACAAAACCGAAGTCGATGCCGTGTTCGAGGTCCCGTTGGAGTTTCTGCTCGACCGCAACAACGTGGCCGAGACCTACCGGGAACGCTTAGGTGCGCGGTTCAAAGTCTACGAATTCCAATACCACGGCCACCATATCTGGGGCGCGACCGCATCGATACTCATGAATTTCAAAGAAGCTATCCAACGATAAATCATATGGATAAAGCTGATATTCAGAAGTTACTTGAAATCATGGCGCGGCTGCGCGCGCCCGCAGGGGGCTGCCCGTGGGATCGCGAGCAAACTTTCGCGACGATCGCGCCATATACGCTCGAAGAAGCGTATGAGGTGGTCGAGGCCATCGACAACGACGATATGCCAGCTCTGGCGGATGAGCTCGGCGATCTGCTGCTACAGGTGGTCTATCACGCGCAAATGGCACAAGAGGCCGGGCATTTCGATTTCGCCACGGTCGTGGAGTCGATCTGCGCGAAGATGCTCCGCCGCCACCCGCACGTATTCGGCGCGGAATCGATTGCGGACGCGCACGCGCAATCGCTCGCATGGGATGCTATCAAAGCGACCGAAGCCAGCGCATCTGGTGATGGCAGCGTGCTTGGCGGTGTGCCCGTCGCGCTGCCGGCACTAACGCGCGCGGCGAAACTCGGGAGGCGCGCGGCCGGGGTTGGGTTCGACTGGCGCGACTTCGGCGGCGTGCGCGCGAAAATCGGCGAAGAACTAGAGGAACTCGATGCGGCCATAGCCCGCGGCGATCCGGAGCACATCGCCGCGGAGATGGGTGATCTGTTCTTTGCCTTAGTTAACGCTTGCCGGCATCTCGATGTCGACCCGGAAACCGCGGTGAGGGGGGCGAACGCGCGCTTTCAGGCTCGGTTTGAACATATTGAACAGGCGGTGGCCGGCAGCGGCAGGGACTGGGGCGCATGGACGCTCGCGGAGCTCGAAGGGCAGTGGCTTGCGGCGAAGAAAGCGGTCGGCTAGCCCGATCGGGGTTATCCGTCGCCGCGACCGTTATGCCGCGCATCGCGTCACCGGCGGCGACGGGGCGCTGTGTCGAGCGAGCTTCTTCTCCGCGAGCGAGAGGCAGCGCATGGAGCCGCCGTGAGGAGGTCTTCCGTGGCAACGCGATGACTAGCGTTGCCCTCCGCGGAAGAGAGCGTCGGTCAACGCTAGTCATCACATTGCCTTGCAGCGAACCGCACGGCGGCGGCGGCGATGTGCTGCGCCGACCGCATTTCAGCTCGGGCGAGCTTAGGGATGTGGTGAAGCGGCAGCATGCGCACAGTCGTTGCCCTAGGAGCCTGTCGGACACAGGCTCCTAGGGAGCGACTTTGGGGCTGGGGACATTCCTCAAAGCCGCTCCAAGCTAGCGCGGTGCACTCAGGGCGCGGGGGACAAGTGCACGACCACTCGATGCGCCGTGACAGTTATCGCGGATTCGTCGTACGCACCGTAGGCGGCGAGTGAATGTGCTTTGGCGCCGCCACCGAGTCGCAGACTCAACTCGTCGACAAAGTCCGCGAAGTCGGCGAACAACTCCACGTGGCCCGGCTCCCAGAGGCCGTACAGTCCGCGGCCTTCGGTCGGTGCGATGGCCGGCACACCCGGCAGATCGAAAAGATCGACAAGCCGGCGTCCGAGCAGGAGATGATGGCGCACGCCGATGTGCTCATCATCCATATTGAGCGCGAGATTTGCCGGACCCATGGTCGAGAATGGCGAACTCGTGCCGGTGATTCCCCAGCCAATGCCGAGCGCCGCCGGAATATCGCGGTGATCGACGATGGTGCGACCGAAGAAATCGGGTGGTGCCCCGCCGAAGGGCGCGACGAATCCGAACACGCGGGCCCATTTGCCGATCTCGAGGCCATCGAGCGATAAAGTTCCAGTCTCGACTTCGTACTCGAGCGGATCGGCGTCGCTCATCGCATTGACGCCCGTACCATCGAAACTGAATAGCTCGATACCGAGACGGTCGATCGCGCGCAGTTGCAGCGTGAGTCGGCCTGGCATGATGCTCGTGACGGATCCATGCAGGTGCGTGACGAGCATGCGGACCCGACCCTGCGTCGCATCGAGAATCAACGCGGCATCCGGCGCGAGCGGATCCGCGGTCGCGACCTCGGCGTTGGTGAATTCGCCGAACGCGACGATGCGCTGACCGACCGAGATGGCGTCCTTATCGAGGGTGGCCTGCAGATCGCCAACCTTACTGACGCGCGTGTCCGCACCGATCTCGACGAGCACCGTGCGATGAAAATGCGCAGGCCGGTCGCGGTGCACGGCGATGGCACCTTTGACCGTCAGCGTGTCGCCGCTGCGCGCGACGACATTGCCGTGGATCGCCGCGAACCTGTCGCCGCCGACACTATCACCGGCGTGGACGATTTCGGCGGTGAACAGGCGCTCCTGAATGTCCAGCGTGCCGAACGCCACCGTAAGAGCCCCCGGCTCAAGCGTCGCGAGCGCTTCGAGTCCTGGCGTTCCGGAATACCCCGCTCCACCGATCTCGAAAGCAGTGGCCGGTGTCGTGTGGACGGTTACGATTCCGAAATCCCCGTTGCGGTGATGCCAAGGCCGCACGCGAATGTCATACGAGCTGTTCGCGAAATCGACGTCCACGAGCGCGCCGCGCGCGCGCAGCTGTTTCTCGATGAGCGGACGGATCTCCGCGACGAGATAGGGCCGGGTCGTAATTCGCGCCGGCGCGACGCCCAAATCGGCCTCGTGAGAAGCAGCCAAGTCGAAGTCGATGCTGAGGAACGCGTTGCGGCCGCGTGTGATCACGAGATGCTCGCGATCCGCGAGGCGGATCTCGAGATCGATCACGCCGAGCGCGGCACCGGATTCGTCCACGGCGATTGCAGGGACAATATCCCCACCGGATTCGACAAAGATTTCGGCGCTACTGTAGTCGAGGCGAATCGAGCCTCCGGCGATATCCCCCGGAGCGAGAGCCGCTGTGCTTAACAATTCGGAAAATTCGGTGAGATCGGCAAAGTCAATTCGTGTCGCAGCCGGCAAGGTCTCGACGGTTGCGCCATCGCTACGCTGCAGCGTGATGGCTAAGACATCGACTGCATAGCTGACGAAATCGCCGTCGGCATCCGTCACCGCGATCAACACATTGCCGCACTCGTCGGCCGTAATCGGATCTGACGGCACACAGCTAGCGCTCGAGGTACCAGCCGTGCCACTACCGGAGCCGCCACTACACGCGGCTAAGGTCGCTACGACGGCAAGCGCGCTGGCGAAGCGCAGCAAGCGCGCGATGTTTATCGTACAGAGCTTCATTACCATCTCCCTGGCTTTTAACTTGAGCTGCTCCATACAACGCAAGGAGATGCAATCGGTTGACCGCTGCAGCGCAACCGCGCCGCAACCGGTCGGGACATCGGGGCCGGCTTGACATAAACGCCGCGCTGCGGCGACGTAGAAGCCTGGCAGCCTGGCAGCCTGGCAGCCTGTCGGACTTAGGGGATCGTCGCGATTCCCATCCGCCGCAGTAGATGAGCCTAAGTCCGACAGGCTGCTAGAGCAGATTCGTCAGCGGCATGCTGCGCAGGATAGGAAACAGGTCGCCGAGCAGTGCTGCCGGCCAGGGCACTCGCAGTAGCTGATGGAACAGCAGATACCAAACCGCCCAGGTCACGATGGCTACGCCGAGTGCGGTGTGCACGCGTTCCCGGCCTTCAGTGAGCATAAAGCCGACCAGAAACAAGAACAAACTCGGCAACAAGCCGACCACCAACGCAGCGAATACGACGAAGAGACACCACCCAAAGTAACGCAGTGCGCGGCTGCGCACTTGCGCCGCCGTCAATCCGGAGAAATCCGCCTTCAGATCCATGGACGGGGGTTGCGTCCGGGGTGTTGCATTCGTTTGACCCGTCCAACTTGCCAACGGTTGGCGCCGCATGAAGATCGAATTGAGCAACTGCAGAACGACGAAGATGCAACCGGCGCCGCCGATGATCCAGGGGATCAGGCGCGCGCCTAAGTCCCAACCCGACGCCGCTACCATGCACGTGACGAAGAACGCGAGCACGGCAACAGTGAAATAGAGGTCTTTGTTGATGGCCTCGGGTCTAAATTTGAAATCGTAGGGTTGTTGCCGGTGCCGGACGCCGCGCAGGATTCTATTGAGCAGCGGTTTAGAGATACCGTAGAAAGTAATCGCGAAGACCGCCAGGACAATCGGCCGCGACAACCAATCGGTGTCGTAGCGTTGGAAGGAGATAAACATATAGCGTTCAATGAGTCCCCCGAGCACGAAACCCAGCAGCAGCGGCGGCCGTGGCCAGCTAACCCGTTTCATATACCAACCAAGCATGCCGAACAGCATGAGGACGGCAATATCGCCCCACTGTCGGCTGCCTTGAAAGGCACCGATAAACGTTACTGACAGGACGATTGGCGCCAGCAGGCTGACGCGAACGCGTGCGATGGCCGCAAGCTGATTCGCAAACGCAAAGCAGATTCCCGATCCCAGAATATTTGCGAGCGCGACGGTCCACACGAGCGTGTACGTCACATCGAGACGCGTTGACAGCATGTCGGGGCCCGGTGTAATCCCGTGAATCAGGAATGCGCCGAGGAGCAATGCCATCGACGCCGTCGCGGGCACGCCGAACGCGATTGTCGACACGAGCGCGCCGCCTTCCTTAGCGTTATTGGAACTTTCCGAGGCGATGACGCCCCTGACGTCGCCTTTACCGAAGGTCTCGCTGGCGCCTTTCTCGGTTCGCAGGGCGTGCCCGTACGCGATCCAGTCGATGACCGAGGCGCCGATGCCGGGTACGGCACCGAGTATTGCGCCGATACTGGATCCCCGTATGACGAGCCAGAAGTTGCGCAGCGTGTCTTTGACGCCTTCCAGTTGGCCCTGACGAGTCGTGCGCTGTTGGCTGTGCGGAATCGTGCGCCGCGCGATCGCCATGTCGGCGAGCTCCGGGATTGCGAACAAGCCAAGCGCCAGCGGTACGAGCGGGATGCCGTCGAGCAAGTACAGGGTTCCAAACGTCCACCGCTCGATCGCAGTATTCGATTCTTCGCCGGTCGTCGCGACCATGACGCCGATCGCCGCAGCCGCGAGGCCCTTCAGGCGGGCGTTACCGCTCAAGACACCGACGAGCGACAAGCCGAAGACACAAAACGCGAGGAGTTCGGGCGAACCAAAATTCAAAATGATCGGTCGCAAGATCGGTATGCACAACGCGAGGAATAGCGCGCCGAAGAGCCCGCCGAACACGGACGCCGAGAACGAGGCGCCGAAGGCCCGCGCCGCAAGTCCCTGCTTCGCCATCGGATGGCCATCCAGAATGGTCGCCGCAGATCCGACCGTTCCGGGTACGCCGAACAGGATAGCGGGTATCGTATCGGAGGTGACGACCACTGACTGTAAGCCGACGAGAAACGCGAGCGCCGTCAGCGGGTCCATGTCGAATGTGAACGGCAACAGCAGCGACAGCCCGACGACACCGCCGAGACCCGGAATCACGCCGAGCGATAGGCCGATCAATACGCCCAGCGCGACGAAGCTCAAACGTTCGGGATCGAGGATGGTGGCACCAGCGCTCAGCGCCATCTCCAACATCAATACATCCCCGCAAAAATTGGAGCAATCCGTGCCGATCCGCAATTCTTAATTAGCGCGAGCATGCTTCGCTTCAGAACTCCATGAACGGCGGCTCGACCCCGACTATCCTGAATACCCGGAATTTCTCAACACGTGTCGCATCGAGTTGGCATGGCGATGCGGCGGTCGCTGGGCTTAGTCGATGCCAAGAATGGATTTCGCAGCGGCCAGCGTCGAGGCAGGCGTGCGCAGGGCGCGCTCGACGAACGCGGTCAAGTCGGCGCCAGTCGTCGGATTGACGCGGCCTTGAACGGTGGCTTGGAAATCGGCGGTAAATTCGGGGTCCTGTACGAGTTCGGCGAATGCTTGCTGCAACGCCGCGACACGTTCGGCCGGAACTTCTGGCGGCAGGAATAGCGGCCAACCGAGCGTCGAGCCGATTTCGATGAAATCGACCATGGCTCGGTCTTCAGGAGTCGTCACGAGATCACCGAGATAAGGCACACCGGGAGTGCCGAGGGGATCGGGCGGGCCGACATACAACAGATGCACGATTCGACCGTTGGTCAACCAGTCTGGGCGCGAGATTGCCCAATATTGCAAGCTGCTCGACTGACCGTGTACTTCACCGCGTTCCATCGCAAGCGCCACGTCGTTGCTGCTCTCGTAGCCCGTAATCAGACGAAATTTGAGCCCCAAGAGCGCTTGCACGATCGCCGGGAACTGGTGCGCGGGCGAACCCCGGCCCGTCGTTCCGATGAAAAGCTCCGTCGCTCGCGCGGCGTCGATCGTAACCGCGGGCGCCGAACTCATGACTGATATGATCCCAGTATATTTGAGCACGGAGCCCACCCAATTGAACTCGCGGCCGTCGTAGCGCGCGCGCCGAGGCTCGAGCAGCTGCGCGGTCAAGATGCCCGGCAAGGAATAGCCCAGGGTCGTGCCGTCGCGCGGCGCAGAGCGGTAGACGTAGTTACTCATCGTGACACTGCCGCCGCCGGGCATGTTCACGACGACGACCGTGGGATCGCCAGGGATGAACTCACCGAGATATTGACCGATCATTCGCGCGGAGATATCCGTCGCACCGCCGGCGCCCGAGCCGACGAGTATCGTGACCGTTCGACCTGCATAAAAATCGGCAACCGATTGCGCGATAGCTGCGCTCTGCAAGAAGACCGCCAAGACGGCGAGGCACAAGATGCGCAAGGACATGGACAATCCCACCGCTGCTGCGGCTTGTTCGGAAAAAGACTACGAAGGATAATTGCTCACCAACGGGAGTCAACTGATGTCGATCGACCCGGCTCCGCGGCACGATCAGTGCCTTTTTCCATCCAGAGCAGGTTGAGTCGGCGTGGACATAGTAGGTCAATATCGGATTGCGATGCCACGCGAGGCCGTGTGGCAGGCGCTCATGGATCCCGCAGTGCTGCGTCGCTGTGTGCCCGGGTGCGAACAGCTCGAGCAGACGGCGCCGAACGAGTTTCGCGCCACTGTCGCACTCGCGATCGGGCCCGCCAGAGCCCGTTTCGATACTGAACTCAGCCTACTTGACCTGAGCCCGCCCGAATCCTATCGCTTGCGCGGTAGCGGCAAGGCCGGCAGCGTCGGTTTCGGCCAAGGCACCGCAGACGTCGTTCTGGATGCCCCAGAGCCGTCGGTAACGCTGCTCAACTATACGGCGGGGTTTCAGGTGGGCGGACGCCTCGCTCAGCTCGGTTCGCGACTCGTTCTCGGCACGACGCGCAAGCTTGCCGATGAGTTCTTCGGCAAGCTTGCGCACGAACTCGACGCGGGAGCCGTACAGACGTCGAACGGGATCACGGCGGCGGCAAAGACCGGTTCCACGCTTCGCAACGTTGTCGTCGCCGCGGTTATTGCAGTGCTGCTCGCTCTGGGAGCATGGTGGCTGTACGCTCGAGCGGCGCCGCCATGAACGCAAGCCGATGACGAAGCTGAATTTCACGCTGAATGGCACGCAGGTGGCCGCGGAGGTCGAGCCGCGCACGCTGCTCGTCGAACTGCTACGCAATCAGCTCGGCTTGACGGGCACGCACGTCGGTTGCGATACGAGCCAATGCGGCTGCTGCGTCGTTCACGTCAACGGAATCGGCACAAAGAGCTGTACGCTGCTCGCCGTGTCCGTGCAGGACGCCGAGGTGCTAACGATCGAAGGGCTCGCCGCGGAGGGCGAACTCCATCCGCTGCAAAGCGCCTTTCGCGATTGCCATGCGCTACAGTGCGGTTACTGCACGCCGGGAATGATCATGAGCGCGCTCGACTTGCTCAAGCGCAATCCCGATCCGACCGAGATGGAAGTGCGGGAAGGACTCGAAGGCAATCTGTGCCGCTGCACGGGATACCATAACATCGTGGCAGCCGTGCGCGCCGCAGCGATGGCGATGCGGGACGCGTAACCCGTGTACGCATTCGATTATTGCCGGCCGCGAGCGCTCGCCGATGCGCTGGAAATCAAAAAGTCCGATGCGCATGCCCGGTGGCTCGCTGGCGGGATGACTCTACTGCCGGCGCTCAAACTTCGATTGGCCGAACCGAGCCAACTCATCGATCTCATCGACATTGCCGAGCTCAAGGTAATAGACGTTGCCGTAAACGAAATCGAACTCGGCAGCATGACGCCACATGCGGTCGTCGCGAACTCGCCGGCCGTTCGGGACCGGATTCCAGCGCTCGCAGCGTTGGCCGGCGGTATTGGCGACCCGCAGGTTCGCAGCCGCGGCACGCTCGGCGGCTCGATTGCGAACAACGATCCGGCAGCCGATTATCCCGCGGCACTACTCGGCTTGGGGGCAACGATCAAAACTTCGCAGCGCGAGCTAACGGCGGACGAATTTTTTACCGGCATGTTCGATACGGCGCTGCGCGAGGAAGAGCTCGTGGTGTCCGTTAGGTTTACAAGTCCCAAACGGGCGGCATATATGAAATTCCGCACGCCAGGCTCGCGCTATGCGATTGTAGGCGTCATGGTGGCCGAAACCCCGACCGGCGTGCGTGTTGCCGTGACGGGCGCCGGCCCGGGCGTCTACCGGGATCAGGCCATGGAGACCGCGTTGAGCGAGTCTTTTCACCCCGAAGCGCTCGAGGAGATCACAGTCAGCGCCGCAACACTGAACGCGGATCTGCACGCGAGCCCCGAATATCGTGCCCATCTCGTTAAAGTGCTGGCAGCCCGCGCAGTGGCGGCAGCACGCGGAAGCAAACGCAATGCATGAACGTCTCGAGTCCTGCGCATCAGTCGACGCAATGCGGAACTCACTCGCGACCAACATTTCACCTTCGCACGCGGAATCGCAACGATGACTGACGACGGACCGGCTTATGCGGATTTTCAGCAACACCTCGCCGACCTCGAGAAGCATGGTCTGCTGCGAACGATTGACCGCCCAATCGACAAAGACACGGAATTGCACCCGCTCGTGCGCTGGCAGTTTCAGGGCGGGCTCGCGGAATCGGAGCGCAAGGCATTCCTATTTACGAACGTCGTGGACGGGGCGGGTCGCCGGTATGACATTCCCGTTGCGGTCGGCGCGTTCGCTGCGAGCGCTGAAGTGTACGCGCGCGGCTTGGGCGTGAGTGTTGGCGAGATCGGCGCCAAATGGCTCGATGCCATGGCACATCCAATTCCACCGGTGCGCGTCGACACCGCGCCTTGCCAGGAGGTCGTCGTCAGCGGCGCGAGCCTGCGTGAGCCTGGTCATGGTGTCGATCGCTTTCCGGTGCCGATTTCGACGCCCGGTTACGATGCCGCGCCGTATCTCGCCGCCACTGTGGTCATCACAAGAGATCCCGAGACCGGCGTTAGAAACATGGGCACGTATCGCGCGGCCTTGAAGGCCCCGGACCGCCTCGGCGTGCGCATGGCTACTCGCGAAGGCGGCGCTGGCGGCTATCTGCATTGGCAAAAATACCAGCAGCGCGGTGAACCGATGCCTTGTGTCATCGTCGTCGGCGCACCGCCGGCAGTGGCTTTTACCGGTCCGCAAAAACTTCCGGTGGACCAGGATGAAATGGGTGTCGCGGGCGCTTTGGCGGGCGCGCCGATCAGAATCATCAAGGCGAAAACGGTTGACCTCGAAATTCCAGCCGATGCGGAAATAGTCATCGAAGGATTGATCGCCACCGATCTCCTAGAGCCCGAAGGGCCGTTTGGCGAGAGCCACGGCCATGTCGCACTCGAAGACTTCAATATGTCGATGCAGATCACGGCGATCACGTCCAAACGCAAGCCGGTGTTCGCGTCAATCATTAGTCAGGTGACACCGAGTGAGTCGAGCGTGCTCAAACGAGTGGCCTACGAGCCGCTGTTTTTCGCGCATCTGCACGATGAGCTGCGGGTGCAGGGGATTTTGAGCGTGACGATGCACGAAGCATTGTCGAATATCCGGCCCGTAATTTTTTTGCGATTCGCCAACGGTACGCCGCGTGAGCAAGTCTGGCGCGGGCTCAATGGCGCTGCAAGCCTGCAGGCGCAATGCGGCAAGATCGTGATCGCCGTCAGCGAGGATATCGACACGCAGAATCTCGACGCGATCTTTTGGTCGCTCGCCTACCGCTCGAGCCCGGTCGATGACGTCGAGATCGTTCGCGACCGCCGCGTCGGCCACGGCCCAAAATCAAGCCGGGGCAAGAGTGACTCGGGCATGCTCATCGATGCTACCCGCAAGCACGACATGCCGCCGCTTGCGCTTCCCAGGAAGGAGTATATGGAGCGCGCCCGAGCGATCTGGGAAGAGCTGGAGCTACCGGCGCTGACGATTCGCGCACCGTGGCACGGCTATTCGCTCGGTGATTGGTCGGATGCCTGGGAGCGGTTCGCCGCAAACGCCGTCGTAGGTCGTTGGGTCGAGAACGGCACTGCCACCTACGCGCGGCGGCGCGGCGGCATGCAACCCGAGACGCCGGTGCGGGACATTGAAGATAATGAGTGAGCCTCGCTCGACACGGTCTGCGCCGCTGCGCGAGGAAGACTTTCGATCGATCGGCCGCCCGCTGCTGCGTCGCGAAGATTTTCGCCTCGTCACCGGCAAAGGGCGCTTCACCGACGATTTCAATGCGCCGAACCAAGCGTATGCCGCCATCGTGCGCTCACCGTATCCGCACGCACGCATCCGGAACGTAGCCACGGCTGAGGCACGACGAATGCCCGGCGTGCTTGCCGTCTACACCGGCGCGGACTGTAGCGCGGACGGGCTTGGAACGATTCCACACAGCCCGGTCCCGTCGACGCGCACCGATCTGAAACTCACCGCTCCGGGTGGCGGCAAGATCTTCGTCGGACCGCACGCTGTGCTGCCCAACGATATTGTTCGACACGTCGGTGAAGCCGTGGCGATGGTCGTCGCTGAGTCTGCGCACGAGGCCACCGACGCGGCCGAAATCGTGCACGTCGACTATGAGTCTTTGCCATGGGTCACGGATAGCCGCGCAGCGTGCGCACCCGGTGCCCCGAGGATCTGGGCTGAGATCCCGGACAACGTCTGCGTGGACAACCGTTTTGGCGATGCCGCTGCAACGGATGCGGCGTTCGCGCAGGCGGCGCATACGATTGCGATGGAGTTTCCTATCCAGCGGGTCACCGGGGTGCCGCTCGAGCCGCGTGCGGCGCTGGGCCAATACGATGCCGACACCGGCCGCTACACGCTCAATGCCGGAAGCAATGGTGCCGTGCGTCACAAACAGCAGATTGCCGCTGCCCTCAACGAGGACCCGGCAAACTTGCGGATCTTGTGCTTCGACGTTGGCGGTAATTTCGGCACAAAAAATCGCGTTTACGTCGAGTTTTGTCTCGTGCTCTGGGCGGCGAAAAAGCTCGGCCGGCCGGTCAAATTTCTCGCGACCCGCTCGGAGTCCTTCTTGAGCGACTATCAAGGCCGCGATCTGCTGACACGCGTCGAACTCGCTCTCGCCGCCGACGGCACGTTTCTTGGCTTTCGGGCATCGAATCTCAGCAACGTCGGCGCTCGGATCGTGTCGCTGTCGCCGCTCGGCAAGGGCACGGCGCTCGTGACGGGCGGCTACCGCATTCCCGCCGCCGACGTGCGCGCGCGCGCCGTGTTCAGCAACACCGTGCCGACGCAAGCCTATCGCAGCTCCGGGCGCCCGGAAGTCAATCACGCGCTCGAGCGTCTCATCGATACGGCTGCACACGACTTTGGCTTCGACCCGCTCGAACTACGCCGCAAAAATTTGGTGACGAGCGCCGAGATGCCGTATACCAATGCGCTCGGTATCACGTATGACAGCGGCGACTATCCGCGCAGCATGGAGTTGGCGCTGGAACTGGCCGACTGGGACGGCTTCGAGTCGCGCGCGGCGGCGGCACGCGCGCGGGGCTTGCGGCTCGGTCGTGGAATCGCGAACTACGTCGAGTCGTCGATCGGCGCGCCTCACGAGCGTGTTGACATCACGATCGAACCGCACGGCCGCATCGAAGTGATCGTGGGCACGCAGCCCACGGGTCAGGGCCACGAAACGAGCTTCGCGCAAGTGACCGCCGATTTTTTCGGGGTCGACATCGATAGAGTCGAAATAGTGTACGGCGATACCGATGTCGTCATCGCGGGCGGCGGCTCACATTCGGGGCGCTCGATGCGCCATGCGAGCACGGTTATTTTTCTCGCGGTTGAGGATCTCAAAGTAACTGCCGCGAATCTCGCTGCGCAGCGCTGGGAGGTCGAAGCCGCGTCCGTTAGCTTTGGCAACGGGCGCTTCGAGCACGCGGCGAGTGGGCGCTCTAGCGACTGGTTCGAGCTTGCCGCATACCTGGTGGAAAGGAGCACGCAGCGCGGGCTGACCGTCAGCAAGACCAACGAGATGCATGCGCCAGTGTTTCCAAACGGTTGTGCCGCCTGCGAGGCCGAAGTCGACCCCGAGACGGGCTTCGTGCGCCTTTGCCGCTACGTCGCAGTCGACGATGTCGGGCGCGTCATCAATCCCCTGATCGTCGACGGTCAAACGCACGGCTCAATCACCCAAGGCGTCGGCCAAGCGCTGTGGGAGCAGTGCTTCATCGATCTCGACTCCGGCCAGCCCTTATGCGGCTCACTGATGGACTACAGCCTGCCGCGCGCTGACGAGTTGCCGGCGTTCACAACCGGCCTCAACACCGTGCTGTCGCCAACCAACCCGCTCGGAGTCAAATCTGCGGGCGAGGGGCCGACGACCCCGGCGCTCGCCGTCGTCGTGAACGCGATCGTCGACGCCCTGCGCGAGTACGGTGTGCGCGACATCCAGCTGCCGGCGACGCCGTTGCGGGTCTGGGAAGCGATTCGCGCCGCCCAGCGCCGTGGGGACACAGGGACGTCCACAGGCGCATGAGCCGATGGCATCTGTAGCCCTGCGCGAGCCACTCAAGCTCATCGCCTTTCCCGGTGCACCGAACCTGCCGATCTATGCGGCAATGGCGCAGCGCTACTTCGAGCGCGCGGGTCTCGATCTAGCAATCGAAACTACGCCGGGCTCGAGTTCGCAGATCGAACGTCTCCTCGCAGGTGAGTTCGATGTCGCCGCCACGGCTTTCGACAACGTCGTCGCGTACCAAGAAGGCCAAGGCGCCATGCCATTGGCGAGGACACCGGATTTTCGCGTCTTGATGGGAGCTACTCGGATCGAGCTGTCGCTAGTCGTCGCACCGGACGTGCGTGGCTACGCCGACTTGCGCGGCAAGACGCTCGCCCTCGACGCGCTTGCGACCGGATTCGCGTTCGTGCTCTATCACATGCTCGAGCGGGCGGGCTTGAGTTTGAGTGAGTGCAAGCTCGCGGCGGTCGGGGCGACGCCGCAACGTTGGGAGGCCGTACGGGAAGGCCGCGCCGCGGGCACGCTCACGATCGAGCCGTTTACGAGCGTCGCAGCGGCGCAGGGCTTTCGCGTGCTCGAGACGAGTAACGATTGCTTCGCCCAGTACCAGGGCGGCATTTTCATGGCGAGCCAGCGCTGGGCAGCGGCGCACCCGCAGCGCATCGAGGCTTTCATTCGCGGGTATCTGGATGGGCTCGCGTGGACTCTAGATCCGCTTAATCGCGACGCCGCGACGGCGTTGCTGCTGGAACGCATGCCCGCAATCAAGCCCGGTGTCGCGCCGGCCGTCATGCACAAGCTGGTCGATCCCATGACTGGATTAACGCCGGCGGGGCGTGTCGATCGCGAGGGTATGCGCACGGTGCTGGCGCTACGCAGCCGGTATGGCGAACCGCAGCGGCAGCTCGAGGATATCGACCGGTATTTGGACCTGAGCTATTACGCGAAGGTCCTCCCAGCGGGCGCCTGAGCGCTGGCATTCGTTTCGCCCAGGCTCTATGCTCGCAGCGAATAATACTTGGCGCGATCAAGGGGGATAGCCATGAGCTCGAAGCGCAAATCCGATGGGTTGAATCGACGCGAATTTCTCGCAGGCGCAACCGGCGCCGGCATCGCCGCGACGAGTCTCGGCGCCTCCAAGGATGTGCTCGCTGCCGGCCAGGATGCAGGCGAAGCGGCGATCGCTGCCGCCCCACCGCACGCCGGCCTCATGGCGATGGAGGGCGAAATCCCGGACGGGTATAGCGCCGTCGAGGCCAGCGAATACTTTGTCCGTCGGCCCGGCTCGGACTTCATGGTTGACATGATCAAGAGCCTAAATTTCGAATACATCACGACCAACCCCGGTTCGAGCTTTCGGGGCATCCATGAGTCGATCGTGAATTACGGCGGTAACAAGCAGCCGGAGCTGCTGACGTGCCCGCACGAAGAGCAAGCCATCGCGATGGCGCACGGCTACGCCAAAGTCGCCGGCAAACCGATCGGCGTACTTTGCCACGGGACGGTCGGCCTGCAGCACGCAGCCATGGCGGTTTATAACGCGTGGTGCGACCGCGCGCCGATGGTGATTCTCGGCGGCAATCATCTCGACGTGACCCATCGCCGCACCGGTGTCGAGTGGTCGCATTCGGCGCAGGACGCCGCGCGCGTGTTGCGCGATTACACCAAGTGGGACGATACGCCCATCTCCTTGCAGCATTACTCCGAGTCGATGGCGCGTGCCTATAAAATCGCGACGACGGCGCCGATGGGACCGGTCGTCGTCACGATTGACGGCCATCTGCAGGAATACGATATGGCCGGCGAGTCGCCGTCGATCACCCGCATGGCGCCGACGCAGCCGCCGCGCGGCGATGAGGCTGCGCTCGAAGAAGCCGCCCGTTGGCTCGTCGAAGCGGAAATGCCCGTGATCGTGGTCGACCTCATGGCCAACAATCAGGAAGGCGTCGAGCGACTGATCGCGCTGGCCGAAGCCTTGCAAGCGCCCGTGGTCAACCAGTTCGGCCGCATGAACTTCCCGAATACACACTACCTGTCACAAGGCGGCGGACTCGTTGCCCAGGCGGATGTCATTTTGGGTCTCGAGCTCTACGACACTTGGGGCCTGTTGCACGACCTGCGCGACCGCGTGCACAAAGACTCCGTGCGCGTCGCACGCCCTGACGCCAAGGTCATCGACATCGGCGTCAAAGACCTCTTCATGAAATCGAACTATCAGAGCTTCCAGCGGTATAACGCCGCCGATCTGTCGATCGCCGGCGACGCGCAGGCCACGCTGCCTTCGCTGCTCGAAGAAGTGCAACGGCAAATGTCGCGCGCGCGACGCGCGAGCAATGCCGATCGCGAGCGGCGCTGGCGCGCAGCACATGCACAAGCGCGCACGCGTTCGATCGATGCCGCACGCTACGCCTGGGACGCCAAGCCGGTCAGCACGGCGCGCATCTACATGGAGCTCTGGCAGCTCATCAAGGACCGCGATTGGGCGCTCGTCTCCGACGACAGCCGCCAAACCGGTTGGGCCCGCCGGCTCTGGCCTCTGGAGCAGCACTATCAATGGATCGGGCGCTCCGGCGGCGCTGGCGTCGGTTATGGCGCGCCGTCGGCCGTCGGCGCCGCACTGGCGCATCGTGGGCAAGGGCGTTTGCCCATCAATATCCAAACCGATGGCGACATGATGTATGTGCCTGGCGTGTTCTGGACGGCTGCGCATCATCAGATTCCGCTCCTGACGATCGTGCACAACAACCGCGGTTATCACCAAGAGTTCATGCATCTGCAGCGCATGGCGGCACGCCGCCAACGCGGCGCCGACGGCAGCTCGCATGTCGGTAACGAACTCAACAATCCGGCGCCCGATCTTGCCGCGATCGCCGGCGGCATGGGAGTCTGGTCGGAAGGTCCGATCACGGAACCGGGTGATCTGCGCGCAGCCTTGCAACGCGCGCTCGACGTCGTCGACCGAGGCGAACCGGCATTCATCGACGTCGTCAGCCAGCCGCGATAGGAACGCTCTAGCATGAAGCACAAACTTTTAAGCTTGTTTGCCATCGTTTCGGTTATCGTGATCCCGCTGCTGGCAGCACAGGAATCCGGCAGCGGCGCTGACGCGGGCCGGCAGCTGTATACGGCTTACCAGTGCTGGCAGTGTCACGGCTACGAAGGGCAGGGCGGCGCCGCGCCGCGTATCGGGCCGACTGTGTACCCGTTCGAAGCCTTCGCGGCATTTGTGCGCCATTCGAACGAGATGCCTGCCTACTCCCCGAACGTGCTCAGTGATGCGGACCTGCGCCGGATCTACGAATTCGTGCGCACGCAGCCCGTACCGCCAGCCGCCGCGGAGATTCCGGCGCTGCGCGATCTTTGAGGCCGGTCAACCGCGTTCCGCTAGGCGCGCATAGCGATGCCTAGAACGGCCGCGGAAAAACGCGCCGCCCTCGTCACGGCACTCGCGAGCGACCGGCTCCTGATCGCACCGGGCGTGTTCGAGATGATTTCGGCGAAGCTCGCCGATCAACGCAATTTCGATGCACTCTACTTGACCGGCTACGGCCTCGCGGCGTCGCATCTGGGCGTGCCGGATGCGGGCATCGCCAGCTACGCCGATGTACTGGAGCGTGCCCGCGTGATCGCGAACGGCACCGAAACACCGCTCATTTGCGATGCCGACACGGGTTTCGGCGGCTTGTTGAATGTCCGCACCACGATACTGGGTTTCGAGGCAGCCGGATGCGCAGCCATCCAACTCGAAGACCAGGAATCCCCGAAACGCTGCGGTCTCACGGCCGGCTGCCGCGTAATTTCAGCGGCTGACATGGTGCGTAAGCTCGAAGTCGCGCTCGACGCGCGTACGGACCCGCACTTTTTACTGATCGCGCGCACGGATGCATACGGGGAGCATGGCTTCGACGCCGCGCTAGATCGTGCCATTCGGTATGCGCACGCCGGTGCCGACCTCGTCTTCGTGCAAGGCCTACAGACAGAAGCCGAGCTAGCACAAGTCGCAGAGCAAACAGCAAAACCATGCATCGTTAACATCAGCAGCGGCGACGGGCTCGGCGCATTGCCGCCAGCACGACTCCGCGAGCTTGGCTGCGCGATCGCAATCTTTCCGGGTTTAGCCATGCTTGCGGCTGCGGCTGCGATCGATAGCGCCTATAAAACCTTGCAGGACGATCGATCCATCGGGAATCTCGCGACGGCGCTCTACGAGCGTGATGCGATGCATCGGCTCATGGGTTTCGAATCGGTCTGGGAGTTCGAGCGACGCTGGCTCGGTCGCGATTGAGCCTGGCATCGCGGCCGCGATTACCGCGGAACGTATTGACTCGAGACTGCGGGATCGCAGTTGAACCGGAAGAATTCGAGATCCGGCCGGTAGACCCACTCAACGCTGCCGCTAAAAGTATCCGCGAGATACTCAGGATCTTCGAGCGTGAACTCGACCGCGATGCGCCGGCCATCGTCGCTCAAGAAATAGCGTTCCATCACATGCTTTTCGGCACCGGATGGCGTACCGGTTTGATACGGTGAACGGTGGTCGGCGAACAGCGTCGTGTCGACGACCAGCGTGTCGCCCTCCCACCAGCCGATCGAGTGGCCTTGAATCGTACGCTCGCTATCGTCGGGGTGCTCGCGGCCATCCATGTACACGGTTCGCTCGACGTCGAACCACTCACTGCGAAGTCGCACGACGTCAGCGGCGACTTCGATCTGGTTTAGCCAGAAGCCCGAGCCGACGATGATCGCCGGAGTGGGATAGGCGATACAGCGAGCGACCGGGTTCTCCGAGTTAACGTCAAAGCTTTCCTGCGCGGCGCGTCCTTTCGGGGTCAATGGTATCGATCGAAAGCCGGAGGCCAGATCCGCGAGATTGGATAGATTACCCTTCCAGGTGCCGGTGAGGCTCGACGCCGCGCCCGAGGCCTCCGAGTTCGCAATCGTCTGCTGCAATACGGATCCGTCCGCTTTTTCGAGCGATAGCAAAAGTGCGTAGCGCCGTCCAATTTCGCGGGCCGGATGGCCGCGTACCGTGATTCGGTCCCCGGGGCGCAGGGATTCGCGGTGCCAACCGCTTCTTGCCAATAGTGGTATGGCGCCAGTCTCGACTTCCCACTCGACAGTCTCGCCGGATGACGTGTTTGATTCGACCTTGAAATAGACGTGCGGGTTGCGCCACGCGACGTCCGTCACCGTGCCGGTAAACGCGATGACCGAATCGACGTTAAAGCCGGCCTCGCTATGGTGGGCCCAGGCCGGCGATGCCATCAGCCCCACCGCACTCAGCAGCTGCAAAATTCTGACAGGCACGAATCGCCCTCGATCGCTGACTTGGAACGAACTATATCCGCCGGTCGCTATTTTTTCATCCGCGCCTTGATTAACTGAAGCGACGCTGGACGCACAGGCGCATTTACGGATACTGGTCGGAAATCTGCCACGGTTTGCTGACCAGCGAGGATCAACCATGCCTATCGGATACCTTCGACGCATCTTTATTCAGGGCCTAATCGCAGTGTTGCCGATTGTCGCCACGGTGTATTTGACGATCTGGCTGTTCACGAGCCTCGAGGCACTGGTTCGTCCCCTGCTGCGCTGGGTCTTGCCGGAGAGCGCCGATTTTACGGGTATGGGGCTCGTTGTCGCATTCGTCATCGTTTTCGCGCTCGGTTTCTTCCTCGAGGCGATCTTTGCGCGCCGCTTCTGGGCCATTGCGGAGAAGCTGCTCGATCGCATGCCGCTCGTCAGCCAGATCTATGGTGCCGTCAAGCAGGTCATCTCCTATGTGGGCGATGCCGAAGCATCGGGAGAACAGACCGTTGTCACAGTGCGCAATGGACATGGCGAGATGCGAATGCTGGGTCTCGTGACGCGCGAAGATTTGGCCTTCATACCGCAGCAGCCGGGTGACGATCTCATTGCCGTCTTCTTGCCCTGGAGTTATCAAGTCGGCGGGTTTATGGTTTTCGTGCCGCGCAGCGCCGTCGAGCCGGTTAACCTCACGCCGCAAGAAGCATTACGGTTCAGCCTTACAGCCGGCATCAAGAAAACCCCGCCGCGGGGCTGATCGACGGCTCTGCTGACTAAAACTAAGGAGCAATGCGATGCAGCGCAATCCAGTCGCCTGGTTCGAGATTTACGTCGACGACATGCCACGCGCCAAAGGCTTTTATGAGCAGGTCTTGGACGTCAAGCTCGAGAAACTCGACAGCCCGATTCTCGAACTGTGGGCTTTCCCGCAGTCTCGGAGCGACTACGGCGCATCGGGTGCCCTTGCCAAGATGCCCGGCGTCGTCGCGGGCGGTACGAGTACCGTGGTTTACTTCAGCTGCACAGACTGCGCCACCGAAGGGGCACGCGTCGCCGCCGCGGGCGGGCGCATCTTGAAAGAGAAGTTCTCGATCGGTAAGTACGGCGCGATCGTGCTGGCCTATGATACCGAAGGCAATTTATTCGGCCTGCATTCGATGTAACAACAAGGGTCACGGCGCCTGCATGCCGTATTCCTGCATGGCGGCCTGCGCCTGCGCGTAGAGCGAACGCAGTTGCGCGTTCCAGATCTCGCTGCCGGCAATGCTTTCCGCCGACAAGCCTGCGCCGTTTAAGTAGCTTCGATAGGCAGGATGCGCCATGCCGGCAATAAAGCCCGCCTCGAGCCGAGTGACCTGATCGAGCGGCGTACCGCGCAGCACGGCGTAACCGCGGACGGTCGCGTAAGTTGCGTCGTAACCGAGTTCAACGGTTGTCGGAACGTCGGGAATCAGACCCAGCCGTGTGTGCGCCATGACGGCGAGCGCGCGGAGATCGCCGCGCTCGATTTCATCGAGTGCTTCACTGAGGTTCAGCGCGGCGGCGTCGATGCTCCCGCCGAGCAAGTTTGCGGCAACTTCGCCGCCGCCGTTGAAGGGCACGGCATTGACGCGCGTATTTGCTGCAGCGCCGAGCGCTAAACCTGCGATATGGTCGATGCCGCCCACAAGCCCTGTTCCCCATTTGATCGGCCGGCGCCGGCCGAGTGTGATGAGATCGTCAAGCGCGCGGATTTCACTGCGGACGCTGACGGTCACGATCAATGGATCCTCGGTCGCACGCGCGATGCCTACGAGATCATCAATCGTAATTGCGCTCTGGCCGCGGGCAAGGGCAAATAAGTGTGTCGGGGTAATCGCCAAGACCGTATAGCCGTCGCGGGGCCGGTCGGCGACGTAATTCATCGCCACGACGCCGCCACCGCCACCTTTGAACACGACGGCCATGTCCGTACCGAGCGCCGCACGCGCACCCACGAGCAAGCTCCGCGCCGTCAGGTCGGTGCCGCCGCCAGGCGAGGCGTGCGTGACAATGTCGATCGGCCGGGAAGGGTAGGGCACATCCGGATCGGTACAGCCGGTGCCCGCGACGATTAGCGCCGCAAAAATGACTCGTATCGCCTTAGGCACGGCGGCGTTACGTGCCGGACCGAGGGCTTGGCTCAAGAGTCAATCGCCGCAATGCGCGCGGGCACTCAGACGCTCGCGCGACTACCGCTCACTCCCACGCCGAGCGCAGCGGCAGTCCGACCAGCAGGTCCGGGTTTGCGCCTGGGCGCGGCACGAATTTTTGTGCGCGCCCGTTGTTCACTTCGGCAATATAGAGATTGCCTTCCTGATCGACGCTCATGCCATGCACGTTCCACATCGCACCCGGCCACTGGCCTTGGCTCCCCCAGCTATAGAGATAGTGGCCTTCCATGTCGTACTTGACGATCTTGCTGGTGGCGTTATCGGCAATCCATAGATTGCGGTCTGCACCGAGGTAAAGATATTGAGGCGTCGAGGGATTGCCTGTGCCGAACTGATGTAGAAACTGCCCGTTCTCGTCGAAGACTTGAACGCGGCGGTTGGTTCTGTCCGTCACGTAAACGCGCCGTGTGTCCGGGTCAATGACGACGCCATGCACGGCGTTGAAATAGCCCGGCCGGGTATCGTTGGGCGGGGTGCCTGCCTCCCCCCAAGTCAGCAGAAAATTACCGTCGCTATCGAACTTAACGACGCGCGTATTGGCATAACCGTCAGTCACGAAGAGTGTGCTATCGGGAAGCCACGCCAGGAACGTCGGTCTATTGAAATGGCCGGCGTCGGTACCGGGCTCGCCGGGCACACCGAGCGTTTGCACGAGCGTTTGACCATCGTTGCTGAACTTATAGACGGCATGCTGGCGGTCATCGACGACCCAGACGTGTTTGTCCGGATCGTAAGGGTTGATGCTGACGGAATGCGGCCGCCGGAATAAGTGGTCCCATTGCGTCCATTCTTCGGTGATGTTGCCGGCGGCATCGACGACGATCAGACAGTGCTCCCAGCGCGCATCGACACCCAAGGTGCCTTGCCATTCGTTCCAACCATCGGAACCGGTGTTGCCGGGGCTCGTGATCGGCCCTACCGAGGCGTTACGAAACGGTGTTGCCGAGACGGGGAATGAAAGACTCGGCCCAACCTCGGGGTAGGGGACTTCCTCGGGCCGCTCGAGATCGGGCAGTTCGCCGCGCATGAGCACAAAAACCCGGTCGGGACTTTCGGCAAAAATGCCCTGGACCGCGCCCCAGGTCCAGTCGGCGTGACCGGGCAGCTGGGACAAAGGCTTCGGCCAATCGGGCACGGCTTCGTAAGGACCCGTCTGATCTTGGCCACCGATTTGACCGGGTATGGCTGCGAAGCTCGGCTCCGTCATAACGAGCACTTCTTCGACTGTCTCGACATCGTCGCGCTCGGCGATGACGAAGCCGACGACGAGGCCAGCGAGAGCAGCCACGGCAATAAGCGCGGTCTTGTTCATTGAAATCTTCCCTCCATGCCTCGAGGTGATTGTTGTAATGGCCGCAAGGCGATCTCACCCTATGCCACCGCGTCACGGGCGTCAATCGACGCGGCGCGGCTCGTTCGCTGCCGAAGCCGCGAGGACTTAAGGTACACTGCCAGCCCGAAGGCGGCGGCACCGTATACGCGATCATATGGCAGTGCAGCGAAGCCGCCAATTACCGAGTCGCACTACTTAAGGGGAGACTATGGGTCTGAAACGGCGCGCCATCGCGATCGTCGGCGGCGGCATGGGCGGGCTGGCCACAGCCGCCACGCTCGGGCGTATCGGCGTTGACGTGACGATCTACGAGCAAGCCAAAGAATTCACGCGAATCGGCGCCGGCATTCAAATGATGCCGAACTCGATGAAGGTGCTGCGCCGGATCGGGGTCGAAGACACGTTGCGGCGTACTTCATTCAGACCGTTTTCGCATTTAAATCGCGAATGGGATACCGGCAGGGTCATCCGCGAGCTGCCGATGCCAGAGGAATTGTTCGACGCGCCGTATCTTTGCATGCATCGCGCCGATCTGACGGCAGCATTGACCGAAGCGATCCCTGCAGGCTGCCTGCAACTGAATAAAAAGCTCGTCGGCCTCGAGCCGCAGGCCGAGCAGGTGAATTTGCACTTCGACGACGGCTCCAATGCGGTCGCTGACGCCGTCGTCGGCGCCGATGGCGTGCACTCGATCGTGCGCGACATTATCGTGGGCCCCGATGAACCCATTCACAAAGGCCGTATCGCTTACCGCGCAGTGTTTTCATCGGAGCGCCTCAACGGCCGCGATATCGGGCCCTCGCGCACCAAATGGTGGGGTATCGACCGGCATATCGTCATCTACTACGTGACCGGAAATCGCAGCGAGATTTACTTCGTGACGAGCGTGCCGGAGCCGGCGGGATGGCTGACCCGGGAATCTTGGTCGGCCAAGGGCGACGTCAACGAGTTGCGCGCGGCGTACGCGGGTTTCCATGCGGACGTACGCGCGGTACTCGATGCCTGCCCGGATTGCCACAAGTGGGCCATCCTCGAGCGCGAGCCGTTACCGCATTGGAGCGCCGGCCGCGTCGTGCTGCTCGGCGATGCCTGCCATGCGATGACGCCGTATATGGCGCAAGGTGCCGCGACGAGCATCGAAGATGCTGCCGTGCTCGCACGGTGTATCGAAGCCTTCGAGGGCGACGACCTCGAAGCCGCATTCAAGCTTTACGAAGCCGTACGCAAGCCACGCACGTCACGCATTCAGGCGATCTCCAGCGCCAACACCTGGATGAAGGGTGGCGATGACGATACGAGTTGGCTGTACGGTTACGACGCCTGGAACGTTCCGCTACGTAGTGATGCCGAAGCGCGCTCGCCCTGAACGGCGCCGTCGGACTCAACGCGGCATGGCGCAGATCGACTGAGCAAACCTCCCGAGGAATGACGCCTTGACCGCAGCGCAAGACGCGACGACTGCCGCCACACTGCCGCGCAGCGAACGGCTGCTCGCGCGCATGGAGGCAGTACCGTTCGGCCGCTGGCACCGCAAGCCGCGTATCGTGATCGGCACTGCAACGTTCTTCGACGCCTTCGATGCGCTGTCGTTGGCGTTCGCGCTGCCTGTGCTGATCGCGCTCTGGGGCATCGGGCCGGCACAGATCGGCATCTTGATCTCGGCCAGTTACGCCGGCCAATTAATCGGCGCCTTGGTGTTCAGCAGTTACGCTGAGCGGCGCGGGCGCATTCCGGGCGCGACCGCGGCCGTAACCATCATGTCGGTCATGAGCCTCGGCTGTGTGTTTGCCGGGAACTTCTCGATGCTGCTCGGCTTGCGGTTTTTGCAAGGGATCGGGATCGGCGGTCATATGCCCGTGGCCGCGGCTTACATCAGCGAACTATCGCGCGCCAAAGGCCGCGGGCGCTTTTTTCTCCTCTACGAGATGATCTTCCCGATTGGGCTCATGGCGACCGGCCAGATTGGCGCGATCGTCGTGCCGGAACTTGGCTGGAAGGCGATGTTCCTGATCGGCGCGATCCCGGGACTCGTGGTCGCGATACTCGTGTCGCGCTTGCCCGAGTCGCCGCGCTGGCTGATCAACCGCGGGCGCCTCGTCGAAGCCGAGGAGATCATCGTGGCAATGGAGGCGAGCCGCGCCGCTACGCGGGACGAGGCCGCACCAGCGAGCGCGCCGGAGACTTGTGCGCCGCGGCCGGCGCCTGTAACCGCAGCGCGCACCGGCCCACGCTGGCTCGAGACGCTGTCGCCGGCCTACTTGGGGCGAACGGTCACCGTTTGGGCGTTGTGGGCGAGCGCGTATTTCATTGCCAACGGGCTCAATAACTGGATGCCGACGCTGTACCGCTCCGTGTACGAGCTCGATCTGCAGGTCGCATTGCGCGCCGCGTCGCTAACGAACGTCGCGCAAGTGATTCTGTTGCTCGTGTGCGCATTTACGATCGACCGGGTCGGGCGGCGCAACTGGGTCATGGCTTCGTTTGTGCTCGGCGGGGGTGCCCTTGCGGCGCTCGGGCTCTACGGGGCGAGCAGCGTCGTGGCCGTGATGATATTGGGCACGCTGGCGTACGGCATCATCGGTTCGACTAACGCCGTGCTCTATCTCTACACACCGGAAATCTACCCAACTCGAATGCGCGCGATCGCTACGGGACTTGCGACCTCATGGCTGCGCCTAGCTTCGGCCGTCGCCCCAGCGATCGTGGGGTTACTCGTCGGAGCACAGGGCATTGCCGCGGTCTTCTTGATGTTCGCCGGGGTCAGTGTGCTCGGCGTGCTGGCGGCCTCCCGGATGATCGAGACACGCAACCGGCGCCTCGAGGACATTGCGCAATGACCTGAGCCTAATATTGGAAGTTAATGAAAATCGGCGCCTATTCTGGTCCTAGCCTGGATATCTCACCAGGCGGTCGCGGCGCTGAGCGCAAGTGTGTGATGTCTATGGTGAATAGTGAGGAAGTGCTCAATGAACGGAGGTGACAGCGTGTCGACCGCTTGCGACCTACTTCGGCCCTGGCTCGTGCAGGCTTCCGTGGGCTTGGACTTCGCTCGACCCATAGCTACGGCTATGGGTCTCGCTCCAGACTGGCGCCCACGAAAGCCTGTCCTTCGCCATCATCCGAAGTCCCGGTAAGATATCCAGGCTAGGCGTTTACGAGCAGGATGGGAGGAGCGACTCCCGCACGGCGACGCTAACGCTAGCCATATCCTCGACATCGACCCGGATATGCCGCCGCTCTATGGGCTGCGAGATGACTTAAATCTCTATAATCCACGTCTCGGCGGGCGCCGGGCACCGCCGCAAGGGTCTTAGCGGCTCTTCGAGCCACGCCGACGTTATATAATAAATAAAATGAGCTATCAGCTATATACTATTGATAGTTATAGCATCCTAAGGACGCTCAAGGGCACGGTTGGATCGTGGCTTTGGGGCTTGGTCGACCGTTCGCCCAGCGTCTATGAGCGGCGGTCTCGCCGGGACCGATTCTCGCTTCCGCCGTAAATGAAATCCTCCGGTAAGCCGTCGTCGCCGCGCCGGCGATTGATATCTCGTCGATCCTGATACCGACGATAGCTACATCGACAGTTTGTTGTACATCCCGCAAGGGGGAGCATCGGCGCTTCTGTGGCCAAGAGCCGCTCGCCGGCTAATTCCTTGGCGGCCGTGCAGCTGCTTCGGCCAGCGACCAGTTCGACTGCTCCGAACTTTTTGGGCTTGGCTGCCGGCGTTGAGCTTGACTTAGGCGACGCGGATCGCCGACGGACCATAACCGTGCTTAAAACCGCTACAACTACGATTACGCCAATGATAAATGGCCCCATGACTACATATCCTGTTGCTTAATATTTATCAGTGAAGCCTAGCTCTCACGGTGAGCTATTACTGTGATCGAATTCTTGTGCACCGCTTGCCATATTTTTGTTAAACCCTAGGCAGTGGCTCATTGCGCGGACTTGGCTTCGAATTCTGCGGCCCGAATCTGCGCCCCCTTCAAGACATTGATGAGGCCGTAGTTATTCTCATGGCAAGCCCATTCGAACAGCCCGGGCGGCTCCATCCTAGGCCAGGGAATTTCGAACGTCCACGGCGCCTCCCAAGTTGTCGGGTCGGTCAGGGTGGCTGCGTATAGGAGCAAGTCAGCCTCGATTCGTGTGAATCGCTCCACGAGGTGCAGGTTCGATCCGACTTCTTGGATACGCCTGACTCGCGCTTGGTCGTGAAAATTCGTCGTTTCGACAACGAGGGTATCGCCCTCCCAATGCCCGCGTGAGCTACCCAGATATGCGCCGACCCCGTCCGGAAGGCGTGGGCGGTCATTTAGAGGGATAATGCGCACGTCGCTATTGGTCTGCGTGATCAGTACCACATAGTCGGGGGTCTGCACGATCTGCGATTCACCGACGGCCTGCGCGGACGGAACTCGCGGCGGACCCTGGTCACCCGTTATGCAACGCTCATAGAGGTTTCTGGACTCCAGCGTGTGCCGTGGCTCATGCGCCTGGAAGCGCACGCTACCTTCAGGCGTCAGCGGAGGTTTTCTGCCATTCGGCGGATCCACAATTAGCGATGTGCGCAGATTGGGCCTAATCGGGCTTTGCCAGTTATCCATTCCGAACTCGGCCCAGTCATAGTGCACCGTGGCCGGATCCGTCGCCGCGTCCTGTCGAACGGCTTTCGCGAAAGCCTCGATCGCCTCCTGGGGTGTGTAATACGGCTTGTTCGCGATCTCCACGGGACGTTCGAGCGGCGTGTAGCTGGCGCTCACCCAGTAACCGCCCAGATCGGGGTCGCCCCACGGCGTGCGTAGCGCACTCGGCTGCACGCGTCGCGGATCCCACACCCGCTCGAGCGCCCGAGCCATGGCCGCGTCCACATCTTCTTCAAAGTAAGCGAACGTTTCGTCTGGCGAATGGGGGGACGCTGCGCGGGCGGCCTCCAAAGCCTCCGCGGTTTGCGCGTTGACGAGGGCCGACGGTGGTGGAGCCTGGCCCGCAACGCGTAACGGCGCGCAGAGCGCGATCGCCATACTGATCGGTAACGCGAGGGGGACATGATTCATCTGTGAATACCCGCGAATTTCTGCAACGAGGAATTCAACAAGGTCCGCTTTTTATCGCGCCGATATGTCGGCGTTCCGGTGAACAAGCAGACATCCAGACTCACTCTACCACCGACTGCTCCGAACGTTTCCTTTAGGAGAACCAGTCGCTCACTGGAAAGGTAGCGGTTACAGGCGGGCACTGCGAGAAAATAATTCGAACCACCCGCGACGTCTGTGCCGGGCCCCGATTGACCGAAAGGTGCGCTACGCGTACGGTTGGCGCGTAACGGATCTGTGAAGCTCGCAACTACGCCAGGCAGGTTGGTGCAAGCGATCGCAGATCTGCCAATCAATTCGAACTTTCTTGGGGGAATCCACATATGAATGGCCGAATTCTCACGACCATGGCTGTCTGCATCACCGTATCCTCCGTCACGCTGGCTGGTTGCGGGGCGGGCGGCGCCTCAGACGAACGGGCGCAGCCTCCCGGCACCGGATTTGCTGCCGTACCCGGCCTCAAGGGCGGCCAAGATGTATTCGGCCCATACGACCCGGTGCCGGGTTGGCCGAAGCCGCTGGCGGAAAGCCTTCCCGGTCATGAGGGGTGGACTTGGTCGCAGGCCACCGACGTCTTCGTGGAAAGCCCCGACCGCATCCTCGTGGCGCAGAAAGGCGAGCTGCCGGTGATTCCAGAGAATATTCAGAGGACTTGGCTGCCCGAAATCGGACCCAGCATCAAATTCCCTGTCGGCGGCCGCGTGCCGCTGCGTGAAACGGCCAGCGCCACGCCTAGCTACGGCAGGGCAGATCCGGACGGCAGCGACGGCCGCCCCGGCATCGATTGGCGCTGGCACCACGTCATTGTCGTGTTCGATCGCGACGGCAACATGATCGAAGATTGGTCACAGTGGGATAACATCTGGGGCCGGCCGCACGACATCGAGATCAGCCCCTACGATCCCCAGAAGCACGTGTGGATTGTCGATGCCGACGCTCACTTCGTCAGTAAGTTCAGCAATGACGGTAAAGAGCGCCTCCTGACATTGGGTACGCCGGGCGTACCTGGCAACGATGATACGCATTTCGCGCGGCCGACGTTTCTTGTGTTCATGGACGAGAACACGATGTTTCTGGCTGACGGTTACGACAACACCCGCGTCATCAAGTACGACATGGACGGCAATAAGTTGATGGAGTGGGGCATGAAGGGCACCCAACCCAACGAACAGCGTCCGGGCTATTTCAACAGTGTCCACGGCATCGCGGTAAACCCGGTCACGCGGCGCGTCTACGTGAACGATCGCAACAACGGCCGCGTGCAGGTGTTCGACGAGAACGGCAATTTCTTGGACCAGTGGAGTATGGGTCCGCGCCCGCCCATGAACATTCACGATATCTACATGGGTGACGACGGCGTGCTCTGGGCAGCCGATCAAGGCTCGAGCAAGCTCAATGGCTACGATGCCGACGGCAACTTCATCTACTCGTGGGGAACGTTCGGCGACTGCCAGGGCTGTATGTGGGGGGTGCACGGGTTCCATACCGACTCCGACGGCAATCTCTACACCTCCGAGGTGCGAACCGGCCGCGTCCAGAAATTCACGCCGCGTCCAGGAGCCAACCCTGCGTTTCTAGTGGGCAAGCCCTGGCCGCGAGTCTGGTAGAACGACTAGCCTGGATATCTCACCGGGCGGTCGTGGCGCTGAGCGCAAGTGTGTGATGTCTACGGTGAATAGTGAGGAAGTGCTCAATGAACGGAGGTGACAGCGTGTCGACCGCTTGCGACCTACTTCGGCCCTCGCTCGTGCAGGCTTCCGTGGGCTTGGACTTCGCTCGACCCATAGCTACGGCTATGGGTCTCGCTCCAGACCGGCGCCCACGAAAGCCTGTCCTTCGCCATCATCCGAAGTCCCGGTGAGATATCCAGGCTAGCAGCAGGCTCCTAGAGTTGGCGATTCGGCCTGCGCGTCGAGCGAACGGGCGGGCACGCTCGCTGAGCGGCCCGCCCGTTCAGTACTACGCTTGCTTACGCGCCAGGCGATCGGCCGTGCGCTACCAAACCCCGGGCCACGGTTTCCCAACCATGAAATCAGGATTGGCGTCGGCGCGCGGGCGGAACTTCTGAATGCGGCCGTTGTTGACCGAAGCCGTGTAAAAGTTACCTTCGTTGTCCGTAGACATTCCGTGCACGCCCCACATGCCGCCAGGATATTCGCCCCAGCTGCCCCACGAATACAGGAAATGGCCATCCAGGTCATAGCCTAGGATCTTGTGGGTGCCTTGATCGGCGGCCCAGAGCTTCTGATCGCGGGTGACGATAAAGCTATGAATGTCCTGCGGCTGACCGCGCCGGCCCTTCCAGAAGCTCCACTCGTAGAGATATTCGCCATCTTCGTCGAACACCTGCACGCGGCCGTTATCGCGATCGTTGACGAACACGCGCCGGGTCGTCGGATCGACGGCGATACCGTGAACGTTGTTCCAGTATCCCGGGCGAGTTTCCTCACCTCGCCCAACACCTTTCTCGCCCCACTGCGCGAGAATATTGCCGTCCATGTCGTACTTGATGACGCGCGTGTTGTCGTAACCGTCGGCGAGATAAAACGTGTTCTCGTCCATGAAGACGAGGAAGGTCGGGCGGCGGAAGTGAGTATCGTCCTCGCCCGGCTCTCCTGGCGTGCCGAACATCTGCACCAGCTCGGAGCCGTCGTTGGTGAACTTGGCCATGAAATGGCCATCGGCGTCGACGATCCAGACGTGTTTCTCCGGATCGTAGGGACTGATCTCCACATCATGGGGCCGATACCAGAGGTGATCCCATTGCGTCCACTCTTCGACGATGTTGCCCTCGCGGTCAATGACGAGCACACAATGCTCCCAGCGCCAGTCGATGCCGGACCTGCCGTTGCCGGGCTCGTCCAGCTGGTCGCCGTTCGGAATCGAAGCGCCTGCTTGGCGCAGCGGCAGTCGAAAGTTGGGGTAGTGATAGCCGGGCCCGAGCTGCGGCAACCAGATGGTCTCCGCCCGCTCCCCGAACTCGACCAGCTCGCCTTTCTGCACGAGGAACACGCGGTCCGGGCTCTCGGCGAACACATCCATCGTGACCGACCAGGTCCAGCCTTCGTGCCCGGGAAGGCTTTCGGACATCGGCTTGGGCCAGTTCGGGACGACTTCGTACGGGCCGAAGACATCCTGCCCGCCGACTTGTCCCGGAATCGCTGCGAATCCAGCGCCGGGCAGTGCTTGCTCCTGTGCACTCCCGGTGTGGCTACCGAGCAGGGCGAATACCGAAAGCGCGGCGCAATCCGCGACTGTATTAAAACGTCTTGTCATTATCATCCCCTCTGAGATTGCATCGATGCTACGAGTTTTTCCTAACGAGAAGACTCGCAGCGTTTGAGTTGCCGCCGATCTGAGCCCCGAATTAGTCTTTGCTATGTAACGGCTCGGCCAGAAGCCATCATCCATCGTTAGCTCAGGATGCGCCTGCGCCATAGAGTAGGACAAATACGCCTTATTGTCTTGAGGACCACCCAGGGAGGCTGGAAGCCACGCGTCGCGCGGCAGCCGCGGGGCCGGTGGCGTACGTGTCAATAACCCGCGAGTAGCCCCGCTCGGGTGTAGCTGGCCCGGTCAACGGCAGACGACGCTGAGCGGATGCGTCTGCGGCGGGGAGGGGGTAAGATCGGACCGATGGGGACAGCCCCAGGCCGGCTTAGAATAAGAACATCGAGGCCAAACCGATCCAGTCGCAGGGGGGGTATTGCCGTATGAAAAACGCACCTGATACCGAGTTCTCGCGGCGCAAATTCATCGAAGGTTCCGGCGCCGCCATCGTCGCTGCCAAAGCGACCTCGGTAACCGCGCAGGAACGTGCCGAGGAAAGCGGTCATCAGACTGCCGTCGAGGATGTGCCGCGCACGCCCATTACGCTGACCGTGAACGGCAGCGAGCGCCGCATCGAGGCGGAGGATCGCTGGACACTGGCCGAGCTGCTGCGGGACCATTTGGGTCTCACCGGCACCCGGATCGGCTGTAATCGCGGCGAATGCGGTGCCTGCACCGTGTTGCTCGACGGCGAGCCCGCTTACTCCTGCAGCACGCTTGCCGTCTGGGCCGACGGCCGCAGCGTGCAGACGGTCGAAGGGCTCGAAAAGAACGGCCAAGTCACAAAACTTCAGCAGGCCTTCATTGACTACAACGCGCCGCAGTGCGGGTTCTGCACGGCAGGACAGCTCATGAGTGCGACCGCGCTTCTGCAGCGGAACCCGACTCCCACGGCACAGCAGATCCGCGAGGCGCTCGCCGGCAATCTCTGCCGCTGCTCGAACTACAACGCCATCGTCGAAGCGGTGCAGGCAGCCGCTGCAACGGGAGGTGCGTAATGGCCGTCGATCCCATGGACACCATTGGCCGCAATTTTCCCCGCGTCGATGCCTACGAACGCGTCACCGGCAAAGCCACCTATACACGCGACATCAAGCTACCCGGCATGCTGTATGCGCGGATCCTGCGCAGCACGGTGCCCCACGCGATGATCCGGCGCATCGACACGTCGAAGGCCGAGGCGCTGCCCGGGGTGCGCGCCGTCATTACGCACAAGACGCACAAGATCGTCTATGGATCGGGGTCGATCTCCGGCGGGCGGCAGTATAGCGATGCCCACAAGGACATCACGACACGCTTGCGTTACACGTTCAACGAGCACGTGCGTTACGTCGGTGAGCCCGTTGCAGCCGTCGCAGCCGTGAACCGCCATATCGCCGAGGAGGCGCTGCAGCTCATCGAGATCGAGTACGACGCGCTGCCATTCGTGCTCGAGCCCGAGAATGCACGAAAGCCGGGTGCGCCCGAGATCTGGCCAGGCGGCAATATCGCGCATGACTCCGAGAATCGCCAGCAAGCTATCGGCAGCCGCCGTGGCAACCTCGAAGCCGGCTTTGCCGCCGCCGACCAGATTTTCGAGGACCGCTACACGACGCAATTCGTCCAAGACGCGCAGATGGAACCGCGCAGCGCGCTGGCACATTGGGAAGGCGAGAAGCTCATTCTGCAAACACCCACGCAGGGGGTTTCCAACTGCCGGCATGACATGGCGCGAGACTTAGGGCTCGAGGATCACCAGGTACAGGTCATCTGCCAGTACATGGGCGGCGGTTTCGGCGACAAGAACGGCAACTACTACTTCGATTTGATCGCTGCGGCGCTGGCGAAAGACCTCGGGGTGCCGGTCATGGTCGAGCTGTCACGCAAAGACGACTGGCTCGGCACGCACGGCCGCTGGCCGACGGTCCAGGACTTTAAGGTCGGCGTGAAAAACGACGGCACGCTTACCGCCATCCAGTTGCAAGCGTTGAGCGGCATGGGGCCGTATCTCAGGCGGTCGGGCAACATCAGCGGCATGGACGTCTATGCCTGCGAGAATACCGAGCGGTCGATACTGCCCGTGCATACTAACCGCATGGTCTCGGGGAATTTTCGCGCGCCGACGTACCCCCAGGGCTATTTTGCGCTGCAATCGATGCTGGACGACGTTGCCTACAAGGTCGGCGTCGATCCGGTGCAGTTCGCGCTCAAGAACATGGTCCGGCCAACGGAGTCCATTCAGTTCACGAACTACGCGCTCGACCAATGCATCGAGCAGGGCGCGGAGCTATTCGATTGGGCGAACCGCTGGAAACCGGTACCCGGATCCGGCGAGGGACCCATCAAGCGCGGCGCCGGCATGGCATTCATGATGTTCAACGCCCGGGTCGGTGCCAGCAGCGCAATCCTGCGCGTGAACTCCGCAGGGCGCTACACCGTCTACGTCGGCGTTACCGATATCGGACCGGGCGCGAAGACCACCATGTCGCTGCTCGCGGCAGAGACGCTCGGTGTGCCGCTGTCCGCCGTCGATATCGTCTGGGGCGACTCCGACCGCTGCCCGTACTCGGTCGGTGAATCCGGCAGCCGGACGACGACCATGACGGGATATGCCGTCGTCGAGGCGGCGCGCGATCTCAAACGGCAGATCGCCGAGCATGGCATGCCCACGGGCGAGGATGTGCTGGTCGCCTCGGCGACGCCGGCACCGACGACCGGGAATAAGCTTCGTGAAGGCTTCGGCGCGCACTTCGCGGAGGTCGAAGTGGACACGCATCTCGGCCACGTGCGAGTGACGAAGTATCTGACGGTGCACGAGTCGGGCCGCATCCTCAACCCGCTGCCGGCCAACGACCAGATTCGCGGCGCCGTATTGCAAGGCATCGGCCAAGCTCTGCATGAAGATCTCCTTTACGATTCGAACAACGGCCATCCGCTCACGAGCGGCTACTACTGGGCACGGCATCTGACGCACCTCGACGCGCCAGTCATCGAGAACACGTTCATCGAGACGGACGACGGGTTCGGTCCTTACGGCGCCAAAACGGTCGGCGAATCGGGCATCATCATCGCCCCGGCCGCAGTCGCGAATGCCGTGTTCAACGCGATCGGCCACCGCATGAAGGAGTTGCCGATCACTTGCGCGAAAATTCTGGAGGTGGTGGCATGAAAACCTTTGCAAACCACAATCCCGGAACGATCCAAGAAGCCGTCGCGATTGCGCAGGCCGCGCTACGCGACGGTCGATCCGTGTCCTTCACCGGCGGCGGCACGGACCTTCTGCAGCTCATCAAGGACCGCATCCCCAACCGGCCCGGATCCGGCGCGCCGGATGTGCTGGTCAACCTCAAAGCGGTCGGGGGTATCGATGGAATCGCAGCGAACGCGCACGGCGGCTTGACGATCGGCGGACTCACGGCGCTTGCGGCGCTCAGTGCGCACGCCGACGTTCGGGCGCGCTATACCGTGCTCGCCGAAGCAGCCGCGCAGGTTGCCTCGCCGCAGATTCGTAACACCGGCACGATCGCCGGCAATATCTGTCAGCGACCCTGGTGCTGGTACTACCGCAACGGCTTTCAATGTTTCAAGGCTGGCGGTAACCAATGCTTCTCGATTGCCGGCGAGAACCAGCTGCATGCGATCTTCGGCGGCGGCCCGAGCTTCATCGTGCATCCATCGGACGTCGCGCCGGCACTCGTCGCGCTCGATGCGACCTTCAAGATCGCAGGCCCCGGCGGCGAACGCACGCTGCCGGCAGCAGAATTCTTCGTGCTGCCGCGCGAGGACGCCGGCCACGAGAACGTGCTGCGCGACGATGAGGTGCTCGTGTCGGTCGATCTGCCTGCAGCAAGCGCACGCGTGCGCAGCAGCTATCACAAGTTCATGGAACGCGAGACCTGGACGCATGCGGTTGCCAGCGCGGCCGTGGTCCTCGACATGGACGGGGATACCTGCCGCTCGGCGCGCATCGTGCTCGGCGGTGTGGCGCCCGTGCCGTGGCGCGTACCCGCCGCGGAGGCGCTGCTCGCAGGCCGACGGGTCACTCCGGAGCTCGCCGAGGCGGTCGGCAGGTCCGCAGTCGCGGATGCGCGGCCGCTCGCAAAAAATGCTTACAAGGTTCCGCTGACGCGCCGGCTCGTGGAGCGCACGGTGCTGACGCTTGCAAGAGCCGGGTAGGCCATGACGTACCGGCACTTGACGATCACTGACGCGCGGGACGCACCGCCAGTAAGCCGCCGCGATTTCCTGACGCTGCACGTCAGCGAGGGCAAGCACAGGCTCGAGCTATCCTGCGAAACGCTCTACATGCGGTACCAGGATGCTTGCTCCGGGGCCGGCCGGCGCCAAGTCTCCAATCACGACGATCTGCCCGCAACGGACCAAGCTGCGACCGGATTGCAAGCTCTGACACTCGAGGCGCTGTTCGCGGAACTCGAGCGCCAGCTCGGCAAAGCCGACGAGCTGCGGGTACTCGAACCCGCATGGCTCAAAAGCGGCGCATTCGGCACAGAGGTTGGCGCACGTGTCGAGGCGTTCCGAAAACGCGGCGGACAGGTCACCTTCGGCAGCGCCGCAATCCAGCCGGCCGCCAGCGGAGCGTCGTAATGTTGAGCAGGCGACACCAACTCTGTGGTGCAGGCCCGGCCCTTGCAGTATTCGCAATGCTGGCGCTACCGGCATGCACAATCCCGATGGCCGGCGCGCAATCCCTAGCGGACCAGGCACTCGAGGCGCGAGTGATTACGGCAATTGCGAATGCAGCCGATTTGCCCGCGGACGCTTTTTCGGTCGTGGCCAGCGACGGCGTGGTCAAAGTCACCGGTTCGGTCGTTTGTGAGTCCTGCGGCGGCATGGAGACGCCCGGCGGCATTCAAAGCATTCAGCAAACGCTCGGCGCCGTGGTTCGCGCCGTGCCCGGCGTCGAACGTGTCGAATTCGACCTCGAATTTCAGCCCGAGGGCTAGCTCTACGATCACTGCGTTTCCGACTCGATACCGGTTATTGGGAGAATCCAGATGACAGGCTCAAGACGCCCGTATTTTGCGATCATTGCGCTCGCGCTTGCCGTTGGCCTGCCCGCCACGGCCAGTGCGCAGGGCGCATTTTTGAAAACGCTCCAACCATTCGCCGACGAGGCGCGCGGATTCTGTCTCGATCTGCCCGGTGCGCCGCCCAACATGAATCTCGATCGGCCGCTGCAGTCGCACTCGTGCAAATACGGCGTCGATTCGAGCGACCAGATATTCGCCTGGCGCGACAGCGGTCAACTCCAGGCGCCGGCCTACGACGTCTGTCTCGCGGCGCAGCGCATCGAGCCTGGCAGCGCCTTGCACGCGCGCAGCTGCACGAACGCGCCGGAGCAAACCTGGTCGCGGGGGCAGCACGGCGAGATCCAGCCTGCGTCGCGGCCGGCGCTCTGCATGACGCTGGCTAGCGAGGCGCGCCTGGCGGGCACACCGGCCTGGATCACGCCCGTCTTCCACGCTAGGGACGTTGCGCTCGAGCCCTGCTCAACGATGGCGGGGACGCGCCAGCAGTTTCGCTGGGGCATGCCCCACGAGCAGCCATCGAGTGTGGTCGCCACGCCCGGCCAGCAGATGCCCGAGCATCTGGCCGGCGCCGTTCGCGAGATCGTCGCGCGCGGGGCCGGCGCGCAGGAAACGGCGCGGCTCTATGACAGCGAGCCGCGCGTTTATGAACTCGCCGAGATCGACGTCGCCGGGGACATCGCCTACGGCCCGCACGAGCGGCACCGGCTCGACGTGCATACGGGCAACGTGCGGCGGAGCAGCCGGCCGATGCCCGTCGTCGTCTACGTGCACGGCGGCGGCTTTGTCCGCGGTAACCGTCATTCCAGCCGCAACGTCTCCGACTACTTCGCAAGCCTTGGGCTCGTCGGGGTCAACGTGACCTACCGCCTCGCGCCCGAGGCCAAATGGCCGGCCGGTTCTCAGGACGTCGCGCGGGCCGTCGACTGGGTCCGGGCCAATATCCGCGAGCACGGCGGCGATCCGGCGCAAATTTACGTGATCGGCAAATCCGCTGGCGCCTTTCACGTCGCGGAGTTCGCGCTGCGTCCCAGTATCGCGGGCGACAACGGCCCCGCGGTTCGAGGTGTCGTGCTGATCTCGGGCACCTATGTGGCCGACACCAGCAGCCCGTCGGAGGGCCGCATCGACTATTTCGGCGCAGACCTCGGCCGTTGGCCGGGCATCTCGATTCTCGGCAACATCGAACGCACGGAGATTCCGATGCTCTTGAGCATCTCCGACTACGATAGCGACACGACCAAGGCTTCGTTCGCCGAGCTCGCGCGGTCGCTGACGGTCGATTACCAGCGCATGCCGCGCACCGTGCAGCTGATCGGCCACGATCATTACGCGCCGAACCCGAGCATCGGTACCGTGGATACGCAACTCAGCGCGGAGATTCTGCAGCTGATCCGTTCGACCACGGGCGCCTACCTGCCGATGACCGCCAACTAGAGTGGCAGCGCACCGATACGGCGAGGGCGGGCACCGTTGAGGAACGTACTTCAGCCCGCTGCGATTCTGCTGCTCTGGCTGCTCGGCTCCACCGCATGCAGCCAAGACGAGCCCGAGCGCGCTGAGCCGGTGCAGGCCAACGTCGCCGTGCGGCAAGTACCGCAGTTTCGCGCCGAAGGCTCGTGGCCGAATCTTCCCAGCCAGTGGGTCATGGCGATCGTTGCGAGCACCTGGATCGATACACAGGATCATCTGTGGGTGCTGCAGCGGCCGAATACGTTGAGCGACGCAGAACGGCCGCGCGCCGCTCCGCCGGTGTTGGAGTTCGATGCGCAGGGCAACTTCGTCCAGGGATGGGGCGGCCCTGGGGCTGGCTATGACTGGCCCGCGACGGAGCACGGCATCTACATCGATCCGCGCGGCTTCGTCTGGATTGGCGGCAACGGCAATGAAGACCAAATCCTGAAGTTCTCCCGCACGGGTGAATTCATCATGCAGATCGGCCAAGGGGGCGCGCCGAAAACCAATGCGGATGTAGAGAACCTCTGGAGACCCGCCGACATGTTTGTCCACGCGCCGACTAATGAACTGTTCGTGGCTGACGGCTACGGTAATAAGCGCGTCATCGTATTCGACGCTGACACCGGTGACTTCAAACGCATGTGGGGCGCATTCGGTAACGCCCCGGCCGACGACGCGCCCGCGCCGCCGGGTGGTAACGTCGAACCACGCCCGCATGCGCTCGGCCCGGACGGCGATCCGCAGTTCGTGCCGCCGGTGCATGCCGTCAAGGTCTCGGCCGACGGCCTCGTCTACGTCGCGGATCGGGGCGGGCGGCGCGTGCAGATCTTTACGCTCGCCGGCCGATTCATCGACCAACTGTTCATCGGCCGTGAATGCCGCGCACCGGATTGCGGCAACGGGCAGACGGCAGCGGGAATTGGCTTCTCGCCCGACGCGGAGCAGCGCTATCTCTATGTGGCGAATCGCAGCCAGGCGCAGATCATGGTGTTCGACCGCAGCACGTTGAGCTTTCTCGATGCGTTTGGATCGTGGGGTTCCGGCCCCGGCCAGTTCGGCACACTCCATCATCTGTCGGTCGATTCGCAAGGCAATCTGTATACGGCGGAAGTCACGCCGTTGCAGCCGGAAAATAGGCGGGTCCAGAAGTTCACGCTAACGGGCTATACCCCGTTGCCGGTCGTGAGCAAGAATTAAGTAGCGTGTCAGTAACGGCTGCGTCACTAGAAAAAATGCGGCAGCCTTCGTCGGGAGGTCAAAGTGAAACAACGAGTGCGTGTCGATCTTCTCTTTAGCGTTTGTGCAACGGCCGTTGCGTTCGCAATTTTCGTCATTGCCGTGCAGGCGCAGGAGCCGATCGAGCCCGAGCCGTTGTGGGCGTATGCGTGGAGCACGCCGCCGCAACCGGGGGATAAGCCGATACCGCAAATTCCGCCGAGCAGGGACGTGCGCCCCGGCGAAGACCCCGCAGAAATCATGCAGCCGTGGCGCGTCGAGGGCAGCACTGCGACGTATTCGCGCATGGAAGTCCGCGACGGCCACGACGTGATCGACTGGTTTCCCGAGGATCATCCGCCGATGCCGGACATCATCCGCCACGGTCCCGCGAGCCTGATGGCCGAACGCGGCCGCGCCTGCGGTTCCTGCCATCTACCGAATGGCAAAGGCCGGCCGGAAAATGCGCCGCCGGCAGGGCAGCCGGTCGGCTACACGGTCCAGCAGCTCAAAGACATGCGCGACGGTCTGCGCTACAGCGCCGATCCGCGCAAACCGAATTCACCTACGATGAATAGGCTTGCCGCTGCGATGACCGACGAGGAGATGCAGCAGGCGGCCGAGTACTTCGCGGCGATGCCATGGACGCCGTGGATGCGCGTGACCGAAGCCGACCTGATTCCCGAGATGCATCTGGAAGAGGGCAATATGTACATCACGGTCGGCACGGAGCCGACCGAACCACTCGCAGGGCGCATCGTCGAAACGCCCGAGGATGCCCATCAGGCGAATTACCTGCGAAATCCGCGCTCGGGTTGGGTCGTGTACGTGCCGGTCGGGAGTCTTGCGAAGGGCAAGGAGCTCGTGACGACGGGCGCGGGCAAAACCTTGCAGTGCAGTATCTGTCACGGACCCGATCTCATGGGTCTGGGCAATGTTCCGGGAATCGCGGGCCGCTCACCGAGCTATATGATGCGCCAGCTGTATGACATGAAGATGGGCACGCGCGACGGCGTATCGGCGCAATTGATGCAGCCGGTCATCGCGAACCTGTCGGTCGCTGACATGACCGCGATCGTCGGATACTTGGCTTCAATCACGCCGCCGACTCCGGGACCGGGCAGCACGCATTAGCCGGCGATTCCGGCGGTAGGGCATCGCGACTCGCGGCCGTTTGGGTGCCGCTGCCGACTCATGTATCGCAAGCGGCCGTAGATCTAGGGGAATAACAATGAAGACTTTCGATGTCGCTCGGATCACCTTAGGGTTCGGCTTCGTATTCGCCGGGCTGGGCGGATGGCATTTGGCCGCCCAAGCACAGCTGGCGCCCGCGGATACCGCCGAGCTCCGCGCCCAATACGCGCAATGGCGCGACGAATTCAAGACCTGGGGCCGGTGGGGCCCGGGGGATAACAAAGGCGCCTCGAATCTCATCACCGCGGAGAAAGTCTTAAGCGCAACGAGTCTCGTGCGTAGCGGTATTGTCGTGTCGCTGGCACCGCCAGTGCCGCAAGTCGCCGCAGCCGATGTGAACGAGGCCGGGCTGTTCCGCCGCACGACGCTGCGCATCACCGACGGCGGTACGGCGGACAACTACCAGGTCAGTTACCACGGCCTCACGGTGGCGCACATGGACACCTGGTGCCACTTTTTCGAAAACGGCCAGATGTACAACGGCATTCCGGTCGAAGGCAATCTGACGGCCGAGGACGGCTGCAAGCAAGGCAGCATCATGAATTGGCGCGACGGCGTTGCCACGCGCGCGGTCCTCTACGACATCGCGCAGCTCAAAGGCGTCGAGTGGGTCGATCCGGGTGTGCCGATCACGCGTGCGGATCTCGAAGCGTGGGAAGAGATGGCGGGTGTCAAAGCCGGCCCTGGGGACGTGGTTCTGCTCTACATCGGCCGCTGGAAACGGCGTGCTGCCGAGGGGCCATGGCGCGACCAAGTCGCCGGCTACTACGCCGACACGATTCCGTGGATGCACGAGCGGATGCCGGCCTTCATCGGCCACGACTTCAATATCGACTGGAATCCGCGACCGGGCTGGGAGGGGATGCCCAATCCGATTCATATCGCGGTGCTCAACTGGATGGGCATCGGTATCGTCGAGTGCCTCGATTTAGAGCAAGCAGTCACCACGGCGCGGCGACTCAATCGCTACGAATTTCTGATGACGTTCGCGCCGCTGCCGGTTGAAGGCGGCACCGGATCCCCGCTCAATCCGCTGGCGATCTTCTAGTGACCGCCGGAAGCGGGTATAGAGACTCAAAGAACGATTGAGGATAACCACGATGAGAAATTGGAGATTCGTTTTACTTGGCGTCTTGGGGCTGCCGATCGCGGCCGACGCCCACCATGCCGTTGCCGGCAACTACGACCCGGCGGTGATAGTCGAGATCGAAGGTGAAGTCACCGCAGTTCTCTGGCGCAATCCGCACGTGCAGGTTTCGATGCGGGTCAACGGTGAAGACGGCCGGCCGCAGGAATGGGCGATGGCAACGACGTCGCTGAGCAATCTGCGGCGCTGGCAGATCGATCCGTCGTTCATCGAGGTCGGCGATACCATCCGCGTCGCCGGCAATCCCGCCTATCGCAGTGAACACGGTCTCTACATCAGTAACGTGCTGACTAAAGACGGCGAGGAAGTGCTGTTGGCGCCCAACCTCGAGCCGCGGTGGTCGGACGACGTGATCGCGATGGCGGAAAGCCGGCGCCGCGGACTCGGCGATACCTCGGCACCGGAGCTGGGGATCTTCAGAGTCTGGAGCAGCCCTGACGGGTTTCCCACCCTCATTCCGCGCGATATGGGACGCACACCGGCCGGACGCGCGAATTTGACGCCTGCCGCGCTGGCAGCCGTCGATGCGTTCGTCTGGGAGCGCGACAATCCGCTGCAAAACTGCGCGCCGAAGGGCATGCCGTTGATCATGCATGCGCCGTATCCGTTGGAATTCAGACGCGATGGCGAGAATATCCTCTGGCACAACGAGGAATACGACACGATTCGCACGATCCACATGGCGCCCAGCGCATCTGCAGAAGGACAGCCGGACTCGCTACTCGGATACTCGGTCGGCCGCTGGGAAGACGAGCGGACGCTCATCGTCACCACAACCCACATGAATTGGGGGCATTTGGACGGCCAAGGGATTCCGGTCAGCACGGCGGCAGAAGCGGTGGAGCGTTTTGTCCTGAGCCCGCAAGGCGACCGCTTGGACTACACCATGACATTTAGCGATCCGGAGAATCTGCGCCAATCGCTAACGTTCAAAAAACATTGGGTCTGGTATCCCGACGCAGAGGTGGGTGCGTACGATTGCCTGCGCGCGGCAGAGGACTAGTTCCGTAACCGGCTGTCCGTCGCGACGCGGCGTTGCGCACCGGCCGTTAGCGGGAATTGATCGGCGCGACTTCTACACCGGCAAGCCCATAACGATCGACGATGCGTTGCAAGAAGCCGGAGGCGCGCGCCGCGTCGATAAAGTCGTTCAACTGCACGATGCCGGCTGTATTGCCCGGCGCAACGACGAGCGACTGCTCCGCGAACATCAAGCTGCCGTCCACGACGCGGATCCCCGCTTCGAGTGCCGCCGCGACGGCAAGGCGCTCGGTGTTCGCCGCATACGCATCGATCGCTCCGGCCCGCAGCATCTGCGTCGCTTCCTCTTCAGTGGTGGACCGCGGCAAATGCACAAGCTCGGCTTCTTCCAGAGTGCGGCTCAGGAATAAATCCACGGCGACGCCTTCGCGGGCGCCGATTCGAACACCGGGGCGATCGGCATCCGCGAGCGAGCGAATGCGTGAGTTGGCGCGCACGATATAGCTGTTGTGACCGAGAATGTAGGCCTGCGTAAACAGCACCTGCCGCGCTCGCGTTTCGTCATAGGCGAGGAAGCCGATATCCGCGGACCCGTTTCTAACCGCCTCGATCACGGCTGGAACGCCGGGCACAGACTGAATCGAGACGGCGACGCCGATGCGTTGCCCCAGTTCCCGAACGATATCGGCCGCCGCGCCCGTGACCTCTTGAGTCTCGGGGTTGACCCTGCCTTGCATGGGATTGGTCGCTAAAAACACCGCCCGCAGGGAGCCGGTAGGCGCGAAGGCGGCGCGCATGGCCTCATCGACGCGGACCTGGGCCGGTAAGGCCGCTGCCAGCGAACCGAGCGCCAGCGCAAGAATGCAGCAAATTGACAGCCGGGAACGCATCGGCGCAGCTTACACCAACGATCGTGGGGCTTAGGAATCAATCTGTCGGCTGCCCGGAGATTCCAGCGTGCCGCTAGTGTAATGTCCCATAAATAAGTATTATTGGTACATCCTCTTTGCTCCAGGAGAATGTACCCATGCCTCGCGGTCGCACCCTGCCGGCACTGACGCTGTCCGATGATGAACGTTCGCAACTTTTAGCCATCGCGCGCTCGCGCTCACTGCCGCACGGCATCGTGCGCCGAGCCGAGATCGTCTTGGCCAGCGCCGATGGCGAGAGCAACAAGGCCATCGCCAAACGCCTCAAGCTCAATCAGATCACCGTCGGCAAATGGCGCCGACGCTATCTTGAGGCCGGCATCGAAGGCCTGCATGACGAGCTTCGGCCGGGACGCCCCCGAAGCCTCAACGACGAGCGCGTGGCCGAGGTGATCAACACGGCGCTTAAAGGGCCACCGCCCCATGCCACCCAGTGGACAGTACGGGCCATGGCCGAGCAGACGGGTATCTCCAAGAGCACCGTGCAGCGGTGGTTCGAGCTCTTCGGCGTGCAGCCGCACCGGCAAAAGACCTTCAAGCTCTCCAACGATCCCTTCTTCGTCGAGAAGGTCCGCGACATCGTGGGACTTTATCTCAATCCGCCGGACTGCGCCGTCGTGCTCTGCGTGGACGAGAAAAGCCAGATCCAGGCATTGGAGCGTACCCAGCCGCTCCTGCCCCTGGGGCTTGGCTACGTCGAGGGCGTCACCCACGACTACATTCGCCACGGCACGACGACGCTGTTCGCCGCACTCGATGTCGCCAACGGCGAGGTCATCACGCAATGCAAAGCGCGGCATCGTCATCAGGAGTTCCTTGCCTTCCTCCGGCATATCGACCGTGAGGTTCCCGACGACCTCGATGTCCATCTCATCATCGACAACTACGCCACGCACAAGCATGCCAAGGTCAAGGCATGGCTCGCTCGACGCCCACGATTTCACGTTCACTTCACGCCGACCTATGCGTCCTGGCTCAACCTGGTCGAGCGCTGGTTCGGCATCATCACCCAGCAGGCGATCCGGCGCGGCTCGTTCTCCAAGGTCAAGGCTCTCGTTCAACGCATCGATCAGTTCGTCGAGCATTACAATGAGTCCTCTCGACCTTTCGTCTGGACCGCCACCGCCGATTCCATCCTCGCCAAGGTCGAACGTCTTGCATTACTTATTTCCGGGACGCGACACTAGCTGCATGATCGACAGAGTTCTTTATCGATAGGTTAAAGATGGTGTGCCGGCCGCTGTCGAGAAATTTAGGCCGCGCCCGGTGGCCCATCCAAGGCTCCGGATCGGCAAGCCTTGGCCGAGGGTCTAGTCGAGCGTTCGGCGTCAAGCGTAAACTGATCCGTCAGCAGCCGCCGAATTTCGGCGACTTGTTGTTTTCCATTTCCGAGGCCCCAGCAGATTTCCCCTGTTTGCTGGGAATAACCCGCATAGTAATTTCCCGGAGGTGACTATGTACCGCTTAGCATTAATTCCCGTGACTTGCGCCTTGCTGCTGACCGCGCAACCCGGGCCGCGGGGCCAGCTTGCGGCGCAGGCGCGGGCTCCACAGGTCGAGACCACGCTGGTCGAAGGCACCGATAACGTGTACGTCTTTCGCAATGGCGGCCGGCAGTCGATGTTCATCGTCACCGATGAGGGCGTGATCGCGACCGATCCGGCGGGGTATGGCGTGCCGAATGCCGGTGAGACTTATATCGCGGAGATCAGGAAGGTGACCTCCCAGCCGATCCGCTACCTGATTTACAGCCATCACCACTTCGACCACATTGCCGGCGGCGCTCCGTTCAAGGCGGCCGGCGCGCGTATCCTCGCGCACCGCAGGGCCGTGGAGCGCCTCAATGTGCTCGACGATCCGAACACGGTGTTGCCCGATGAGGCCCTCGATGACCAGCGGACCATCACGCTGGGCGGAACCACACTCGAGCTCACCTATGTGGGTCTGAACCACTCCGACAGCACGCTGGTGATGAGCCTGCCGCAGGAGCGACTCATATTCCTCGTGGACCTGATTCCAGTGGGCACCGTGCCCGGCCGCGGTCTGATCGATTTCCATCCGCTCGAAGCGGAAGCGGCAATCGAGCGGATCATAGCGATGGACTGGGACCGTATGATCCCGGGACATCCCGGCGCAGGCGGCCGGCTCGGGACGAAGCAGGACGCTCGGGACCAGCTCACGTTTCTGCGCGACGTGTCCGCGGCAGTGAAAGCCGAAGCGCACCAGGGGCGATGCTGGGAGCCGGCCGAAAGCAGCTTGAGGTTACCGAAGTACGAGAGCTGGCCCGGCTACGAGAACAATCTTCAATTTGCGGTGCGGCGTTACTGCGCGCTCTGGGGCCGTGGTACGTAAAGGCCACACGGTAGCAGCCGGCCGTCAGGCGCCAGCGTGAAAGCTTGGTATCGCATAGTGCCCCCCGACCCAGGAGAAATCCGCGGATAACGCGCGTTACGGCCCGTCACCCGCACCGCTTAAGAACAGCTTGCGGCCGTCCGGCAGCGTGACATCGCGGCCGTTGGCCCGCCGCGATCCATCCCGTGCCTGGTAGCCGTCGACGATGACCTCCATGCCGGGTACGACCGAGTTCTTATTGAGCCCTTGCCGGAAGAGCATATTCGGCGATCCCGCTTCGATCATCCATTGCTCGACACTGCCATCCGGCATGCGCACATCGATATGCATCCAGACGTGCGGATTGATCCATTCCATCTTCGTGACGACGGCGTTGAACTTGACCGGCTTCTCGGCATCGAAGTTTGCCGCGAACGCGTGATGGGCCTCGACAGGCGCAGCGAGCGCCCCCATTGAAAGAACTGAAATAACAATCGAATGTGCGATCTTCATCGATATCACCTTAAGTCAAGATCGGCATCAGGGTCGAACCGCTCGCCGCGCTGCTCCCGTTCGCGGGCGCCGTGCAGCCAGAAGTACAAATCGTAGTTCAACTCCTGGCACTGATACTCGTAGATCTGCTCGTCGGTCTGGTTCCACGGCACGCGGATCGTGAACGGCCGCGTCCACGTGTTCGGATCCGACAGCGTCACCACGTAGTCGAGCGTGGCCGGCCCCGTGCGCGTGAAGCGCTCGATGATCCGAAACGTCTTAGGGTCGGCGTTGCCATAGACCACGCCGGTCCGGCCGATATCGTCCGCGGTGAGAAAATTCGTTGTCTCCACGACCAGCGTGTCGCCGTCCCAACGGCCGACCGGGTTGCCCAGCCACGTCTCGACGTTATCCGGCAGATGCGCACGCCCATCCACCGGGATGATCCGGGCGTGATGAATCATCTCGGCGTAGATTACGACGTAGCCCGGAGACTGGAAGATCTGCGCCATGTTGTTGTACAGAGCCGGTAGATACGGGTGCCCGCCCCCTTCGTTGCGCCGGCGGATGATGCAGCGGTTGCCGACATCCGCGTCCCGATAGCTTGCATGGAAACCGGCAGTGAACCGCTTCAAGGATAGCTCCGCTTCGAGCCGTGCCTGTTCCTCGGCAGCCGTCAGCGGGCGCTCGACGCGCGGTGGAAGCCGGCCGTCGGGCGGATCGATGATCAGCGACGTGCGCTTGTCGGCCGTCAGCTGCGTGCGCGAGGCATCCGTCCAGAGCTCATTGTAGTTGCGCGCGACATCGGCTTCGGCGCCGCCGTCCCGGCGATCCTGGTTCAGCGTCTCGACGAGGTTTTGCTCGAGCGCCGTGGCTTCCTCCGCCGACAGCACTGGCTGGTCGATGAGCGCCAAGGGCCGTTCGAGCGGCGTGCTGGTGCCATAGTTATAGATGCCCTGCAGATCGGGATCCCCCCATGGCGTTTTCGGTGGGGACCACTGCGCTGCATCGGGCTGGCTCCGTGCCGCGGTTGCCGCAGTCAGCCCGCCGAAAACCGTTAGCATGGCCATCAGTGCAGTCGAAGCAGGGGACGGGCGCATCGCTCGGTACCTCCGGGTGGCTCGTTCAGTCCGTATCGGCTTTCGTGAACTGGCCATATAACAGCTCCTCGACGAAGGGCTGGCATTTGAACTCCATCAGTTGGACATGCTCCTCCATTCGGCGATAGAGCGGGAAACGAATTTTCCAAGGCCGCGTATAGACGGCCGGGTCCTCGATCGTCGCTTCGTACATCAGATGGTAGGGGCTGACCAGCGTAAGACGCTCGACGATATGCACCGAAGCGCTATAAAAATTGCCGGCCCGATCGAGCCAGTTGCGGCTGTTCAAGCCCGTCACGTCGATGACCAACGTGTCAGCGTCCCAATGGCCACGCGACCATCCCATGAAGAAGGTGTCATCGACCGGTGATTCTTCCTCCCAATTCATCCGGACGATACGTGCGGTCCCATTGAACTCATGCGTGATCAAAATCGCGTCCGGCGTCTGCACGATCTGCAGCGGAAACGGCATGTACATCGAGCGCGGCACGCCCGGCATCCAGCACTTAAGCTCCGGGTCGCCCAGCGGCGGATCGACACCATCGCCCGGAACAGAGACGGACGTGCGCGTTGCAAAATTCTCCTGCCGCCTGGCCAGCGCCCAGGGCTGGTAGGGGATCGCGCCCCCCTCCACGATACTCAGACCCGCGGGTTGCGCAGCCCAGGCGCCGAGAACTTCCGCAACCGGGCCAGGTGCTGCCGCATGGGCTTCGATATCCCAGTTAGCCGTCGTGAGCGCCTGCCAGATACCGTTGAGGTCGGGCCTGCTCTCGGCCGTTCGCGCGGGCTCGTAGGCGGGGAACGTCCCGGGGATGGGATTCTGTGCGGCGGGAGGAGTCTGCGCCGGTAGCCACTGGGGAGCAAGCAAGCCGGTGCCGATAAGGATGGACGCGACCTGGAATACCAGACGTCGCTTGATCGCCCCCAGGCGGGTTGCCATCGCAGCTCCTCGGCTCTTTATTAATTGGGCCTCATTCTGCGGGGCGCGTTAGGCCTCGATGCGCAGTAGCCGTCTGAGATTGCCGCCGAGGATGGCTTCTTTCTCGGAATCTGTGAGGAAATCCGCCCCGACGATCAAATCCATCGTGTCCGGCCATGCGAACGGCTGATCCGAACCGTACACGACCTGGCTCACGCCCATCTCGGCAACGAGGTGGCGCAACGCTTCGGACGAGAAGACCATCGAATCGGCGAGGATGTTGTCCCTGAGGTAGGCACTCGGGCGCCGCCGATTCTGGCAGTTCGCGTTGTCGCGTGCGCACGCGACCTCGGTGCGCCCAAAATACGATGGCAGAAAACCGCCGCCGTGCGCGCCGCAGACTTTGAGGGCCGGGAACCGGTCGAATACGCCCTCGAAGATCAGGTTCGTCAGGAACACTGTCGTTTCGAGCGGGTTGCCAACGATGTTGCCCTGGTTGCCGATCTCCGGCAGGCCGTCCTCTCGGAGAATCTGCTCCGAATTTGTCGGGTGCATGAACACCGGCATACCGAGCTCTTCCGCCTTGGCCCAGAACGGGTCGTATTTGGCGATCGCGTTCGATTCCCCGAGCACCGTGCCGCCGACGGACGCCCCGCGCGCCCCGAGCTCGCTGACGGCGTACTCGAGCTGCTCGGCAGCAAGCTGCGGATGCTGCAGCGCGACCGAGCTTAGCGCCACGTAGCGATCGGGATGCTCGCGCGCCGCTGCGGCAAGGGCCTCGTCATGGGCCTGGACGATGCGCTCGGCGAGCGGCCGATCGGCCCCATACCACCAATAGGTATTGATGCTCAGCGCTGCGTAATCGATGCCGCGCGCGTTCATCGCTTCGATACGGTGGTCGCCGAGCACGTACCAGTCCGGATAGCCGCGCCCGGCAAACTCGGTGCCGCGCGTGACCTGCTCGACGGCCGGGATGACCGTGTGCGTATGAATGTCGACGGTCGTGACACGCCGCCCGCCGACTCTGATTTCTTTGCGTCCACTCTGCGCGGACGCCGCAAGCCCATGGGCGAGCATATACAGCCCGGCCGTTGTTCCGCCCAGGCACTTAAAGAAATCTCTGCGGTTCGGTAACATCGATCACCCTCCTGTTTTCCGCCGAACGAGCCCCTGTTGTGTGTGTTCGTTGCGTGGCTCGCGGACGATCGAGAATAGCACAAGGCCGGCGAAGTCTTTATATACGCTCCTAAATCCTAGGCTCGTGCGCAGAACAGCGGCGGGCGGTTCGCCCGACATGCAGCCTCGGGCCAGTTCCTTGACCCCTTTATGGTTGGGTGTCACGCTAACTTTCGAATAGGCAATGGCATTGGCCAATGGAAGGCGCACCGTGACGCGCATGCACGATCAGTGCATAACTGCACCAGATTTCTCAACCAAACTTGCGCCTGTGTGTCGCATTAGTTTCTTCGTCTTATTACTGCTCGTGGCTCTTGCGTCTGCGGCGAACGCTCAAGGCGAGATCGAGCAACGGCTACGTTATCGTATCGAAGCCGGTTTGACGACCGAGAGCTTCGAGGTCATGGACGAGCGCATATTCGCGCGCGAGACGCTACGTCGCGTGTATCCGGCCCGCGACTTTCGTCCGTTGTGGATCTCCGACGCGGGACTCTCGGAGCAGGGTGAGGCGTTCGTTCGTTGGCTCGCCACCGGGCCGACCGAGCAAGGGCTGCGCGCCGCGCACTATCACCTCGATGCCATCGAGTCGCTCGAGAACGATCGAATCGGTGCCCTGGTCGATATGGAGCTCGCGCTGAGCGATGCATTCCTGATCATCGGCTCGCATTTCCTTGCCGGGCGGCTCAATCCCGAGACGCTCGATGCCGAGTGGATCGCCAATCGGCGCCATCGCGATCTGGCACCGGTACTCGAGCAGGTTGGCGCCGGTGCGAATGCCGGAGCGCTGCTCGAAGATTTGTTGCCGGACCATGCCGAGTATTATCAGCTAGCCAACCGGCTCGTGGATCTGCGCAAAATCCGTGATAACGGTGGCTGGCCTACGATCGATGCGGGTCCGACATTGAGGCACGGCGATGCCAGCCCGCGTGTGGCGCAGCTTAGCCGGCGGCTCGAACTCGCGGGTGATTTAGATGGGCCGCCGCGAGACACGTTTGATGCCGAGCTTGCCACCGCCGTCGAGCGATTCCAGTTTCGCCACGGTCTCGATAACGATGGCGTCGTGGGCCGTGCGACACTTGCGGCGCTCAATGTACCTGTCCAGGACCGAATCAACCAGGTGATCGTCAACCTCGAGCGATGGCGCTGGCTCCCCGAGACACTCGGGGAGCGTTATGTGTTGATCAATATCGCGGGCTTTCGACTGGACGTCATCGAGCAAGGTCAACCGGTCCTGACTAAGCGCGTCGTCGTCGGCCGTCCGTATCGCCGCACACCGGTCTTTTCCGATACGATCCGCTACCTCGTGCTCAATCCGAGCTGGGAGGTACCGAGCTCGATCGCGATTCAAGACAAGCTGCCGCTGATCAAGCAGAACCCCGGGTATCTCCAGGATCAGGGCTATCAGCTGCTGCAGGGTTGGGGGTCCGATGAGCGTCGTATCGACCCGGCAACGGTCGACTGGGCGAGAGTCTCGGCCCGCGCGTTCCCGTATCGGTTACGCCAGCCACCCGGCCCCACAAATGCGCTGGGCCAGGTCAAATTCATGTTTCCTAACAAGTTCTCCGTATACCTGCACGATACCCCGGCACGCAATCTCTTTGGCGAGACGGCCCGCGCGTTCAGCTCGGGATGCATTCGGGTAGAGCAGCCCTTGGATGTGGCCGAGCTGCTGCTGCGCGACAACGCAAACTGGAGCCGAGTTGCGCTCGACGGCGCCATCGCCAGCGGCCGCGAGCAGAATGTTACGCTTGCGCGCCCGATGCCCGTCCATTTGCTGTACTGGACGGCATGGATTGATCGCGACGGGGGGTTGCAGTTTCGCGACGACATCTATGGACGTGACGTACCCGTGTTGCGGGAGCTCCGTGAAAATCCGCCGAGTTAGACCGAGCATCCGACTGGTTGCAGCGGCCGTACTGGTCGGCACTGCCTTTGCGGGCCACGTCGGGGCATTCGAGTCTGGGCGCGCAAGCTTTGCGTTGGCCGTTAACGACGATCTCGTCATCCCTTACCGTGTGTTGGCAGTGTATGTCCTACCGGGCGAACAGCTACGGCTGAAGGCGGACGGTGTCAGCGGATCTGCGAGTGCAGGCGAGCTCATCACGACGGCAGCGGGGACCTGGCAATGGACCGCACCGGCTTCACCCGGCCTCGAAACGGTCACGTTCGCAGCCAGCCAGGACACTATCAGGCTCAATGTGTTCGTAATGCACCCAGCCGCGTCCGTAAAGGACGGGCAACTAAACGACTATTCGATCGGCGCGTATCCCGCCCCGTTGCGCGGCGACCGAATCTACCTCGCTCCCGATGGATTCATCGAACTCAACGAATCGAACGCTGAGATTGAGCTATCACCCCATTTCAGGCTCGGCCAGTTCCCGTCGAAGCAGGCCGGTGATTTGCCGAAGTATTTAGTACTGCGTGAGGCGTTGCTCTTAAAACTCGAGTTGCTGCTCGAACATGTTAACGATAGCGGCATCACAGCCGATGCGTTCACAGTCATGAGCGGGTATCGAACACCGGTTTACAATCGCGGGATCGGCAACGGTCAGCATAGTCGGCATATATACGGCGGCGCAGCCGACATTTATATCGACGTCGCGCCGAACGACGGCATCATGGATGACCTGAACGCCGATGGGCGCCTGGATTTTCGGGACGCGCAGCACCTCCACCGTCTGGCCGAGGAACTGTTCTCGCGGCCGGCTCATCGGCATTTGCAAGGCGGCCGGGGTGTCTATCGCAGCACGCCGGCGCATGGACCGTTTTTGCACATCGACGCCCGCGGAGTTAGGGCTCGCTGGGGACTAATTCCCTAGCGTGAAGTTATCCGGCGCCGGCCAGCACAAAATCAATTCGCACCTCGGAACACGCGTCCCGCGTGCCGATCGCTGTCTTATGGCGGGCTGTCGTTGCTGCAGTCACCGCCCGCGCAGCGATTGCCTGCCTCGCACGCATACTCGATGAGGCCGAGCTGCTCCCAGTCGGGGCGCAGCGTCAGCACGAAATCCTGCGACCAGGGGCGCTCGAAGATCTTCGGGTCGTCGATCGTGATGCGGTACTCGAGCGTGTCACCCACGCGGCGCAGATGCTCGGTGGTCTTGAGCGCGTCGCTGTGCCAGCGGCTCTTGGTCGGGTCCGTGTAGTGGTAGTCGTCGAGAATCCAGCGCTTGAAGTTGACGGTCTCAATGACCAGCGTGTCGCCTTCCCACCGTCCCACGGAATCGCCGTAGTAGGACGGCTCGATCCCTTCGCGGTGCGGCCGCCCGTCGGTCGGAATGATGCGGGCCGCATGCTGTAGCTCCGGGATGATCACGAGGTAGTTTGGGTTCTGGATGAACTGTATCGGCAAGATATAAAGCATGCCGGAAGGGAAGCCTGCCGGCAGGCACATTGCCCGCGGCTCGTCGATGCGCGTATCCCCGGTGCGCGGGACGTAAAGCAGGCTTTCCGCCCCCGGTTTCACCGGCGCCATATTGTGGGCGGCGAAGATCAGGTCGCCGCGCGGGCCGGTCCCGTTGACCGCCTTCGGCGGGGTGTAGATGCCGGTAAAGTCCGGTTTGCCATCCGCGGTGCGCGGCACGTCGTCCTGCGACTGTGCGAACGAGGGGCTGCCAACCAACGCGGCTGCCACGACCACTGAACCGATCCAAGATACGCGCATTACTGTCTCCCTTGCTATTCTTCCGGCGGCGCCAGCACGGTGCTGCCATCAGCGAACGTCAGGCGCCGGGTCGATGAGTTGTTCGAGCCATCGCGCGCGCGCGTACCCTCGACGTTGACCACGGCGCCGATTCGCATAGCGTCTTTCGTGATGCCCCGGCGCATCAGCGATCCTGGGGGCGATGTCGAAAAGCCCCACGTAGTGACCGTGCCGTCGGCTTCGGTGACATCGACGAAGAACCAGACGTGCGGGTTCTGCCACTCGACCTTCTGGAGCGTGCCGGTCACTTTCACCGGCATGTCCGGGTCGAATTCAGCGAGTGCGGAATGGTGCGCACACGCGGCCCGGCAACCGAACACGAGGCCGAGACTTAGCAGGAGGAACGACAATCGTTTATGCGGCATGCGGCTGGCTCTCGAATAACGATTGCGGAACTCTAGTAGAGGGGCACGTGGCAGGTCAAACGGCACCGCCCGCCGCGGGGTCGGGGCGCGGGGATACACATCCCACGATTTCATCTGATCCGCAGCCGTAGACGAGTGGGTGAGGGTGCCGTCGACGGCGGATGGCTTAATTGAGGCAGCACTGTGAACCTCTGCGCATTTCCGACGGCCACTCATCCCCGCCGAAGAAGTAGCACAAGTAATTGATATGACTGGTCGGGGTAAGAGGATTTGAACCTCCAGCCCCTGCCTCCCGAGAAAGTCGTTCTTGAGTAGTTGTATTAAGGCAATCAATCAGAGGCGGCCGTGGACGAATTGGCCGTGCTGATCGCGGCGATGCAGGATGGAGTCCGGAATATTCTGGCGGTCACGACGGCGACTCGAGATCGGTGGAACTCAATGAAAGGATTAGGAAGGATGACTCGTCTTGATTGCCAAATGCTTGAACACGGTCGCGCTGCTTCCGTAGTAGCTCGGCGACTTGCGTCGTGTTCGCGTTACCGACATCGAGCCATATAACCTTCGGGGGAAATCCTTCCACGAAACTTCTCTCCCTGAAGTCCGTGTCCTTCGAGACGATCATCAAGCCCTGATCGCGAGCATACTCCCAGATCCGCTGATCATCAGAACCGAGCAGACCCGCCGTTCTCACGTGTGAACTCAAGGGGAATTCGGCTGCCAGAATATCCGGTAGCTTCGGACTGAGATTCTCGTCGAATAGAAGTTTCACGCAGCGAAGTTTGCCACGCGTCTCTCACGTGCTGCTGCGAAAGCCAGGCAAGCGCGAATGTCGTCTCGACTCAGGTCGGGGAAGTCGGCCAAGACCTCATCCTCACTCATTCCGCCAGCGAGATACTCGAGCACATCGTACACAGTGATCCGCGTATCCTTGATGCAGGGTTTCCCGCCGCGCACATCGGAGCTGATGGAAATGCGTTCTCGCCAGTTCATTGTGGGCATTGTATCAACGTTCGCAATAATTGAACGCCCTGGGAAATTCCAGAAGCTCCTTTACTATGAGCCAAGCCGCCGCGGCTGACTCTTCCGTTGCTGATAATACGCCGTTTCGAATTCGGCCGGCCGTTCCGAATTCTCTAACCTTTCCGCAGCCCTTGGCCAACGTCTTTACACTTCCGGTTGGAGCATGTTACCTTGTTGTTCAAGGTATGCAGCTCCGCGCCTGAAGAAGAAACGGTGCCGGTATGTCCTGGAAACCTCTACCTCAGTGTCTATTCGTCATGGCAGTCCTCGGCGCGCCCGGCACGGAATGCGTTCTCGCTCAGGAAGATCTCAGCTTCGAAGGCGTGCAAGACGGGGAAGTTGCATTCTGGCAGCTTCGCGGTCGATACCAGCACGACGCCGTAATTGATTCAAATCTTGCCTACTCGGGTTCGAACAGTCTGCGGATGTCCTTTAAGGGCCGCGACCCAGATCACCCATCCTCGTTTGGCGTCGGCGCGCAGTCGATCCCGCCGGAGGAATTCGTTGGTCGTCATGTGAGGCTGAGTGGCCATATAAGAACTGAACGTGTATCCGATGGGTACGCTGGCCTCTGGGTGCGAATCGACGGTCTTGATGGACCTCTGTCCCTGGAGAACATGCAGGATACCCCCGTCATTGGCACGCACGAATGGCAGCGTTTTGAGATTCAAGCGCCCGTAACCGAGGACGCGCGACGCATCGTATTCGGCACCGTTCTGACGGGCGAAGGGACTGCCTGGTTTGATGATCTTGAGCTGACCGGTATCGATCCGAGCAGGCTCCCGCCACCGTCAGATGAAGTCGCGGCGTATCTTGAGAGCGCGCTCGACATCATGGAGCAAAACTCCATCAAACGAGACTCCGTCGATTGGAGATCGCTTCGAGCGACGACGGTGCGAATGGCTGCGGGCGCGGAGACGCCTGCCGACGCGTATTTCGCGCTTCGCGCCGCGCTTAGGCGCTTAGGGGACGGCCACAGTTATTTCTTCACGCCCGAGCAAGTCCATGCGCTGAACAACACCGGCGAATCGTCGGACGCTCTGGGTCCATGGATCTCTCCAACGGGTGCAAGGCTGGGTGAGGATATCGGTTACGTCAGCATTCCCGGATTCTCGGGCACCAACGCTGCACGGACGACGCGCTTTGCAGACGAGATACAGGGTGTGATTGCTGACGTCGATTCTGATGATCTTTGCGGATGGGTCGTCGATCTGCGCGACGACACTGGCGGCAACGTCTTTCCGATGATCGCGGGCCTGGGTCCAATCCTGGGTGAAGGAGATTTCGGCGGCGGTGTCAGAGCTGACGGCACCGCGGCGGTATATCGGTGGTACCGCAACGGAGGCGCCGGCGTCGGCGAGGGGACTCCGGTGAGCGTAAGCGGAGAGCCCTATGTGCTGATACCGTCGAACCCTCCGGTGGCCGTCTTGCTTGGGCCGCGAACGGCGAGCTCTGGGGAGGCGACGGTGCTGGCATTCATCGGCAGGCCGTCGACTCGCACGTTCGGGCAGCCGACGGCTGGACAAACAACCGGGAATGCGCCTTTCTATCTCAGTGACGGCGCCGTCCTGAATCTCGCGGTGACGATAATGACCGATCGACTCGATCGGCGATACGGTGGCCCCGTCCTGCCCGATGTTGCAGTTGAAGAAAGCCCGCCTAATGCTGCACTGCTCGAGCAGCCGGTGATATCGGAAGCCACGCGCTGGTTGCGCGAACAAGAAGGCTGTCGGGAATCCCAGTAGCAGGATTCGATCATCCCAACGATCGTAGGACGCCCAGACCAATAGACAGAGGCGGGCGCGGGCTGTCTTGTGCATGCACAGGTGCGCAACACTGCGTCTCGAGCTACCAACGGCAGAGCCAAGCGTGAGGTGCAGCAAGAAACGGGCCAGATCCGATCGCTGGGGCGATCCGCAGTTCAGCACAGTGGACTTCCGCTGGACTTCCGGAACAAAAGCATCGCCGCGGAACTTCGCTAACTTGCTGTGAACGCCTGGTCGGGGTGAGAGGATTCGAACCTCCGGCCCCTGCCTCCCGAAGGCGATTAGTTCGTTCTAACGTTCTGATTTTGAAAGTATTCGGAAGGGCGTCCACAGCGCTAGATGCACGCTAGAGCATGTTTAAGCACATTCGTATGGGGTAAAAGTAGGGCAGGGGGACTCAGCTTCGAACGTCGGCGGACGTTTGCCGAGACTCACGTATCTGTTCTGTTCAGCGCAGGCGCGGGGTATTTGTAGAGGCAACCCGAAGAGCTAATATGGCAGTTGCAGAGAGGCGCTGCAAGAAGAGTGCTGCCTGCAAATGCCTGCAATGTCCATACTTAGACGATTGTGCTTGAGAGGATGCTGAACCCAGAGCTTGCCGGAGCGGACGTCGATAGCCTGAAGCAAAGCGGGCCGACAAGGGGATTGTGGCGTGCGCTATTGCTCGCCACGGTTGCGGTACCCTGCATGCCAATTGGAGCGCAATCGACCGGCGGCTACACGCCGATGGACCCGATTCCCGCTGTCATCGAAGCGCTGCCGGATCCTTGCGACAACCCGACCACGAGAACGTGGGGACCCGATGACGAGAGAGGGAATCTGAATTACCTGACTGCGAACCGAGTCCGTGAGACTCTGCGCCTGATCCGCCTGGGAAAGGTCTACAATCTGGCACACGTGCTGGAGCCTGGCCAGATGGGTTTCGCGGCCTTTCTCGATTTCAAGTCGAACCTGGGCTCGTGGCCGGGTCGCGGCGCCAGCCATACGATCAGCAATAACGAGGAGACGCTCGGTCACAGCACCTTCAATCCGAACCGGGCCGGCGTCCTGCAGTTCGAGATCGGCACGCAACTCGATGGCTTCAACCACTTCACTCAGGGTGGCATTACCTACAACTGTTTCGACACGCGCGACCCACGCTATCACGTGCACGCCGAAGGCGATCCCGGTGAGCTACCCGCCGGGAACCCTAGTGACGACTACGTGTTCCGCGGGCACGACAGGATGGGCATCGAGAATGTCGAGACGATCATCGCGCGGGCTATCTTGATCGATGTCGGCGGGCTCCTGAGAGTAGGCGAAGCTGCAGCAGGCCGGGACCCGGAAGATTTTCCGCCGGCGGACTACGGTTTCTCGCCGGAGGAGCTCGAGCAGACCCTGCTGCGCCAAGGCCTTACGATCGACGATATTCAGCCCGGCGACGCGCTGTTGATCCGGACGGCGTGGGCGGGGCGGTTCTGGACATCCAATCCGGCAGACCCTCGCAACCAACGCCTGAAGTACCTCAACAACGGCCAAGACGCCGAGTTTTTACCGGGCGGACCGGGGCTCGATGCGCGCGCGGTTCAGTGGACGCTCAATCGGCGGCCCGTGCTGGTGGCGGCCGACGTCAAGAGCATCGAACTCGCCGATCCGTTCAAGGAGCCGGATCCGTTCCAGAGACCGGGTCACGTCAGTTGGCTCAGCAGCGGCATCTACATGCTCGAGGACGTCGACTTGGAGGAGTGGGCCGCGGACTGCGAACAGGAGCGGACGTCGGCGAGCGCAGAGCGCGTATCGTCAGCCGACGAGTCGTGTTACGTGGCCGCGCTGATCGTTCAGACGATTCCGATCAGAGGCTCGGGCGGCTCGACGGTCGCACCGACCGTGATACGTTGAAATGAGTATGGTGAGTATCAATATCCAGACCCTGCGGGCGGCTCGACTCCGATTCATGAGAACGTCGCGCGGCGTCTACGTCTATCGACACGTGCGTCCCGCGAATTGGGGAGTCGAGTTCTCGGCAAACTGGGGCGACTGACGAGTTCATTCCACGCAAGAGAGCGTCCTAATTAACGCTAGCGGGTGGAGCAGCCGTAGATAAGGAGAGATCAATGCGTGACTTGTTTAACCGTCGAGATTTCCTTGTCACCGGCGCTGCCGGCGTAGCAACTGTATCCGGAACTGTACAACTATTTTCATTTCCCCTAGCTGCTCACAGCCAGGGCAACCGTTCCGTCACCACTCCGAGGGGCACGTACGTGCGCGCAGATGCTGGTGTGGACCTAATGTTCCTCGCAGGCGCGACAGCGCTTGATCTCTATCACCTACATCCGCACGTCGAGCACGAAGTCATCATGCCGGCGGACATCGTCGGCCAGACCCATATGGTGATGCGCAACCTCAAGGAGGTCTTAGATGATCAGGGACTGACCTGGCGCAATGTAGTGAAGGCCAACCGCTACCAGACGGACCTGAGCGAGTCAGAAGCAATCGAGTCAGTAATGGCGGAGTATTTCGGCTATTGGGATTGGTGGCCGGCAATGACGGCGATGAAAGTTAGAAATCTCAGCTCAGAGCCTGCCCGACTGGAAATCGACATAATCGCAGCTATTCCACGTAACGGCTGACTCCAGCGCGCAGCACCGGAACTTAGTAGTCATCTGGAGGGGTCTTCGACATGCCACTAGAAGTCATAAACACAAGAAATGTCTCTGCAACTGCCTTCCCTCCCGGGATCCGCGTGAGCGCCGACATGGGGTTCTTATTTCT
>Ga0326597_10000639_pt1 | contig 61029 bp, 57 predicted proteins | sample RVTome_12_FD_203789 | JGI IMG/M metagenome (GOLD analysis project Ga0326597, IMG submission 203789) | Soil microbial communities from uranium-contaminated site in the Upper Colorado River Basin, Wyoming, United States - RVT100D185 | ecosystem: Environmental > Terrestrial > Soil > Contaminated >...
ATGCGCTCCTGCGCGCGGCGGAACTTCGACGCGGCCACGAGCTTCATGGCCTTGGTGATCTTCTGCGTCGACTGGACGGATCGGATCCGCCGCTGGATGTCCCTGAGCGTCGCCATGGGTCGGGTGCCTTACGCCGCCTTGATGCCCCGCGCGGCGATGAACTCGGCCTTGGCTTCGTTGATCGCACCCGTCAGCGCACTGCGGAGCTCGTCCGTCAGCTCCTTCTTGTTCGCGATATCGGGCAGGAGCTTCGGGTGCTTGCGGTCGAGATGCGGGTAGAGGAACTCCTCGAACGGCCGCACCTGCTCGACCGGCAGGTCGTCCATGAGGCCCTGGCCGCCGGCGAAGATGATGGCGATCTGCCTCTCGACCGGCAGCGGCGCGTACTGTCCCTGCTTGAGCAGCTCCACCATGCGCTGGCCGCGGGCCAGCTGCTGGAGCGTCGCCTTGTCGAGATCGGAGCCGAACTGCGCGAAGGCCGCGAGCTCGCGGTACTGCGCGAGGTCGAGCCGGAGCTTCCCGGCGATCTGGCGCATGGCCTTGATCTGCGCCGAGCCGCCGACGCGGGACACCGACAGGCCCACGTTCACGGCCGGCCGGATGCCCGAGTAGAACAGGTCGGATTCGAGGTAGATCTGGCCATCCGTGATCGAGATGACGTTGGTCGGGATGTACGCCGACACGTCGCCCAGCTGCGTCTCGATGATCGGCAGCGCAGTCAGCGAGCCGCCGCCCAGCTGGTCGTTGAGCTTGGCCGCGCGCTCGAGGAGCCGCGAGTGGAGGTAGAAGACGTCGCCCGGGTACGCCTCGCGGCCCGGCGGCCGCCGCAGCAGCAGCGACATCTGCCGGTAGGCCGTGGCGTGCTTCGAGAGATCGTCGTAGATGCAGAGCGCGTGGCGGCCCGAGTCCCTGAAGAACTCCGCCATGGCGCAGCCCGTGTACGGCGCCAGGTACTGGAGCGCCGCCGGCTCCGACGCCGAGGCGACGACGACCGTCGTGAAGGCCATGGCGCCCGTGTCCTCGAGGACTTTCACGACCTGCGCGACCGTGGAGCGCTTCTGGCCGATCGCCACGTAGAAGCAGAAGACGTCCTGCCCCTTCTGGTTGATGATCGTGTCCACGCCGATGGCGGTCTTGCCCGTGCCGCGGTCGCCGATGATGAGCTCGCGCTGGCCGCGCCCGATCGGGATCATGGCGTCGATGGCTTTGAGCCCCGTCTGGAGCGGCTCCTTCACGCCGCGCCGGTCGACCACGCCCGGCGCGTATCGCTCGAGCGGCCGGAACTCCTTGGACGCGATCGGCCCCTTCCCGTCGACGGGCTGGCCGAGGGCGTTGACCACGCGGCCGGTCAGCGCCTCACCGACGGGCACCTGCGCGATGCGCTTGGTGCGCGTGACGGTGTCGCCTTCCTTGATGAGGATGTCGGAGCCGAGCAGCACGGCGCCGACGTTGTCCTCCTCGAGGTTGAGCACGAGACCGAAGACGTCGCCCGGGAACTGGAGCAGCTCGCCGGCCATGGCGCCCTGGAGTCCGTAGATGCGGGCGATGCCGTCGCCCACCTCGATGACGCGGCCGGCTTCCTTGAGGTCGACCTCGGCCTCGTAGCCCTGGAGCTGCCGCTTGATGATCTCGCTGATCTCTTCCGCCTTGATCATGCTATCCCCTCACCAGCCGCTCGCGCATGCGCGCGAGCTGCCCGTCGAGACTGCCGTCGAGAATGAGACTGCCGACCTGGGCGACGAAGCCGCCCAGGAGATTCGTGTCCACGGTTTCCTCGAGAATGATCTGCTTGCCGAGCTGGGACTGCAGGTGCCCGGCGAGCTGGTCCTTTTCGGCATCGGTCAGCGCCACGGCCGTCCTGACCTGCGCGCGAACCCGGCCGAGGGCAGCGTCCGCGAGCTCTTGGTAGGCGGCAGCGATGGCCGACAGGTGGTCCAGGCGGCCGCGCTCCGCGACGAGCGCCACGAAATCCTGGACGAGCTTGCCACACCCCGCCTGCCGGGCGAGCGTGAGGGCCGCCGCGCGGCGATCCCCCGGCTTGATCCACGGCCGCGCGAGCACGTCGACGGCTTGGCGGTTGGCCTGAAGAATGTCGAGAAGGGCGGCGAGCTCACGGCCCGCGGCCTCCCCTGCCCCGGCTTCGGCAGCCGCCGCGTGCAGCGCCTTGGCGTAGCGGCGGGCCGTCCCCTCCTGGGCGCGCATCGAAGCTAGTTCTTCTGGCCCATGCGAGCGATGGCATCGTCCACGACGCGGCGGTGATCGGCGTCGTTGAGGCTCTTTCTGATGAGCCGCTCGGAGACTGCGATGGCGAGGTCGGCGACCTCCTGGCGGAGCTCCTGGCGCGCGCGGCGGACGTCCTGGTCCATCTCCTGCCGCGCGCTGGCGACGAGGCGTGCCGCCTCGGCCCGCGCAGCGTCGACCAGGCGTCGCTGCTCGTCGGCCGCGTCCTTGAGGGCCGTGGCGCGAATGCCCTGTGCCTCGGCGTGAGCGGCCTGGATCTTCGCCGCGAACTCGTCCCGCTCCTTCTGCGCCTCGGCCCGTGCCGCCTGGGCTTCGTCGAGCGATTTCTGGATGGCCTGAGTGCGCTCGTCCATCTTCGCAAGGAGCGGCTTGTAGAGCAGCTTGGTCAGCAGGACCAACAGGATGAGGAAGTTGACGGCCTGGATGATGAGGGATTTGTCCAGGCTGATGAGCCCGCTCTCTCCCCCGCCTGAGGCGAAGGCCGCTGCAGGCACCAGACCCGCGAGGAAGCATGCGATGGCCCAAGCGCGCACGAAGACTAAGCTACGACGCATCGTGAATTCTCCGGCTGCGAGATATTGTGAAATAAGGGACAAACGCTAAACGTGTATCACGCTGAGATGAAAACTGTCAAGCGGCTTCGTGCCTCCGGGCCGTGATGACGCCGCCGCCCACAACGAGGTCGCCCCGGTAGAAGACGACCGACTGGCCCGGCGCCGGCGCCCACTGTGGTGTATCGAATCGCACCTCCACCCCATGCCCGCGTGGCCGGATCGTCGCGGGAGCTGGCGTGTGGCGGTGGCGAATCTGCGCCGTCACCTCGAGCGGACCCTCGAGCCCGTCGATGGCGATCCAATTGACCTGCTCGGCTACGAGCGTGTCCACCTCGACCTCCCGCGCCTCCCCCACCACCACCGCGTTGCGGGCCGGATCGAGCGCGGTGACATAGAGCGTGCGCCCGGCCGCGAGCCCCAGGCCCCGGCGCTGGCCGACCGTAAAGGCCGCCAGCCCCCCGTGTTGCCCCAGCACCCGGCCGCCTCCGTCCACGATCGGGCCCGGCCTGAAGGCCTGCGGGATCCGCCGGCGGAGAAAGCCGCGATAGTCGTCGTCCGGAATGAAGCAGATCTCCTGGCTCTCCGGCTTGTCGGCGGTGACGAGACCCAGCGCGCGCGCTGTCTCTCGCACCTCGGTCTTGGTGATCCCACCCACGGGAAAGCGCGCGGCGGCGAGCTGGGACTGCGAGAGCGGCCAGAGAAAATCCGACTGGTCCTTCTGGGTGTCGACACCGCGCCAGAGGAGCCGACGGCCCGTTGCCTGGTCACGCGTGATCCGTGCGTAGTGGCCTGTCGCGACGGCCGCCGCGTCCCAGGCGCGGGCGCGCGCGAGCAGCGAGCCGAACTTGACCTCCCGGTTGCAGACGGTGCACGGCACGGGCGTGCGGCCCGCTTCGTACTCCCGCGCGAAGTCGCCGATCACCATCCGGTCGAACTCCGCCTCGCTGTTCAGGAGGTAATAGGGGATGCCGAGCCGACGCGCGACCTGGCGCGCGTCGTCCACCGTCGCGGGCGAGCAGCAGCTGCCGAAGCGCTGGACCGCATCCGGGGACGGTTGCCACGGCCAGACGCGCAGCGTGACGCCCACCACGTCGAAACCCTGCTCGACGAGGACCGCGGCCGCGACGGAGGAGTCGACTCCTCCGGAGAGCCCGACGACGATGCGCTCGCTCATGATTCCAGTTTACGTCACCTACCCGCGGCGACCGGTGATCAGCTCGGTCAGGCGCTCGAGGTCCTCGGCCGAGGTATACGCGATCTCGATTCGACCGGAGCGCTCGGTTCCGACCAGCCGCACGCGCGAGGCGAGGGCCTCTCGCAGCGAATCCTCGAGGGCGGCAAGCTCCGCCGGGCGCCGCCCGGCGCGGCGCGGGGCCTGGCGCTGCTTGCGTTGGACACCCTCCTCGGTCGCGCGGACGGACCAGGAGTGGGAGAGGATCTCCTCGCGGAGTTTGAGCTGCTCAGCAGGGGAGGCCAGAGAGAGGAGCGCGCGCGCGTGGCCCATGGTCAGCCGCCCCGCGCGAAGGTCGTCCTGGATCAATTCAGGGAGCTTGAGGAGGCGCAGGCAGTTGGCCACGCTGCTGCGGTCCTTGCCGACGCGGTGGCCGAGCTCTTCCTGCGTCCACGCGAACTCGGTGAGAAGACGCTGATAGGCTTCCGCCTCTTCCATCGGGTTAAGGTCTTCGCGGAGCAGGTTCTCGACGAGCGCAAGCTCGAGCGTTTCTGCATCGGTGACTTCACGGACGACGGCCGGGATGTGACCTAACCCCGCCATCTTTGCTGCCCTCCATCTCCGCTCGCCGACGACGATCTGGAATTGCTGGCCATGACGCCTTACGACAACGGGCTGGAGCACGCCTGAACGTTTCAGGGACTGTGAGAGATCCAGTAAAGTCTTGTCATCAAAGGCTTTTCTGGGCTGTCGTGGATTTGGGACTATGCTGTCGATGGGCAGCTCTTGGACCTTTGACAAGGCCGTCTCAGCCGCAGGGGAGGGGGATGAGGACAGAAGAGCCCCGAGCCCTCGTCCCAGGCCATGCTTAGCGTTCATGGGCAAGCACCTCCTTGGTCAGCTCGAGGTAGGATGCCGAGCCAGGGGAGCGGAGATCGTAGAGCATGATCGGTTTGCCGTAGCTCGGCGCCTCTGTTATCCGTATGTTCCTCGGGATAATGGTCTGCATGACCTGGCCGACGAGGTGCCCCTGGACTTCGCTCTTGACCTGGGCGGCAAGGCTGGTCCGGCCGTCGAACATAGTCAAGACTACTCCCTCTATCTCCAGCCGCGGATTCAGTTTTTCCTTGACGAGCCCGATGGTGCGAAGGATATGGGCCAGTCCCTCCATAGAGTAATACTCGCACTGAAGCGGCACGAGAGCCCGATCCGCAGCCGTAAGGGCATTGAGAGTAAGCAGGCCCAGCGAAGGTGGGCAGTCAACGATGATGAAGTCATAGACATCCCTGACTTGCGCCAGCGCCCGCTCGAGCCGCCTCTCCCTGTCGTCAGTCGTGACCAGCTCGACTTCTGCACCCACAAGGTCTATGTCGGCTGGCACAAGGTCCAAGAGGTGTAGGTCTGTCTTGATCCTCGCCTCCTCGACTCTTACCCCTTCCAGAAGAACGTGGTAGATAGTCGACTGAAGCGAGGTCTTGTTCACGCCCAACCCGGTTGTTGCGTTGCCTTGCGGATCCAGATCAATGAGAAGGGTTCGCCGCTCAGCCAGAGCAAGTCCCGCGGCAAGATTCACGGCGGTCGTGGTTTTGCCCACTCCGCCCTTCTGATTGGCAACCGCTATAACCCTAGCCACGTACTCTCCCCGGAGTGTTCCACGTGAAACAGCCCGCGCGGTGTTTCACGTGGAACAATAGCGAAGCAAAGGCCCGAGATCAATCCTCCTTTGTCGCCAAAAGGAAAGCCCTCGCCAGGCCGATCTTAGGGAATTCCACCGTTTTCCACATCGCTGGGCCTTGCCAGTCTATCTTGGGCATAGGACTTCCGACAGGGGGACCCGACGCGACTAGTCTCCCCCCAATTCTGAGATACGCCATAGCCACCTCGATCAAACCGACTCCAAGCCCCACCGCCCTGGTCAGTACGACGTCGAATTTGCTTTTCAATTCAGATAGTTCAGAGATAACGGCCCCCGCTCTCCCGTGATGCACGGTAATGTCCGGCATGGCAAGCTCTCGAGTAAGTGCGTGGAGAAAGGACACCGGCTTGCGTCGCGATTCGATGAGCGTGAGCGACAGGCCCGGCTCTACCAACCGAAGGGGGACGCCCGGAATACCCGCGCCTGCTCCTATGTCCAGGACGCGGAGGGGCGCCCGAGGCAGGAGCGCACCGAAGAGCAGCGAGTCGAGAAAGAGTCCGCGCCCGATCTCCGCCCGCGTATTCAAAGCGGTGAGGTGATGGGTCCGGTTCCAGAGGATCAGAAGATCGGCGTACCGGCCGAAGGCGCTTCGCTCCGCCGGCGTCGCGGCTCTGCCCAGGAGAGCAGGGAAGACCTTGAAGAACGGCTCGAGCGCATCGGTCGCCGGGCGGGCCACGCGGTTACTGAGACGATCGCGCGGCCGGCGCCAGGCTCACGCCTTCTTCGGGGCGCGGGCGCCGGGCTTGGCGGGCACCCCGCCGCGCTCCATGTACAGCTGCTGGGCGATCTGGAACACGTTGGAGAGCGTCCAGTAGAGGACCAGCCCCGAGGGCAAATTGAGGAACATGAAGGTGAAAACGACCGGCATGAACAGCATCATCTTCGCCTGGCGTGGGTCACCCATGGTGGGCGTCATCTTCTGCTGGACGAACATCGACACGCCCATGAGGATCGGCAGCACGTACGTCGGGTCCTGGGCCGCCAGGTCACAGATCCAGAGGTCCATACCGAAGAACCGGCCGAAGCAGACGAAAGGGGCATTCTGGATCTCAACAGCCACGGAGAGGGCGACGTAGAGGGCGTAGAAGACCGGGATCTGCACCACCATCGGCAGGCACCCACCGAGCGGATTGACCCGGTGCTCGCGGTAGAGCTCCATGGTCTCGCGCTGGATCCTTTGCGGGTCGCTCTTGTACTTGGAGCGCAGCGCGTTGATCTGCGGCTGCAGTGCCTGCATCGCCTTCATCGAGCGCAGGCTCTTTAGGGTCAGCGGGAAGAAGACCACCTTGGTGATCACGGTCAGCAGGATGATGGCGACGCCGTAGTTGTGCGCATAGCCATAGAACCACCGCAAGAGCCACAGGATGGGCACGGCGATCCACTCCATCGGCAGGCCGCCATAGCTCTGCGGCAGGGGGAAGCCGCCGAAGTGGACCGCCTTCTCGAGCCCGGAGCCGAGGGTCTTCAGCCTGTCGTATTCCTTGGGCCCGACATAGGCGAGCACGCGTCCGTCCCAACTCTTCCCGGGCTCGAGGACCGGGAGCGCCGCCCGCACGGCAATCTGGACAGTGTCGCCGGTCTTGCTCTCGGTCAGCCTGAATCCCGGCGTCTGGGGTACGAGCGCGGACAGGTACCATTCGCTCTCAAGGCCGATCCACTGGCCATCGCCGACGAGATCCGCGATGTTCGCGACATCCTCGTGCACCGCGTGTCCATTGACAGCCCGCACGACGCGCGTCGGATGCTGGCCCTGGAATTTCTCCGCGACGTCTTTCGGCCACGCGAGGGGTGCGCCCCACCCGATGACGATCTCCGCAGCCTGCGGGACACGGCCCCGATTCTCGACGTGCAGCACACGCTCCACGTCGTAGCCGTCCGCGCGGAAGCGAAGCGTCTCGGTGATGCGAAGCCCGAAGCCATCGTCTCCCACGAGCGTAATTTCGCCGCGCGCCCCTGCCGGGCCGAGGTCCAGTAACTCGGTGGACAGCGAGAATTCCACGACGCGCGGCGGCTGGCCCGCGCGCTCGATGGTGATGCCTCGCGGTCCCATCAGGCCCGGCACAATCATCGGCTTGAGCCCCCGGTAGTCGAGTTCCCAGGCGCTCAGGTCTCCGCCCCGGCTCGACACCTGGGCCTTGTACAGCGGCCCGTCCACCCGCGCCGTCCGGAGCGGTACTGCCGCCGTAGGCACCGGCGACGGCGCCGCTACGGCTGCCGGGGCCGGGGCAGGGACAGGGGAGGGAGCAGGCTTCGGTCCGGGCGCCTCCGCCTTGGGGGGCGCAGGAGTCTCAGGCGATTGCATAAAGAATGACTGGTACGCAATGAGGAGCCCTGCCATCAGCAGGGCTGCGATGATCGCTCGCTTCTCCATCAGGCCCGCGTCTCTTTCAAGATTGACGCCCCTCTCTCGGGCGTGTGAACGCACCGGGCGGCGGATCATAACCGCCCGGATTGAACGGATGACATCGCGCGAGCCGTCGCAGCGTCAGCCATCCTCCCCGGATGACGCCGTGGCCGGACAGCGCCTCGCGCGCGTACTCAGAGCAGCTCGGCTCAAAGCGGCACGCGGCGGGCAGGAGCGGCCGCAGCAAGAGCTGGTAGCCCCGCACGACCCAGCAGGCAATGCGAGATCCTCCGCTCATGCGCCTGCGCTTCGGCTCGCGGTCGCGTGTGCGCGCGCCATCTCGCCCCGCAGCTCGTCGAGCGGCGCCTCGAGGGCCCATGCGCGCGCCACGAAAACCGCATCCACGCCGCGCAGCTTCGCCGGCTCGAGCCCGCGGTAGGCGGCGCGCATCCTCCGCCGGGCGCGGTTGCGCCGGACCGCGCCACGGATCTGCCGGCTCACCGCGAAACCTACGCGCCCTGGACCGGCACGCGGCACCCACAGAAGCACGAACGCGCGCCGCTCCTCTCGTCGGCCCTGCTGGAAGACCGCCTGGATCTCACTGGCGTGCCTGAGGCGGGCGTCCCGGGGGAGCCCGAGCGCCCCGACGGCTCGGATCACAACAGCACCGCTAGACGGTGAGACGCTTCCGTCCCTTCGCGCGGCGGCGCTTGAGGACCTTCCGTCCACCCGGTGTCTTCATCCGCTCTCGGAAGCCGTGGGTCTTCTTCCGGCGGCGCCTGTTCGGCTGGTACGTCCGCTTCATGGAGGAACTCCTTCCGTAGGTCGTGGAACCTGCGTAGTGTACTGACCGCCCTCTGGCAAGTCAAGGTGCGGACCCTCTTGCGAGCGCGTTTGGCGGTATGGTAACGTGCCGTTCTTACGCTTCCCGCGATTTTCGGAATGGCCGGAGACACGCCGGGGGGGCGGCTCGCATGAAGGTGAGGTTGCCGCTGGGCTTCCATCCGAACCAGATGACACGTCGGCTGCCGGCTTCGCTCGCTTCGCTCGCAGCACACCGTGGTCACGGAAGGACCCCCCGTTATCCACATGTGTGGATAACTCTGTGTGTAACTCCTTTCAGCCCCGGTCCTGTGCGGCTTTAGCCATGCTCGAATCCTTGTGGAGCCGAATGCTCGTCGCCCTTGCGACCAAGGTGCCACCGGCGGCGCTCGACTCCTGGCTCCGCCCCTGCCGACTGTCGGCCGTCGAGGGCGACCACATAAGAATAGCCGCGCCGAACACGTACACTCGCGACTGGCTCCACCAGCACCACACGGAGTCCCTGCAGGCCGCGGCCCGTGAGGTCCTCGGCGGCAACCCCCGCATCTCCCTCGACATCGACCACGCGGTCCCTTCTCCAGCCGCTGCGCCGCATGAGGCCGATCCCCCCGTCGCAGCCCCGGGTCTCTCCACCCGCTACACCTTCGACTCCTTCGTGATCGGCAACTCGAACCAGTTCGCCCAGGCCGCCTGCCACGCCGTCGCCGAGTTGCCGTCACGCGCCTACAACCCGCTGTTCATCTACGGCGGCGTGGGATTGGGCAAGACTCACCTCCTCCACGCAGTCGGCCACCAGATCGCCCGGCTCTACCCGCAGCTCCGCCTGCTCTACCTCTCGTCGGAGCGCTTCACCAACGATCTGATCAACGCCATCCGCTACGATCGGACGGCGGAGTTCCGCGCCAAGTACCGCACGATCGATTTGCTCCTGATCGACGACATCCAGTTCATTTCGGGCAAGGAGCGGACCCAGGAAGAGTTCTTCCACACGTTCAACGACCTCTACGAGGCCCGCAAGCAGATCGTCGTGTCCTCCGATGCGGCGCCCAAGGAGATACCCGATCTGGAGGAGCGCCTCCGCTCCCGCTTCGAATGGGGCCTCATCGCCGACATCCAGCCGCCTGACTTCGAGACGCGGGTCGCCATCCTCAAGAAGAAAGCCGAGATCGAGCGGGTACGGCTCCCGGACGACGTCGCCTACCTGATCGCCAGCCGCATCAAGGCCAACATCCGCGAGATCGAGGGCTCGCTCACCCGGATGATCGCGTTCTGCTCCCTCTCCGGGCGCGACATGAGCGTGGAACTCGCCCAAGAGGTGCTGGCCGACCTCTGGGGCGAAGAGGAGCGCGTTATCACGATGGAGCACATCCAGCGCAAGGTCGCCGAATTCTACGCCATCAAGCTCTCCGACATGCGCGCCAAGAACCGCACCAAGTCGGTCGCCTTCCCGCGCCAGATCGCCATGTACCTCTCGCGTCAGCTCACCCACGCATCGCTCAGCGACATCGGCCGCGCCTTCGGCGGCAAGGATCACACGACCGTCATCCACGCTGTCTCCAAGCTGCAGGTCCTCATCCAGGAAGACCCGAAGCTCAAGCAGACCATCGACACCCTCACCCAGGGGATTACCCTGTGATCCACCGTCGTCCCCATTACCCGCGCAGCCTTGTCCACCGAGTCGCACAAACCCTGTCCGCTGCATTGTCAGACTCTTGTGCGTCATCCACAGCGTCCACCGCCACGACGCCTACTACGACGACGGCCTTTGCTGTTTCTCCCTCCAACTAACGGAGATTGACATGGAAGTTCATGTGGACCGGGATGCCTTCCTCAAGGGTCTCCAAATGGTTCACAACGTTGTCGAGCCGCGTCAGACCTTGCCGATCCTGGCGAACGTCCTGCTCGAGAGCGAGGGGGACACGCTACGGTTGACCGCCACCGATCTCGAGGTGGGTGCCCGGGTGTCGGTGCCGGCGAAGGTCCCGTCGGCTGGATCGATCACGTTATCGGCGCGGAAACTCCTGGAGATCGTCAAGGAGCTGCCGGCGGCGACACTCAGCCTCAAGGTCCAGGAGAATTCCTGGGTCGCGCTTCGCTGCGACGGCGTCTCCTATAAGTTGGTCGGCCTGAGCGCGGCGGACTTTCCGGCCGTCGCGAGCGGGGCGGCGGCGGCGTGGCTCACGCTCGACGGCAAGCTCTTGCGGGACATGCTGGCGCAGACGATCTTCGCCGTCTCGCACGACGAAAGCCGCTATGCGCTGAACGGGGTGCTCTTCGCCGTGCAGGAGCGGGAGATCAGGATCGTGGCGACCGACGGTCACCGCCTCGCGCTGGCGGTGCGGCCGCTGGCGAGCGCGGGGGGGGCCGTCTCGGGCATCGTGCCGCGCAAGGCCGTGCAGGAGATCGCGCGCATCGTCGGCTCCGGCGAGGACGTCCAGGTGGCCATCAGCGAGAACCAGTTTATTTTACAGATGCCCAACGTCCTTCTGATGGCGAGGCTCATCGAGGGTACGTTCCCGAACTACGAGCAGGTCGTCCCCAAGGCGCACCCGCACCGGATCGCGGTCTCGCGAGCCGCGTTGACGTCGGCGCTGCGGCGGGTGTCGGTGCTCTCGGAGGAGCGGACCAAGCCAGTGAAGTTCACGCTCTCTCAGGGACTGCTTAAGCTCACCGCTTACAGCCCGGACTTCGGTGAGGCCGAGGAGCAGATCGAGGTGCCGTATGCGGGGGAGGAGATGACGATCGGCTTCAATTCGCGCTACGTGCTGGACGCCCTCGGCGCGCAGGGGGCGGAGCAGATTGTGATGGAGCTCAAGGACGGATTGAGCCCCGGAATCATCAAAAGCTTCGAAGAGGAAGGATCGCTCTGTGTTATCATGCCTATGAGAATTTGACGTTCTCATGGGGGCAGAGATCGGGTGTTCATCCAGTGGATTACAATCGCAGAATTCCGTAGTTATCGCTCTCTCTCCTTCAAACCAGACCCCGGCCTCAACATCCTGAGCGGATCCAACGCCCAGGGGAAAACCAACCTCCTGGAGGCGATGGGGGTCCTGCTCGTGGGACGCTCTTTCCGCGGCGCAAAGGCCGCGGAGCTTCTCCGCTGGGGAGCCGCCGGCGTGTCGTTGAGCGGGGCCGTGGTGCGCGGCGATGTCACGCGGGAAGTCCGGCGCGGCGTCTCGCAGCGCGAGGACGGCGGGTGGGTCGTGACGGGCGAGGGGTGCCCGTGGGCACGCGCCATCCCCTTCAGCTGGCAGGATCTGGCCATTCTCACCGGTGGGCCGCAAGCCCGGCGGAACTTCCTCGATGGCTTCGCGGCCAAGGTTCAGCCGGCGCATGCGTCGGCCCATAATCGCTACCGGCAGATCCTGGGGCGGCGTAACCACCTCCTCCAGAGCGGGCAGTGCGAACACCTCCAGCCCTGGGACGAGCAACTGGCAAAGACCGGCGTCGAGATCATCGCGCGGCGGCGGCGGGCCGTGGCCGCCCTCGAGGGCGAGGGCGCGAGCCTCTACCCGGAGCTGGCGGGGACCGACCAGGCGGTCCGCCTCGAGTATCGGTCCGCCCTCGGCCCGGAGGCGACGGAAGGTGAGTTTCTCGAGGCGCTGGCGGCGCGCCGTGAGGACGAGATACGCCGCCGGTCGACGCTCGTCGGACCGCACCGGGACGATCTCGTGGTGGAACTGGACGGTCACGACATGCGGAGTTTCGGGTCGCGCGGCCAGCAGCGGCTCCTGGTGCTGGCGCTGCGCCTGGCCGAGGCGGGGCCGGTCGAGGCCGCCGTCGGCAGCCCCCCCGTCCTGCTCCTCGACGACGCGCTGTCCGAGCTGGATCCCGACGTCCAGGGACGCGTGCTGCGACACGCCGCGCGCAGTGGGCAGGTCTTTCTGACGACCGCGGAACCGGGGGTGCCCGAGGCTGGCGGCGCGGCATGGTGGGACGTCAAAGGGGGCGTGGTGGCGGAATCCATGGGCACAGTGGTCGGGGGGACGGCGTGAGCCCCGAAACATATACCGCGAGCGACATCAAGGTCCTCGAGGGGCTGGAGGCCGTCCGCAAGCGTCCGGCCATGTACATCGGGGACACGGGCGCGTACGGACTCCATCACCTTGTCTACGAGGCGGTGGACAACGCCGTAGACGAGGCCATGGGCGGCTACTGTGACAGCATCAGGGTCGTCCTCCACTCCGACGGCTCGTGCTCGGTCGGCGACAACGGGCGCGGGATTCCGGTGGACACGCACAAGGAGACGGGCAAGTCGGCGGCCGAGGTGGTCCTCACGGTGCTTCACGCCGGCGGGAAGTTCGAGCACTCCGCCTACAAGGTGTCGGGCGGGCTGCACGGCGTCGGCATCTCGGTTGTCAACGCGCTGTCCGAGTGGTTGGAGCTCGAGATCCGGCGGGGCGGCAAGGTCTGGACGCAGCGGTATGAGTATGGTGCGCCGCAGGGCGACCTCGCGCCGGGAGAGAAGACCTCCAAGCACGGCACCGTCATTCGCTTCAAGCCCGACACGAAGATCTTCGAGGAGACCGCGTTCTCCTTCGACACGCTGTCGAACCGCCTGCGCGAGCTCGCCTTTCTCAACAAGGGCCTCAAGATCGTCATCGAGGACGAGCGCGACGAGCGCACGCACACGTTCCTCTACAAGGGAGGCATCATCGAGTTCATCAGGCACCTGAACCAGAACAAGACGTCCGTTCATCCCAAGGTGCTCTTCTTCGAGGGGAAGAAGGACAACATCGAGGTCGAGGTCGCGCTGCAGTACAACGACGGCTACCAGGAGAGCATCTTCTCCTTCGCCAACAATATCAACACGCGTGAGGGCGGGACACACCTGACGGGCTTCCGCGCCGCGCTGACGGGCCAGATATCGACCTACGCCCAGGCGCAGGGCTACCTCAAGACCTTCAAGGGAGCGGTCACGGGCGATGACGTGCGCGAGGGCCTGACGGCGGTCGTGTCAGTGCGCATCCCGGATCCTCAGTTCGAAGGGCAGACCAAGGGGAAGCTCGGGAACTCGGAAGTCAAGGGCCTGGTCCAGCAGATCGTCAACGACCGGCTGGCCGAGGCCTTCGAGGAAGACCCGACGACGGCGCGGAAGATCGCCGACAAGTGCGTCCGGGCGGCGCAGGCGCGTGAGGCGGCCCGCAGGGCGCGGGAGCTCACGCGCAAGAGCGGGCGTGACGACGAGGGGTTGTCGGCCAAGCTCGCCGACTGCTCCGAGCGGGATCCACAGTTCCGCGAGATCTTCCTCGTAGAGGGTGACTCGGCCGGCGGCTCGGCCAAGCAGGGGCGCGACCGGAAGACGCAGGCCGTGCTGCCGCTGCGGGGCAAGATCATCAATGCCGAGAAGGCGCGCTACGACAAGGTCCTCTCGCACCAGGAAATCCGGCTCCTGATCTCGGCATTGGGGACGGGGATCGGGCCCGAAGAATTCGACATCGCCAAGCTCCGGTACCACAAGGTCATCCTGATGACCGACGCCGACGTGGACGGCGCGCACATCAGGACCCTTCTGCTGACGTTCTTCTTCCGTCACATGGTGGCGATCATCGAGGCGGGGCGGCTTTTCATCGCCCAACCGCCGCTCTTCAAGGTCAAGAAGGGCAAGGCGGAGCGGTACCTGATGAGCGAGCGGGAGATGGAGGAGTTCCTGCTCGCCCAGTGGGTGGAGAAGGCCTCCATCAAGATCCCGGGCAAGGCCCAGCCGATCAAGGAGGAGGCGCTCCTCGAAGCGCTCAAGCGGGCGCTCGAGTTCCGGACGCTCTTCGGCAAGTTCGCCCGTCGCGGCGTGCCCCGGGTCATTCTGGACGGGCTCCTGCGAAAGAAGTTCAAGGGCACCAAGCGGGGCGTGGGCGACATCGAGATCGCCACGGCCGTGCGCGAGGTTGCGAGCGAGATCGAGGGATGGAGCGCACAGTTTGCCGGCGGCGAGAATGGCGACGCCGCGCTCATCCAGGTCGCCGGGCCGTATCCGGCCGCCTTCAGCCCGGACCTGCTCAAGTCCCCCGACTACGCCCAGCTTTTCGAGTGCCACGCGGAGATCGCGGCGCTTCACAAGGGGCCGTGCACCGTTGTGGACGATTCGGGCAAGGAGGTTGTCACGCACACGCTCGAAGAGCTCGTCGGCGTCGTCATGAGCTCCGCGAAGGAAGGCGTGTCGCTCCAGCGCTACAAGGGGCTGGGCGAGATGAACCCCGAGCAGCTCTGGGAGACGACCATGAACCCGGAGACGCGCACCCTTCTCAAGGTGACCATGGATGACGCCGTCGGCGCCGACGAGATCTTCACCATCCTCATGGGCGACGCCGTCGAGCCGCGGCGCGAGTTCATCGAGAGGAACGCCCTCGACGTGGTCAACCTCGACATCTAGGGTCCAGGGATCCGCATGAGCCCAGAGCGGCAGACCCCGGTCCCGATCGAAGAGGAGATGCGGAAGTCGTACCTCGACTACGCCATGTCCGTCATCGTCGGCCGGGCGCTGCCCGACATCCGCGACGGCCTCAAGCCGGTGCACCGGCGCGTGCTCTACACGATGAACGTGATCGGGGTCTCGTGGAACCGCCCGTACAAGAAGTCGGCCCGCATCGTCGGCGACTGCATGGGCAAGTACCACCCGCACGGCGATTCGCCGATCTACGAGGCGCTGGTGCGGATGGTGCAGGAGTTCTCGCTGCGGTATCCGCTGGTGGATGGGCAGGGCAACTTCGGCTCCATCGACGGCGACCCGGCGGCGGCGATGCGCTACACGGAAGCGCGGCTGGCCAAGATCGCCCACGAGATGCTCGCGGACATCGACAAGGATACGGTCGACTTCGTCCCCAACTACGACGAGAACGAGCAGGAGCCGGTCGTCCTCCCGACGCGGATCCCGAACCTTCTCGTCAATGGCTCGTCGGGGATCGCGGTCGGCATGGCGACCAACATCCCGCCGCACAACCTGACCGAGATCGTGGACGCGCTCGTCATGCTGATCGACAACCCGGAGGTCACGGTCAACGATCTCATGAAGGTGATCCCGGGGCCGGACTTCCCGACGCGCGGCTACATCTACGGGCGCACGGGGATCCGCGAGGCGTACACGACGGGGCGGGGCATCATCACGCTCCGGGCCAAGGCGCACGTGGAAAAGCTCCGCGGCGGCCGCGAGGCCATCATCGTGACCGAGCTGCCCTACCAGGTGAACAAGGCCACGCTCATCGAGAAGATCGGCGAGCTCATCCGGGACAAGAAGATCGAGGGCATCTCCGAGCGCCGCGACGAGTCGAGCCGCGAGGGGATCCGCATCGTGCTGGAGCTGGGGCGCGGGGAAATCCCGCAGATCGCCATCAACCAGCTCTACAAGCATACCCAGATGCAGACCACCTTCGGCATCATCATGCTGGCCCTCGTCGGCCGGCGGCCGCAGGTCGTCACGCTCAAGCAGATGCTGACGGAGTTCATCTCCTTTCGCCGTGAAGTCGTCACGCGACGGACGAAGTACGACCTCGCCCGCGCCGAGGAGAAGGCGCACATCCTGGAGGGCCTGCGCAAGGCGGTCGACCACCTCGACCTGGTCATCCGGCTGATCCGCCAGGCCGAGCATCCGGAAGCGGCGAAGGACGCCCTGATGCGCCGCCTCGACCTGTCCGAGATCCAGGCGAAGCACATCCTCGACATGCGGCTGCAGCGGTTGACCCAGCTCGAGCGCCACAAGATCGTCGAGGAGCACGAGCAGACGCTGGTACTCATCGCCGACCTCAAGGGCATTCTCGCCTCCGAGCAGCGGCTGATGGGCATCATCAAGGACGAGCTCGCGGCGCTCAAGAACGACTTCGGGGACGAGCGGCGGACGGAGATTCTCGAAGAGACGGCGGACCTGACGATCGAGGACCTGCTGGCCGACGAGGAGATGGTCGTCACGATCACGCGCTCCGGTTACATCAAGCGGACGCACGTCGAGGCCTACCGCAGCCAGAAGCGGGGCGGCAAGGGCGTCACCGGCATGGAGACCAAGGAGGAGGACATCGTCGCGGACCTCTTCGTCGCCTCGACGCACGCGTTCCTCCTGTTCTTCACCAACAAGGGCAAGGTCCACTGGCTCAAGCTCCACGAGATCCCCGAGGGCGGCCGCCAGGCCAAGGGGAAGGCCATGGTCAACGTGCTCTCGCTCGCCGAGGGGGAAATGGTCGCGACCTGCGTTCCCGTGCGCGACTTCGCGTCGGGCGGCTACGTCTTCTTGTCCACCAAGCGCGGGACCGTCAAGAAGACCGAGCTCGCCGCCTTTTCGCACCCGCGGTCAGGCGGGATCCTTGCCATCGACCTCGACGAGGGCGACGAAGTCATGGCCGCGCGGCGCACCGACGGCCGGCGCGAAGTCCTGCTGTCGACCAAGGCCGGGATGATCATCCGCTTCCGCGAGGAGGATGTCCGGCCCGTGGGCCGGACAGCGGGCGGGGTGCGCGGGATCGACGTCGACGAGGGCGACCAGGTCATCGCCGCCGAAGTCGTGCAGGAAGGCGCCACGGTGCTCACGATCACCGAGCGCGGCTACGGCAAGCGCACGCCGCTCGAGGAGTACCGGCTGCAGGGCCGGGCCGGCAAGGGCATCATCGACATCAAGACCGAAGGGCGCAACGGTTCCGTGGTGGGGATGCTGCAGCTCCGCGAGGGCGACGACATTCTGGTCGTCACCACCAACGGCAAGATGATCCGGATCCACGGCGACGACATCACGAGCCAGGGACGGAATACCATGGGCGTGCGGATCATCGACCTGGACGCCGAAGACCGGGTGGGCAGTGTGGCGCGCGTCGAGGCAGAGCAGGCGACCGAGCCCTCGTCATAGCGCCACCCCGACCGGGGACACGAGGCCGCCTGCGGGCGGCCTCTTTTGTTTCACCAGATTTTCCCTCTCCCCTCAGGGGAGAGGGCAGCAGTTCGAGCTGAGACGCGGCTACCGAGCCGTAGGCTCGGAGAGCGGCGAGGCGAGGGCTGAGAAAAGTGAGGGGGTTTCAGACGTGCTGGACATCAGGCTGATCCGCGAGAGCCCCGAGGCGGTCGAGCGCGGTCTGGCGGACCGTGGCGGCGCCGAGCTGATCAGGCCCGTCCTCGGCCAGGATGCCGAGCGCCGGCGCCTCGTGCGGGAGAGCGAGAAGCTGAAGGCGCTTCGCAACAAGGCCTCGGAGGCGATCGGCCAGGCCAAGCGCCGCGGCGAGGACGCCGCCGCCGAGCAGGCGCGCATGCGCGAGGTTGGCGACCGGATCAAGGCGCTCGAGGCCGAGCTGAAGGCGGCGGACGCGGAGATCGAGCGCCTGCTCCTTCAGATCCCGAATCTGCCCGATCCGTCGGTTCCTGCCGGGCAGACCGAGGACAAGAACGCCGAGGTCCGCCGCTGGGGCGCGCCGCGTGACTTCGGCTTCGCGCCAAAACCGCACGAGGAGATCGGCGAAGCGCTCGGCCTCATGGACTTCGCGCGCGCGGCGCGGATGTCGAAGGCGCGCTTCGTCGTGCTGTGGGGTCCGCTGGCGCGCCTCGAGCGCGCGCTCACCGACTTCATGCTCGATCTCCACACCCGCGAGCACGGCTACACGGAGGTCTGGGTGCCGCAGCTCGTGAACGCATCCACGATGCAGAATAACGGGCTCCTGCCCAAGTTCGAGGTGCAGCTGTTCAAGACCGTGGAGCCCGACGAGGATCGGACGCTCTACCTCATCCCGACCGCGGAGGTGCCCGTGACCGCGCTCCACACGGGCGAGACGCTCGCCGAGCGGTTGCTGCCCAAGCGCTATGTCTCCTTCACGCCTTGCTACCGGCGCGAGGCCGGCACGTACGGCAAGGACATGAAGGGGATGATCCGCCACCACCAGTTCGACAAGGTCGAGCTGGTGAAAGTGACGACGCCGGCCCAATCGCCCGCGGAGCTCGAGACGATGGTCGGCAACGCCGAGGAGGTGCTCAAGCGCCTGGAGATCCCGTATCGCGTGGTCCTCCACTGCGCGGGCGACATGGGCTTCCAGGCGGCGAAGAGCTACGATGTCGAGGTGTGGCTGCCGGGGCAGGGGAAGTACCGAGAGATCTCCTCGTGCTCGGACTGCGGCGCCTTCCAGGCGCGGCGCGCGGAGATCCGCTACAAGCCGGATGGCGGCGGGAAGCCCGAGTTCTGCCACACGCTGAACGGATCCGGGCTGGCCGTGGGGCGGACGCTGATCGCGGTCCTCGAGAACTACCAGGAAGCCGACGGGTCCGTGACGGTCCCGGCGGCGCTCAAGCCGTACATGGGCGGGCTCGAGCGCATCGGGCCCGCATGACTGTGCCGCGGAGGGGTGGCCGAGTCTGGTTTAAGGCGCCGGTCTTGAAAACCGGAATCCCGCAAGGGGTCGGGGGTTCGAATCCCTCCCCCTCCGCCAATATTCCGCAGGATCACTGAAGAGGTCCGGGCGTCAGGACAACCTCCGCGATGGACGCGGGTGCGCCTCCGTTCGGCTTCACAACGAGCTGGCGGCCATGGAAGGCGCGGAGCGTACTGCGGTGCCCGACGCTGAGCACGGCCGTGCCGCGCAGGCTGTCACGGACCAGCTGGTAGAGCCGCGTTTCCGCGGCCTCGTCCACCGCCGAGGTCGCCTCGTCGAGGAACAGCCAGTCGGGCTTCTGAACAAGTGCGCGCGCGAACGCAATTCGCTGTTGCTCCCCCGGGGAGAGCTGGAGCGCCCAGTTTCCGGCTTCATCGAGGCGGCCGGCGAGCTCGGGCAGTCCAACGTCCGCGAGAGCCTCGCGGAGCGCCTGGTCATCCAGCCCCCCGGCCGGTGTCGGATAGCTCACGAACTCGCGGAGCGTCCCGATGGGGAGATAGGGCTTCTGAGGCAGGAATAGGGCACGGCCGCGCGGAATACGGATCTCGCCTCGACCGAATGGCCAGATGCCCGCGATGGCGCGGATGAGGGTGCTCTTTCCAATGCCCGAGGGTCCCGAGAGGAGCGCCGACTCGCCCGGCGCGAGCGCAAGAGTGATGCCGGTGACGAGCGCCTTGCCTTCGGACAGGGTGAGATCGACGTTCTGGACAGTCAGCGCGGGCGCGCCACCATCCTCCCGCCGGATCCCGTCGAGGGCGCCGGCCTGGGCGCGCACGCGGTCAAGCGCGTCCTCGAAGCCCACGAGCCGCTGGACCACCGAACGCCCCTCCGCGATTTCGGTGTAGGACGTGACGATGAACGACAGGGAATCCTGCACCTGGCCGAACGCCGAGGCGGTCTGCACGAGCCCGCCCAGCGGGATCTCGCCCCGGAAATACCGCGGCGCCGCCACCACGAAGGGGAAGATGATCGCCGCCTGGGCATAGCCCGCGGTGAACCACGTCAGCCGCTTCTGCTGGCGCATGATGTCCCACCAGTTGCCGACCACCGCGCCGAAGCGTCCCCGGAAATTCCGAAGCTCGTCGGCCTCGCCATGGTACAGCGCCACCCCTTCGGTGTTCTCGCGGAAGCGCACGAGGCCGAACCGGAAATCCGCTTCGTAGCGCTGCCGGTCGAAGTTCATGCGGACGAGGGGCCGGCCGATGCGGTCGGTGAGCCAGGTGCCGACGATGGCGTACAGGAGAGCGGCCCAGACCAGGCCGCCCAGCGGTCCTCGGAACGCCAGTACGGCCGGGTCAGGGCCCACGCACTGCGCAGCAAGAAGCGTAGACGGCTCATCGTGGGGGTTCCCAGGCTGTAGGGTTCATGGCGCACAGCATGGCCCGACACCTACCTTCTGGGTAGTCGCTGGGGCGCGAATGCCTTATACTCTGTGGGCTTGACTGTTTGGAGAGGTGGCCGAGTCGGCCGAAGGCAGCCGCCTGCTAAGCGGTTACAGGGGCAAAACCTCTGTCCCGGGTTCGAATCCCGGCCTCTCCGCCAGACGCGCCCTTAGCTCAGTTGGATAGAGCGTCGGACTACGAATCCGAAGGCCAGAGGTTCGACTCCTCTAGGGCGCACCATCGCGGGCAGGGGGGCGGATGTCCGTCCCCCTGCCCATGACAAACGTGGCGGGAATGGACACGGCCGAAGCCGAGGACGCGCGGTGCATGGGGTTGGCCCTCGACGAGGCCCGCCGCGCCGAGGCCGCAGGCGAAGTGCCGGTTGGCGCAGTGGTGGTGCTGGACGGTCGCGTCATCGGCCGCGCGCATAACCGGGTGATCGGGGCGTCCGATCCGACCGCGCATGCGGAGATCGTCGCGTTGAGAGACGCGGCGCGGGTTGCGGGCAACTACCGGCTGGCCGGCGCCGATCTCTACGCGACGGTGGAGCCGTGTCCGATGTGCTGCGGCGCCGCGCTCAACGCGCGCGTCGCGCGCGTCGTCTACGGCGCGGCGGATCCGAAGGCGGGCGCCGCCCGGACGCTGTACCGGCTGCTGGAGGATTCCCGCCTGAACCACCAGGTGGCCGTGGTGGCTGGCGTGCGCGGCGCGGAGTGCGGAGCGCTCCTGAGCGAGTTCTTTCAAAAGAAAAGAGCGTAAGTGGCGCGGAGGGGTGGCCGAGCCCGGTTGAAGGCGTCCGACTCGAAATCGGATAGGGGCGCAAGTCCCTCGGGGGTTCAAATCCTCTCCCCTCCGCCATTAAATTTTGCACCTCGAGGCGCCTGCGCAGGGCTCCGGCGCCCGAGGGTCGGGCAGTTCCACGGTGAGGGTCCTTATCCCTGGAGGGGTGGCCGAGTGGCCGAAGGTGCGGCACTGGAAATGCCGTGTACGGGCAACTGTACCGTGGGTTCGAATCCCACCCCCTCCGCCATATATGTAGTTGTCCTGAGGTAACGATGACCTCGCAGGTTGGCGAGAAGGGCCCAGATGCGAGGCGGCGCCCGAAGGTCGCACGCGAGGCGTACTCAATGTACGTTGAGCGTGCGAACGAGGGCGCCAACGAAGCAGATGGACCCTTATCGACGACCTGCACCGGTGGGCCGTGCTAGACGGGGAGGTAGCGGTGCCCTGTAACCCGCAATCCGCTACAGCGGGGTTGAATTCCCTCTCGAGGGCCGTTCGTGTCGAATGAGCCTCGCGGGACGGTGTTGAAGGTTGGGCCCCACGCAACGAGCCGCGTCGAATCCCGCCAGGCCCGGAAGGGTGCAACGGTAAGGCGTTCCGCTCGTGTGCCGTGGGAGTACCTGACCGGAGCCGGCTCCGCTTGGAGATCGCGGGACGGGCGGTTCGAAGGCGGGTGCACGGTCTTGATTGAGCGATGAGCTACCAGGTGTTGGCGCGGAAGTGGCGGCCGCAGGTGTTCGCGGCCGTCGTGGGGCAGGATCCGGTCACGCGCACGCTGCTGAACGCGCTGGCCTCCGGCCGCGTCGCCCACGCGTATCTCTTCACGGGCCCGCGCGGCGTCGGCAAGACCACGACGGCACGTCTCCTGGCCAAGGCGCTGTCGTGCACCAAGCGCTCCGGGCCCGAGGCCTGCGGCGCCTGTCCCTCCTGCGAAGACTTCGTGTCGGGCGCCCCGGTGGACGTCATGGAGATCGACGCCGCGTCCAACACGGGTGTCGACGACATCCGCACGCTCCGCGAGAACGTCAAGTACGCGCCGGCCCGGGGGCGCTTCAAGATCTACATCATCGACGAAGTCCACATGCTCTCCGGCCCGGCGTTCAACGCCTTCCTCAAGACGCTGGAGGAGCCGCCGCCCCACGTGGTCTTCGTGCTCGCCACGACGGACCCGCGCAAGATCCCGGCGACCGTGCTCTCACGCTGCCAGCGCTTCGATTTCCGGCCCATCCCGCCGGAGCAGCTGACGGCGACGCTGACGGAGATCCTGACGAAGGAAGGAGTCCGATTCGAGCCCGGCGCGCTGCCGCTCCTCGTGCGCGCGGCCGAGGGCAGCCTGCGCGACGCGCTCTCGCTCCTCGACACGGCCATCGCCTACGGCGGCGGCGCGCTCGACGAGGCGAGCGTGGCGCGCCTTCTCGGCGCCTCCGCGCCCGTCCATGTGCGCGACTTCCTCGCCGCGCTCCTGGCGCGCGACGGCGCCCGCGCGCTCGAGGCCATCGACCGCGCCGCGCGCGACGGGGAAGACCTCGCCTGGCTCTGCCGGGAGGTCGTGGAAGCGGCGCGCCGGGCCCTCGTGATCAAGGTCGCGCCGGACGCGCCCTTCGCCGATCTGACGGCAGCCGAGCGCGACGCCCTCGCGGCCACCGCCGAGCCGGTCAGCGCCGACGAGCTGATCTATCTCCTGCGCGCCTTCATGGAGGCCGACGCCGAGATGCGGCGCTCGCCGCACCCGCGGGTCGAGCTCGAGATCGCGGCCGTGCGCGCCGCGCGCCGGCCCGAGCCCCAGGCCATCGAGGTCCTGATCGCGAGAGTGGACGAGGCCGTCTCCCGGCTGCGGGGCATGCCCGCCGCGCGGCCCGTGGTGACCCAGCCGAGCCTGCTCGATGCGCCCGCGCCGCGCGTCGCCGCACCCCCGCCGGTCTCCGGCGCGAGCGCCCCCACAACGCCCGCGCGCGCGCCAGCGCCACCGCCAGCGCCACAGAAGGAAACGCCGGCTGAGCCCGCGGCGGATCTCGGCGAGGGCTGGGCCCGCGCGGTGGACGAGATCCTGAAGAAGAAGGCGCTCCTCGGCTCGGTCGTCCAGCACGGTGTGCCGCTGAGGCTCGAGGGCCCGGTGCTGACCATCGGGCTCGTCGCGAGTCCCTTCCACCGCGAGATGCTGAACGATCGCGCCAACAAGGAGATCATCACGCACGCCGTCCAGCAGCACATCCCCGGAGCCCGGCGCGTCGAGATCGCGGCGGAGGCCGCGGCGGCCGGCGGCGCCATCAACCATCCGGCCGTCCAGGCGGCCGTTGCCATGTTCCAGGGCGAGGTCGTGGCCGTGAGACCCCGCGCGCCCGAGGAGAGGGAGACCCAGTGAAAGGCTTTGGCAACATCATGAAGGAAGCGCAGAAGCTGCAGCAGCAGATGGAGGCGCTGCAGGCGGAGGTCGCCAAGAAGAAGGTCCAGGCGACCGCCGGCGGCGGCATGGTCACGGTCGAGGCCAACGGCAAGCAGGAGATCCTCTCCATCAAGATCGATCGCGAGGTCATCAATCCCGAGGACGCGCAGATGCTGGAGGACCTCGTGCTGGCGGCCTGTAACGAAGCGCTCAGGCAGTCGCGCGAGATGGTCCAGGCCGAGATGGGCAAGCTGACCGCGGGGCTCAAGCTCCCCGGCTTGGGAACGTAGCGCTTTGAGATCAAATCGGTGGGGGGGTCTGGGGGAGAAGCGGCGGTCGCTCCCCCCCAGTCGCTAACAATGGCCTACTACCCCGAGCCGGTGGCGCGCCTCATCGAAGCGCTCCAGCGGCTGCCCGGCATCGGTCCCAAGACCGCCCAGCGGCTGACCTTCTTCCTCCTGAAGCGCCCGGCGGACGAGGTGCGGACGCTCGCCGAGTCGCTGACCCAGCTCAAGGAGCTGATCGTCCACTGCCGGATCTGCTTCAACGTCACCGAGGAAGACCCCTGCCGTATCTGCAGCGACCAGCGGCGGGACCAGCGGATTCTCTGCATCGTCGAGGAGCCCAACGACCTTCTCGCCCTCGAGCGCACGGGCGAGTTTCGCGGGCGCTACCACGTCCTGCTGGGAGCGCTCTCCCCGCTCGACGGCATCGGCCCCGAGGACCTTCGGGTGCGCGAGCTGCTGTTCCGGCTCGAGACGCCGGGGGTGGAAGAGATCATCCTCGCGACCAATCCCAGCGTCGAGGGCGAGGCCACGGCTATCTATCTCGCCAAGCTCCTCAAGCCCCTCGGCATGCGCATCACGCGCATCGCGCGCGGGCTGCCGGTCGGCGGCGATCTCGAGTACGCCGACGAGGTGACGCTGTCCAAAGCGCTCGAAGGCCGCCGCGAGGTCGGCTGACTGGGGGAGAGGACAGGGGTGAGGGGGTACTAGTCGGCGAGGCAAGCGTGTGATACAAAAGACTTCGTAGCGTTTCTGCTCCAGGCGTTCCCCGATAGCTCAATGGTAGAGCACCCGGCTGTTAACCGGGGGGTTGCTGGTTCGAGTCCAGCTCGGGGAGCCACCCCCCACTCTCCGATCCCACGACCCATCCCACCTGGCAGAGGAATGCGCTCGGCCAGGACGAGGACTTTCTGCGCGGCCGGCCAAGGCTTGACAACCCTCCAAGGGCCGCCTATGATCCCTGGAATTCGAGATTCTGAACCTCGTTCATAATACTGAACAACCAATGACTGTGCGCTCGGTCCAGCGGACGATCGACATCCTGGAGATGCTGTTGCCTCCGGGGCGCACGCTCTCGCTGACCGAGATCGCCCGCGGAGTGCAGGCACCGAAGAGCACGGTGCTGGCCATCGCGCGGACCCTGGTTGCCCGTGGCGTCCTCGCCCTGGACCGCGAGAGGCGGACGTACCGGCTCGGGCTGGGGCTGGCTCGGTTCAACCCCGACGGGCCGGCAAGCCTCGACCTGAGCGCCCTGGCCAAGCCACACCTGGAAGCCCTGGCCCAGGACACGCGGGAGACGGCGTATCTCACGGTGCCGGAGGGCGACGCAATCTACTACACCAGCAAGGTCGACAGTCCGGAGCCCGTGCGCTACATGGCCCAGGTGGGCGTGCGACGGCCGCTGCATGCCATCGCCAGCGGAAAGCTGTATCTCGCCCACATGAGCGACTCGGAGGCGCGGGCCTACATCCGCCGGAGCGGGCTGCCCCGGTTCACCGCCAGCACCATCGTCAGGAGCGGGCGGCTGTTCGATGAGCTGCGCGCGATCCGCCGCCGGGGTTATGCCGTGAACGAGGGCGAGTTCGTGCCCGACCTCTTCGGGATCAGCGCGGCTATCACCGACGAGACCGGGCGGATGATCGCAGCCGTCAACGTGGGCGGACCGCTGTTCCGGCTGGGCCGCCGGAAGCGCGCGCTGGCCGCGGCGGTCCTCGCGAGGGCGCAGGCCCTCTCGGCGGAGCTGGGGCTGGCGGGCGGTAACGTCACGATGGACCGCTGAGTCAGGCGGGCCGGGGAAAGGAGCGGACATGACCGAAGCGCGGGCGCTCACGTCGGAGTCCTTCGAGGTCGGGTCGACGTACGAGGCGATCGAGATGTGCTTCGACCGCGGGTGGACGGACGGCTTGCCGGTGGTTCCGCCCACGGAGCGCGCCATCGTGCGGTTCCTGGAGGGAGCCGGCCTCGCGCCGGAGCATGTCATCGGCACCATCCCGGAGCGCGACCGGGTGATCACCGCCGAGAAGCTTGCGATCAATGCGGTCATGGCCGGCGCCCGGCCGGAGTACATGCCTGTGCTCGTGGCCGCCGTCGAGGCGCTCACCGATCCGGCCTTCCAGTTCAACCACCTCGCCAGCTTCGGAAGCCCCTGGCCTCTCATGATCGTGGCCGGCCCGGCCGTGAGGGAGCTCGGCCTCAACTACGGCACCTGGGCCATGGGACCCGGGTGCCGGGCCAACGCGACGATCGGCCGGACGCTCAGCCTGCTCGTCTCGAACTGTGCGCTTGGCCATCTGGGCGGGATCCAGCGCGGGACCTACGGGCACCCGGGGCGCTTCAACAGCATGTGCATCGGGGAGAACCCGGAGGAGTTCGGCTGGCAGCCCCACAACGTGGAGATGGGGTTCGATCGAGAGACAACCACGGTCACGCTGCTGTCGACCTACCCGTGGATCCAGCAGCCGACCTGCGTCCAGATGGAGCCCGAGCGGATCCTCGCCGCCATCGGCGGCTCGATCGCCGAGGGGGACTTCGTCCGGGGCGTGTACCCGATCATCATCGGGCGCCCCTGGGCGGAGGTCTTCGTCCGTGCGCGCTGGACGAAGGAGCGCATGGCGGAGTGGCTGATCGAGCACACGCGACGCTCGGTGGCCTCGCTCAAGGCCCGCGGCCGGTGGGGCGTCCTTACCTCCCAGTTCGAAGCCTTCGGGGCCGTCACCCAGGAGGTGCTGACCGGCGACGAGTCGAAGTACGTGTGGGTGTGGAAGGAGAGTGATCTTGACCCCTACGTGTTCGATATCGCGGCGACGCAGCGGAAGAAGGGCATCTACTTCGTGGTGGCCGGCGGCGATGGCGGCACCCGCACCTGCTGGCTGACGCCGTACCAGTTCTCGACCAACCCCGTGACCAAGCCGGTCCGCGCGCGCTGATGACGCCCCCGCGTTCCGGCCTGGACGTAAACCAATTGCGCGAGACACATGAGCCAGCCGCGCCAAGGGAGGACAGATGATGGAACGCATTTTCGATCCCACCTCGGGTCCGGTCACCGGGAAGCTCATCATGGCCAGGCGCCCGGACACCCTGGCGGGCGCGAAGCTCGCGGTGCTGTGGAATGGCCGCCCCCACGGAGACAAGATCCTCCGCCGAGTGCTCGACCTGCTGGGGGAGCGCCACCACCTCCAGGTCACCGAGTTCCTCAAGAAGCCCTACATCGGCAACGTTGCGCCGAAGGAGTACTTCGACCGCATCCTCGCCAGCCAGGCCAATGCGGTCCTGGTCGGCATCGGAGACTGAGGGTCCTGCACGTCGGCCAGTGTGGCCGACGCCATCACCTTCGAGCGGCGAGGGATGCCCGCGGCCGCCGTTGGCGTCGAGAAGCTCGTGAGCACGACGGGCCGGGCCATGGCAAGGGCCCAGGGGGCGCCCGACTACCCCATCGCCGCTATCCCGCACGAGCTGGGCGTGGTCGAGGATCTCCGCGACGACGAAGAAGTGAACCTCCTCGCCAAGACGGTGCTCGACCAGGTCGAGGCGATCCTGCTCGGGCGCGACTCATGACCGGCGGGGCGGCGAGGCACGGAGTGAACAATTCGCGACGGAAGGGGGACACGATGAGGCGATCACTGGCAATCGTGCTGGTCATGGTGGCGATGCTCGCGACCGGCGTGGCCGACGGGGCGGCCCAGCCGCGGCAATTCCTCGCGCTCGGCACGTCGACGATCGGCGGGACGTACTACGTGATCGGCGGCGGAATGGCCAGCATCATCAACAAGGCCAATCCCCAGCTCAACATCAACGCGGAAGTGACCGGCGGCGCCTTCGCCAACATGGCGCTGCTCGGCCAGAAGAAGATCCAGCTCGCGCTGGTGACCAACGACGAGGTCTACATGGCCTGGCACGGGCAGGGCAAGTACAAGTCCAAGGTCACGAACCCCCGCGGGGTCCTCGGCGGGCATGCCATCATCTGGCAGATGTACACGCTCAAGCGCACGGGCGTCAAGTCCATCGCCGATCTCAAGGGCAAGCGGATCTCGCTGGGCGCCCCGGGATCGATCGGCAACCTCATCGGGGAGATCGTGCTGGGGACGTACGGGCTCAAGATGCGGCGCGACTGGACCCCGGAGTACCTCGGCCACGGCGACGGGCCGGGCGCGCTCAAGGACGGCAAGGTCGACGCCGTCCTCATCATCAGCTCGACGCCGACCAGCGCCATCATCGACCTCACCAGCTCCCACGGATCGGATGTGGTGTTCCTCATGCCCGATCGCGACAAGCTCGACGCCCTCCTCAAGGAGCACCCGTACTGGTTCGAATCGAAGATCCCGGCCAGGACGTACAAGGGCCAGGAGCAGGACGTCCCAAACTCGTTCGGGGCGTCGACCATCCTCGTCGCCGACGAGTCGGTGGACGCGGGCGCCGTGTACGCGATCACGAAGACGCTGCTCGAGCGCAACCAGGACCTGGTGGCGGTGCATCCGATCGGCAAGGAGTGGGTGGGGGAGAACGCCACGCGGGGCATCAAGGGGGTGCTGCCGCTTCATCCCGGGGCCGAGCGCTACTTGAAGGAGAAGGGACTCATCCGATGACCACGTCCGGCGACCCCGTCGCGGCGGTGCAGATCGGGGCCGCGACGACGGTGGCCAAGACGGTGTCGGAGACCGACGTGTACCTCTTCGCCGGTATCACGGGCGACTTCTCGCCCAACCACGTCGACGAGGCGTACATGGCGGGGAGCCGCTACGGCCACCGCATCGCCCACGGCGCCCTCCTCGTCGGCTTCATGTCGGCGGCGACGGCGAAGATGCAGATCGGGCGCACGGCCTCGATGGGCTACGACCGGGTGCGGTTCGTGGCGCCCGTCTTCTTCGGCGACACCATCACCACCGAGTACCGGATCAGCGCCGTCGATCGAAGCAAGCGCCGCGTCTACGCCGACCTCACGTGCCGGAATCAGCGTGACGAGGTCGTGGCGGCGGCGACCCACATCCGGGCATTCGTGGACTGACGATGAGCCTGCGCGCCCCCGCCGTGGTGGAGACGGACGTTCTCGTGCTGGGCGGCGGGCTCGCCGGTCATCGTGCCGCCATCGCCGCCCGGGAAGCGGGGGCCGCGGTCGACCTCGTGTACCTGGGCAGCGGCGCCTCTCCGGGCGTCATCTGCTTCAACGTGCCGCTCGGGGTCGAGGACGCCCGGGACTCCGAGGCCGCCTACGCCGAGGACATGCTTCGCGGCGGCTATCAGCTGAACGATCGCGCTCTCGTCGAGGTGCTGGCGGCGGGCACGAAGGCCGCCCTCGTGGAGCTGGAGAAGATCGGCGTGGAGTTCGCCCGGCGCGAGGGGCGCCACGCCCAGCGCCACCTGGCCGGGTCGCGCTATCCACGCTCGGTGTACTCGTCCGAGGGGCTGGGGCCGAGCGGGCTCCGGCGGATGGACGCCCGGTGCCGGGAGCTGGGCGTTCGCGTCCACCAGGGCTGGAAGGTGATCGCGCTCCTCCTCGAGGACGACGAGGTGGCGGGGGCGCTCGCGGTACGGCGACGCTCCGGGGATCTGCTGAGCGTGCGCGCGAAGGCCGTCGTGCTGGCCATGGGTGGGATCGGACGGCTCTACGAGGACAGCACCTATCCGGTGGATGTCGGGGCCGACGCGTATGCGCTTGCCTTCGGCGCCGGCGCCCGGCTCGTGGACATGGAATTCGTCCAGTTCGAGCCGACGGTCACCGTGTGGCCCGATGGGTGCCGCGGCATGGAGATGCCGACCGCCATGCTCGGGGACGGCGCGCATCTCAAGAACGCGGGCGGCGAGCGCTTCATGTTCCGGTACAACGCCGCCGACGGCGAGAAGCGCATCGAGAAGGCGCGCATGTCGCTCTGCATCCAGCGGGAGATCGACGAGGGGCGCGGGCTGCCGGACCGGACGGTGCTCTTCGACACCACCGTGGTCCCACCCGACCGGCTCGAGAGCTACACCTCGCATTGCAAGCGGCTGCGCACGGCCGGCCTCGAGCCGACCCGTGAAGGGCCCCATGTCCGCCCGGCGGCCCACAGCCACATGGGCGGCGTCTGGATAGACCGCGACGGCTGGTCGGGCATTCCCGGGCTCTGGGCGGGTGGCGAGGCCGCCGGGGGCGTGCACGGAGCGAGCCGGCTCGCCGGCAATTCCGGCAGCGACATCCTGGTCTTCGGCGCCCGCGCGGGACGGGGGGCCGCCGTCGGCGCGCGGGCCGTTGCGCTCGACCGGCCGTGGGCCACGATGGAGGGGATGGCGCTCGAGGGCCTCGCCGCCGCACTCGCGCGAAACCACGGCACGGCGCCGGAGGACATCAAGCAGGCCGTGCGCCGGACCATGTCGCGCGCGGCCGGGCTGTACCGCGACCACGACGGGCTCGCCGACGGCCTGCGCGAGCTGGAGGGCCTTCAACGCCAGGTCGACGCCGGGCTTCAGGGCCGCGGGGTCGACGAGGCGGTGGCGGCGCTCGAGGCCGGGAACATGGTGCTGGTCGGCCGGATGATCGTCATGGCGGCCCTGGCCCGCACGGAGAGTCGCGGAGCACATCAACGCACCGATCACCCACAGCAGGACGACGCCCAGTGGCTGCGCCATCTCGTCGTGCGTCGCGGACGAGACGGTGCCGTGGAGCTCGCCCCTCCGCCGGCTGGCTGAAGGACATCCCATGGATCGGCCGCTCGAGGTGGAGCACGAGGACGGAATCGTCACGGCCCGTCTGAACCGTCCCCAGGCGCTCAACGCCATCAGCAGTGCCATGGCCGAGGCGCTGTGCTCGCTGCTCGACGACATCGCCGGCCGGCGCGACGTGCGCGTCCTCGTCCTCACCGGCGCCGGGGAGAGGGCGTTCAGCGCGGGCGCCGACCTCAAGGAACGGCGGACGATGACCCCCGCCGAGCTGTGGGCCCACAGCCGGAAAATCCACCGCGTATGCGACCTGCTGGAGCTGCTCCCGCAGCCCGTCATTTGCGCGATACGCGGCTACTGCCTCGGCGGGGGCCTCGAGCTGGCGCTGGCGGCGGACATCCGGGTGGCCGCCGAGGAATCGGAGTTCGGCTTTCCCGAGATGACGCTCGGGGCCTTTCCGGGCTCGGGAGGGCCGGTGAGGCTGCCGCGGGTTGTGGGCGCGGCGTGGGCGAAGGAGATTCTCCTCACCGCTCGGCGGGTGGGCGCCCAGGAGGCGCGGGAGCGGGGGCTGGTCCACTACGTCGTCCCGGCCGCCGAGGTGGACACGCGCGCGAGAGAGATCGCGCGCCGGATCCTCGGCGTGAGCCCCCTCGGCGCCCGCGCGGTGAAACAAATCGTCAATCGAGGAATCGCCATGAGCACGGAGGAGGCGACGGCTCTCGCCAACGCGCTCCGCCAGCCGCTCGAGGCCACGAAGGACTACCAGGAGGGCCTGCGGGCCCACTTCGAGAAGCGCGCACCGCGCTTCATTGGGGAGTGATCGAGATGGGTTTCACTCTGAGCCCGGACCAGCTCCAGGTGAAGCAGATGGCCAGCGACTTCGCCCGGCGCGAGCTGGCGCCCAACCTCGAGCGCTGGGAGCGCGAGGGGCGGTGGCCGCGTGAGGTCGTGGCCCGGATGGGCGAGCTCGGCTTCTTCGGGAGCGTCATCCCCGAGGCGTACGGCGGCACCGGCCTCGGCTTCCTCGGCCACGCCCTGCTAGTCGAGGAGGTGAGTCGCGCCACGCCCATCTTCTCCTCGTCCTTCAATGTCCAGGGCGCCTCCGTGCCCCGCGCCATCCTCGACTGGGGCACGGAGGAGCAGAAGCGCCGCTACGTGGCCGACCTGGTGCGCGGCCGGCTGATCGCCTGTCATGCCATCACCGAGCCCGGGGCGGGGTCCGATGTGGCGGGCATTCAGACCACGGCCATCCGGGACGGCGACCACTACGTGCTGAACGGGACCAAGATGTGGATCACCTATGCGCCGGTGGCCGACGTCGCTCTCGTCTTCGCCAAGACCATCCCCGCCGAGCGCCACAAGGGCATCTCGGCGTTCCTGGTCCCGACCGATAGCACGGGTCTCAAGATCCGGGAGATGGACGTCATCACCGGCTCCCGCTGTGTGCCTACCGGCGAGATGGTGTTCGAGGACTGCTCGCTGCCGGTCACGTGCCGGCTGGGCCCCGAGAACGCGGGCTTCGCGGTGGCGATGAAGATGCTCGACTTCAACCGCGTCACCATTCCCGCGCGGTGCGTCGGCGTGGCCCAGGCCTGCGTCGACGCCTCGCTGACGTACGCGAACGAGCGCACCACGTTCGGTCAGGCCATCGGGACGTATCAGATGATCAAGGCGGACATCGCGGAGATGATCGCGCGCACGGAGGCGGGCCGTCTGCTCGTGTACAAGGTCGCGACGCTGGCCGATGAGGGCGAGGTCTGCACGCTCGAGGGATCCATCGCCAAGCTGTACTGCGGGGAGATGGTCTCGTGGGTGGCGAGTCGGGCCCAGTTCATCCACGGGGCCTACGGCTTCCACCGCGAGTTCCCGGTCGCCCGGCTCGTCGCGGAGGCCCAGTTCCTCCGCATCGCCGAAGGGACCTCCAACATCCACCGTCTGATCATCGCCGACGATGCGCTGGGCTACAAGCGCGCGAACCGCCCCCGTCGATGAGTGCGGCCGCGAAGGAGGCGTAGACCATGGGGAAGCCGCTCGAGGGAATCCGCGTCGCCGACTTCACGCGGCTCTACGCCGGCCCCTTCTGCACGATGCTGCTCGGCGATCTGGGGGCGGACGTGGTGAAGATCGAGGAGCCCGGGGGCGGGGATCCGATCCGGGCGCAGGGTCCCCCCTTCCACCGCGGGCACGGCATGAGCTTTCTTGCCGCCAACCGTAACAAGAGGTCGGTGGCGCTGGACCTGCGCAAGCCCCAGGGCCAGGAGATCGCCCACGCTCTCGCGGTCAAGGCCGATGTGGTCGTCGAGAACTTCCGCCCGGGCGTGATGGAGCGGCTCGGCCTCGGCTACACCGCCCTGGCCGCGCAGAACCCGCGGCTCGTCTACGCCGGGCTCTCCGGCTTCGGCGCCGACGGACCGTATGCCGCCCGCGCCGCCTTCGACCTCACCATCCAGGCGGAGGGCGGCTACATGAGCATCACCGGGGAGCGCGGCGGCGCCCCGGTCAAGCTGGGGACATCCGCGTTCGACCTCATCTGCGGACTCTACGCCAAGGGCGCCATCGTCGCCGCGCTGCTTCAGCGCACGAGCACCGGGCGCGGGCAGCGGCTCGAGACGAGCCTGCTCGAGGCCGAGGTGTCCTTCCTCGTGAATGCCGCGATGGAGCATCTCCTCACGGGCAGCAATCCCACCAAGTGGGGATCCGAGCATCCCCAGGTGGTGCCGTACAAAGCGTTCAGGACGGCGGACGGGTGGCTCGTGATCGGGGCGGGGGTCCAGACGCTGTTCGAGGCCTTCGTCCGGGCCCTTGGCCGGCCGGACTTGCTCGAGGACGAGCGGTTCGCGACGCTGCCGGCCCGGGTGGCGAACCGCGACCTCGTGTACGAGGTGCTGGACGCGGAGGTGGCGCGGTGGGAAAGCGCCGCCTTGCTCGAGCGGCTCACCGGCGCCGGCGTGGCCTGCTCACCGGTCAACAACATGGCGGGGGTCTTCGGTCATCCCCAGGTGCTGCACCGGGGCATGCTCCGCCATCTCGAGCACCCGGACTATGGCCGCGTGCCCACGATCGGACCGGCCGTGAAGTACTCCGAGAGTGACATCGCGGAGGGCTGGACGGCGCCGCCGACGCTGGGGCAGCACACGCGGGCGGTGCTGAAGGAGTGGCTCGGCGCCGATGACGTCCGGGTAACCGAGCTGGTGGCGGGCGGGGCAGCTCAGGAATGACAGCTCTCGACGCCTCCCCGGACCTCGCCCGCAAGGCCGAGGAGCTGATCGAGAAGTACGAAAGCCCGGTGCGCCGGCTCTCGGGCCCCGCCGCCTGGGCGGCGTGGGCCCTCTGCCTCGCCATCTCCATCTACGCGCTCTATGGCGCCCTCGGCACACCGAACACCCACGTCTTCCGGGTGGCCCACGTGACGCTGGTGCTCATGGCCACCCTGCTGCTCTATCCAGGGGGCACGCGCGACAAGGGCGCCGTCCCGCTCATCGACTGGCTCCTGGTGGGCACTGTCGCGCTCGCGTACGTGAACTTCATCTGGGACTTCGAGGAGTTCATCTACCGGGCGGTCACTCCGACCACGCTGGACCTCACCTGCGGCATCCTCACCATCTTGATAGTGCTCGAGGCGGCCCGGCGGACCACCGGCTGGGTGCTCCCCGCCCTCGCGCTCGCGAGCCTGGCCTACGCGCTCATTCCCGGGTTCCTGCCGGGTCTGTGGGCCCACAAGGGCTACGATCTCGAGCGCATCGTCGGGCACATGTACATGACGCTCGAGGGTCTCTTCGGGGTCCCGGTCGCCGTCTCCGCCTCCTTCATCATCCTGTTCATCATCTACGGGGCGGTGCTCGAGAAGACGGGCGCGAGCCGCTTCTTCGTGGACTTTGCCCTCGCGGCCATGGGCCGGCGCCCGAGTGGCGCAGGCCGGACGGTGACGCTCGCCTCGTTTCTGCTCGGCGGCCCCTCGGGGTCCGGTGTGGCGACCACCGTCACCGTGGGCTCGATCGCCTACCCCATGCTGCGCAAGGCCGGCTACCACCCGGACACGGCCGGGGCCATCTTCGCGGCGGGCGGCATCGGCGCCGTCATCTCGCCGCCCGTGCTCGGCGCCGCGTCGTTTCTCATAGCCGAGTTCCTCAACATCAGCTATCTCGAGGTCATCAAGATGGCGCTGATGCCGACGGCGCTGTACTACCTCGGCATCCTCCTGATGATCGAGATGGACGCCAAGCGCTTCAGCATCCGCGCGGTCGAGGCCTCCCCGATCGATATCTGGCCGCTGACACGGCGATACTGGTTTCACCTGACCTCGCTGGTGGCCATCGTTGTCTTCATGGCCATGGATCTCTCGGCCTATTACGCCATCACCCTCTCCATCGGCGTCGCCATCCTCTTCAGCTGGCTCCGGACGGACACGCGGCTCACGCCGCGCGGGCTCGTCGAGGCTCTGGAGATGGGAGGCCGCCAGGTGCTGGCGGTGGCGCCCACCTGCGCGGCGGCCGGGATCATCGTGGGCACCTTCACGCTGACCGGCCTCGGGCTCAAGTTCTCGGACATCATCGTGAGCCTGGCCGGGGGGAACCTCCACCTCACCCTCGTCTACACGGCCGTCGTGCTCCTCGTCCTCGGGCTCGCGCTGCCCGTCACCGCGTCGTATCTCGTGGCGGCGGTGCTGACGGTGCCGGCCATGACCAAGCTCGGCGTCCCCGACTTCGCCGCGCACATGTTCGTGTTCTACTACGCGGTGCTCTCCGAGGTCTCGCCGCCCGTCGCGCTGTCGCCGGTGGCGGCGGCCGCGCTGACCGGCGGGAATCCCTGGCGGACCATGATGATCACGTGGAAGTACACCCTGCCGACCTTCCTGGTCCCCTTCATGTTCACGATGACGCCCGACGGCATCGGCCTGCTCCTGAAGGGGAGTGTCGGCAATATCGTCCTAGCCAGCGCGACCGCGATCGGAGCGACGGTGGCCCTGGTGTGGGGCGTCGGAGGGTACGTGACGGGCCGGGCGACGCCGCTGGAGCGCGTCCTCCTCGTGGCGGCGGGGCTGCTGCTCTTCGCCGCCGACTGGCGGAGCGACATCGCCGGCTTCGCGCTGTTCGGCGCCGGTATCGCCGTGCATTGGCTCCGCCAGCGGCGACGCCGGGAGGCCGCGGTCGAGATCTCGGCGGGGCCGGCCTGAGCGGCGCCACTTTTTCGGGAGGACGGACACGATGAAGCTCAAGAAGGGCTTCCGGCAGATGGTCGACGAGGCGAAATCCCGGATCACGACGCTCAGCCTCGAGGAGTCGCGCGCGCGGCACGGCAGGGACGACGTGGTCTTCGTGGACCTGCGCGACGTCCGCGAGCTGGAACGGGAGGGCATGATCCCCGGAGCGTTTCACTGTCCGCGCGGCATGCTGGAGTTCTGGATCGATCCGGAGAGCCCGTACCACAAGGACATCTTCGCGTCGGGCAAGAGCTTCATCTTCTACTGCAACGGCGCCTGGCGATCGGCGCTCGCCACCGACGTCGCCCAGCAGATGGGACTCGAGCCCGTCTACGAGATGGACGGCGGCTTCGCCGCGTGGAAGAAGGCCGGCTTCCCGGTCGCGGAGCGTCCCGGCAAGAAGCCGGCCTGATCGGGGGTCCCTCCTGTGACTGCCGTCCCTGAGCTTCGCACCGGCGGCGAGTGGATCGTCGAAGTTCTCCGCGCCCAGGGCGTCCGCCACGTCTTCGGCCTGCCCGGCGTCCACAACCTCGCCATCTACGACGCGCTGATCCGCCAGCGGGACATCGCCCACATCCTCTCCCGCCACGAGCAGGGCGCGGGCTTCATGGCCGACGGCTACGCGCGGTCCTCGGGCAGGCCCGGCGTGGTCCTCGTCACCACCGGCCCCGGCGCGACCAATGTGCTGACGCCCCTCGTGGAATCGTTTGCGGACGGACAGCCCATCCTGGTCCTCATGTCCGACATTCCGTCGGCGCAGATCGGCAAGGGGCTGGGCGCGCTCCACGAGGTGGCGAACCAGATCGACTGCTTCAAGCCCGTCTGCAGCTGGGCCGAGACGATCTACGACGCGCGGGAGATCCCCGCCGCCATCGAGCGCGCCTTCCATCTCTTCCGCACGGGGCGCCAGCGGCCCATCGCGCTCTCGCTGCCGACTGATCTTCTCGTGGCGAAGACAGAGGGCCGGCGCGAGGCCTTCCGCGACGGGCCGCCGGCGTGCGACGCAGCGCTGATCGACGATGCAGCCCGGCGCCTACGCTCAGCGAAGCGGCCGCTCATCGTGGCCGGCGGCGGCGTCATCTCAGCCGGGGCTTCAGCCGAGCTCGCCGCGCTGGCGCGCCGGCTGGGCGCTCCCGTCGTCACGTCGGTGATGGGGCGCGGCTCGATTCCCGAGACCGACCCGCTCTGGCTGGGCGTGCTCCCGAACTACCGGTCCACCCAGGCCGCGCTGGAGAGGGCCGACGTCGTCCTGGCGGTCGGCTGCCGCTTCACCCACCGATCGACCAAGGGCCTCATGCTCAAGCTCGACTTCAGACCCGAGCAGACGCTGATTCACCTCGACATCGATCCATCCGTCATCGACCTCATGCACCGCGCGACGGTCGCCCTCGTCGGGGATGCACGGAACGGTCTGGGCGGGCTCCTGGCCGCGCTCGGCAAGGGCCCCGCCGCGACGGAGTGGGACATGGCGTGGATCCGCGCCCAGCGCGAGATTCGCTGGCCTCGCTACACGCAGACGACGGACCGGCTCATCACGATGCTCCGCCAGGCGCTTCCGCCGGAGGGCATCGTCGTCAACGACCAGACCGGGCTCAACTACTGGATGGAGTGGCACTTCCCCGTGCTGGAGCCCCGGACGTTTCTCTATCCCGTCGGATCGGCCACTCTCGGCTACGGCGTCCCGGCGGCCATCGGCGCCAAGGTCGCGCATCCCGATCGACCCGTCCTGGCTGTCCTGGGCGACGGCGGCTTCATGTTCTCGGTCAACGAGCTGGCGACGGCGGTGAAGTACGGGCTCGGCATCGTCTTCCTCGTGCTCAATGACCGGCGATACGGCGCCATCCAGTACCTCCAGGAGCGGATCTTCGGGAAGTACGGCGAGGTGGATCTCGCCAACCCCGACTTCCCCGCCATGGCGCGCGCCTTCGGCGCCGAGGGCCTGCGGGTGGAGAGTCCCGACGAGCTGCCGAAGGCGCTCAGCCGGGCCCTCGGCCATGCCGGGCCGACCCTCCTCGAGCTTCCCATCGCGGTCGAACCCCCCTGGGAGGTGTAGGGGTATAATCCGCGCATGGTCGTTCTGGACGCCGCGCGCAAGCAGGCCCTCCGCCGCGAGCTAGGCGCCCTCCTGGGCAAGGGATCCGTCCTGTCCGAGCCGGAGGAGCTTCTCGTCTACGAGTCGGACGGGCTCGTGCTCTTCCGTGCCCTCGCCGACTTCGTCGTCTTCCCGACGTCCACCGAGCAGGTCTCCGCAGTGGTGAAGCTCGCCAACCGCGAAGGACTGCCCTTCGTGGCCCGCGGCGCGGGGACGGGGCTGTCGGGCGGATGTCTCCCGGCCGAGGGCGGCCTCGTGATCTCGCTGATGAGGATGAACCGCGTCCTCGAGGTGGACTACGACAACCAGATCGCCGTCGTCGAGCCCGGGCTCGTCAACCTGCACCTCTCCTGGGCCGTCGGGCCCAGGGGCTTCTACTACGCGCCGGATCCCTCGAGCCAGCAGGCCTGCACCGTCGGCGGCAACATCGCCAACAACTCCGGCGGCCCGCACACGCTCAAGTACGGCGTGACGGTCAACCACGTGCTGGGTCTCGAAGTGGTGCTGCCCGACGGCGAGATCATGTGGCTCGGCGGCAGGACCCGCGAGGCGCAGGGCTACGACATGGCGGGGCTCTTCGTCGGCTCCGAGGGCACGTTCGGCATCGCGACGAAGATCGTCGTGCGCATCCTCAAGCAGCCGCAGGCGGTCAAGACCGTGCTGGCCGTCTTCGACTCGATCGAGCAGGCCTCCGAGGCGGTCTCGGCCGTGATCGCGCGCGGGCTCATCCCCGCGGCGATGGAGATGATCGACCAGCTGACCATCGGGGCCGTCGAGGACGCCTTCGGCTGCGGCTACCCGCGGGACGCCGCAGCCGCGCTGCTGATCGAGCTGGACGGGCTCCGCCACGGGATCGAAGAGCAGGCCGAGCGCGTGATGGCCGCGTGCCGCGACTGCGGCGCGCGGGACGTGCGCGCGGCGCGGGACGAGGCCGAACGCCAGCTGCTCTGGAAGGGGCGCAAGAGCGCCTTCGGCGCCTACGGCCACATCTCGCCCGCCTACATGGTCATGGACGGCGTGATTCCTCGCACGCGGCTGCCCGAAGTGCTCCGGCGCGTCAACGAGATCGCGGCGGCGCACGGGCTCCGCGTGGGCAACGTCTTCCACGCGGGCGACGGCAACCTCCACCCGAACATCCTCTACGACCCGCGCACGCCGGGGGAAGAGGCGCGCGTGGTGGCGGCGGGCGGCGAGATCTTGAAGGTCTGCGCGGACGTGGGCGGCTCCATCTCGGGCGAGCACGGCATCGGCCTCGAGAAAGTGGACTACATGTCGCTCATCTTCTCCGAGGCCGACCTCGCCTTCATGGGCCGGCTGCGCGATGCCTTCAACCCGCGCAACCTCTGCAACCCCGGCAAGATCTTCCCGTCGCGCAAGGCCTGCGGCGAGAGCGGGCCCGGCTACCGCCCGCATCCCATAGAAGAGAAGGGCCTCGCCCAGCGCTTCTAGCGGGGCAGGGACGACGACAGTGCCTGCCTCTCCCCTCGATGCGATTCGCCGGATTGTCGGCCCCATAAACGTGCTCACCGGCGCGGACTGCGGGCCGTATGTCGTGGACGGCCGCACGCCCGAGGCCGTCGCGCTTCCCGGATCCAAGGAGGAAGTCGCGGCCGTCCTCCTCGCCGCCGCCGAGACGGAGCTGCCCGTGACGCCGTGGGGCGGCGGGACCAAGATGAGCATCGGCGACCCGCCCCAGCGCCTGGGCCTCGTCCTCGCGCTCCGGCGGCTGAACCGTCTCCTCGAGCACGAGCCGGGCGATCTGACCGCCACCGTTCAGGCGGGCATGACCCTGGGCTCGCTCCAGCGCGAGCTCGGCGGGCGCGGTCAGTGGCTCTCACTCGACCCGGCCCGCGCCGACGAGGCGACGCTCGGTGGCATTCTCTCGAGCAATGCGGCCGGTCCGCGGCGCCACCTCTACGGCTCCTGCCGCGATCTCCTCATCGGCGTGACCGTGGTGACGGCGGCGGGCACGCTCGTCAAGGGCGGCGGCAAGGTAGTCAAGAACGTCGCCGGCTACGACCTGCCCAAGCTCTTCATCGGCGCGTTCGGGACGCTCGGAGTGGTGGTAGAGGCGACAGTGAAGCTGCGGCCTCGCCCGGACGCCGATCGGCTGGTCGTCGCGCGTTTTGGAAGCCTCAAGGAAGCGGGTGCGGCCGCTCGCGCCATCGTGTCCTCGGACCTCCTGCCCTCGGCCCTCGATCTTGTGGACGGCGAGACGCTCCGCGCGCTGGGGCTGGGAGGCCCCGACGGCGCGGCGCTCTTGATCGGCGTGGACGGCATCCCCGAGCAGGTCGACTGGCAGTGCGCCGAGGTCGAGCGTCTCCTGCGCCTGCAGGGCTTGGTGGATGCCCGCGTGCTCGACGGGGACGCCCGCGATGCGGCCTGGCGCGCCCGCGTCGGGCTCGGACGCGGCGCGTTCACGGAGACCGCGGCAGTGATGAAATGGGTCGTCCTGCCCGCCCAGGTCGCCGATGTCATGGAGCAGGGGGCGGCCGCCGCCCAGCGCGCGGGCCTCCCTGCGGCGCTCGCGGCTCATGCCGGTGTAGGCGTCGTGGAGGCCGTGCTGGCGGGAGGAAGAGGCGGAGACGCGACGGCGATCGCCGGCGTATTGACCGAGTGGCGCAGGCTAGTGCGCACGGCGGGCGGCCAGGCGCTGGTGGAGTCGGCGCCGCTCGCCATCAAGGAGCGCGTGCCCGTCTGGGACGATCCAGGCCCCGCGCTCCGGATCATGCAGCGGATCAAGTCCCAGCTCGACCCGGCCGGCCTCCTCAACCCCGGCCGCTTCGTCGGAGGCATCTAGCCCATGGCCCACGAGGGGACTACGCTCGCGTCGCCATCGGCCGGGCCGCTGACGCTCCACGGCCACGACGTCGAGGGCGTCAACCGCTGTGTCCATTGCGGCCTCTGCCTCGCCTACTGCCCGACCTTCTCCATCCTCGGCACCGAGATGGACTCGCCGCGCGGCCGGATCTTCCTCGTCAAGGCGCTCGCCGAGGGGCGCCTCGCGCTGAGCGACACGACGGTCTCCCACCTCGACCTTTGCCTCGGCTGCCGCGCCTGCGAGACCGTCTGTCCCTCGGCCGTACCCTACGGCCAGCTGATCGAAGCCGCGCGCGCCGAGATCGAGCGCCAGCGTCCGGGCGGGCCGCTGCGGCGCCTCTTCCGCTGGCTGAACTTCGCGGTCCTCCTGCCGAACCCGCGACTCCTGGGCCTGGCCGCGGCGGGGCTGCGCTTCTACCAGGTCAGCGGGATTCAGCGCCTCGCGCGCGCGACGGGTCTGCTCAGGCTCCTGCCGTCACCTCTCGGTGAGTGGGAGCCGCTCCTGCCCGTCGTACCCTCGGCCGCCGAGCGGGCGCCGCTTCCCGCTCTCACGCCTGCTGCGGGCACGAAGCGCGCCCGCGTGGGACTCCTGACCGGCTGCATCCAGCAGGTCGCCTTCGGCTCGCAGAACCGCGCGACGGCGCGCGTGCTGGCCAGGAACGGCGCGGAGGTCGTGGCGCCACCGGAGCAGGCCTGCTGCGGCGCGCTCCACGCGCATGCGGGCGAGCACGCTCTCGCCGTGGCTCTCGCCAAGCGCGCCATCGAGGTCTTCGAGGCCGCGCAGGTGGACGTGGTCGTCGTCAACACCTCGGGGTGCGGCGCCCACATGAAGGGCTACGGCACGCTCCTGGCCGATGATCCCGCCTGGCGCGAGCGCGCCCGGCACTTCGCCTCCCGCGTCCGCGATCTCTCCGAGTTCCTCGTCGAGGAGCCGCTGCGCGGCCCGCTGGGGGCCGTGAAGAAGACCGTGACGTATCACGACCCCTGTCACGTCGTCCACGGCCAGAAGATCTCGAAGCCGCCGCGAGCGCTGCTGGCCCAGATCCCCGGGCTCACCGTGGTGCCGCTCAAGGAGGCGGACTGGTGCTGCGGCTCGGCGGGGACCTACAACCTCACCCAGCCCGAGATGGCGCGGAGGCTCCAGGAGCGCAAGGTGGCGCACATCCGCGCGACCGGGGCGGCGGCCGTCGTCACGGCCAATCCCGGCTGCATCATCCAGATCGTTCAGGGGCTCGCGGCTACGGGCGCGCCCGTCAAGGTGCTCCACCTCGTCGAGCTCCTCGACGAGTCCTACCGGAACGTGGCCGTTCGAGCTGAGGGGCGAAGCCCCGAGGCGAGGGCTGAGTAGATCCGATGACGCGCGTGAAGGTCCTGGACCTCGCGGCGCTGCCGGACGGAGGCGTCGAGCTGGTCGTCGCGGACGGCCTCGATGTGGCGCTCTTCCGCCGCGGCGACGAGATCTTCGCCATCGGCAACGAGTGTGCCCACAAGGGCGGCAACCTCTGCGACGGCCGCGTCGAGGGCGACATCGTCACCTGCCCGCTCCACGGCTGGGAGTTCGACCTCCGCTCCGGCGCCTGCATGACGATCCCGGGCGAGTCGGTGCCGCGCTTCGTGGTGAGCGTGGAGGACGGCGCCATCTATCTCGAGGAGCCCGAATGAAGGATGCCGTTCCCCAGGAGCACAGAGCGCACGCTCCGGCCTCGGTGGCCTGCTTCGTGCTGACCATCTCTGACTCCAAGACGCCCGAGACCGACACGAGCGGGGCGCTCATCCGAGAGCTCCTGAGCGCCGCGGGCCACCGCATCACGGGCCACGCCATCGTCAAGGACGAGCCCGCCCAGGTGGCGGCGGTCATTCGCTCCGGCTGCGCCGCGCCGTCTGTCGAGGCCTTCGTCCTCACGGGAGGCACCGGGATCACGAGCCGCGACTCCACCTACGAAGCGATCGAGACGCTCCTCGACAAGCGGCTCGCGGGGTTCGGCGAGCTCTTCCGCATGCTCTCCTACCAGGAGATCGGCGCGGCGGCGATGCTCTCGCGCGCGCAGGGCGGCGTGGTCCAGGGAAGGGTTCTTTTCTCCCTGCCCGGTTCGCCCAACGCCTGCCGGCTGGCGCTGGAGAAGCTCATCATCCCTGAGCTGCCGCACCTGATCCGCGAGGTCAAGCGCTAGGACCACGCGGTATACTGACAGGCAGTCTCTCGTGACGCGGTACGGCCGACCCTGGAACCACGGAGGAGTGGAAATGGCGAGACACGCGACCCGAATCGTGATGGCGCTTCTGCTTTGCGTGGTACTCGCCGGCCCCGGAGCGGCCCAGACCCCGCCCTCGGGCCCGCTCTGGAGCGACAGCGGCGCCGCCCAGATGCCTGCCGACATCGCCCGCCTCAACGACCACATGAACGGCCTCTCCGAGAAGCTCAAGCCCGCCCTGGTCCAGGTGCGCGTGCACCGCGCCGTCGAGGCCGAGGGCGAGGCGCCGGAGTCACACGAAGAGCGGCGCAGCTCGGGGTCCGGCTTCCTGATCCGCCAGGACGGTTACCTGATCACGAACGAGCACGTCGTGGCCGATGCCGAGCGCATCCAGGTCAAGCTGGCCGACGGCCGCCGCTTCACAGGCCGGCTCGTGGGCAAGGACGAGCGCGTGGACCTGGCGCTGGTCAAGATCGACGCGACCGGTCTGCCCGTGGCGACGCTCGGCGACTCGAACCGGCTCCGCGTGGGCGAGTTCGTCCTGGCGCTCGGTCACCCCTTCGGCCTCGAGCAGACCGTGTCTTTCGGCATCGTCAGCAGAAAGGGCGCGCCGCTCCAGGTGGCCACGCCGGGCTTCGACTTCATCCAGACCGACGCCGCCGTCAACCCGGGCAACTCGGGCGGGCCGCTCGTCAACATGGCGGGCGAGGTCGTGGGCATCAACAGCATGGCCGCGCGGAACGGCACCATCGGCTTCGCCATCCCGGTCAACATCGTCAAGGGCCTCCTGCCGCAGCTGGCGTCCAAGGGCAAGGTCGAGTGGGGCTGGCTCGGCGTCGGCATCGCGGAGGTCGGCGACGAGGACGTGTCGAAGTACCAGCTGAAGGAGCAGCGCGGCGTGCTGATCCGCCACGTGGTCGCGGGCCAGCCGGCCGACAAGGGCGGCGTCAAGACCGACGACGTGATCCTCGCCGTGGATGGCGCGCAGATCGAGGGACCGCGGGATCTCCAGCGCATCATCTCCACCACCCCGGTCGGACGCGCCGTCAAGCTGTACGTCATGCGCGGCGGCAAAGAGACGGAGCTCGAGGTGACCGTCGGCCTGTACGAGGCCGCCGCGGCGCGCCCGCAGCCGCGCCGCGCTCCGGTGGCGCCGCATGGGCCCGAGGGGCCCGCGCCCAAGCCGCCGGCACCCGCTCCGAAGTGATCGCGCGCGGCCGGGGCCTCGCCTCGTCGCTCGGGCTGGTCCTCCTGGTGGGGTCGGCGGGAGCCGCGGGGGCGGCCGAGGTCGCCGTGCCCGCCGCCGGCTCCGCCTCCCGCTAGCCGCGCCGTGCGCGCCGTCCTGCTCGGCACGGGCTCGCCGCCTCCCAACCCCAGGCGCCGCGGCCCGGCGACCCTGCTGGCACTGGGCGACGAGAAGTTCCTCGTGGACGCGGGCTCGGGAGTGGGCGCCCAGCTCGTCCAGGCGGGCGTGCGCCCCTACGACTGGCCGCGCGTGCTCATCACCCATCACCACTCCGACCACATGATCGACCTCGGGCATCTGCTGATCACGCGCTGGATCGTGGGGCAGAACGCGCCCTTCGAGGTGTGGGGGCCGGCCGGGACGAAGCGGCAGATGGACAGGCTCCTCGACTACCTCGACTGGGACATCGAGATCCGCCGCGCCCACATGATCGAGCGCGAGCGACCGCGCGTGGCGGTGACGGAGATCGAGGAGGGCAAGATCTTCGAGGCGGGCGGCGTGACCGTGAGCGCCTTCAGCGTGGACCACGACCACGTCAAGCCCGCCTTCGGCTACCGCTTCGAGGGCGGCGGCCGGCGCGTCGTGGTCTCGGGCGACACGCGGCCGTCGGAGAACCTGATCCGCTGGAGCCGGGGCGTGGACTGTCTCATCCACGAATGCTGCGAGATGGCGAAGACTTCATGGGTACCCGGCTGCGGCTGGCCGACCATCGAGGAGAAGATCAAGGACCTCGCCTCCTACCACACCCAGCCCGAGGACATCGGCCGCGTGGCCAAGGCCGCGAGCCCCGGCAAGCTCGTCATCACCCACATGATGCCGGCCTCGGTGCCCGCCGAGCTCGAAGCCGCGGCCAGGCGCCGCTACGCAGGCCCCGTCACGATCGGCGAAGACCTCCTGGAGGTCTAGCGCGGGCCTACGAACGCTCGGCGCGGAGCACCGCCAGCGTCGCGCGCGCCCAGTCACTGTCCAGCGCCTGCACGGGCGCGTAGGTCACGCCGCCCGTGATGCGCGCGCCCCCTTCACCCTCCTCGGCCTCGTCATCGAGCACGTCTTCCACGACGAGGTCGAAGCGCGCCAGTTCGCCGGCGATCAGCGGGGCGCCGGTGGCGCGGCACTTCACGTACATCGTGACGTCAGACTCGGCGATGAGGAGCGTCGCCGCCCCTCGCGCCTCGAGATTGCGCCGCGAGTTGCTTCGCGCGCCGATGGCGACGCGGATGGCCGTTGCGCTCACGGCGAGGACCTCGAGATAGGAGAGGAGCATCGGGTGCGGCCGGCCGCGGTCGTCCACCGTCAGGAGCGGCAGTCCCCGGCCGAGGAGGCGCGGCAGGTCCTTCTGGGAGAGCTGTTGCTCCAGCGCCGGCGGCAGGGCGGCGCCGAGGCTCCGGCTCACAGCGTCACCACGAGGCCGTCGTGGGCGCGCTCGAAGCGCGCCTCCGCCTCCCGCGCGAGCATATCGCGCCCCATGTGAGTCAGGATGATGCGGGGCGCCCCCAGGCGCTCCGCCTGTGCTTCGATGGTCTTGTAATCGAGGTGGAACTTGACCGGCTTGTCGAACATGTAGGCCTCGCAGACGAAGAGGCTGGCACCGCGGGCGGCCTCGATCAGGCTCTCCGTCCATTCCGTGTCGCCCGAGTAGGCGATGAACCTGCCTCCGTACTCCACGCGGAGCGCATTGGCCGGCGCGCCGCTGGCGTGGATGACCGGAAAGGCGGTGACGGAGGCGGGCCCCACTCGCGCCTCCCGGCGTTCCTGGAGCTCGATGAACTCCACGTCGAATCTCCGCTGGACGGCGGTCGAGCCGGGATAGAGGACCTCCATCGCTGCCTCCAATCGCTGCCGCACGCCGGGCGGCCCCGCGATCAAGAGCGGCCGCGTGCGCCTGGAGAACTGGGCGTCCAGGATCAGGAACGGCACGCCGCCGAAGTGGTCGCCGTGCAGGTGGCTCAGCAGCACCGCGTCTACCCCGCCTGGATCCACGCCCTCCCGCTTCATGGCGATGAGCGAGGAAGCCCCACAGTCGATCAGCAGGGCCCCGCCCGCCCCCGAGAGATACATGCAGGTCTGGAAGCGCCCGCCACTCCCGAAGGCGTCACCCGAGCCAAGAAACCGGAGCGCGACGGGGGTGGTCACGGCTCGAGATTCGCCGCGAGGATCATCGCGCCCTTCGCCATCCGCGCCGGTCTCACGTGGAGCGAGTATAGCCTCCGGTTGCTCTCGCCGCCAGGCTCCGGTATCGTCCGGAGGTCATGCTCAGGCTCCGAGGCCCCGCCCGCTGATGCGTGCTCTCGTCATCGGCGCCTCCGGCCAGGTGGGCGGCTCGCTTTTGACCAGCCTGCGCGCGCGCGGCCACGAAGCCTCCGGCACCTACGGGCATAACGCCGCGCCGGGCCTCGAGCCTCTGGATCTCTCCGACCACGCCGCCGTGGAGCGCGCCGTGTCCGCGACGCGCCCCGACTGGGTCTTCTGCCCCGCGGGGCTTTCCCATGTGGACTACTGCGAGCATCATGAAGACGAGGCGATGTCGGCCAACCGTGACGGGCCCGCGGCAGCGGCGCGCGCCGCCGAGGAGGCCGACGCGGGCTTCGTCTTCTACTCGACCGACTACGTCTTTGATGGTGTCGCCGGGCCCTTCGGCGAGGACGACACGCCGCGGCCGCTGAGCATCTACGGCAGGAGCAAGCAGGAGGGTGAGCGGGCGGTGCAGGAGGCCTGCCGTCGCGCCGTCGTCATCCGCACCAGCGTCGTCTACGGCCCGGAGCGCCAGGAGAAGAACTCCGTCTACCAGCTGATCCGCGCCTGCCGCGAGGGCAAGGGGTTCCGCTTGGCCGTGGACCAGCGGGTGAGCCCGTCGTACAACCCCGACGTCGCCGCGGCCAGCGTGGAGCTGTGCGAGCGCGGGCTCGCCGGCCTCTGGCACATCGCCGGGCCGGAGGTGCTCGACCGCTACGCCTTCGCGCTCCTGATCTGCAAGGAGTTCGGCCTCGACGACTCCCATCTCACCGCCATCACGACAGCCGCGCTCGGGCAGAAGGCGGTCCGCCCGCTCGACGGCGGGCTCAAGGTTGCCAAAGCCCAGGCGGAGCTCGGGACGATACTTAGATCGCCCACCGAGGGGCTCCGCGCCATGCGGGAAGCGATCGAGCGCGGCCAGCCACGTTGACCAGCCCGGGAACATAAAGTAGAGTAAGCACTTGGCTGTCGTCCGGAGACGGTGACCGTAGCTCAATTGGTTAGAGCACTGGCCTGTGGCGCCAGGGGTTGAGGGTTCGATTCCCTTCGGTCACCCCAATCCTTTGGGCCCGGTCGGGCACGATGCGCGCCCATAGCTCAGCTGGATAGAGCGTTAGCCTCCGGAGCTAAAGGCCAGAGGTTCGAATCCTCTTGGGCGCACCATTTCTTACGTGGTGGTATCCCGCGGTCACGCGGGCCGTTAGCTCAGTTGGTAGAGCAGCTGACTCTTAATCAGCGGGTCGGAGGTTCGAGTCCTCCACGGCCCACCACTTTTCAAAGGGTTAGCGAGCGCCTCGCAATGAGGCGCTCGCGACCTTGCTGACGGTCTCGAAAAGAGCTGCAACAATTCGATCACTTCCGCTCTCGTCCTGTTCTCGCCATCTGGGACATTGTGGGCCACGACGGGATCGGCGCTGAGAGGATTGGTAGTCAGAGGGTCACCGGAGAGGTGGGGGGTATGAGCCAGCCGCAGTTCCCCTTTTCGGGGCCCAGACAGGATGTTGGCCGGCTCCGGCGGAGCAGTCCCACTCAGTCCTGCGCGTCCGTGGCGGACTCAGAGCCTCTCGCTGAACGACGTCGGCGGCGGATCGAACCAGCCGAAGTGATCCGGCGCCCCTGTGCGGGATCCGCGACCGCTGGAGTCTTGGCACTCGACGGGGTGCCAGTAACCTCGCTGGAATGCGCATCGTGTTCGAAGGCCATCGGATCGCGTGCATAGCCGATCGCACGGTAACCGCGGAGTCGCTTGTCGAACATCCGCAGGAAGATTGGGACTTCACGATCCACGTAGTCGTAGATACGGACCTCCGTCTTGCCGGGGTGTAGGCGGTGGAGCCGACCGGCATACTGGACCAGGGTACCCTTCCACGACACGGGCATGGTCAAGAAGAGCGTGTCGAGCCTCGCATCATCGAATCCCTCACCGATGTAACGACCTGTGGCGACGACGAGCCTGGGCTCGGAATCGGGAATGTTGGCAAGTCGGGCTGCCACCTCACGCCGCTCGCTCGGCGTCATGCCGCCCCGAAGAACCACCAAGTGCTTGACTAAGGGCCGAAGCTGGGTCGCCAAGTGTTCCAAGTGGTCCTTCCGCTCCGTAAGGAGGATGGGTGACCGCTTCTCCTTGAGGGCGTGAACCACGTCGTCGAGGATGACGCGATTCCGTTGCTCGTCCGCGGCCAGCGCTCCATAGAGAGCCTGGATGCCGTGGTTCAGGTCCAGAGACGCGCCCGTAAAGGCGGTCTCACGCACGAACAGCCGCTGCTCGAATGGACGACGAGCCGCCTGACTTTTCGGGTCGACCGCGTAGCGGACGGGTCCGATCTGCATCTCGAGGATAGGGTGGAGCCCGTCCCGCCGCCGCGGCGTTGCCGTGAGGCCGGTGACGAAGCGGGCCTTGACCTCGGATAGGACCCGCTCGAAGGAGACCGCGGGAATGTGGTGGCACTCGTCGACGATCACGTGACCATAGGTCGCGACGTCGTCGTCGACCTGCCCCTCCCGGACCAGACTCTGGAGCATCGCGACGTCCAGTTTTCGCGTCGGGACGCACTTGCCGGCCCCGATCTGCCCGATTGCCTTCGGATCCATGCCGAGGAACATCGCCAGCTGGGCGATCCATTGATCGAGTAACGGCTGTCGATGGACAAGGACGAGTGTACTTCTGGCCCGCGCTGCCACAAGGTAGGCGCCGACCACGGTTTTCCCGACACCGGGAGGCGCGACGAACACGCCGATAGTGTGTTTCAAGAGCGCCCGAGCAGCTTGCTCTTGGACGACAGTCAACTCGCCCTGGAAACGGAGGTCGAGCCGCTCGCCCTCTTGACGTCGATCATCGATGACCAGGCTACTGCCGGCGCTGCGGAGTAACGTTTCGACGTTCTCACAACACCCGCGGGGGAGAGCGACATACTCGGGCAGATCCTCGACGCACGTGATCACCCGCGGAGTGAGTGCGGTTGAGAGGCGGAGCCCCTGTTTCTTGTAGAACTCGGGGTTCTGGAAGGCGGCCAAGCGCTTGATCTGATTCAAGTGCTGCGAGAGGAGCCCTGCCTTCTCCACGAAGAGCTTTTGGGCTAGCACGGACCGTATTGCTGGGGGAAGCGGCCCAGTGAGTCGGACGAGGGCCGGGCGTCGTGACGGGGCGTGTGCCCACGGAGCGACGTCCTCGTCGCCGTCGTCGGGCTCGCTCCAGCGCACTCCCACCACCTGACCCGTGCGCGTCGCATCCCGCGCGATTCGCTCGACCGTCGAGGGATCGATCCGTGGGATCGACGCAAGAAGGGTCCACTGGTCTGGAAAGGGAGTGAGCTGGTCATCGACGAAGACGGTGTTCCCGTCCTGCCGAGGACCATGCTGGAGCGGGAGCGCGATCAGGTTGCCGAAGCCGCCACGCGGGAGGGTGTCCTGGTTCGGAAAGAGACGGTCGTAGGAGTCCATGCTGAGCTGGTGACGGCGGGACATGGTCTGCGTGAGCAGGTAGGTCCCCATCTTCCTCGCGAGACTTGCCGCCACCGGTGCCGCAAAGAAGAACCAAGCGTGGGCACCCTGTCCAGATCGTGAGCGCTCGACGGCGGCTGGCACCCCGGCCGCCCGACACGTCTTCGCGAATGCAACCACATCCTCGGCCCACGAGCTCTTGTCGAAGTCCGCTGCAAGAAGCCAGCATGTTTCGTCCGTCAAGAGCGGATAGACGCCGACGACGTGTCGACCCTGTAGATGATCCAAGATGACCTGATCCGTCACGGGGAGGAAAGCTTGGTTGGGGCACTCTCCGCACTTCACCCTGGGCTTCTCACAGACTCCGCGCACCCACTCGTTCGCGCACGCCGGAGCGTATCCTTTACGACGGGTCATCGAATTGGTCCAGAGCTTAGGGTACAGGTCCTCGCGGCCCCGAAAGAGCTGGCGGAAGAGCGCCACCTTTGTCCTCGATGTCTCTGGTGCCGAGGGGTCGGGAACCACGGGAAGTCGACGGGCCGCCCCCTGGGCTTCGAGAGCGGCCAGCTCGCTCCTGAGGGCATCGAGACGGCTCCGTAGCTGCTGATGCTCCTCCTCCATAGCCACGAGCCTCGTTTCGTCAGCGGCGATGGCCTCGCGCAGGGCCTGCTCGGAAGAGAGTGGTGTCATGATCGAGCGGGGCCGTTCTAGCTCTCGTCCAGTCGCTTCACCGGCTCGCCCCTTGCAGTTTCCCCCAGAAGTCGGGCGCATCGAGGATCGGGATCCCCTGGATAGCACTCAGCGTAAGGAGATCGGAGTCGGCGCTCACGATATAGTCCGCCCGCCCGGCGACTGCACACTCGAGGAACTTGTCGTCGCCTGGATCACGGCTGAGGCGGAGGGTGACAGTCGGCTGGACGAACTCGGTCTGCCGGCGAAGGAGCACCAGGAGCGCGCGGGCAGCTATTGGACCGGTGCGGAGCTTTTCAAGCACTTGGGGACGACTCAGGACGTTCTCGATTTCAGCGATGATGGGTTCGGACAGCAGAAGAATGAAGCGGTCGCTACGCCAGGCCCGATGGATCCGTGCGGTCAGGCTCTCGGTGCGGGCAAAGGCGCCGCGCAGGAGAACCTGCGTGTCAAGAACGACTCTGAGCCCGGACAGCGCGGACGGCCTCGCCGATCACGGCCGCAGCGGTGGTCTCAGGAAGATCGGCCTGAGCCCGCGCACGCTCGATGAGGGCGTCGAGCTCCTCATCGGAGAGAGTCGTCAGCGCGCGGTCGATCGCCTCAAGGCCGGCGCGGGTGCTGAGGAGGACGGGCAGGACTTCCTGCGCGAGCGCCAGCCGATCGTCGTCCGGCAGGGCCCGGATCTGTTCGGCGAGGGACCGGACCTTCGAAGTGGCCATGCCCCACCTTACCACGCCCGCCGAGGTCCTTGCAGGTGCCCCAGTTCCGGCGGCCGGAGCGGAAATTGCGGCCATTGGTTCTGAACAACCTCATAGCCCAGAGGTGGTTGATATTCGGCGACCCAAGACCGCGCACACTTCGCTGATGCTACGCTGACGGTTTTGCGGGGGCTCGGGGGATTTCACGGGACGCCCCGGCCGGGGCTACGCCGCGCAAAAGGCTGATTTCTGATGATTCGGGACTGGCAGGAACGGGACGCCAGCGCGGCTCTTAATCAGCGGGTTGGAGGTTCGAGTCCTCCACGGCCCACCAACAAAGTCAGGGGGTTTGCGGGCGCCTCCGAGGCGCCCGCAGCCCTGCTGACGCCACGCTGACGGTTCTTCGGGCTCTCTCGCCAGCTCCCACCTGTGTGCCCTTACCCCGGCGCTGATTCACACCGCCTCCGCAAGCGGCGCGATCTTTATAACATGCACCAGACCTTCGCGACGCATGCTCTTGCTTCGGGCGAGGATCCAGGCTGGGTGGTGAGGATGCTGGGGCACACGACGCTCCAGATGATCTTCACGACGTACTACCGGTACCTGCCGAACCTAGCCCGGCGGGACGGGACGTTGCTCGCGAAGCGCCTGGGTCGGTCGCGATGAGGAGAATAGCCCGGCGCGCGATCCGACCACATCTTTGACGTACACACTCCAGGTGTGTATCATGAGGCCATGCCGAAAGGAGGTGCAACGACAATGCATAAGCGCGTGAACGTCACGCTCCCGGAGGAGACCATCCGGCTCATTGACCGGTCCGCCAACCATGGAAACCGCAGCGGCTTCATCGACAAGGCCGTGAGGTACTTCGTCCGCTCGCACGGGCGGACACAGCTCAGACGGCTCCTTGAGGAGGGCGCCGAGCGGCGCGCGGCGCGAGACCTCGCGATCGCCGAGGAGTGGTTCCCGGTGGACAAGAACGCATGGCGAAAGCGACGAAAGTAACGCAGCCCCGGCGCGGTGAGGTGTATTTGGTGAGCCTTGATCCTACGATGGGCGCCGAGGTCAGGGAGACCCGTCCGGCGGTCGTCGTGCAGAACGACCCCGCGAACCGCAGGAGTCCCATCACCATCGTGGCGGCCGTCACCTCGCAGTTCGAGGAGCCGCTCTACCCCACGGAGGTCCTGGTGCGGGCCCCGGATGGAGGGCTTACCACCGACTCCGTGGTGCTCCTGAACCAGATCCGCTCGGTGGACAAGGGCCGGCTGGTCCGCCGGCTTGGTGTCTTGAAGTCCGAGACGATGAAGGAAGTGGACCGAGCGCTCCTCCTGAGTCTCGGGCTGGTCGAGTTGTAACGCGGGTTCCGATCGCTACCCCTTAGCCGCTTATCCACGCCCACACACGAATGACGTGAGACAGACGTATCCATTTCGAGGCATTGGATTGATGCGGCTCGAGTGCTACAGGAAGGCATGGCGCCCGAAGCTGAATCGTTCCGGTATGGCAGCCGGCAGCGCCATCCGCGGCATTCGCCGGTTGCGCAGAACGTACGGCCCGGGTCTCTGGCGAAAGAGGAAGGGATTCACTCGCGTCAGGCTCGAGGATGGTATTATTTGTCGAGCGGAAATTCACGGGTATGAAGCGCATGGCGTTGGCAAGAAAGAACCCGAGCTCAAGCGCCGCATCGAGGGCTGAGCCCGTGCTGCGCCAGCCGCGATCGTCCTACGTACTGTGTGTACACAACCGGGGCTATCGTGCCTCTCTTGAGCGCGGAAAAGTCTATCGGCAGATCGCTGACTCTTGGGCCCACGGCCACGACCTCGTCAGGATCGTCGATGGATCGGGCGAAGACTATCTCTACCCTCGCCGTTACTTCGTCCCGATTACCATTCCGAAAGCAGCGCGCGCGACGCTCCAGAAGTAAGCTACAAGCTTCAGCTCCGTAGACCCACCGCGATTCCGGGCATGCAGTCCGGCCGCTACGACTTCATCGCCGCGCCGACGACGGTGACCAAGGAGCGGGCGGAGAACATGCTGTTCAGCGCGGGCTATCTCTGGACCGCGTGCAACAAAGGGCACGCCCTACGAGACGCTCCCGGAGCCCTGGTCGTCAGGTTCCGGCGCCGGGTGGACCCGCAGGCCGTACCTTGCGCGATCGGTGCGGCAGGACAGGGCCTCGCGAAGTGACCGTTTCAGCAAGGCGCGCGCGCTCGAGCTCCGCCATCCGCCGGTAGGGATCGGCGCCGAGTTCGGTCGCGAGGGCCTCCATGGACTCGAGCGCGCTCTCGATCGCGGTGCGGTCCGGGACGGGCTCCGAGGCAAGGAGGCGCACCCGCGCCAGCTCGACGTCGCAGGCGCTGAGTCGCCAGCCCTGCCCCCGCTCGACGGACTCGCGCGTTTCGGCGAGGAGCGCGCGGGCTCCGGAGCGATCGCCGGTGGCCCGCTTCGCGTCCGCGAGCGTCGCCAGGATGCGCGGCTCGTACCACAGTGCGGCGCGCCTCGCGCGCGCGAGCCCGAGCGCGGTCTCGAGCGTGCTCGTGGCGGCGGCGACGTCGCCGGCGGTGAGCTCGGCGGCGCCGAGAAACGCGGCGGCCTCGACCCGGGAGAACGGACTGCCGCGCTCTTCCGCCAGCTCGGCGGCACGGCGGCCGTGAGCGAGCGCGCCGGCGAGGTCGCCCCGCAGCCGCAGCACCTCGCACAGGAATCCGTGCGTCCCGTACAGGGCTTCGAGTCCCGCGTCCTTCTCGTCGGCGAGGAGCGCTTCCAGGCCCGCCTGAGCTTCGGCCGCGTTCCCCAGGTAGGCGCTCGCCAGCGCCCACCAGATGCGACAGAAGGCCGGAGCGGTGGAACGCCCGAGCGCCTCCCGCAGCCCGGCAAGCCGGGCGAGCTCGGCCAGGGCTCGCTCGGCGATGGCGCGCGCGGGTTCGAGGCGGCCGACCGCCAGCTGCGCGTGCGCCAGCACCGCGTGCATCTCAAACGCGAGCGTCGCGTCGTCGGATCCCTCGGCGAGCTCGGCGGCTCGCTCCGCACACGCGAGGTACTGCGCTACGTCGCCCGCGAGCCCGCGGAGGCGTCCGTAGGACGTGAGCAGGAACGCGTGACCTCGCGGATCCCCCAGTCGCTCGGCGACCGCGCGTGCCTCCTCGAAGAGGCCCCGGGGCTCCCGCTCCTCGATGCCCGCGATGCGGCCGATCTCGAGCAGCGCGATGCGCGAAGTGAGCTCGAGCACCAGGGTCTCGCGGGACTCCGGAAGGGCGGCGAGGAGCTGCGGGACCCTGCGGCAGTGCCTCACTCCTTCCGCCGGATCGCTGCGCGCGACGCGCCGGCCCGCGTGCTCGTGCCAGCGCGCGGCCTCAAGGTGCTCGCCCGCCTCCTCGAAGTGATGGGCGAGGAGCGCGGCGTGCGGCGGGGCCGCCGATCCGTGGATCGCGAGCAGCGCTCGCGCGACGCCCCCGTGCGTCCGGCGCCGGCGATCCAGAAGCTGTGTGCGGTAGGCCACTTCCTGCGTGAGGGGATGCCGGAAGGCGCACTCACCCGGAGGCCCCGCGGGACCGAGGAGCTCGGCCGTCGCGAGCCGCTCGAGCGACGCGGCGAGATCGGGTCCGGGCAGATCGACCACGACGCGCAGCAGCTCCGTCGGCACATCTCGGCCGACCACAGCCGCGGCCTGGAGCACGTCCTTGTCACGCTGCGAGAGTCGATCGATGCGCGCCGCGAGGACGGCCTGAACGGTCTCGGGCAGTGCGATCTCCTCGACCGGGGCGGCCGGCGCGTACGCGCCGCGTTCGCCACGCAGCACGCCGCGTTCGACGAGCGAGCGAACGATCTCCTCGACGAAGAGGGGATTGCCGCGGGCACTGGCCTCGATCCGGGCGCGGAGCGGCGCAAGTGCGGGGTCGGATCCGAGCCAGTTGTCGAGCAACGTCGAGGAGTCCTGGGCGGCGAGGGGCGCCAGCGACAGCCGCTCGACCCGTGCGGACCACGCGGGCCTATACTCGGGGCGCGTGGTCGCGAGCAGCAGCACCCTGCTGCCGGCCGACTCCGGAGCCAGGAGACGCTCGGTGAGCATCTCCAGCGCGGCTTCGCTCGCCGGGTCGAGCCAGTGCAGGTCCTCGACCCAGAGCAACGTGGGCTCGCGTCGAGCGCGGGCCTGGATCAGATCGCAGAGTGACTGGAAAAGACGCGTGCGGCGCGCCTCGGGCTCCAGCTCCGAAGGAGCCAGCGCGGGATCGGGCGCGCCGAGAAGCTCGAGCCAGAAGGCCAGAGCGATCGGGTCGACGGGCTGCGAGCTCGGCAGACCGCGCCCCACGGCGTCTCGGATGTCCGCCGCCGAAGCGTCTTGGTCGACGCCGAAGAGACCGCGCGCCAGCTCGACGATGGCGTGGAAGGGGAGCATGCGTCCGTGGGAGAGCGCGCGGGCATAGTGGAGCGGCACGCCGCGGGAGCGCTCGACGAACTCGTGACACAGGCGGCTCTTTCCCGCGCCCGGCTCCGCGGTGAGCAGGACGACCGTCGGCCGACCGGACTGCGCGTCGCGCAGAGCCCTCTCGAGCAGCGCGAGCTCGGGTTCCCGGCCGACGAAGCGCGAGAAACCCCGGGCGCGCGACCGGTCGAAGCGGCTCCGGATCGGACCCGGGCCCCGCAGGTCGAACACCCGCACAGGGACGCTCGCGCCCTTGAGCTTCTGCTCCCCGCGGTCGAGGAGGTCGAAGAAACCCGACGCGAGCTGTGCGGTCTGCTCGGTCACGCTGATGCCGCCCGGCGGCGCCAGCTGCTGCACGCGGGCGGCGAGCCCGACGACGTGACCCTGCGCGGTGTAGTCCATGCGCAGGTCGTCGCCGATTCGCCCGACGACGACCTCGCCCGAGTTGAGGCCCATCCGCACCGCGAAATCGAGCCCGCTCTCGCGCCGCACGTCTTCGGCGAGCGCCCCGAGGTCGCGCGCCAGCTCGAGCGCGGCCGCGCAGGCGCGCTGGGCGTGGTCCTCGTGGGCGATCGGGGCGCCGAAGAGCGCCATGATGCCGTCGCCGGTGTACTGGTTGATGGTCCCCTCGTAGCGGTGGACGCCGTCCGCGAGGATCCGGAAGAGGCGATCGAGGAGGCGATGCCACTCCTCGGGATCGACGCGCTCGGCGAGCTCCATCGAGCGCGCGACGTCGGCGAAGAGGACGGTGACCGGCTTGCGCTCGCCCTCGAGCGCGCTCTTGGAGGCGAGAATCTTCTCGACGAGGTGGCGCGGCGTGTAGGAGCGGGGCTCGGGAGCGGTCGTCGGCGCCGCCAGACGCTCACCGCAGTCGTTGCAAAACCTCGCCCCGGCGGGGTTCTCGTGTCCGCAGAATGGGCAGCTCATCGCGCCTACCCATCTTAGCCCGGTCCGCCTAGGAGTCGTTCCCCGGACACCGGCGAGCGTTGTCGATCGCGGGGCGCATCCCGACCCTGGCCGCCCCCTATCTCTTGATGGCGAAGTCCGCCTGGTCAAAAATCTGACGGATCTCAATCACGTCGCCTTCGTCGGCGGGGCACCGCTGCGCCCATTTCACGAGCTCTTCTTTTGAGTTGGCCTCCACCATCCAATAACCGCCCAGCACTTCTTTCGTCTCGACGAACGGCCCATCGGTCACCGTCGGCTTCCCTTTGCCGAACGAAACACGCGCGCCGGTGTTGAGCGGATGAAGGCCGTTCAGCGAGAGGATCTTGACGGCCTTGTCCAACTCCTCGTTAAAGCGGGCCATCTTTTCAACTTTCTTTGGGTCGGGGACAAAGCCGGGGTCCAACTTCTTATTGCCTCTGTAGACATTGGGGATCATCAGCATCATGAATTGCATAGGTCTTCTCCTTGGTTCTCATTTTGGTCCTGCACCCTTTAGTCGTTTGGCGGCCCCCAAATTCGACACACATCCAAACTATTTTTTTTCGAGCTCCTGGAGCCGCCGTTCCAAATGCGCATAGCCGGTACAAACGCCATTCGCCGCCGGGCGCTGGGTCCTCCGCCCCCTGAGGAACCCAGGCCCGGCCCCCCGGGGAAGCGGCGCGTCCGCCTCGAGGGCGAGAAGGCGAGGGTCGACGCCCCGATCGCCCTTTGACCCCGAGCCATCCTGCGCCGCTGCGGGGGCGTGGGCAAGGAGTGGGCGCGGGAGGGCGGCTTCGGACGTCAGGGCGGCGCCGGCGGGGGGCAGCGACAGCGTCGAGCGGCGGGGCCGCGCTCTTGACCGGGCCGGTGCGTCGGTGCACGATCGGTCAGAGTGGAGTCGGACGCAGATCCGCCCCGTGGAACCAGAGGGGGCGGGCCGAGGGAGGCGAGCGTGCGCTACGAAGGCGTCGTGTATCGACCCCCGAGTGAGGCTGGATCGCTCATCCTCCAGGCCACCTTGGGGTGTCCGCACAACAAGTGCGCGTTCTGTGGCATGTACAAGGAGCGCAGGTTCCGGGTGCGGCCGCTGGAAGAGGTCATCGAAGACCTCGACATCGCCCTCCAGCGATATGGCCCGCACCGGGTTCGGACCATTTTCCTGGCCGACGGCAACACGGCCGTTCTGCCCACCGAGAAGCTGGTGGCCATCGGCGAGGCGGCCAGGTCCCGGTTTCCGCAGCTCGAGCGCATCACGATGTACGGTTCGGCGAAGTTCCTGGTCAAGAAGAGCCTGGAGCAGTGGCGTCGGGTGGCGGCAGCGGGCATCACGCGCATCCATTCGGGCCTGGAGTCGGGTGATGCGGCGACCCTGGACGCCATCAGGAAGGGTGTGACGCCGGATGCTGCCGTCGAGGCCTACGGTCACGTGATGCGCGCCCGGATCGAGCTCTCCGTCTACCTCATGGTGGGCGTGGCGGGTGCCGAGCGGTGGCGCGAGCACGCCCTCGGCAGCGCCGAGGTCCTCAACCAGGCGCCGCCGACCTTCGTCCGCTTGCGGACCTTCGTGCCGCATCCCCGCACGCCCTGGCACGACCGGTGGCGCGACGGAGGACTCACCCTGTTGACGGCGCACCAGGCGCTCCAGGAAACCCGCCTGCTGATCGAGACCCTCGAAGGCCCCACGACGGTGTTCTCGGACCATGTATCGAACTTCCTCGACGTTCGCGGGCGGATCCCGGACGACAAGCCCGCGATGCTGGCCGGGATCGATGAGGCCCTGGAGTGGCCCATCACGGCATTTCGCCCGCCCACCGAGCAGCTGGTGGGGCGCGGGCTCTGAGCCGAAGCGTCGCTATTTCTCGACAGCTCCGTCCGGCTCGCGGCTCTTCAACCAGGCTTCGACCTCGTGGCGCTGGATCTTGCCGGTCGTGCTGCGGGGGAGCTCCGCGAGTGTCACGAACACGAAGTCCTTCGGCTGCTTGTAGCCCGCGAGCTCGGCCCGACAGCGGGCGAGCAGCCGCGCGCTCGTGAGCGCCTCGTCCTTGCGCGCGACGATCGCGACCGGCACTTCACCCCACGTCGGATCGGGACGGCGGACGACCACGGCGTCGGCCACGCCCGGATCGGCAAGCAGGACGCGCTCGATCTCGGCGGGGTAGATGTTCTCGCCGCCGGACTTGATCATGTACTTGAGCCGGTCCACGAAATCCAGCGAGCCATCGGCGTTGCGCACGAACATGTCGCCCATGTGGAACCAGCCGCCGCGGAAGTCCGCGGCGTTGGTCTCCGGGGCGTTCCAGTAGCCGCTGAAGAGCGTCGGCCCCCGGAAGGCGAGCTCCCCCGGGGCGCCCACCGGAACCTCGCGGTCTTCTCCGTCGACGAGCCGGATCTCGCAAAAGGCGTTCTGCCGCTTGGACAGCCGCGCCGGCACCTCGCCGACCGCGATGACGTTCCCGGAGGCCGGCGGAATGCCTGTCTCGGTGGAGCCGAACGAGTTGAGGTAAGGGGCGCCGAGGAGCGCCGTGACCTCCGCGATCTGATGCGCGGGAACCAGATCGGCCATGGCGCCGCAGAGCCGCACCCCTGCCGGCCTGACGGCCTGCCGTTTCATCTCGCCGATCATCGGCTCGATCATGCCCGGCATGAGGAGGAGATGCCCGAGCTGTTCGCGGCCGACGTGGAGCGCGATCTCGTCGGGCCGGAAGCCGTCGATCACGATGACCTTGCCGCCCGCGACGAGCGTCGCCAGGGCCGGCTCCGTGCCCGCCATGTGGAAGAACGGAGCCCAGGCGACGGTCGTGTCGCCGGGGCGCATGCCGAGCTCCGCAAAGAGCACGAAGTACCGGGCCAGCTCCGCTCGATGGGAGATCACGGCCCCCTTCGGCAGCCCGGTTGTGCCGCTCGTGTAGAGAATGAGGAGTCCGTCCTCCGGCTCGGCCACGATCTCGGGCTCGCGGGGCTCGGCCCGGGCGAGCCGCTCCTCGTAGTCGGCCTCGAGGCGCAGGGTGGCGACGGCGCCGACCTCGGCCCGGGCGAGCAGTCCGGCGTGGCGCTCTGAGACGGCGACCAGCTTCGGCGAGACAAGCCGGATACAGTGCCGGAGCTCGGGCGGCGCGAGCCGCCAGTTCTGACAGGCCAGGATCGCTCCGAGCTTCGCGCAGGCCAGCTCGAGCTCGAGGTACTCGGGTCGGTTCTCCGAGAGGATGGCGACCCGGTCTCCCCGCGCGACCTCGAAGCCGCGCAGCATCGCCACGGCGCGATTCACGCGGTCGTTGAGCTCGCCGAAGGTGCGAGCACGTCCGGCCGTCTCCACCGCGGGTCGATCCGGGTAGCGCCGTGCGCAGTCGCCGAAAAGGCTCCCGACCGAGCTCCGTCCAGCCATCTGCGCCAGGGTGACGTCAGCCATCGGGACCCCTCCTCTCGTGCGAGGCGCGTCTCAGATCCTCGCGGCCGCCTCGGTAGCGCCGCGGATCGCGTCGCCGACGTCCCCCAGCCTCGTGGAGTCGCCTACGGCCTCGATCGTCCAGCGCCCGGGCCCGCTTCACACAGGAGCGCCGGGCTCTACCAGCCCGGGGCGGATTCTACTCCGGAACCTCCGGCGAAGGGGCACCTGGAGCGCGCGGGCAGGAGATGGCCGTCCAAGCCTTGGTCTGGTCGCCGCTTGCAGCTCTTCCGAACTGCGGCGCACTGAAATATGTCATACTTTGTATGACAATACAAAGGAGGTGACCCAGGTGGCTGTGCGAAAGCTCATCACGATTTCACTCTCGGCCCCGCTCTTGAAGAAGGCGCAGGAGATGGCGAAGGAGGAGAACCGAACGAAGTCCGAGCTCCTCCGGGAGGCGCTCCGCTTCTACATTGACACGCAAGGCGCGCGGCGACAGGCTGCGCGGGAGCAGCTCTTCGCCATCGTCGACCGCGCGCAGGCGGCGGCGAAGGGAGTACCGGCCCAGCAGATCCGGAAGGTCGTTCGGGAGGCGATCGGAAGTGCGCGCGGTGAGAAACGGCGCGCGAGTGCATGAGGGTTGTTCTCGACACGAATGTCGTGATCTCCGCGACGCTCATCACGGGCGGAAATGAAGATCGGATTCTTCGTGCCTGGCAACGTGGCGCATTTCAACTCGTACTCTCGCCCCAGATCCTTGAAGAAATGGGGCGAGTCTTGTTTCATGAAAAGCTCCGGGAGTCCCGATGGATGGAGAATGCCGATGTGGTGGCGCTCTTGCAGCTCCTGGCGGCGGAGAGCGCCCTGGTCCCGGGTCGACTCAAGGTGAAGGCGAGCCGGGATGCTGCGGACGACAAGTTCTTGGCCGCGGCGGTCGAGGGGAAGGCGGAGTACGTGGTCACCGGGGACAAGGACCTCCTGGTGCTGAAGGCTTACAGGCGAGTCGAGATCGTCACGCCGGGGAGGTTCGTCAGAATCTTGGCGACAACACCCGGTTCTTTGGGC
>Ga0326597_10000641_pt1 | contig 60953 bp, 49 predicted proteins | sample RVTome_12_FD_203789 | JGI IMG/M metagenome (GOLD analysis project Ga0326597, IMG submission 203789) | Soil microbial communities from uranium-contaminated site in the Upper Colorado River Basin, Wyoming, United States - RVT100D185 | ecosystem: Environmental > Terrestrial > Soil > Contaminated >...
GCCGCGGGCGAAGCAGATCTTCGTCGACTCCGGGGTTCAATAGCGGACGGCCCCCAGACCGGATTGCATCAACGGGCGTTGGGGCGTGTAAACCGCAACATATTCCCACTCAAGCGAGCCACCAGACGGCGGACGAAAAACGGCTGCAATTCTGACGTCCGGCGAGCCTCGGATGTCCGCCGCTGGTACTTCCGCGGCGCTGGCCTGCATCGGTGTTGTCGGCGAAGTTGCCAAGAGAGACGTGGATCCGTTCACTGGGCGTCGGGATTTCTCTGTACTAGGAGCCTGTCCAGTTAGCTCTGGGACAGGCGATTTTGGTGAGCGATCGCCTTGTCATGCGGCTCTTGCGAGCTTTGTGAGGTTGTGGGCGGTGCAGATCAGCGCCCATTCGGCCTTCACTTTCTCGGTGCCTCTCAGCAGGAACTGCCTGAACCCTCTTGCCTGCTTGATCTGTCCGAACACGGGCTCCACAATCTGCTTGCGCAATCGGTATCGACTTCGCCGTCCGGCCCGCTTCAGCTTGTCGCGCATGGCCTTTGTCAGCGGCCCCGTGATCTTTCGCTTGACGTCGCCGGGATGCTTGGCGCGTCCGGTTGCGATGTAGGCGCTGATTTCGCGGTCGGCCAGGGCCTGGAGGTTCGTCTCGCTCAGGTAGCCGGCGTCGGCCGAGGCTTGCTTCGGCTTGCGGCCGAGATTTTGTTCGATCCCATCCACCAGCGGCACCAGCTGATCCTGGTCGCTCATGCCGGGCGTCAGGCCGTGCGCGACGATGATCTGAGCCTCGGCATCGACGGCGGCCTGTGCGTTGTAGCCCTGGATGTAGCCGTCCTTGGTCTTCAGGATGCGGCTTTGCGGATCGGTGAAGTTGCGCTGCGCCTTGCCGTCGGGCTCCGCCTTGGGAGGCGCCGGCGTCTTGCCGCCCTTCTTGCGCCCTTCCGCGATGCGCGTCTTCTCCGCTTCGGCCCGGCAGCGCGTCTCCTCCGCGGCGGCGGTTTTGGCTTGAGCCTCCAGCGCCGCCTTGGCCGCGCGGATCCTCTCCAGTCGCTTGTGCTTGTCGGCCACCCAAGCGGGCATCTCGTCGCCGCGCTTGTTGCCGTACAGCCTGTCCTCCGCCTGATCGGCAGCCTCGGCGGCGGCAAGCCAGCGGTCGACTTCGGCCTTGAGCTCGGCTTCCCGCTGCTTCATGCGCTCATAGCTCATCGCTTTGTGTTTCGAGGCATTCGCCTTGATCTTGGTGCCGTCGAGCGCGACGTGTCCGAGCTTCACCAGACCGGCCTGCTCGGCGAGTTGCAGTACCTGCACGAACAAGGCGCCCAGCGCCTGCAAATGCCGCCGCCGGAACTCCGAGATGGTGCGGAAATCCGGCGGATCGCCCGCCACGATCATCATGAAGTCGGCGCGCTCAACGCACGCCCGGGCAATCCGACGCGAGGAGTAGATCCCGCTCGCATAGCCGTTGAGAAGCAGTGCCGTCATCATCCGCGGATCGAACGGCGGCTGACCGAGCCCGCTGCGGTAGCTGGCGATGATCTCGGAAAGATCAAGGCTCTCCCTCACCAGCGCAACGATCAGCCGGGACATATGGTCCATGGCCACATAATCCTCGACGCTCGGCGGAAGTAGCTGCCTTTCGTCGATCTTCCAGGGGCGAAAATGCTTGCTCATGGCCCCGCAAAGAATCAGACTCGCCGCCGCTTGAAAAGCGAATACTCAGACAGGCTCCTAGGAGCCTGTCCATTTAGTCCCTTTGGCCGACCTCGACGAGAATGATATTCGCCGCCGTCTGCTATTCGGAGTCGAAGCTTCCAGCGGAGGCGTGGATTCGGATGCCAATGAGAATCTCATTCTTCATGATTCCGCAGTTTGCGACTACTCGGACACACTCCTAGGGTGCCGAGATGCGGACCGAAGACGCCGAATCAGACGAATTCGCCCAAGGCATCCAGCGCTTGAGCCGGTTGGCGGCACAATCCTGGGAACTGAGCCAGGCCGAGTGGGACGTTCGCGTACTGGTCGACGCCGCTTTGCAGGTGCCGGAGTTGTTTCGGGACCATCACCCTTCAGATCTTCGGGAAATGATCGCCAAGGGACTGGAGCTTGCTCTCCAGTTCCACCCTCACGATGCGCTCTCTGAGCCATTTCGAGACCGCCTCGCCGTAGAACTGTTGACCTATTGTGAGGGCCTTCGCCTCCCCCCACCCCTGCCGCTGGTCGAGTTGATCAGAGGCCGCCTTAAGTACGCGGAAGCGGTTCCAAGAAAGCGTCCCCGCTCGCCCGACAAGAAAATTGCCGCGGCGGTGATGTTGGCCATGCAGCCCGATTTGGGCGATCGGGAAGTCGCCAGACTGATCGGCTACAAGAACGGCCATAACGCGATCGGGACCTGGCGGAGGGACCCGAAATTCCAGCATGCCGTTGAGCGGTTCAGCCGCTTCCTCGCCGATCACCATTTTCGTCGATTGGCGCCTTAAAGACCTTTTGCGCGCCACCATCTGAGGCCCCTACTTGATGGGGTATGTTCGACACCGAGAACATGCCTACGGGAGAGATTCCACGCAGACTCGCGACTCGCCGCTATCTGACTGCCCGGCAAGTCAGAGCGCGGTACGGTGGTATCAGCGACATGACCGTCTGGCGCTGGCTCCGCGACGAGGACCTCGGCTTCCCCGAGCCGCTTGTCATCAACGGCCGGCGATTCTGGCTGGAAGGGGCTCTGGATGAATTCGACGACGAGCGGACAGCCAAGACGAGCCGGTCCGACAACACTGCGGACATTCCAGAACCTCAGCCTGTTGAATTTTCCGGCCAAGGAGGGCTCCCCGAGGGGAACGCGCATCCCGCGCCGGGATGCCGCGTGGAAGAAGCCGGCGCGGGCTCAGATGGAGGCGGCGGGTCATGACCCCCGAAGAGTCCAAGATCGGGGGCTTCTTCGCCATAGACCGGCGGACCTGGGAGCGTGTGTGCGGCCTCGGTCTGAACCCGGCGGTCGCCTATCTTGTCTTGGCCCGCGGCACCGCCCGCAACAACCGCACCACGGCCTGGTCGGTACAGGCAATCGAGAATCATACGGGGGTCTCGAGGGGCAGGGGCAAGAAGGCGACCGAGGTGCTGATCGAATCAGGAGTGGTGAAGAGGCTACGGGCCGGGTCCGTACCGCAGTATGATCTGCTTCCCTGGGCCGAACAGGGCGGCAGCTTGCCCTGCCGGCAGCACCTGTCCAAACGACAACAGCGCGTTCTTGAGACGGTGTCGTCGTCAACGCCGGTCAAGGACCACGATCGCAACATCGCCAAGGCCCTAGTCCGATCCGGCCACCTCGAGCAGGCCGACGACGGCAGCCACACGATCTGTCGACGGCCCGAGGACCAGCCGGATTGGATATGGCTGCCGAATGAGTTGGTCACTGGAGCTTCTGGTGAAATTCCGCCTGTCGAACTCGTGCGTCAATGCCAAGACCCGATGACGCTGAGAATGCTGGTGGACTTCTACCATGCGCAAAATCTCCGGGAGGACGGAGGGGTCTCGCGCGGCATCACCTGGCAGGAGTTTGACCGGTTTGAACTGAAACGACATTCACGGTTCACCGTCTGGGGTTTTCGCTTCAAGGCCGCCTGGGTTAGGCGAACGGGACCGGCCGAATGTCATTATCGCCCGGAGGGGGATAAAAAGGACGCGGCCGTCGACTTCTTTCGTCGCCAAACTCAGCTTGCCCAGCTCGGCCTCGTTGAATGGATGCCGTGGCTCGTTGAGAGCGACCTCGACGACGCTGAACTCATTCATCCGGTCGGCTTGGGGAAATCTGACGGCCTAGAAGATTGTCTCGGCCTAGCCGCGCACGAGGCGGGTGCTTCGATGCTGACACCTGCTCAACTCGCCTTGGCTAACGACAGCCACTTCGCAATGGTACCCGTGCCTCGTCACATCGCAAATGTGCAACTGGTCGGAATCGCTCGTCTCCGTTACCGGCCCCGCACCAAAGCAGCGGCGGCGTGGTGGGCGGATATGCACCAGACCTGTCGGCGACACCTGGCCCAGTACCGCGAGCTCGCGGATGAAGGGCAGGATCGGGGATGCAACATCAAAGGGAATCAACGAGGTCTCAAATGGGCGTCAAGGCTGCGTCAACGAAGCTACTAGCTGATGCAGAGGAGGGGCGCGCTACGCTGCTCGCGGATGATTGATCCCGATCTCTACTGGGGAAGGGCCGCGGCGCACCCTGTGCGGTTGACGGAGTCTGTGCCGAAGAAAGCGCCTCAGTTCGCAGCCGAACGCATCGACGGCGGATGTCTCTTGATAAAGCTCTCATCCTTCAGGCACCGGGCCCCTTCACTGTCTGCAAAGGGGCTGCCGGATGGCGCGACCGGGAACACGGATCAGAGATGAGGTTTGAACTGACTACTGAGGCCATTTCTCTCGATGCGTTACCCAAGATCGCGCTGATCCAGGGGAGCGTCCACATCGAGTGGAAGCGCTGTGGAAGGCCGAATTGCCGGTGCGAACGGGGTTTCCTTCATGGGCCCTACTACTACCGCCGCCTGCGGGCGCAGGGTCGGCAGATCAAGAGATACGTGAAGCGCGACGCGGTTGTGGGGCAGTTGCTCGCGACCCAGGTGCGGAGAGAGGCAGATCGTCAGATCGCCGAACTCAGGCGGATGACCGCGGTTCTGGCAAAAGAACTCTGAAGGGGACCAATATGAAAACAACGCTTCAGGACGCCGCTGTGGCGACCGATGCTGTTCGGTCAGGCCAGGTTGACGCCGAACAGGGGGCGGCGGAATACGAACGCCGGGTCCGGCGGGAGATGAACCAGCAGTTCATCCGGCTTAAGGACGAGGCCCGGGCTCTGTACGGCATGGTCGACGGTCGCCCCGGTGTACGCTCACCCAAGGAATGGGAAGAGCTCCTTGAGCGGGCCGGTGACGAAATCGGGAATGGTCGGTTCATCGTTGGCTGCCTTGGAGCTGAGCGGTATCTCGACGCACTGACGGTCGCAGTCCTCATCACGTTCCGCCAGGGTCTCATCGCAGACAAGAAGGAACTGAAGACCGCCGACATCATGATGATCGATGCCGCTGTGGTGGCCTATTACAACATGCTGCGAGTGCAGGGCTGGATGGGGAACTTGGCCTTGGTGGTCGAGAGGCAGCTCTTCGGCCAGGACCCACTGAATTCACTCGATGGCGGCTGGCCGGAGGACCGCGTCGAGGCACGGTTCCAGCGCCTGTCCGAGGTCATGCTGCCGCTGCTCGACCGGTGCCAGCGGATGATGGGGCGGAGCCTCGCCGCGGTGGGGCGGTAGGGAAGCCTTGTGGTGATATACTGCTGCCGGGCCTGCCGCGAAGCCGGTGTCGAGCTTAGGTTCGTCACCGCACCAACACCCGGGCCATGCAGCTGCATTAGCCGGACGGCGGCAAGGGGCACCCACGCCGTCGCGCTCATGGACCGGGCCGAATGGCACACGACGGCCAGGTTCAAGGTGCCGAATAACATCACCATCGTCCTGCTGCCATCGCGTGCGCCCGAACTCAATCCAGTGGAGAATATGTGGCAGTACCTGCGCTAGACTTGGCTCGCAGGCCGCGTCTTCCCGACCTACCCCGACATCCTCGATGCCGGCTGCGACGCCTGGAACCGGCTCACCAAAGACCTCAACCGTATCCGGTCAATCGGAATGAGAAAATGGGCTCACTTCGGTCAATCCTGACCGCCGATGATGGTGTGGAACGGCCCCTTCTCCGCGGCATCGTGTGCCAGGTGAGGGGCATTTCGCCTCACGAGCAGAAAGGACCGTTCCATGAAGAAGATTAGCACGATCGGGCTGGACCTGGCGAAGACGCGGTTCCAGATCCATGGCGTTGGAGGCGATGGACAGATCGTCGTGCGCCGGCAGTTGCGACGCGGTGAGGTACTGGGCTTCTTTGCCAAGGTCCCTCGATGCCTCGTCGGCATGGAGGCGTGCGGCGGGGCGCATTACTGGGCGCGCGAGATGGCGGCACTGGGCCACGACGTGAAGCTGATCCCGCCGGCTTACGTGAAGCCCTATGTGAAGCGCGGCAAGACCGACGCGGCGGATGCCGAAGCCATCTGCGAGGCGGTGACCCGGCCGACCATGCGCTTCGTCGCGATCAAGAGCGCCGCCAGCCAGGCCAGTGCGATGGTGCTGAAGGCGCGCGAGCTTCTGGTGCGCCAGCGCTCCCAGGCCATCAATGCGCTTTGCGCCCATCTCGGCGAACTCGGGATCGTGGCCGGGACGGGGGTGGCGAAGGTCGCCGGCCTCGTCGCGATCGTGCGCGATCCGGACGACGCCCGTCTGCCGGCGGCGGCCAGATTGGCGCTGACGGCGCTCGCCGATCAGATCGAGAGACTGACGGAGCAGGTGCAGACTCTCGAGCGCCAGCTCGTCGCCGAAGTCCGCCGCGACGACGACATGCGCCGCCTGACCACCGTCCCCGGCGTCGGTCCGATCAGGGCAGCCGCAGTCAAGGCGCTCGTGCCCGACATCGCGGGCTTCACATCGGCCCGCCACTTCGCCGCCTGGCTGGGGCTGACGCCGAAGCCACATTCGAGCGGCGGAAAACAGCGGCTCGGCGCGATCTCCAAGATGGGCAACACCACCTTGCGAACCTTGCTGGTCGTCGGCGCCACATCGGTGCTGCGCCATGTGCGCAACGGGGCAAACGGACCGGCATGGCTGATCGGGCTTCTGGCCCGGCGGCCGGCCAAGGTCGTGGCCGTGGCGCTGGCCAACAAGATGGCCCGCATCATCTTTGCGCTGCTGACCAAGGGCGGACACTACGCAAGGCCCGCATGGGCCGCCGCGATGGCCCCTGCCGCCTGAAACGAAAGCCGCGAACAGCTTCCGGCGCGGCCAACCGCAGCGCGCCGAAAGGACCAAGGTGCAGAGGACGACGATGACCCCAACGGGACGATACCCCGACGCAAGACAAGCCGATTATACCAACGCACCCCAGCGTGCGTGCCGTTGTTTGGCTGCCCGCGCCGCGGACGTCATCGAGGCCAGCGGCCATAAACGCCGCGCCAAAAGGCCGGACATATGGGCGCACCGCCTCCCCGAAGGATTCGTCTCACCGCAAACCTTGGCCCGAAGGGGCCGTTCCACAAATGGTATAAGTCGTTGGGTCTTCCCGCCGGATCAACGAGTGCCGAAAGACACGCATCTCCGGCATTACGCCCAGTCGAACTTCGAGAAATCTGTTTGGACTCCCTCTCCGTCTCCGATAATGTCTAAGTCAAGAAGATGAAGGAGGGGACGGGGTGGTGTGCAGTATTTCCGCGCCATAGCAACAGCTTGTCTCGTTGCGTCCGTCTTTGGCAACGCCACCGAAGCGCAGGTGATCCCGCCCAGCGAGCAGCCGGGACGCGTCGAGCAGCGCTTTGAGGCGCCGCCCAGTGCGCGCTCGGCGCCGGTCGTCCGGCGCGGCCTCGAAGCCACCATGGCCCCCGACGAGGCCGAGAAAATCCTGCTCATGATTTCCGACATACGGATCGAGGGAAACACGGTGTTCTCAGATCACGAGTTGCGGGCGCTCTTTGCCCCCCTGATCGGCAGGACGGTCAACCTCAAGCAAGTCTTCGACCTCGCCTCCCAACTGACCGCGCTTTATGGCGAGCGCGGATACGTCCTCTCCCGCGTCATCGTGCCGCCGCAGGAGCTCGAGCCGGAGGGCGCCGCAATCCATCTCAGAGCGCTCGAGGGCTACATCGACGAGGTTCGCTGGCCGGATGGGACCCGCCGCTACAGGAACTTCTTTGCCGACTACGAGGCCCGCATTACCGCGGAGCGCCCGGTCCGGGCGCAGACCATGGAGCGATACCTCCTGCGGGCCAACGATCTGCCCGGCCTCGGTTTCAGCTCCACGCTCGTTGCCTCCGAAACGAACCCGCTTGCGTCAACCCTTGTCGTGACCATGGAGGAAGACCATCACGACATCCTGCTGAGCATCGACAATCGCGGAACGGAGGGCACGGGCCCGATTCAGCCGACCGTCATCGGCACTCTATCCAACGCCCTCGGCGAGCATGAGCAGTTCACCCTCGGCTATACCACCGCCGGCCCGGACCAGGGCCGGATCGAGCCGGAACTGCACTACTTCACGTTCGGATACCTGCAGGTTCTCAATCCCGAGGGCCTCACGTTCAGTCTGTCCGGGAACGCGAGCTGGGGCGATCCCGGTACGCCGACGCTCGATGCCATCGAGTACCAAACCGAGGGGCTCAACGTCTCGGCCGAGCTTCTGACGCCGCTGATCCGCACCCGCTCGGAGAACCTCACCGGATTCTTTGCCTTCGACTACAAGGACTCGGACAGCAGGCTTATCGGCGGGACGCTGAGCAACGACAGGCTGCGCATCTTCCGCGCCGGGCTGAGCTACGACCGGGCCGACGAGCACGCCGGGGTCAACCAGCTTAACCTGTCGGTCAGCCAGGGCGTGGACGGGCTCGGCAGCACGGGCAATGACAACCCGCTCGCCTCGAGGGCCAACGGCAAGGTCGATTTCTTCAAGGTGACCGGATTTGCCGCGCGCACGCAGGAGCTGCCGCACGGCTTTTCGGCCTTCGTCGGCGTCGATGGCCAGTGGACCGACGATCCGCTCCTGTCCTCCCAGGAGTGTGGCTACGGCGGGGCGTTCTTCGGCCGGGCGTTCGAGCCGTCGGTGATCACCGGCGATGCGTGCGTGTTCGCGCTCGGCGAGCTCCGCCACGACATCGACCTCGGCCAGAGCCCGCTGGGCGACCATTTCAAATCGGCGCAGGTCTATGGCTTTGGCGACTACGGCCACATCTGGAACCTTGAGGCGCCGCTGGGCACCGCCAGCCAAGACGACGCCGCATCGGCGGGCGCCGGCATCAGGTTCTTCAACGACTGGCTGAGCGCCGATTTCCAGGTCGCGCACACCGTAGAAGTCCCGTCGAGCGTCGCCGTCGACGACGGCTGGCACGGGTTCTTCGAGATAACCTTGCGGCACTGAAGGCAGGGCCGCTTTGGGGAGTTGCGAGCGATGAGACGAAACGGTCAACGCCGAACCACGCTGCTGCGCCCGGCTGTCGCCATTGCCTTCGCCGGCGCCGCGACATTGGTCGTTGCCGACCGCGCCATGGCCAACCCCGCCGGCGGAACTGTCGTGGCCGGCGAGGCGCAGATCACCGTCCCCGATCCGAGCACCCTCCACGTCAACCAGAGCACCAACAAGGCGATCATCAACTGGCAGAGCTTCAACATCGGCGAGGGCGAGACCACCCGGTTCTTCCAGCCGGGCGCGAGCTCGGTGACCCTCAACCGCGTCGTCGGCAGCCAGGACCCGTCCATGATCATGGGCTCGCTCAGGGCCAACGGCACGGTCATGGTCATCAATCCCGACGGCATCCTGTTCGGGCCCAACTCCAGAATCGATGTCGGCGGCCTCGTTGCCTCGACCAGCGACATCGACAATGACGACTTCATGGCCGGCACCTACAGCTTCTCCATTCCGGGCAAGCCCGCCGCCTCGATTGTCAACCAGGGCAACATCTCGATCGCCGACCACGGCATCGGCGCGTTTGTCGCGCCGGCCGTGCGCAACAGCGGGGTGATCAACGCCCGCCTCGGAACTCTCGGGCTTGCCGCCGCCAATGCCTTCACCCTCGACATGTATGGCGACGACCTGATCAGCCTCGAGCTTGATGACGCGCTCGAGGGCGAGGTCATCGACGTTTCGACCGGCGAGACGCTCGCCGACCGGGTCGCGAACGAGGGCAGGATCAACGCCGATGGCGGCGTGGTGGCGCTCTCGGCGGCGACCGCGCGCAAGGTCGTCAACTCGGTGGTCAACAACACCGGCGTCATCGAGGCGAGGTCGGTCGGCACAAGCGGCGGCAGGATCGTGCTCGGCGCTCAGACGGCCGGAACCAAGGTTAATGACTCCGCGCCTCAGACCGTCAGCGTATCCGGAACTTTGGATGCCTCCGGCCGTGGCGAAGGCGAGCGAGGAGGTTTCGTCGCGGTGAGCGGCGAGCACATCGAACTGCACGATGCGCTAGTCAACGCGGATGGCGAAGCCGGCGGCGGGCGCGTTCTCGTCGGGGGCGACTACATGGGCGGGAGCGGCGATCCGGCCACCATCGCCAGATACGGCATCGAACTCGAGGACGAGCCGGTCCCGACGGCTCTGACCGTCTGGATTGCCGGGGACGCGACGATCGGCGCAGATGCGACGCACAAGGGCGACGGCGGCAAGGTCGTGGTGTGGGCGGACGGTGCGACCCACACCGCAGGTAACATCACCGCTCGCGGCGGCGAGCATGGGGGCGATGGAGGATTCATCGAGACTTCCGGGGCTTATCTCGACGTCCGCAAAGCTGCCGATGCGTCTGCGCCGAGCGGTCAAGCTGGGACATGGTTGCTCGACCCGTTGGACATTCGCATAACCGATGCGCAGAGCGAAAATACCAGAGTATTTGTGCAATCATCGATATCTTCTGCCGAGACATTTGCTGGTGAGCAATGTATAATATCGTGTGTGGTCTATATGCCGACAAAGGGTCCATCAAATATTGCGTATAGCATTATTGAGGAATCATTAAATGAGGGAAACAATGTATCTATATCAACGGTTGGCACGGCGGGTAGTCAGTCCGGAAACATATATATTGACGCAGATTTGAAAAGCGCGGGAATGGGAATAGGCTCTCTATCGTTTTTATCATCAAATAATATTTACATTGCTGATGGAATAAATTTCATATCTAGTTTATCGCCTTTCGATATTTTATTGTTTGCGGGAATCAAAAATGCCGAAGGTTTTGCTGGGCATGGTCAGATTGTGGCGCCAAACGTTGGCAATGTTGACCTGAGGGGTGGATTAATTCGCCTGATGGCGCCAGATGGAATATCGTTCCGCACGCAAAGCGACATGCCCCGTCTGTTCCTTGTAGATATCGGTGCCTATTTAAAGGAGAACATATCTGATGCACTAACCATCAAAAATCCGGCTATTGTCGACATTAAGTTTGATGATGATGTGATAAAATTCAAGTACGACAAAAACGTTGCTCGTGTGGAATTCGGAGGTATACAGCTCATTGACCAAACTTCGACCGGAACACCTATATTCCATATTATTGGAGTATCAATTATTCTCAATGATCATGCTATAAACATTGGTCATAGTAGGTATATCGACAAATTTGGATTTGATTTATTTCTTGATCAATTCTTTTTAATCAATATATTTGGTTCGACGTCTGAAGATTCATTTAACGGTATTCCAGAAATTGTGCATGAGGGTGAACTTGGTAGTGTGGGACTTCTTCATCATTTTCCATTTTTTCAAGTACCGGCCGGATTGACGCCAGTCATTGAATTGGATGTTGTCGGGAAACCGCATCCATTTGGGCACACCGGTATATTCTATTGGCCAACGCTCACTCCGACAGGTACGGATTTGATCAACGCTTATTTGGCTGGTTCCAGCCCGCTTCCTTCAACCAGTATCGATATTCCGTCGGTGTCGGAATTGAGTGCGCTGGGATCGACGATCTCACAGAACGACAACTACGTCTCGAGCGGGCTGCTGACGTGGTTTGACACGCGGATGGCAGTCTCGACGCCGCCGTTCATCGGCGATTTCGAGTCGCCTGTAGGGCAGTCTGTGACGGGCGCGTCACAATCCGAAGAATTGGAGTCGGTAAATATTGTAAAAGAATCCATATCTCGTGAACTTAGGCATAGGGAGGGAATAGACGATAATTTCATGGAATTGCTGAGAGAGTTGGATCTCAGCGTGGATTTTGAAATTACAGATGAAGATTATACATCAGAAAGGATATCTAATCCGGTAGGAAATGGAAGTGGATATATATACTATAAGGATCATGGGACCAAAGATTGGTTTGGAGAGTGCGTGAGCTTGGTTGTTGCCCTTGCCGGCGTGGAAACTCCTACTTTGGAATGGGATGCCGGGGGGCTGGTCGATGAAGGCAAGTTGGATTCGGGTACCGCAATCGCGACTTTCCATCAAAAGGATGGGGAGCTGGTATATAGCGAAGAGCATGCTGCGATACTCATTGATTACGAAAAGAACTCTAATGGTGAAGTAATGGGATTATATGTGATCGATCAACACCAAATTAACGGATCCGATGGAATGCCGAGAAAAGCCGGAATTAGCTATATCGATAGAACTGAAAGCAATGTCGAGTATTACAAAATAGAGTAGGAATATTTCTTATGTTGGTTGCGCCCGAGGGAGTAAATGGGCCACATCCGCCTCGGCAGGCTTCCGGCGACACGCAAATAGCAGCAGGACGTTGCGCTGCTTGCCGGTAGCGCGTCGGTCGAAGGGGTCGCCGGCGCGAGCGCCCGGGCCGCCGAGAGCTCGCTCCGCCATGCCCGCGACGATCCGGCCGTTGCCGGTGCCTATTGGCTGCTGACCCAGGTTCCGCTCGCGGCCAGTTCCAGCGCTGGAGATTGGGGAGGGACCTGTTCTGCCAGTCAGTCGCAGTCGAGACGGTCGGAAACCGTAACCGGCGCCCTACTGTTGCCTCGCCTTCCCACCGTGGTCATGATCTGCGGATTGACGTTCGCGGTGGGGTGTGATGGCCAAGCCATTTTACGAACAGCCGATCCTGAACTCTCCCTACTTCCCTCCGACCCGGCACCATTCGCTGGGGGAAGACGGGCAGCCGCTTGACCAGCCGCCGATCCATGGGCGGCGGGAGTCGAAATACGTCACGCCGGTACCGGCCGCGCGGAGGGCACGGGCGCGAAACGCCGGCCAGGCGGATCTTGACCTCGACCGCACCGAGGGCGAACAGCAGGGCTACAACCCAAGTCCGATCATCAACGAAATCCGCCGGCATCTGGAAAGCTGGCGGCAGATCCCCAATCCCAACGACTGGGGCGTGACGCCGGCGACGCAGCGGCTGCTCCAGTACTGGCGCACCCACCAGTTCAACGCGTTCCGGCCGTTCTTCTGCCAGCTCGAGGCGGTCGAGACGGCGATCTGGCTGACCGAGGTGGCGCGCGGGCGCCGTCAGTACGGCCACATCTTTCGGCATCTGGAGGAGGCGAACAAGGAGGCGAACCCCGACCTCTATCGCCTCGCGCTGAAGCTTGCGACCGGCGCCGGCAAGACGACGGTCATGGCCATGATCATCGCCTGGCAGGCGATCAACGCGGCGCGGCAGCCGAACTCGTCGCTGTTCTCGCGCGGGTTCCTGATCATCACGCCCGGCATCACGATCAAGGATCGGCTGCGGGTGCTGCTGCCATTCGACCCCGACAACTATTACGGCAGCCGCGAGCTCGTGCCACAAGACCTGCTGCGCGAGCTGGGCGAGGCCACGATCGAGATCACCAACTATCACGCGTTCCAGCGGCGCAGGCGCTTCCAGACCAATTCCGTCGGCGAGCGGCTGATCGACGGGCGCACCGGCGAGCCGGTCGAGAAGCTCGAGACCGAGGGCGAGATGCTGGCGCGCGCCTGCCGTGGCCTGCTCTCGATGCGCAATGTCGTCGTCATCAACGACGAGGCGCACCACTGTTATCGCGAAAAGCCGCCGACGGAGGAGGAAAAGAAGCTGCGCGGCGAAGACCGCGAGGAGGCGGAGAAAAACAGCAAGGCGGCGCGGCTCTGGATCTCGGGGATCGAGGCGCTGAAGCGCAAGAAGGGCATCCGCGCGGTCTACGACCTCTCGGCGACGCCGTTCTTCCTGCGCGGGTCGGGCTACGAGGAGGGAACGCTGTTCCCGTGGGTGGTGTCGGACTTCTCGCTGGTCGACGCGATCGAGTGCGGCATCGTCAAGCTGCCGCGGGTGCCGGTCTCCGACAACGCGATCAATCAGAACCTGCCGGTCTACCGCAACCTGTGGGACCATATCGGCACGGAGATGCCGAAGAAGGGGGTGCGCAAGGCCGGGGAGCTCAGCCCCTACGATCTGCCGAAGGAGCTGCAGACCGCGCTCTATTCCCTCTACACCCACTATAAAGGCGAGTTCGAGAACTGGCAGCGCGCCAATATTGGTGTGCCGCCGGTGTTCATCGTCGTCTGCAACAACACGGCGAGCTCGAAGCTCGTCTACGAGTGGATCTCGGGATGGGATCGCGAGGTCGGGGGCGAGACCAAGAACGAGCACCGCGGTCATCTTGAGCTATTCCGCAACTATGATGAGCACGGTAATCGGCTGCCACGCATGAACACGCTTCTGATCGACAGCGAGCAGATCGAATCCGGCGATGCGCTGGACGCCACCTTCCGCCAGGTGGCGGCGGCTGAAATCGATCAGTTCCGCCGCGAGAAGGCCGAGCGCGAGGGCGCCTCGTCCGAAGCCATTCCGGACAACGAGCTGCTGCGCGAGGTGATGAACACGGTCGGCAAAGAGGGCCGGCTCGGCGAGCAGATTCGCTGCGTCGTGTCGGTCTCGATGCTGACGGAGGGCTGGGACGCAAACACCGTGACTCACATCGTCGGCGTGCGCGCCTTCGGGACCCAGCTCCTGTGCGAGCAGGTCATCGGCCGGGCGCTCAGGCGCCTTTCGTACGACCACGACGAGGAAGCGGGGTCCGATGCCGACGGTCACCCGCTGTTCGGCACCGAATATGCCGACATCCTCGGCATCCCGTTCGACTTTGCGTCGGAACAGCACAGCGGAACGAGGAAGACACCAAGACCGGTGACCCGCGTGTTCGCAGTCCGGGAACGTGACCGGCTGGCGATCCGCTTCCCGCGCGTCGCGGGCTACCGGACCGACATGCCGGGCGACCGGATCACCGCGACATTCACCGATGACTCGAAGCTCGAGCTCAACCAGGCGCTGGTCGGCCCGTGCACCACCCGGCTCGAGGGGCTCGTCGGCGAGGGCCATGACATCTCGCCCGCCGTGCTTGACGACATGCGGGCGAACACCGTCGCGGTTCACCTGACCAAAAGGCTGGTCGAGCGCTATCTGCGCGAGGGCGACGAGCCGCCACCCTATCACCTCTACTACAAGATCCAGCCGATCACCCGGCGCTGGATCAGGGACTGCCTGGTCCTCAAGGGCGGGACCAAGGCCGGCATGCTGACCTATGTGGAGATCGCCGACATGGCGGCGGACCTGATCCACAAGGCGATCATGCGCGATGCGGGGGCTGACGGAAGCCCGGTGGTCAAGGCGATGCTCGATCCCTACAACCCGGCCGGATCGACCAGCCACGTCAACTTCATCACCTCGAAGCAGGACCTCTACCGGACCGCGCCGGACAGGTGCCACATCAACTACGTGGCCTGCGACAGCGACTGGGAGGCGGAGTTCGCCCGCGTCGCGGAAGCCCATCCGGCGACGATCTCCTACGTCAAGAACCAGGCGCTCGGCTTCGACGTGCCGTACTCCACCGGCGGCCAGTCGCGGCGCTATCTGCCGGACTTCATCGTCGCGCTCGATGACGGGAACGGCGCCGACGACCCGCTCCACCTCGTCGTCGAGATCAAGGGCTATCGCGGGCTCGACGCCCAGTTCAAGGCCGAGACCATGCGCACGCTGTGGGTGCCGGGCGTCAACAATCTGGGGACGTTCGGCCGCTGGGCCTTCGGCGAGCTCAGGGACGGCCTCGACATGGAGGACGAGTACGGCAGGCTGGTCGACGAGCTGACGGCCAAATCGCTGGAGACCGTCTGAATGCCCGGCTCGACCTTCAGGTGCGCGGCGTGAGCCGGATGCGAGCAGGATGAGTTTGCGATGTGAAGACGACCCGCTATTTCGAGGAGCAGGTGCTGCGCAAGCGGCCCTATATCCGCCGCGAGTGGTGCGCGGATGTTCTGGCCGCGCCGGTCCGGCGCGCCGTGCAGGCGGACGGGCGCATCCGGCTGTGGGGCAGGATCGCGCCGCAGGGCGCGGACCGGCCGCGCATTCTCCGGGTAATTACTTTGGCGGACGGCGAAACCGTCCATAATGCGTTCTTCGACCGCGGCTTTCGCGAGGACGAGCCATGAAGCTCCATTACTATCCCGAGACCGACAGCCTCTATATCGAGCTGAAGGACACGCCCGGCACCGAGACGCGGGAGATCGTCGAGGGGCTCCTCGTCGATCTTGACGCGACGGGCGCCGTCGTCGGCTTCGACATCGACCATGCCTCGCGCAAGCTCGACCTCTCCAAGGTCGAGACGATCGCGCTGCCGCCGGCCAGCGCGGCCGAGTAAGGGCGACCAGCAGTATCTGGACATGGCGTGATGAACCAGAAGCTCAAGCAAATCGCAGATCAGTTGAACCGAAGAGAGCCGGTCGAGCCGGTTCGTGTGCGGGAACTACTCGAATGGTTCGATGCGAAGCGCCGCGGGTTCACAATCGTGGAATCAATTCGCAGGGCTCTGGAAGATTCGGGCCTTGAGACGGATCCGGACTTCGAGGAGCCTCACATCGATACGGAAATCTCCTTCCGCCAGAAGCGCGACGGGGAAGTGAAGCAAGAGCCCGCTCAGCTTGAAGCTCCATCACAACCGCGCAGGCCGCTTTCTGATCCGATATGGCGCATCTCCAGATTGAAATCAGCCAATCGGGAGCTCGTTTTTGTGGGGCCCATGGACTCCATACAGGCGGCGACCACCAAAATGCTCCTGCACGACTTTTCACAACTGCCGGTGATGAATGGCCCCAACAATCTTATGGGTGCGATCACCTGGACGTCGATTGGCAGCAAGTTGGCTCTCGGTGCTAAGCCGACAGTTGCTCGGGACTTCATGGTTGGGGCGCACGTCTTGGACAATCAAACCGCAATACTTGACGCAATTCCAGAAATTGTCAGACATCAATATGTAATAGTAAAGAACAGACAAAATAAGGTGACCGGAATTGTAACTACTTCTGACTTGAGTGAGGAATTTAGAGAACAATCTGAGCCATTTCTTGTATTGAGAGAGATAGAACATCAAATAAGAAAATTTTTGATCGATATTTGTGGGATGTCTCCGGAGCAAATACGCGAGAAGGTACATAGGGGCGACAATGGGGAAAGGGCGCTCCCGCGCGGCATTTCAAGCGTGCACGACCTTTCGTTCGGAGACTATGTCACGATCATGAGGTCCGGGAGTTGGTGGGAGGAACTCGGGCTGCCGATCGATCGTGGCGAAATTGCCGGCGCGCTGGATGAAGTTCGTAAGATTCGCAACAGCGTGGTGCATTTCGATCCGGACACGTTCGAGGGTGATGCGCAGGAAAGCGAAAGCCGGCAGTCAGTTGCCGAGCTTCGGCGGATGAACGCTTTTCTCCAGCGTCTGCTGCTTGCGATGCCGACGAGCGCGACGGCTGACAATCTTGGCCGGGACGGTTCCGCGTAGGCACCAATACAGGACGGCCTGACCGGTAGGAGGAATGGCCGCGCGATGTAGGGAGCAAAAATGGCCAAGGGACCCAAACAGGTCGATGCGCTGAGGCACGAGAAGGCGCGGCGCGTCAACGTGCCGACCGCCGAGATGGCGCCGCTCTACGAGCAGCAGGCGGAGAGGGAGGGCGGCGGGCGCGTCACCATGCGCGTTCCCCGCGACCGGCCTTTGCCTGAGGGCGAGACGCGCGAGCGCGACGGCGACCTCGATCCGCAGATCGTCTGGAACGGGGCGAGGATCAGCCTGACCAGGGAGCAGGCGGCGCAGCTCGCCGAGACCGGCACGGTCGAGATCGGCGATGCCCAGCTCGTCTGGCGCGGCAAGGACAGCCAAGACTGGTCCGACCTCGTGGCGGGTGCGCCGCCGCTCTACATCCAGGAGAAGGTGCACCCCAAGGCGATCATCGACGATCTGAAGCGGCGCCGCGCCAAGCCAGCCGTTCGTCCCCGCGAAAGCGGGGACCCAGGAACGGCGGACAAACTGGATTCTCGCTTTCGCGGGAACGAACGGAAGGACTTTCGCGGGAATGAACGGAGTGGCTTGCATGGGGACGGGCGGGAGGCACCGGCGGAGGAGCAGCCCGATCTCTTCGCCGACTTCAACGGGCTCCCCGACATCGAGGCGCGGGCCGAGTTCTACCAGCACGCGATGAACTGGCAGAACCGGATGATCCTCGGCGACAGCTTGCAGGTGATGGCGAGCCTCGCCAGGCGCGAGGGGATGAAGGGGCAGGTGCAGTGCATCTATATCGACCCGCCCTACGGCATCCAATTCAACTCGAACTGGCAGGTCTCCACGCTGTCGATGTCTGTCGTCGACGGCAAGGCGGCGGATGTATCGCGCGAGCCCGAGCAGGTGAAGGCGTTCCGCGACACCTGGAGGGACGGCATCCACTCCTACCTCACCTATCTGCGCGACCGGCTGACCGTGGCGCGCGAGCTCCTGACCGAGTCCGGCTCGGTGTTCGTGCAGATCGGTGATGAGAACGTGCACCGCGTGCGAGCGGTGATGGACGAGGTGTTTGGGGAGGAGAGTTTCGCCGCCGCAATCACTGTGACCAAGACAACCTCAGCAACCAGTGATCTGCTCGGCGGGGTGGCCGATTATGTGGTCTGGTACGTCAAACAGAGGGAGGCAGCGAAGTATCGGCAGCTATTTCGCGAGAAAGCTGCTGGGGGGGATGGAGGGCAGCATTACAACCAAATCATGTTGGGAGATGGCCGCCGTCGCCCCGCTACCGCAGAAGAACGTTTGGGCCTGTTGCCGGACAACGCCTCACTTTTTACGGCAGATCAGCTGCAATCTACGGGTAGCCATGGCAGCCTGAAAGTCGAAGGTGCCGCCTCGTGGTTCGCCGTCGAGGTCGAAGGAAGGCGATTTTCACCGACGTCCAAAAGCATCTGGAAAACCAGTGAATTGGGGATGGGTCGCCTCAACAACGCTGGCCGCCTTGCACCTCAAAAAAGCGCATTGCGTTATGTCCGCAAACTTTCGGATTTTCCTGCCTATGTGATCAACAATGTCTGGACAGAGTTCGGCGGAGCATCGGATCGACGGTACGTCGTCGAAACGAATCCACGAATAGTGGAACGCTGCATCCTCATGACCACCGACCCCGGCGACCTGGTGCTCGACCCGACCTGCGGCTCCGGCACCACGGCCACGGTCGCCGAGCAGTGGGGCCGGCGCTGGATCACCATCGATACCAGCCGTGTCGCGCTGGCGCTCGCCCGGGCGCGGCTGATGGGCGCGCGCTATCCCTATTACCTCCTCGCCGACAGCGCGCAGGGCCGCGCGCGCGAGCAGAAGATCACCGGCCGGGTGCAGCCCGACGTGGCCACCCATGGCGACGTGCGCCAGGGCTTCGTCTACGAGCGCGCGCCCCACATCACGCTGAAGTCGATCGCCAACAATGCCGAGATCGACGTGATCTGGGAGCGCTGGCAGGAGACGCTGGAGCCGCTCAGGGCGGAGCTGAACCGGGCGCTGGGGCGGGCGGTGCCGGGCTCTCCCCCGTTCGTCCCCGCGCAGGCGGGGACCCAGGAGTCAGCGGCGCTGGATTCCCGCTTTCGCGGGAACGAACGGAGTGGTTCGCGAGAGAATGAAGCGGGTGGGGACGCGGCATACTCGGGCACCTCCCGCTCGACGGGGGAGGTCGGAGCGCTGAGCGCTCCGGGTGGGGGTGAGGTTGGGGCTGAGCAACACGGTGAGGGCGGGGCCGCGGGCGCCGGGCCGGGATCTCCCCCGTTCGTCCCCGCGCAGGCGGGGACCCAGGAGTCAGTGGCGCTGGATTCCCGCTTTCGCGGGAACGAACGGAGTGGCTTGGGAGGGAGTGAACCGACGGGGGATGGCGACGCGGCGCTCAAGTCCTGGGAGGAATGGGAAATCCCGCGCGAGGCGGCAGACGACTGGCCGGCGGCGGCGAGCGAGGCCCATGCGAACTGGTGGGAGGCGCGGATCGCGCGGCAGAGAGAGATCGACGCCTCGATCGCGCGCGCCGCCGATATCGAGCTGCTGTACGACCGGCCATACGCGGACTCGGGCCGGGTGCGCGTCGCCGGCCCCTTCACGGTCGAGAGCCTGTCGCCGCACCGCATCGCCACCGCCCGCGACGACACGCTGGCCGACGAAACCGCCGCGATCGAGGGCCGGCTCCAGCGCGGGCCCAAAAACATGCCGGAGATCGATTTCGGCGAGATGGTTCTGGAGCACCTGCGCACCGCCGGCGTCCACCAGCAGGCGAGGGCCGACACCATCCATTTCAACTCGCTCGAGCCGTGGCCCGGCAAATGGATCGCCGCCGACGGGCGCTATACCGACGCCGAGGACGAGGAGAAGCGCGCCGCGGTGCTGATCGGCCCGGAGTTCGGCACGCTGTCGCGCAGCGACATCACGGCGGCGGCGCGCGAGGCCGCCGAGGCGCGGTTCGACGCGCTGATCGCGTGCGCCTTCAACTTCGATGCCCAGGCCTCCGACCTCAACCGGCTCGGGCCGCTGGCGATCCTGAAGGCGCGCATGAACCCCGACCTGCACATGGCCGAGGACCTGAAGAACACCGGCAAGGGCAACCTCTTCGTCGTGTTCGGCGAGCCCGATGTCGACCTCATCGAGACCGGCGATGGGATGCTCCAGGTGAAGGTCAACGGCATCGACGTGTTCGACCCTTCGACAGGCGAGATCCGCTCAGACGACGCCGCGGGCATCGCCGCCTGGTTCATCGACACCGACTATGACGAGGAGAGCTTCTTCGTCCGCCACGCCTATTTCCTCGGCGCGGGCGACCCCTACAAGTCGCTCAAGACGGCGCTCAAGGCCGAGATCGACGAAGACGCGTGGGCGAGCCTCTACTCGGACACATCAAGGCCGTTCGCGCGGCCGGCGACCGGGCGGATCGCGGTGAAGGTGATCAACCACTTCGGCGACGAGGTGCTGAAGGTTTTCGGGGTGTGAGGGGGATGGCGAGGGCCGGGCACGGAGCCAAAGCGCGCAAGCGCAAAGGTCCCTCCTTCCTGCCTCCGGCGAGGCCATCGTCGTGGGCTGCGGAGAACAACGACAAGCGACCCGAGCAGAAGCTCAATGCGCCTGCGCAGCTACCTCGGAAGCGGCCCAGTCTGGACGCCACGAAAATTGTCGCAAGCCTCCCGCGCCAAACGCCCGAGAAGCTTGTGCAAACTTGGCTCAATGCAATCGACATCCGCGACAATGGCGATAACGCTGTCCAGCGTGGAAGTGCGCAGAAAGTACTGAAGGCCATCAACGCAGAATGGCAGCGGCGGGGCCGATATAGGGATCAATATTTCAGGTGGCCAACGACAAGGGCAGACAAAGGTCAGGGCGGCTTCGACATCGGCAATGCACCCGACAAGGGGCTGTTGCGATTCATGGGATATCGGGTCGGGCGTACCGACGGTGTTCGAAGTGAGACCCGCAGATCGATTCTGTCGGAGGTGTTTTCCGGGACTTTGCCGCCGTTCGAGTCACCAGAGTATCTCGACCAGTGGGGCGATCCAGAGACGGCAAACCGGCTCAAGAAGCTGGCGGAGTGCATCGCCGCCTTCGCACGGAATGCAAAACGCCGGAAAGATCACGCGATGGATGACGCCGTGCGGGACTGGGAGGCTGACCTGAAGTTTCTCTACGACCGCTTCTATGTCGGGCATTTCCGCTTTGCCTGGCCGACGCTGCAGGCGTAGCCGCCCAAGCTGCGCGCCTTTCCCGGGGGATTGGAAGGATGCTGATTCAAAACTATGGGCTGTTCTGGCTACGCGACAAAGTCAATTGGGGCACGCAAGGTCGGGGCGGGACTGGAGAACTGTGTGGGCGTTACGCCCGCCAACTCAAAGCTCGAGAAGTTGACTTTCGCGAGCAGCAGGGGGTCTATGTCCTTTATGATGACAACTTCAGGATCATATACGTCGGACAGACTGGCGCTGGGAATCAACGGTTGTTCATTCGCCTGAGGCAGCATAAGAGAGATCATCTAGCGCAGCGGTGGAATCGCTTCTCATGGTTTGGGATTCTGCCGGTGGAGAATGGAAGACTAAATGTGAACGCAGAACCGGTCCAGCCAACTGTTGCTGGCGTGCTTGATCACATCGAGGCCATTCTCCTGGCCTCTGCCGAACCTCCCCTAAACCTGCAGCGCGGCCGCTTTGGCGAGAATGTTGAGCAGTACATTCAGCACATCGACAACGAGGACGCGGGCGGAGAGTGAACCGCCATTTCTGCCGGACAGATGAACGTCATCCTCGCCGACAGCTTCACGGCTTCGCTTGCCCGCCTCAACGGTCATGAGCAGAAGCAGGCGAAGCTGACGGCGTTCGATCTTCAGACCCAGCCGGACTCGCCGGGGCTCCAGTTCCACCGTATCGACAAGTCGAAGGACCCGAACTTCTGGTCGGTGCGGGTCAGCCGCGACCTCAGGATCATCGTCCACAGGACCGGGGCCAGTGTCATGCTGGTCCATGTCGGCCATCACGACGACGCCTACAAATGGGCGGAGCGGCGGCGGATCGAGGCGCATCCGAAAACCGGGGCGATCCAGATCGTCGAGGTGCGCGAGCTGGTCGAGGAGATCGCCGCGGCGGGTGGGGACATGGGAGGCCTCGTTCAGAGCGATCTTCCGCTGGCGCCCGAGGATGCGGGAGCCGCCGGGGCCGCGATCTTCGCCGGCCTCTCAAATGTCGACTTCCTGTCGGTCGGCGTGCCGGAGGACTGGCTGGCCGACGTGGCCGGCGCGACCGAGGACGGCTTTTTCTCGCTCGCGGCGCATCTGCCGCCGGAAGCGGCCGAGGCGCTGCTCGAATATGCCGCCACCGGCGTGCTGGTGCCGGCCGCCGCGCCGGTCGCCGACCCGCTCGAGCATCCCGACACGATGCGGCGCTTCCGGCTGCTCGACGGCGCCGGGGAGCTCGCCGCGGCGCTCGACGCGCCGTTCGAGAAATGGATCGTGTTCCTCCATCCGGCCCAGCGCGGCGTGATCGCGCGGCGCTATTCGGGGCCGGCGCGCGTGGTCGGCTCGGCCGGGACCGGCAAGACCGTCGTCGCGCTGCACCGGGTGATGCATCTGGCGCGGGCCGATCCGCGCGCGCAGATCCTGCTGACCACCTTCTCCGAGCCGTTGGCGCGCGAGCTCGAGCGCAAGCTCCGCATCCTGTGCGGCGACCGGCCGGGCGTCTTCGACCGGGTGGCGATCGAGTCGTTCAAGGAGATCGCCGGGGATCTCTTCGAGCTCGCGACCGGCCGCAAGCCGTATGTCGCGGGCGACGAGGCGGTGCGCTCGGCGCTGGCCAGAGCCGCGCGGGAAGCGGGCGCGGCGGGATTTTCCGAGCAGTTCCTCTATTCGGAGTGGAGCTACGTGGTCGACGCCTGGCAGATCGAGGGCGCCGAGGCCTATGCCGAAGTGCCGCGGATGGGCCGCAAGAACCGGCTCGGCGCGCGCCAGCGCGAGGCGTTGTGGAAGGTGTTCGAGCGGGTCCGCCAGTCGCTCGCCTCGCGCTCGCTGCTGACCAGGGCAGGCCTGTTCGCGGCGGCGATGCGATTCTACGGCGAGGGGGCGGACAGGCCGTTCGCCCACATCGTGGTCGACGAGGCGCAGGACCTGGGCGTCGCCGAGCTGCGGCTGTTCGCCGCGATCGCGCCAGGGGGCCCAGATGCCCTGTTCTTCTCGGGCGATCTCGGGCAGCGGATTTTCCAGCAGCCGTTTTCCTGGAAGGGGCTCGGCGTCGACGTTCGCGGCCGCTCGATGACCCTCAAGGTCAATTATCGCACCAGCCACCAAATCAGGCGCCTCGCCGACCGGCTCCTCCCGGCGAGGGTGCGCGACGTCGACGGGCTCGAGGATGAGAGGTCGGGCACGGTGTCGGTTTTCGACGGGGCCGAGCCGGAGGTGCTCGTCGCCGACACTGCCCAAGCCGAGAAGGCCGCCGCCGCGGCGTTCCTCAGCCAAGCGATCGCGGACGGTATCGCGCCGGACGAAATCGGGGTCTTCGTGCGCTCCCATGATCAAATGGAACGGGCGCGTGGGGCGATCGCTGAAGCGGGCCTGGGCGTGCGTTCGATCTCCGAAGGGCAGGAGGGTGCGCCGGGGAACGTTCGCCTCGGCACCATGCATCTCGCGAAGGGGCTGGAATTCCGCGCCGTCATCGTGATGGCCTGCGACGAGGGCGTTCTGCCCCTCGATGGCCGCATCGCCGACGTTGCCGACGAGTTCGAGCTGGATGAAGTGATCGCCACCGAGCGCCAGTTGCTCTATGTCGCGGCTACGCGGGCGCGCGACCGGCTGTTCGTGTCTGGCGTCATGCCGGCATCCGAGTTCTTGGACGATCTGAGAGCGGAGTGAGCCAACTCTGGAGCCAATTTCATGAACAGAGAACCGCCACTTCCTTGCCGACGTCGCGCAGCCCTACCTTCGGCGCGCGGCTCCCGGCGACGAGAAGGATATCCTCAACGCCGCCGCCATGGGGCTCGTGATCGCCGTCCGCAAGTTCGATCCGTCGCTGGGCGTGAAGCTCTCGACCTTCGCCTGGCACCACATCCGCAAGGAGGCGCGCGACGCCGCGCTGGGCCTCATCGGCGTCGTCACCTATCGCGTCCCATGAGAGACCAAGGGAAGCGCCCGGCGGTTTGGTCCGCGCCACTTATCGCTGGACAAGCCGATCGGTGACGGCGAGACGACCTTCTTGACGCGCTGCCCGACCTAACGTCGAAGAGCCCGCTTGATGATGTCCAGATAAGCACGAACCTGCTCACGATCGCTCTCCTTCTCCTTCTCGGACAACTCGGAGTAAGGAGTCTCGATCTGGTGCTCCCAGCGCCTGACCAGCTCAGACGGGATAACGAGGGACCCATCGGCCCGAGGCTGTGCCTTGCCGTGAAGATATTGCTGCCACTTTGCCCAGCGAGCGTGTTCGATGGCCGCGAGCTCCTCTACGAGCTCGTCAATGAGGTGATCAGCGCTCATGGTGGCGCTATATCAGGTCTTTGGCTGCAAGGCGGCGGTAATGCTCACCCAGCGCGGTGAGCCGCACTGTCTTACTTTCCATCGCTGCGTGCCACATGTGCGGAGCGCCATCGGGGACGAGAAGGCCCACGCGGTTGTACTTCTGCAGGATCGCAAATACCGCGTTGTGGTCTGGATCTGGAGCAGGGATGCCCCGAGGATCGGCCTCCCAACGCTCGTCGCGCTCAGGCTCATAGGTAGGGTCGAGCTGGAACTCGTACCCAGCGGTGGGGAAAAATTCTGAAATCTGACGCAGCTCTTCGAGTTCCAAGGCCGGCTGGACCTTCCGTAGAGATATAAAGCGCTTCACATTTGTCTTGAAAACCGGCCGCTGCGCCCACGGGCCAAGTGATTGGTCCACGTGTGCATAAATGCCGCCTGGGGTAACGTCGCCGACTAGGTTCGCTGCTGCGCCCCCAAGGGCATCTACAAAGAGGGTCGTGAACACCCCCGCACCATTTTCTTCGGTGGCGTACTGCTCGGCGGTGGAGGCCGTCAGGATCGTAATTCCATCGCTGATCTCGGCGACCTTCTGTTGGAGTGCGCCGCCGCCGGCAGCGCCACCATGACAGCTGTCGAGGATGATCACGCGGTTCGAGATATTGGACTGGTTGGCCATGATCATGATCTCGGCCAGCGGAACGCCGTCGTTCCCAGTGCTTACGTCCGACGAGCATAGATAGCCGCCCGCAGCCTCGATGTGGCCGTGACCGGCAAAATACAAAAGCGACACCTCACCATCGCCGACAAAAAGCTCCTCGATTGAACTCCGTAGCACATCCCGCACGACAATATCAGTCGGTCCGGTCGCTGTTAGGTGCTTCACTCCGAAATTCACCGACCCATCCGCGTGTCGATCAAGCATAGCTTTGACAGCGAACGAGTCGTTCACGCAGCCGAAGAGCGGAGAGACATGGGCATAGTGGTCGATGCCGACTACAAGCGCTTTGCGCATCAGAGGCTATCGATCCAGCTAGCTATGTTCGACCAAGTCCAGGCCATCGTCTTTACGCCGGTCAAGTCGGTGCGATCTTCCTTGTATGCCCAAATGCCACGCAAAGGTTTACCCTCATCCTTTGCGCACTGGATCTCCCACTTTTGACCGCTTGACGCGAGGGAGTTCTTACTGACGATGGCGAGAACGCCATCTGACCACAATATCCGCGTCCGGACGCGCTTCTTCCATTCCTCATCGTAAGCCTCTTTCACAGACATATCGATGTACTCGAACGGTGAGTCAGTATTCAGAGACTGGCCCTTTATCATGTCGCGGACGCGTTGGTCCTCGATCGCAAAAGCTACGAAAATGGTCTTTGTGTCAGCCATCGGCAACGTCCCCCGTGCTGAGTCGAATTGTTACCTTACACGCCAGAACCCAGTGCATCTACGGCGGGTGCCTGTGATGCTCTACTAATACCATATGTGGAACGGCCCCTTTGGGCCAAGGTTTGCGGTGAGACGAATCCTTCGGGGAGGTGGTGCGCCCATATGTCCGGCCTTTTGGCGCGGCGTTTATGGCCGCTGGCCTCGATGACGTCCGCGGCGCGGGCAGCCAAACAACGGCACGCACGCTGGGGTGCGTTGGTATAATCGGCTTGTCTTGCGTCGGGATATCGTCCCGTTGGGGTCATCGTCGTCCTCTGCACCTTGGTCCTTTCGGCGCGCTGCGCCTGGGTTGCCGGCCATCGGGTGCGGAGGCTGACGTCACGGCGCTTTCGCGGATGAAGCCGAAGCGCCGTCGATGTTGATATGGCTCTTGTAGCCGAAGACCGGGGTTCGGTTCACGACAGCCCATTCCGGCCTCTTAAGGCTTGAAGCCGCGAAGCGGCGCAGGCCGGAGTGCCCATGCGGCGGTGCCGCATCGGGCAAGAAGGACTGGACGCGCCATAGCCTGAATGTGACAGTCTGCACATTACAGCATTACAGTAGGCTATGATACGGGGCTTCAGAAGCAGGGCGCTGAAGCGGTTTATGCGCGCGGCGAGGACAGGCGCATCAATGCCGAACACCGGGACATCGTCAGGGACATCCTGGCCCGTCTCGAGGCCTCCTCCGCTCCTGAAGACATGAACCTGCACGGCTTCCGTCTGCATCCGCTCAAAGGCGACTACGCGGGATATTGGGCGGTGACGGTGCGGGCAAACTGGCGCGTGATCTTCCGCTTCGAGGACGGCCACGCGAGCGACGTTGACTATCTCGACTACCACTAAGGAGGTGGTGAGTATGGCCATGCATAATCCACCCCATCCCGGTGAAGTGATCCGCCGCCAGTGCCTTGAGGCGCTCGGCCTGTCGGTGACCGACGCCGCCAAGGGGCTCGGCGTATCGCGCAACACGCTCTCGATGCTGCTGAACGGCCGTGCGGGCATCTCGCCGGACATGGCGATCCGGCTTTCCAAGGGGTTCGGCGGCAGCCCGGAGAGCTGGCTGAGCCAGCAGATGCAGTATGACCTCTGGCAGGCCGAGCAACGCGCTAGCGCGATCCGCGTTGCGAAATTCAAGGCTGCTTAGAGCGACTGCGATGCCCGCCGTGCTGCGGTAACAAGAGATGATGCTGCGCCGCCCGCTCCAGCGCCGAGCTATGGCTGAATCTGGGTGACGCGACGTGATCAGGCGGCGCGGTTCTGGGTGGCGTCATTTTGGGCGACGCCGTCGATGAATGTGACGCCTTCGATGACGCGCGGCAACTGGTTCGTGCCGTTAAGCCTGCGCCATGTGCGCGAGGCCGCCCTGACCAGGGTGAAGACCATGAGCTTGGCGGTCGTCTGCGACAGCGCGCCCTTGGTGCGCACCGTGCGATGGCGCACGGTCGCGAACACGCTCTCGATCGGGTTCGAGGTGCGCAGATCGTCCCAGTGCTCGGCCGGGAACTCGTAGAAGGCGAGCAGGGCCTCGGTGTCCTTGGTCAGGCAGGCGACGCCCCGCGCGTACTTGGCGCCGTACTTCTTCTCGAAGGTTTCGATGGCCGCCAGCGCTCCGGCGCGGGTCTCGGCGTGGGAGATCTCGCGCAGGTCCGCCGTGACGGCCGGCTGCATGGATTTGGGGAAGTGGTTGAGGACGTTCGAGACCTTGTGCACCCAGCACCGCTGGTGACGGGTGCCGGGGAAGACTTCGTCCACCGCCTTCCAGAAGCCGAGGGCCCCATCACCGATTTTCAGCCATAGCTCGACTCGTCGCCGCGTGGGACGCTATTCCCTAACTGTAGAACTTTGGATGCGATTGCTTTGGGCACCTCGACACCTTCATCCAAGGTTGGGGGGCGCCAGAGCAAGAGGGCTTGCGCACAAACGCATTAGATTGCGCGTGGCGGGATCATCAGACGAAATGCTCTGAGGCCCAACCAGCGCGTCTCAAATCTCGACGATATCCGCATCCGCACCTAGGACTTCCCGGGCCGCCTCGACGACACTTCGATGGTGCGTAAACAACATCGACTGAAAGCATTCGCTCAGATCGGCGAGAGCCTGAAGGCCAGCAGCGGTCCGTTCATCGTCGAACGTCAGAAAGATGTCGTCGCCGATAAATGGAGCCGGCTCGTTCCGGCACCCGTAGTCCTCGAGAAATGCGAGCCGCAGGGCCAGATATAGCTGGTCGCGAGTCCCGTCGCTCAAACCGGCGATCCCGACCCGTTCGCCGGTGTCGCGGATACCGACGAGTCGCAACCGGTCATCCTCGTCATATTCTTGGCCGAGCGAGGCAAAACCGCCTTTGGTCAAGCCTGAGAACAGCTGGGCGGCGCTGCGCAGGACCGGATCGTCCTGGTCGTCCCGGTGTAATTCCAATGCCGCGGAGAGCAGCGTTGACGCCAGTTTGAGGACCACCCATTGCCGCGCGACCTCGATGATCTCGACCTCGGCCGCGTTGCGCGCAAACGCGGCGCGCTCGGCGCCCGCGGCCGTATCCAGATGCTCGCGCTCGCGCCGCTTCGCGGACAAGTTGGCGAAAACTTCGCTCATTTCACCGTCGACACGTTCCTCTTCCTGCCTGGAAGCCTCGATGTCCATCACTGCGCGCTCTGGATCGAAGTTCTCGAGATCTTGGTGAAGCCGGTCTTCATCGACATCGACTGCGACCTCCGAGAGACGGCGACGACACGCCTTGAGTTCGTCGCTCAGCCTGTCCCGTTCCTCAAGCCGCTTGAGCAGGGCGGCCGGATCGGTGTCTTCGGGGCAACCGGCGAGATGGTGGTCGCGGGCGGTAATCCTTGCGTCCAGCTCCTCTTTTAGGCGGGCGACCTTCTGCTCTGCGTCTTCAAGCGCCGCGGCGGCGTCGCGTCTTTGAGCCGAGGCGATGCGGACGGCCTCTGCGCGGTCGTTCAGGACCTTCACCGCGTGAGTCGGCGGGAGCTCGGCAAGATCCTGCGCGACCGCTGCAAGGAGCGCGCTCAGTTTCTCTTCGAAATGGTTGACGTCGCGCTTCATGCCCGCGACGCGCCGCGCCCGATTGTCGCGCTCGCGTCGCAGTCCGGGCAACCGTTCCCACAGAAGCAGGACGGCGGTAACCTGATCGGGGCTCGCGTCGCCATCGAGCCCGATCTCGACAACAGCCTCGGCGAACCGGTCACGACAGCGGGAGGCGAGCTCCGCCGCCCTTTCGCGCTCGCCCGCAAGCCTCATCAGCCGCTCCTCGGTTTCGCGCCGAACGGCGACCCGGGCACGGCTGTCGCTCCACAACTCGCCGAGTTCGTCCAACCGGGCGTCGAGAGCGCGCGCCAGAACCGCTACAGGCAGCGTCTCCGGAGCATCGACCTGAAGACCGCCGGCCATCTCATCGAGAGCGGGGCGGATCCGCTCAGCCAGATCGTTCAGAGCAGCCACCTCGTCGCCCCGCTCGAGAACCGCGCGCCTTCCCTCCTGAAGTGCGGCGACGTTTCGCACCCATGCGATCATCTCGTCGGGATGCGTTGGCTCGATGTCAAGCGCGCGGAACGGATCGCGATAGATGTCGAGAGCTCGGCCGCGCTCCGCCTCAAGGGCGGCAGCCCGACCCTCGAGATCGGCGCGGGCATTTTGAAGACGGGCCTTCTCGGCATGCTGGCTGGCGTGGGCGTGAACGCGGGCCGCGTCATCCAGCGCCTGGTCGGCGAGGGTGTCGGCATCACCGGATAACGCCCGAAAGCGTGCGACCTCGCCTGCGGCGGTCTCGGGCGGGAAAGGGAGTTTCGTCCCAAGCAGGGCCGCGGCCAGCGGTTCAAATTCCTCGTCGCGGGCGCGCCGCACCTCTGAAATCGCCTCCCGACTCGGGACTGGGCCACCGCGCTCACTCTCGGCGATTGCCGCCTCCAAGCGGGCGATCGCCGCCTCGTTCTCCACTAGTCGGCCCCTCAACGAGTCCAGCTCAGCATCGAACCGCGCCAGCCCGTCGCGTTGTCGGATCAGCGTCTCGGCAGAGGGAAGCTGCGCCGTTGCGAGTCGGTCGAAATCCTCGACCGGTGGCGTCAGGCGCTGCGCCGACTCGGCGATCCTCCGATGTTCGCCGCGGCATTGTGTTTGCAGCTCATCACGCCGGTCGAGAGCCCTGAGGTCCGCCGTGAATGCGGACATCCGCAGACGCCACGGCTTCGGGTCGACGAGATGTCCGGATGTCTGCTCGGCGTCGAGACCGGCAAGCGTCTGGCGTTCTTCGGCGAGGCGGCTGTCGAGCGCCGCGAGGCCATCGGTGTATCTGCGGGCTTCGTCGACGAGCTTGCGGATACGCACCAACACGGCGTCCGAAGGCTGCGAGCGTTCCAGATCGGCGTTCGCAACGCCGAGCCGGTCAGCGAGCTCCTTGAGTTGACCGGTGTAGTCGTCGCGCTCCGCCTCGATGCGCGGAAGATCCTGGAGCTTGGCGGCATGATCGCCGGATTGGGCGAACAGCGCGCTGATGCTCTCTACTTCGCCCAGAAGGGCTTCGTCTACATTGATACCGCCGAGAGCTGCCTCGGCGCTTTCGAGGTTGTCCTGCGCGGTTTTCAGTGCCTTATCCGCGTCTTCGATATCGTCGAGAACCGCCGCAAGGTCGACTGCGAAGTCGACTGGCAAGCTCGCGAGGTCGGCATAGCCTGAGAGCTGCCTTTCGCAGGCGTCGATCTCGGCGACGATCGGCCGCAGCTGCTGCAGTCGCTGAAGACGCGAGATCGTCTGGCGTGCCGATAACCGCATTTCAGCAAGGGTCTCATGGTTCTCCTCCAACTCGGCAATCGTGGCGTTGAGCGCCTTCCAATCGCCAGCCCGGAGCTCGGACTCCCGTTCGGCGCGCCGGGCTTCATCGTGCCGCGCCGCGATCTGGTAGAACAGGCGCTGCTGCGAGGCGCGGGGTGCAAAGATGCGGCTCGCCTCGTCTTCCAGTGCGCCTCTCAGCTGGGTCAGCCCCATGACACCGGACGCGGCCGCGAACAGAAGGCCGCCGATCTCGCCGTCGCTGCTAAGCATTTCGTCGGCGCCCGTGCGCAGGCGCTCGGCATTGAGACCGAAAGCCCGTTCGAACACGTCGCGGGAGAGTGAACCGACAAAAGGCGCTAGTGCATCCTCCCGCAGCGCCGTCTCATCGTCGTCGTCGGCAAGGAGCGTTGCCTTGTTGCCGCGCCGGCGCCGGAACGAAAGCGCACCACCGTCCCGCGTCCTCAGCGTGGCGCCAACGCGCAATGCGGAAGCGTCGTGGCGGAAGTCGAAAGCCTTGCCATGTGGAAAGCCGAACAGCAGATCGGAGACGGCGGCGAGAGCCGAGCTTTTGCCGGCCTCGTTTGGTCCGTAGACGATATGGAGTTTCGCGTCAGGGCGGAACGTGAGTGTGCAGTCGCTCAGCGATCCGTAGCGCAGGAGATGCAGGCGTTCAAAGCGCATGGCCGGCTCAGTCCTCTGGCCTCGTGCGCATCACGACGAGATCACGGGCATCGGCCAAGATGGTCTCGACGTCATCTCCAAGCGGCAGATCCGCGACGCCGAGGCCGCCGGGAAGCTTCGCGGCGATTTCTTTGATGATCCCTTCACCCCTTGCCTTCAGCTCAGGCTCCGCGATCAGACGCTCCAGTGAGGCCGCTAGATCGAAGCCGGGATCCGCCGGCAGGACCGCAGGGTCCGATGGCTCGTCCACATCGATCACGAGCCTTTCCAACCAGATATCGGGATGGAGGCGGTGGCAGGCTGCCTGCACCTCGTCCCTCACCGTGCTGCGACTGGCGACTAACCATCGCCGCAGTACGGTTTCGCCCGCAAGGCGCACGCGAAGAGCCACAAGACGCTCCCCGGCCTCGGCCACGATCCCGGCCAGCTCCCGTTCGAGGGCCAGGAGGATATCGCCCAAGCGGTCATGGCCCGTACAATCGACATCCGCGGTGGCCCAGCGCGCCTCGTCGAGGATCAGTTGGTCGATGGAAGCGACTCGGTTATCTTCGACGGTGACAATAACGGCACCCTTCGGCCCCGATTCACGAATATTGCGTCCCTGAAGGATACCGGGGAACACGATCGCGGGCGCTTGCGACACCACTTCATAGTCATGGGCATGACCGAGCGCCCAGTAGTCGTAGCCGCGGCTGCGAAGGTCCTCGACGGAACACGGCGCATAGTTGGCGTGCGGCGGCCGCCCGGTGAGCGACGTGTGCAGGACGCCGATATTGAACCAGCCGGCAACTGGCTGCGGATAGGTCAGCGCAAGGTTTTCATTCGCGGCCCGTTCGGCGAACCCCTGACCGTGGAGCGCCACCTTCAGATGCTCGATCTGGAATGTCGCTGGCCGACGGATGCCGAAGTCCCGTACCGTGTCGGGAAGCGAGATGCTCCGCGTCACAACGCTCGCCGCATCGTGGTTGCCCTTCAGAAGGAAGACCGGAATGTCCGCACGATGCAGCCTTGAGACCTCGCGGTTGAAGAACAACCCAACCGTATTGTCCTTCCAGTCGCCGTCATAGATGTCGCCAGCCAGGACGACGAAGTCGACCTTCTCGTCGATCGCCCACAGCACCAGCGATGAGAATGCCGATCTCACGGCATTGGCGAAACGCTCGGCGATTTCCGGGTCATTCACGGCCAAGCCCCGGAACTGGCTTCCGAGGTGGAGGTCTGCAGCATGAACAAATCTGAAGCCGGTCATCGACCTAACCTGCGCCATTCGTCGCCCGTCGGGCAAGGAACCAGTCTTTCCCGCCCATCTTTCTCCTGGTTCTCTGTTGTGTTGTAGTGATTGCGATTGTGCCCGGTCATACTGGAGCATGGTGCTGGAGGCGTGATGACGGAACCGCAAGAAACGCCGCCGTCACAACCAGAGGACGAAGAGAAACATCCGGCGGCGAGTCGGCCAAGGGTCGAAGCGGATCTCGCTGGTAGCTTTACCTATGCGTCATTTCAGAACGCGATCCCCGTTCTGAAGTCGATTCTGGTCGCAAACCCCACCGACACCTCCATAGAGGACGCGAAGCTCTCGTTGTCCGCGTCGCCGCCGTTTATCCGCGCCAAGACATGGACGATCGACCGAATTGTGGCGGGCGAGGAACTGTCGCTGTCCGACCGCAAGATCGACCTTGATGCCGACTATCTCGCCGGGCTGGATGAAGCCGAGCGCGGCGAGATTACGCTGCGGTTGCATCGCGGCGACGAAGTTCTCGCCGAGGAACGGAAGACCGTCCGTCTTCTGGCGCGCGATGAGTGGGGCGGAGTAGCCGACATGGCTCAGCTTCTTCCCGCGTTCGTCATGCCCAATGACGCTGCCGTTTCGAAGTTGCTGCGCTCCGCAGCCGATCTTCTCGCACGTCACGGACATTCAGCATCCCTGGATGGGTATCAGACCAGTGATCCGCGCCGGGCCTACATGCTTGCAGGCGCATTCTATTCGGCGATTGTCGGAATTTCTCTGCACTACGCGGAGCCGCCGGCGAGCTTCGAGGCGCGCGGGCAGAAGGTGCGCCGCCCATCGAGGATTGTCGGTGACCGTCTTGCAACCTGTCTCGACACGACGCTTCTATTCGCGGCCGTCTGCGAGGCTGTCGGGCTGAACTCCGTCATCCTGATGTTCGAGGGGCACGCGGCTGCTGGCGTTTGGCTGACCAAGCGATCATTGCCGCACGCGGTGGATCACGACGTTATCGAAGTGCGCAAGGCGATTGCCGCGCGCGAGATGGTCGTGTTCGAGACGACCGGCGTGACGCACCGACCGCCAATGACCTTTGAGCAGGCGAGCAGGTTGGCACGCCGACGGCTCGCCGACGATGCCGAGTCCGGATTCGTTGCCGCCATCGATGTTGCCCGGTCGCGTAGCAACGGCATCACGCCGCTTGCCTCCCACTCACCGGCTCCGGCTGAGGCCGAGGTTGTTGCGGAGTCCTCTGTCGAGCTTTCTCTACCGCCGATGCCCGACATGGAGGCCATGCCGGAAGACGAAGGGGCGGAACACCCAACGAGTCCACAGGGCCGCATCGACAGATGGCAACGCAAGCTCTTGGACCTGTCACTGCGCAACCGGCTGCTGAACTTCACGAACTCGAGATCCAACGTACCGTTTGTTTGCCCCGATCCTGGTCGACTGGAGGACCGCCTCGCGGAAGGCGTGCGCATCCGCATCGTCTCTCTGCCCGAGCAGAACCCTATGGGAGAACGTGATCCGGCGATCTACCGGGAAACCAGGGGTGAGGATATCGAGGCCCGATTCGCGGCCGATGCGCTCTCACGCGACGAGCTGCCCTCTCCGCTCGAGGCCGCAAGCCTCGACGCCCGCCTCACCACGCTCCACCGTCAGGCGGCGAGTGATCTCGCCGAGGGCGGCGCCAACACGCTCTACCTGGCCACCGGATTTCTGCGCTGGAAGAAGAGGCCGGACGACGATCGCAGCTATCGTGCCCCGTTGCTATTGCTCCCGGTCAGACTCGAGCGCCGGAGCGCGACATCGCAATTCCGACTGGTCCATCATGAGGACGAGCCGCAGATCAATGCGACCCTCCTGCAGTTCCTCGAGCGCGATTTCAATCTGCCTGTTCCGTCTCTCCAGGGAGAGTTGCCCCGAGACGAGCAGGGCATCGACGTCCGTCAGGTGCTGGAGCGGATGCGGGCGGCAGTGCGCGATGTCCCTGGTTTCGAGGTGGTGGAAGAGACTGCACTCGCCACTTTCTCGTTCGCCAAATTCCTGATGTGGAAGGATCTCGTCGAACGAACCGACGACCTGCGCAAGAACAGGGTGGTCAGACATCTGATCGACACACCCGATCAGCCGTTCGAGACCGGCGGAACCGCATTCTATGCCGAACGGGAGATCGATCGCAGTTTCGCGCCGGCCGACATCGTGACACCACTCCCGGCTGACTCCTCGCAGATCGTTGCCAGCATCGCGGCTGCGGAGGGCAAGGACTTTATCGTGGTGGGGCCACCGGGCACCGGTAAGAGCCAAACGATCGCGAACATGATCGCTCATTGCCTCGCGAGCGGCAAAACCGTGCTGTTCGTTGCGGAAAAGACGGCCGCCCTTGATGTTGTCTATCGCAGGTTGCGCGAACATGGCCTTGGCGACCACTGCCTTGAGCTCCACTCGCGCAGGGCCGACCGGCGCCATTTTCTCGGCCAGCTAAAAGCGGCCTGGGAGAGCGGCACGGCTGCGAGCGCCACCGATTGGGTCGAGATCAACGACCGGCTGAAGATCCGCCGCGACCAGCTCAATGACTATGTGGAAGCGCTGCACCGGAAGGCCGGTAATGGCCTCACGCCGTTCATGGCGCTCGGTATCGCGCTCAAGGGCAAGGACAGGCACGCACCCGAACTGAGCTGGCCGTCCAGGGATGCTCACGACGAGCGGAGCAGGCGCGATCTCGAGGAGCTGAGCAGCGAGCTCGGCAGAACTTTCACGGCGATCGAGTTCAATCCCGCCCTAAGCTTCGTCAATGTTCAGGACTGGAGTTTGGCCTGGCAGGAGCAGCTGCTCGCCGGTGCCGAGAACTATCGAGAAGCGACTGTCGCCCTTGCGGACGCGCTGGGCGTGTTCGCTTCGCACCTCGGTATCGAGCCGCAATCCGACGCCGATTTCGACACGCTCGCGTCCTACGTCACACTGGCACAGCAGATTCAGGCTTCCGCTGGCGAAGACTACTCAATCATTCTTGAGGGCGAGTTTCATCGGATCAGGTCGTCACTCGATGCATTCGAGCGCGCGCTCGGTGCCTACGCGTCCGACAGGGCCTTGCTGTCAGCCCAGTACGACCCGGACGAAATTGCGCGAATCCCCGTCGACGAGATTGATCGGCAATGGCGGGAAGCGAACGCGGCCGTCTGGCCGGTGTCCGCAGTCAAGATCCGGCAATGCCGCAAGCTGCTCCAGTCCTATGCGCAAGCTGGCATAGTTGATCCACAAATCGATCTACCGTTGATCCGCCGCATGCAGGAGACGGCTGAGGCGGTGGCAGAAAGCCCGCTCTCGGCCACGAGCGCGCCGGTGGCGGGCGTCAGCACCGATCTCGACGCATTGCGCAACCACCTCGAGCTCGCCGAACGGCTGCGCAATGCACTCACCGATATTGCGGAAAGGGTTGGTAATCTGGAGGTGATCTTCCGGGCTGTCGAGCCGGCGCTGTTCGGCGGGCAAGCCGGAGACCAGGTGAGGAGCGCAGCCGACCGCTTCCTGGCCGCGTGTGACCGGTTCATGGATACCGAGGAACGCTTCTTATGGACCGCCGGCCAGGAACTCGATCCGTGGACCAAAGTTACGAGGCTCAGCGATATCACAGCGAGGATGCGCGAGCTCGCCGAAAGCCGCAACCTGCTGCGCGACTGGGCGACTTGGTGCACCGTCCGCAACCGGGCCGAGGCGCACGGGCTCGGGCCGCTGGTGGCCGATATCGAGTCAGGCGCCGTGGCGCCGGAAGAGTCGTTAGACACGTTCCGCCTCGCCTACGCCAGGTGGTGGCTGCCGCCGACATTGGACCACGACGACACTCTTCGCAATTTCCGCCGGTTCCAGCACGAGCACGCCATCGAGGAGTTCCGGGAGATCGATGCGCTGGTGAGAAAGGCAGCTAGCGCCCGCGTCATCACCGCGATCGAGCATGGGCTGCCGGCACCGCAGACCGTGCCGCGGAAATCGGAGCTCGGTCTTCTGCGCCATCAGATGACACTCCAGCGACCGAGCCAATCAATTCGTGAGATGATCGGTAAAATACCAGTGGCGTTCCCGAAGCTTGCGCCCTGCGTGCTGATGTCGCCGCTATCGATCGCGCAATATCTTCCGTCGAACCACGCTTCGTTCGACGTCGTCATCTTCGACGAGGCCTCGCAGATCACCACCTGGGACGCGATTGGCGCAATCGCCCGCGGCCAACAGACCGTCATCGTCGGCGATCCGAAGCAGCTTCCGCCGACGAACTTCTTCGGTCGGAACGAGAGCGACGAGGACGATATCGAGATCGAGGACTATGAGAAGGATCTGGAGAGCATTCTCGATGAAGCGAAGGCGTCAGGCCTGCCGGTGCACTCGCTCCGATGGCACTATCGCAGTCGGCACGAGTCGCTGATCGCCTTCTCGAACTGGGCCTACTACCAGAATGGCCTGATAACCTTTCCGTCCCCTGTGACCGAGGACAGGGCGGTATCCTTCCGCCATATAACAGATGGTGTGTATGATCGGGGCAAAAGCCGCACGAACAAGCAAGAGGCTCGCGCGATCGCGCGCGAGGTAACCACCCGTCTAAAGCAGTGGGTCAAGCTCCCCGAAAGTGATCGTGCCACCATCGGAGTCGCGACCTTCAACAGCCAGCAGCAGACACTGATCCAAGACCTGCTCGACGAAGCCCGACGTGCCGATCCCGAGCTCGAATGGTTCTTTGCCGACGAGAGGATCGAGCCGGTCTTTGTCAAGAACCTCGAGAACGTGCAGGGCGACGAGCGCGACGTGATCCTGTTCTCCGTCACCTATTGCCACGACGCCGCAGGAAAGCTGACGATGAACTTCGGCGCGATCAATCCCGAGGGCGGCGAGCGCCGGCTCAATGTCGCGGTCACGCGCGCGCGGCAGGAACTCATAGTCTTCTCTGGCATCACCGCCGACAAGATAGATGCCGAGCGGACCAAGTCCCAGGGCGTTCGCGATCTCAAGACATTCCTGGACTACGCAGAGCGCGGCCCGGTGGCGCTGCCGGCGCGGGTGGAAGGATCCGAGGGCGAAGCGGACTCTCCATTCGAGGAGGCCGTGGCGGAGGAATTGCGGAAGCGTGGCTGGAATGTAGTTCCGCAGGTTGGCATCTCGGGCTTCAGGGTCGATATCGGCGTAAAACATCCGGACAAGGCCGGTGCCTATTTGGCCGGCGTCGAGTGCGACGGTGCGTCTTACCACAGCTCTGCCACCGCCAGGGACCGAGACAAGATCCGCGAAGAGATCCTGCGTGGACTCGGCTGGAACATTCTGCGGGTGTGGTCAACCGACTGGTGGTTCGATCAGGAGGCGTCGGCAGACAAGCTCCATCAGGCATTGCAGTCCTTGCATGCCTCCGTCTCGGTTCAGGTTGAGCCCTCCCCAGAGCCTGTAGAGCACGCAGAGCAGCCAGCCTCAGAAACTCCAGCCAAGAGCCAGGACCAGGGTCAACCTCGAGTTCCCGGGGGGCCAACACGCAGCCTGGGCGAACTGTACCAGAGCCCAGGGTTGCCGTGGGACCTAGCGCCGGACGGACGATCGGATCAGAAACGAGCCGAAACGTTGCAGACACCGGACCGAATTGCTGGCGCAGCGCCCTCGGCGGAGGTGGCTCCAACGGGCAGCATCCCGCAAAACGCGCGATCGGCTGATGACCCGCCGTCGGCAGCCTCGGGGCGGCAGCGATACGAGATCACGGATTTGTCGGACTTTTCGGTCGATCCGGACGCATTCTTCGACTTCAGCTACCGCGACACGCTGGGCGCCATGGTGGCCGCGGTGCTCGAGAATGAGGCGCCGGTGCGTGAGGACCTCCTCGCCCAACGGATCGCACGAGCGCACGGGTGGCAAAGGACCGGCAGACGCATCCGAGAGCGGATCGAACTGCATCTGCGCGACATCGACCGCACCCACGAGTCGACCGGGGTCTTTCTGTGGCCGAAGGGGAGTGTGGTCGAGCGGACACCATATCGGCCCTCGGCAGGACCAGAACATCACCGCGCTATCTCGGAAATATCTACCGCCGAGTTGCGCGATGTGGTCGCCGACAATCCATCGCTCGCCAAAGAAGAAGATCCTGCCCTGGTGTTTGCCCGCATGCTCAATGTTGACCGCCTTTCGGCGTCAGCTCGAGCGAGGCTCGAAGAGGTGTTGGAGATGTGAGCAGGTCGAAGGAAGGGTAAGGGCAAACGGTCAATGAGACGGGATCGGGCAAACCAGTACCCGGGCGGAGCGCCAGCGAGCGCGCATAGGCGATTTGGTCCCGATCCGCGCATCTCCATACGGGCCCGCGGCGTGCGAAAGCCGCAGCTCAAGGCCGGACACACGACTGCACCTGACCACATGTCAATGCCTGTCCGAAAAATGCTTGCATCCAGGGGGCGCCCTATTCAGCTTGCTCCAAGGCCACGCGAAGCCATCGATCGGTGCGACGAAATTGACGATAGCGACCGAGCTCTCTCCGTCTCCCGACCAGGCACGGATCGAATGGCGCTACCTGTGGGGCGTGGCGTTGGCAATCGCCGCGCTCATAGCGGTCATTCGCGGCGACAGCCATTGGCTGCTGAACTTTTTTCACGTGATCACCGGGCTTCTGTGGACCGGGATCGACCTCTTCATGGGGTTCATCATCGGCCCGATCCTGAGAAGGCTCGACCTGCCCGCCCGCCGTGCGATCGTCACCCGCCTCGTGCCGCGCATGCTGTTCCTGATGCCGACGCTCGCGATCACGGCAAGTACCGCGGGCATCGAGCTTGCGAACCGGCTTGGTTATTTCGGCTTGGACTGGCCGGAATATGGATGGGTGCTCGCGGCCCTCATCATCGTCGGCGTCCTGACCGTTCAGGGGCTTGGCATCCTGCTTCCGATCAATGTGATGGTCTTCCGGCAGCTGCGACGAGCCGAGCCCGATTTCTCAAGGGTTGGCCGCCTGATGCGGATCTACTTCCTGACCGTCGCCTCCCAGGCGGTGATGCAGGTCGCGATCATTCTGGTGATGGCCCGATTCGTCACCGGGCTTTGACCATCGTCGCCACGTGGCGGCCGTTGCGCCTCAGATTTCACTGTTCTGCCGCGCGCCTGCAGGTGCCGTCACGAAGTTGGTTGGAACATGGTGTGGCGTAGTCTCCGGGTGCTTCAACCAGAACAAGTCCAGCGTTGGCGCGCCGGACAGGAGACCACGCCATGACGAACACTACCACGAAGCGCGCTGCCGTTCAGCCTGAGGTGGAGACGGCGGCATATCTGTTCGACGACTGGATCGACTCGATGGAAGCCGGCCTGCGCGATCGGGTTCGCGATTTCATCGAGACGATGATCAGGGCCGAGCTCGATGCTGCTCTCGCCCGCCCGCGCTATGCACGGCAGTCCGCCGCGAGTGATGGGGCGATGGCGCCACTGCCGGCGTCGCCGGCCACCGGCACGACAGTCGGACGCGCACACTGATGGGGACCTTCGGATCGACCGAGATCACCGTGCCGCGCGCCCGCCTCAAGGCCGGAGATGGCACGACGAGCGAGTGGAAGAGCAAGACCTTGCGCGCCTATCAGCAGCGGACCAAGGCGGCCGACGCGCTGATTGCGTCGGGTTATCTCGCCGGCACCAACACGCGCCGTGTCCGCCGCGCGCTCGCCGCCCTGTTTGGCGGCGCGGTCGGCAAGGACACCGTCAGCCGGGTGTGGCGGAAGGTGAAGACCGACTGGGAAGCCTGGAACGCCCGATCACTGGCCGACGAGCCGATCGTGCGGTTGATCTTCGAGGGCACGGTGGTCCGCGTGTGCCTCGACAGGAAGGCAACCTCGATCTCGCTTCTCGTTGTCATCGGCGTACGCGAGACGGCTAGAAAGTGCTTCTGGCGGTCAGGGACATGGGCGGCGAGACGACAGAGGCATGGCGTACGGTGCTCGACGATCTCATCGCCCGCGATCTGCGCCGGCCGGAGTTCCTGATTGTCGACGGCGCGCCGGGCCTGGAGAAAGCCATCGCCGCCATCTGGAATGGCGTGCCCCTTCAACGCTGCACGGTTCATAAGCATCGCAATCTGCTCGGCCACCGATACGATTTCCGTGCCGAACAACGCGTCGAGGGCGTCCTCTTCGCGCGCGTATGTTGACAGGGCATTGACGGCGACAATGTAGGGTGCGTCGAGATCGCCGTATCGCCCGGCCTTGCCGAGCACGGCAGCGCGGATAAGCGTTGCGCGTTGGCGTCGAGGTTGCCGCGCGCCATGGCAGCGAGGTCGATCTTGCCATCAAGGGTCGCGGCTGCGAGGTCGTAGAAAAGCTCGAGCCAGGCGCGGACGAACGACATGCTGGAGAAGACGGTGCCACGGGGGATGTCATGGCCGAGCGCACGCCACTCCAAGATCATCATCAGTTCTCCAAGCCGGACCATCGCCGCCGCTCCCCTGCGAATCGAAATCGAGGGAATGGTGGTCGATGGATCACACGCTCGAACTGCCGGGGCGCACCCTGGTCGTCCAAGCCAGGGCGCCGACTAGGGAATTTTCGATGCGCACAATCAGGAAGAATTCAACGGACGATGACAGGACCGTCCAGCGTATCTGGGAGGCGGGCCAACTGCAGCCCCACCGCTGGCGCACCTTCAAGCGCTCCAAGGACCGCGCCTTCGCCGAGAAGGTCGAGGACATCGTCGGCCTGTACATGCATCCGCCCGCCCATGCGGTGTGAATGGAGTGGGCTGTTACATCGTCCATTCCAATAGAGCCGGATCGACACTTATCTGAGCGCCACCACGTTGCTCGCGGCCGGCTTGTCCTCTACCAGCGCTGCGACGTGTGTGGCCCATGCGTTAAGGGCGCGTGCCATTTCGGGCGCGAAGTCGTGGCGTTGATACACCGCGACGATGCCAGCGAATGAGCCCGACTTGTGGTTCAACACCCGCTCGACCACCGGCAAGGCGATGCCGAGGCGGGCCATTCCGCTCGCGAGTGTGCGCCGTAGATCGTGCAGGCCAAATTCCGGGATCGCCACCGCGTCGGGATCATCGCCGCGCTCATTGGCCTCGCGGCGGGCCTCGGCGAGCATCAGGCGTGCCAGCTTGCCCTTGGCCCGGCTGAAACCGGAAACCGCCGTGCGCCCGTTGGTGGTGAACAGGTAGCGCTTCGGGTTTTCAATCCTCGGCAGCGCCGCGATCAGATTGAGCGCCATATCTGGCAGGGGCAGGGCATGGGTCGAGCCGTTCTTGACGCGCTCGGCCGGGATCGTCCACACGCCGTCCGCGATTTCCGCCTCGGTCATGCCCACAACTTCGTTGCGCCGCGCGCCGGTGAGCAGAAGCATGCGGGTCATGCATCCGAAGGGGAAGCCGAGGCGGTCGCTGGCCAGCCACAACCACCGCAGCTCGTCATCGTTCAGAACGCGGTCGCGCGGCTTTTCTTTGGTCGGCTTCTCAACGCCCGCGCATGGCGAGGCGTCCAGCAAGTCGCAACGCACGGCCCATGTGAACAGCGCCTTGAGCGCGGCCAGGGTCCGGTTCGCCGCCACTGGCGCGCCGCCGTCAATGATCTTGTCGAGCCGGTCGCGAACGTCGCGGCGGGTGATCGTCTGGATTTCCCGATTGCGCCAGTGCGGCAGGACATGGACGCGCAAAAGCCGTTCGGTTTCTTCCGCCGTTCGCGGTCGGCAATTCGGCCTCACATGGCGTTCCAGATATGCTTCGGCGACCGCGCCGAACCTGTTGCTCGCGGCATCGGCCCGCGCGGCCTGTTTCTCTGTGCCGGGGTCGCGGCCTTCGGCGACGGTTCTCAATGCCGCGCGGGCCACCTCGCGTGCAGCGGGCAGCGAGAGTGCTGGGGAGCGGCCCAAGGTCAGCTTGCGGGGCCGATCGGCGAAGCGGTAGCGCAGCGCCCATCCCTTCGCCCCGCCGGGCTGGACCACGAGATAGAGGCCCGGCAGCGCGCCGTCCGGTATCTCTTTCCGAGAGGCCCCAGGGCGTGCCCCTTCGACGCTCCTTGCGGTTAGCGGTTTCGGCATGATTTTCCCTCCGGGGTAACACAGGGGTAACAGAAATGCCTCGTTAGGCACCGTTACCCAGTGTGACTATCATTGCCAAACATTCGCTGAAAACACAAGAAAAATCAGGCCTATTTGGGATATTTGAGTGGCGTGCCGTTGGGTCATGTGAGCCCGTTTTCACAGTCTGGGGGACTGGGGGTCGCCGGTTCGAATCCGGCCGCTCCGACCATTCATCCGCAAGGTGACCAAGCGGGGCCCGTGACCATCGGGCTCAGCCGGTCTCGCCGTCGCGCCGCGGCGCCGGCACCGGCGCGTCGTCGTCGTCCTCGATCAGGATGCGCTCGGCGGCGCCGTCGACATCGTCGAACTGGCCGCTCCTCAGCGCCCAGAAGAACGCGGCGAGCCCCAGCGCGCCGAGCCCCAGCGCCGCCGGGATGAGGAGGAGGAGGAGGACGTTCATGGCCGCGCCACCGCGCCGGCGGCGGGCCGGGCCTCGACCGGCCGCGCCGCTCGCGCCTGCGGCCGGCCGGCGCGCAGCCTGAGCGCATTTGCCGTGACCGCGATCGACGAGGCCGACATCGCCACCGCCGCGACCAGCGGCGAGGCAAGGCCGACGACCGCGATCGGCACCGCGAGGAGGTTGTAGCCGCCGGCGAGGGCGAAATTCTGCCGCACCAGCCGCCGAGCCCGGCGCGCGACGTCGAGCGCGGCGGTGACGGCGCCGAGCCGGCCGCCGAGAAACACGAGGTCGGCCGCGGTGCCGGCGATGTCGGCGGCGCTCGATGGCGCCATCGACGCATGGGCGAGCGCGAGCGCGGGGGCATCGTTGAGGCCGTCGCCGACCATCAGCACCCTGTGGCCCGCGCCGTGGAGCGCGGTGACGATCTGAGCCTTGTCCTGCGGAGTCTGGCCCCAGCGAAAGTCGGTGATCCCGGCCTCGGCCGCGATCCGGCGAACCGTGGCCTCGCGGTCGCCCGAGACCAGCATCACCGCGAGGCCGCGCGCGGCGAGCGCCGCGACGGTTTCGCCCGCATCGGCGCGGAGGCGATCGCGGAACGTGAACCGGCGGGCGGGCCCGCCTGCGATTCGGAGCCAGATTTCCGGGCCCGCCTCGTCGGTCTGCGTTCGGTCGTCCGCCTCGCCGCACCAGGCGCGGCTGCCGAGCCGGACCGCGCGCCCGCCGGCCATGCCTTCGAGCCCGAGCCCCGGCTCCTCGCGAACGTGCGTGACCGGGGCGGGGAGGGCTCCGCGACCGGCTAGCCCCGCTGCAAGGGCGCGCGCCAGCGGGTGCCGGCTTTCCCGGGCGAGCCCGAGCGCGGCCGCGAGCGCGCCCGCCGCCATCTCGTCCGTGGCCGCGAGCTCCGGCGCGCCACGGGTCAGCGTCCCGGTCTTGTCGAAGATCACGGTGTCGACCTCGGCAAGGCGCTCGAGGCCGGCGCCGTTCTTGACCATGACCCCGCCCGCGAACAGCCGGCCGCAGGCGACGACCTGAACCGCCGGCACCGCGAGGCCGAGCGCGCACGGGCAGGTGATGATGAGGACGGCGATCGCGGTTGTCAGCGCCAAGTGCCAGTCGCCGCTCGCCGCCAGCCATCCGGCGAACGCGAGGAGGGCGGCGATGTGGACGAGCGGCGCGTAGATGCGCGCGGCCCGGTCGGCGATCCGCAGATAGCGCGCCCGCGCGTTCTCGGCCGCCTCCATCAGCCGGGCGATCTCGGCAAGGCCGGTCTCGGCGCCGGCCGCCGTGACCTCGATCTCGATCGGGCCGGTGAGATTGATGGTGCCGGCGGCGATGGCCGATCCGGGTCGGCCGCGCCGGGGCTCGGCCTCACCGGTGATCAGCGACTGGTCGAGATCGCTGCGCCCGGTTGTGATCCGCCCGTCGACGGGTGCGCGCTGGCCGGGCGCGAGGAAGATCGTCATGCCGGCCCGAAGGTCTTCGGCCGGGACGGTGCGCCGCGCGCCGCCGGGGTCGACGACCTGCGCGGTCGCCGGCTGCAGCGCGACCAGCTCGCCCACCGCCGAGCGCGCCCGCGCCCGCATCATCTGGTCGAGGACGCGCCCGGTCAGAAGGAAGAAGGCGAGCATGCAGGCGGCATCGAAATAGACCCGCTCCGAGCCGATGACGGTCTCGTGCAGGCTCATCGCGGCGGCGAGGATCAGCGCCAGCGAGATCGGAACGTCCATGTTGAGCCGCCAGGAGGCGAGCGCCGAGGCGGCGGAAGAAAAGAACGGCCGCCCGGCATAGACGATCGCCGGCAGCGCGATCAGCGCCGAGATCCAGTGCAGCAGGTCGCGCGTCGCGTGCTCCGCCCCCGACCACACCGAGACCGACAGCAGCATCACATTGCCGGCGGCGAAGCCGGCGACGGCGAGCGCGCGCACGAGCCGGCGCCGCTCCTCGCGCGCCGCGTCATGGGCGGCGTCGGGACCGGCGACCGGCCGCGCCGCGTAACCGGCGGACCTCAGAATGTCGGCGATGGCCTCGAGGTCGAGCTCGCCGCCGCGCCAGGCGACGGAGACCCGCTTGTCGGTGAGGTTGACCCGCGCATGGGTGATGCCGGGAGTCGCGCCGAGGATGCGCTCGACGCGGGCGATGCAGCCCGCGCAGTGAATTCCCGGAACGATGATGGTGCCGCGCTCCTCGCCCGCGCTCGCGCCGGCAACGGCGGGGGAGGTGGGCAGGGTCAGCCGGTCCGTCGCCATCGCTCACTCGCCGACGGTGATGCGGAACAACTGCCGGTAGCGGCGCCCGCCCGGCGCCCGGGCCTCGATCTCGACCCTCCAGGCCCCCGGAGCCGGGGTGTCGGCACGGTATTCGCCGCCATGGGTCCACACGAACCGGGTGCGCGTGTCCTCGCGCTCATGCACCGGCCGGCGCAGGTCGGCGCTGACTTCGGCGCCGGCGACCGGCCGTCCGGCGCCGTCGCTCAGCGACAGGACCAGATCGTCGCCGCCGACCACCAGCGCGCTGGTCCAGCCGAGCCCGTCCTGGCGCCGCGCCGCGGCGATTTCCTCGTTGTAGTTCTGACTCGCGACATAGCTGTTGGCGACCTCGAGCCCGCTCCAGGTGCGGCTCGCCAGCACCGCCAGGGTGAGGTTGACCGCGATGACGACGCCGAAAAAGACGACCATCAGCACCAGCATGTGGCGGCCGGTGAAGGTGCCCGCGCCGGCATCGCGCGCGGTCATGGGGCGGCCTCGTCGGGCGGCGCCTCGAAATTGGCCTCGTAGGTCGCGCTCTCCTCGCCCGCGATGTCGTCGAGCGTGAACGTGACCTTGCGCCCGGAGCCGGCGATGTCCTGCCTCGCCGCGCGCACATAGACCTTCAACTGGTGAAGCTTGTCGGGCCCGATGTCGATGACGAACTCCATGTGCGGCGCCGCGTCGGCGTCGGCTCCGGCCAGCGTCATGACCGCGCCGGGAAGGCCGGCCAGCGTCAGCCGCAAGGTCCGCGGCCGGGGCTCCATGTTCAGGATCTTGATGGTGTAGCCGTTGCGGATCGAGCCGTCCGACAGGGTGACGAACACCGGGTTGCGGTCATGCAGGACGTTGAGGTCGAGCCGGTCGCGCACCACCAGCGCGACCAGCATTGCAATTCCCACCAGCACCCACAGGCCGGTGTAGATCATGGTCCGCGGGCGGATGAACGAGCGCCAGCCGGTCGGCGCGGCGATGCCCTGCCGGTTGGAGTTGTAGTCCCTGAGCGTCGCGTAGGAGATGAGGCCGCGGGAAAGCCCGACCTTGTCCATCACCTGGTCGCAGGCATCGATGCACAGCGCGCAGGTGATGCATTCGAGCTGCTGGCCGTCGCGGATGTCGATTCCCTGCGGGCACACCGCGACGCAGGCGTTGCAGTCGACGCAGTCGCCGACGCTCTCGCCGTCCGCCTCGGCCTTCTTGCGGTGGCGGACACGGGGCTCGCCGCGCCAGTCGTTATAGGTGACGACAAGCGAGTCCTCGTCGAGCATCGCCCCCTGAATGCGCGGCCACGGGCACATGAAGGTGCACACCTGCTCGCGCATGAAGCCGGCGAAGATGTAGGTCGTCGCGGTCAGGATCGCGACCGTCGAATAGGCGACGAACGGCGCCTCGAACTCGAGGAAATCGACCGCCAGGGTCGGTGCGTCGGCGAAGTAGAAGATCCACGCCCCGCCGGTCGCGACCGCGAGCACCAGCCAGAGTGCGTGCTTGGCGAGCCGCTTGCGCAGCTTTTCCAGCGACCACGGCGCCTGGTCGAGCCTGATGCGGGCGTTGCGGTCGCCCTCGATCCAGCGCTCGACAACCAGATAGAGGTCGACCCACACCGTCTGCGGGCAGGTATAGCCGCACCACGCCCGCCCGACCGTCGAGGTGATGAGAAACAGCCCGACCCCGGCCATGATCAGGAGCCCGGCGATATAGTACAACTCCTGCGGCCAGATCTCGATGAAGAAGAAATAGAACCGGCGGTTGGCGAGATCGACCAGCACCGCCTGGTCGGGCGCGTAGGGCCCGCGGTCCCACCTCAGCCACGGGGTGACGTAGTAAATCGTGAGCGTGACCGCCATGATCCACCATTTGAGCGTGCGGTAGGTGCCGTGCGCGCGCCGGGGGAAGATCTTGACCCTGGCCTTGTAGAGCGGGCGGCGCTCCTTCGAGTTGACGGCCTCGACATCGACGCGCTCGACGCCGTCGTAGAGGGCAGTGCTCATTCACCTCCACCGAGCGAGTGAACATAGATCGCGAGCTGCTTGAGTGTCGCACCATCGAGCCGGTCCTGCCAGGCCGGCATCACGCCGTGGTTCGGCTGGACGATCTGGCCCGCGATCTCGTCTGCCTGTCCGCTGCCGTACAGCCAGATGGCATCATTGAGCCGGGGGGCGCCGAACTCGCGGAGTCCCTCGCCGATCTCGCCGTGGCAGGCGGCGCAGTTGTCGGCGAAGATCTCGGCGCCGCGGGCGGCGGCCGCCGCGTCGTGATCGAGCCCGGCGAGCCCGCGCACGTGGGCGGCGACATCGCCGATCTCGGCCGGTTCGAGGATTTCGTCGCGGCCGAACGCGGGCATGTCGGAGACGCGCGTGTCCTCGGCGGCCTCGAACCGGATTCCGTGGCTGAGCGTCGCGTGGATGTCCTCCAGCGTTCCGCCCCACAGCCAGTCGTCGTCATTGAGATTGGGATAGCCCCTGGCCCCGGCCGCGCCCGAGCCGTGGCACTGGATGCAGTTGACCTTGAACGCCGACGCGCCGCCGCGCACCGCGAAGTCGCGAAGCTCGCGGTCGTTGCGGATCGCCTCGAGGTCGAGCTCCGCGATCCGGGCGAGATAGGTGCTCTGCGCGGCCTTGGCCGCGTCGATGGCGTCAGCCACCTTCGCCCGGCTCGAATAGCCGAGAACGCCGGGGGTCGCCGCGCTGATCAGCGGAATCGCGGGATAGGCGATCATGTAGCCGATCGCCCAGATGATGGTGGCGTAGAATGTCCACAGCCACCAGCGCGGCAGCGGCGTGTTCAGCTCCTTGATCCCGTCCCACTCATGGCCGGTGGTCTCGGTCCCGGAAACGTCGTCGATCTCTGTGCCGGCCATCTCGGTCAGTCCTCTTTGAGCGGGATGCGCGCCGCTTCGTCGTAGTGTTTTTTCGCCCCGGGCCGGAGCACGAACGCCACCGCGGCGACGAACGCGGCGAACAGAAACACCAGTCCCCAGCTGTCGGCGAAGTGGCGCAGGGTCTCGTATGCCATCGCTCCGCTCCCGTCAGCGCAGATTCTGGTCGGCCTGATAGAGGTCGAAATCGACCAGCGTGCCGAGCATCTGGAGGTAGGCGACGAGCGCGTCCATTTCGGTGAGCCGTTCGGGGTCGCCGTCGAAGGCGCGGATCTGCGCCTTCGGATAGCGCTCGGCGAGAGCGTCCGCCCCGTCGCTGTCGGGGTCGGCCTGCGCGGCCATGTCCACCGCGGCCATTTCGATCATCTCGTCGCTGTAGGGCACGCCGACGGCGCGGTTGGTCGCGAGGTGGGCGCCGATGCCCGCGGTGTCGAGCTCGCGGGTCATGAGGAACGAATATCCCGGCATGATCGATTCCGGCACCACCGAGCGCGGATCGACGAGATGCTGGACGTGCCACTCGTCCGAATAGCGGTTGCCGACCCGCGCGAGGTCGGGGCCGGTGCGCTTCGAGCCCCACTGGAACGGATGGTCGTACATGCTCTCGGCCGCCAGCGAGTAGTGGCCGTAGCGCTCCACCTCGTCGCGGAACGGGCGCACCATCTGCGAGTGGCATACATAGCAGCCCTCGCGCACGTAGATGTTGCGCCCGGCGAGCTCCAGCGGCGAGTAGGGCCGCATCCCCTCGACCTTCTCGATCGTGTTCTGCAGGTAGAACAGCGGCGCGATCTCGACGATGCCGCCGATCGACACGACGGCGAGCGCCAGGACCAGCAGCAGGGTGGCGTTGGTCTCGATTTTCTTGTGGTCGATCATGTCTCGATTCCGCGTCTAGACCGCCGGAACCGGCGTGCCCATGGGTGCCTCGCTGCGCAGGCGCCCCCTGATGGTCTGGTAGATGTTCCACGCCATCACCAGCGCGCCGGCCAGATACAGCAGGCCGCCGACGGCGCGGACGACATAGAACGGGTGCATGGCGGCGACCGATTCGGCGAAGCTGTAAACGAGGAAGCCCTGCTCGTCGTACTCGCGCCACATCAGCCCCTGCATGATGCCGGACACCCACATCACCGAGGCGTAGACGACGATGCCGAGCGTCGCCAGCCAGAAGTGCCAGTTGATCAGGCGCAGCGAATAGAGCCGCTCGCGCCCCCACAGCCGCGGCACCAGGAAGTAGAGCGCGCCGAACGAGATCATGCCGACCCAGCCGAGCGCGCCGGAGTGGACGTGGCCGATGGTCCAGTCGGTGTAGTGGCTGAGCGAGTTGACCGCCTTGATCGACATCACCGGGCCTTCGAAGGTCGACATGCCGTAGAACGCGACCGCCAGCACCATCATCCGGATGATCGGGTCGGTCCTGAGCTTGTCCCAGGCGCCCGACAGCGTCATCAGCCCGTTGATCATGCCGCCCCAGGACGGCATCCACAGCATGACCGAGAACACCATGCCGAGGGTCTGCGCCCAGTCGGGCAGGGCGGTGTAGTGCAGATGGTGCGGGCCGGCCCAGATGTAGAGGAAGATCAGCGACCAGAAGTGGACGATCGACAGGCGGTAGGAGTAGATCGGCCGTTCCGCCTGCTTGGGCAAGAAGTAGTACATCATGCCGAGGAACCCGGCGGTGAGGAAGAAGCCGACCGCGTTGTGGCCGTACCACCACTGGGTCAGCGCGTCCTGGACGCCCGAGAACGCCGAGTAGCTCTTGACCCCGAGGAACGACACCGGAACGGTGAGCCCGTTCACCACGTGCAGCATCGCGATGGTGACGATGAAGGAGAGGTAGAACCAGTTGGCGACGTAGATGTGGGGTTCCTTGCGCTTCAGGATGGTGCCGAGATAGACGAGCAGGTAGACAACCCACACCAGGGTCAGCCACAGGTCGACGTACCATTCCGGCTCGGCGTATTCCTTCGACTGGGTGACGCCGAGAACATAGCCCGTCGCCGCCAGCACGATGAACAGCTGGTAGCCCCAGAACACGAACCACGCCGCATTGCCGAGCGCGAGGCGCGTCTGGCAGGTGCGCTGCACGGCGTAGAAGCTGGTGCACAGAAGCGCGTTGCCGCCGAAGGCGAAAATCACCGCCGAGGTGTGCAGCGGCCTGAGCCGGCCGAAGGTCGTGTAGGGCGTATCAAGGTTGAGCTCGGGAAACGCGAGCTGGAGCGCGATCACGACCCCGACGAGAAAGCCGGTGATGCCCCAGAACACGGTGGCGATGACGCCGGCCCGCACCACGCCGTCGAGATATTTCTCCGCCCGGGCCTGGGGTGCATCGAAGCGGGCGCGCCGCGCGGTGACGATCGCGGCGACCACGCACGCCAGGGCGACGATCCAGGCATGGGCCGCGAACAGATGGTCATCGGTCCGCGCTGCCGCGGCCAGAGCCGCAATGAGAGCAATACCCCAAAGCGCTAGCTGGCCTAGCGAGCCGGCAACAGAGCCCATCCAACCATCCCCGTCGTTGCGAATCTCGGCAGTTGCGGAAGTGAATAATCGCGTATTTTCGGGCCGCACGCGACCCGCCATGCGCAAACTGGCAAACACCGCCGTTGGCGACGTTGATCTGGATCAATGACGAGCCGGCGCCGCCCGGGCCATTAGGTCAAGAGCCGGGACCGCGGAGCCCGGCCGGCGGAACGCGATCATGTCGCCCAACTCAGCGCTCGATAACCTTCTGCAATCGCACGACGCCAATGTGGAGCTGTGCGATGTGCTCGAGCACATCGCCGACTCGCTTCCCCACAATGTGGACTGCGAGCTGTGCCGCTCGGTGTCGGCGAGCCTGCGCAGCGAACTGCCGCTCCACCGGCGCGACTTCGAGGACGCGGTGTTTCCGCTTCTGAGCACGCGGGCGCTGCCCGAGGACAATATCGACCATGTGCTCGCCCAGCTTCGTTCCGAGCACCTCACCGACGAATGCGGCGCCCATGATCTGATCGAAATCCTGCCAATGGCGGGAGGCGTGTGGCCGAGGGTCGATCCCAACGTCCTCGGCTACATGCTGCGCAGCTTCTTCGAATGCTTCCGGCGCCATCTGGTCTGGGAACGGCACCTGATCGTGACCCTGGCGGGCAGGAGGCTGTCGGGCGACGACCTCGCGATTCTGGGCGAGCGCCTGCGCGAGCATCGGCACGCCGCGGGCTGACCGGCGCCGGCCCGCGCCGTTCAGCCGCCGGAGCGCTGGCTCAGCTCCTCCGGGTCGAGGATGGTGATTTCGCGGTTGTGCGCGATCTCGATCACCCGGTCGCGGCGCAGCCGCGTGAGCTGGCGGCTCGTGGTCTCGATCGTGAGCCCGAGGAAGTCGGCGATGTCGGCCCGCGTCATCGGCAGCTCGAACGCGGTGACGCGGTCGGCCTCGTCCGCCACCTCGGGGTCGTAGCAGGTCGCGACCAGCAACAGAAAGCTCGCCACCTTTTCCTCGGCGTTCTTGCGCCCCAGGGTCACCATCCATTCCCTGGCCTCGTCGAGCTCGGTGAGCGCCTGCTCCAGGAGCCGGTGTTCGAGAGCCGGCGATTCCCTCAGCAGCCGTTCGACGGTCCGGTGCGGAAACACGCACAGCCTGACCGGCGTCGCGGCCTCGGCGTTGAGCTGTCCGTCCCGCTTGAACGGGCGGCCGAGAAAGTCGGGCGCGAACTGGAGGCCGACGATCTGGCGCCGCCCGTCCGCCAGCAGTTTCGACAGCTTGACAACGCCCGACATGATGTTGGCGTAGGTCGCGACCGGCTCCTCGCTGGCGATGAGCTCGGTCCCGGCGGCGACTTCCCTGCGCACCGATTCGCGGGCGAGCGCCTTGAGCTGGTCGGCGCTCAACGCGCCGCAGACCCCCTTGTGGCGCGCCTCGCAGGCGCGGCACAGCTCGGGAATGTCGGAGTTGTGGATATCTCTGCGCATGCGATCGGTAATCAACGCCGCTGGCACGGAGTATGGCCGAAACAACCCGCCGGTGCACGCACATTCGCCCCCGCCCGGCGCCGGCGCCGGGCGCCCGCGGGCGGAGGCGGAGGCGGGAAGGGCCCGGGGCCGCCTATTGCGGGTCAGAAAACGTCTTCAGATAGGCGATGACGTTGTCGCGGTCCTCATCCTTGTTGAGCTTGAGCACCATCTTCGACTTCTTGGCGAATTTCTGGGGATCCTCGAGCCAGATGTGGAGATTTTCCTCGGTCCACACCAGCCCCTCCGCGACCTTCTCCTTGAGGGCATCGGAATACTTGAAGTCGGAACTACGGCCGGCTTCGGCACCGACGATGCCATGAAGGTTGGGGCCGACCTTGTTCTTGCCGTCGGCCTCGATCGTGTGGCACGCCTTGCACTTCTTGAACACCTTCTCGCCGAGCTCGACATCGCCGTCGGCGATGGCCGGCGTGGCGAGCGCGGCGATCGCCAGTGCAAGAGCTATCGTCAATTTCATATCGTCGTCTCCTGGCGCCAGTTCGTCATTGCTGGGAATAGATAGGTGAAGGCGTTCGGGCCTTGCAAGCGCTGATAATCTGGCGCGATCTGCGCGCAATCTCCTTGACTTGGGTCAACTGCGTTCCTACCAGCATCCGCGTGCGGTCGCGCCGCGCGACGACGTCGTTGACGCCGGGCCGGCCGCGGAGCCTCCACTACCGGGAACACGGGTCCATGCTCAGGGCAAGAACAGCCATCGTCACCGGCTCGACCAGCGGCATCGGGCTCGCGATCGCCGCCGCGTTCGCCGGCGAGGGCGCGAACGTGGTCGTGAACGGCCTCGGCGATGCAGGTGAGATCGAGGCCATGCGGGCCGGCCTTGCCGCCGGGTCGCAGGGCGAGATCCGCTTCAACGGCGCCGACATGACCCGGCCGGGCGAGATCGCGGATCTGGTCGCCGCGACCGAGCGCGAGTTCGGCGCCGTCGACATTTTGGTCAACAACGCCGGGATTCAGCACGTCTCGCCGATCGAGGATTTTCCGGTCGACCGGTGGGACGCGATCATCGCCATCAACCTGTCGAGCGCGTTCCACACCATCCGCGCGGCGGTTCCGGGGATGAAGCAGCGGGGCTGGGGCCGGATCATCAACATCGCCTCGGCGCACGGTCTCGTCGCCTCGCCGTTCAAGGCGGCCTATGTCGCGGCCAAGCACGGCATGCTGGGGCTGACCAAGACGGTCGCGCTCGAAGTGGCCGAGCACGGGATCACGGTCAACGCCGTCTGCCCCGGCTATGTGCTGACGCCGCTGGTCGAGGCGCAGATTCCGGCGACCGCCAGGGCGCGCGGGGTCACCGAGGAGGAGGTCAGGCGCGACGTCATTCTCGCCGCCCAGCCGACCAGGAGGTTCGTCGGCGTCGAAGAGATCGCCGAGCTCTGCCTGTTTCTCGCCCGGGACCCAGCGGCCAGCATCACCGGCGCGGCCCTGCCGGTCGACGGTGGCTGGACCGCGCAGTAGGGCCGGGCGCGGGCAGGCCCCGACCGGCTCATGGCTTCCGATTCCCTGACGCGACCTGCGGATATTTGCGAGACCCGGCCACGGATTGTTCACGGGGCCCGGGCTAGGCTTTCCGGTGCCGCCCGACCGCGAGGCTCGACCCATGACCGATCCGGACCCCGCGCCCGTCCTCGACGACATCCAGGTCGCCGTCATCGACGACAATCGCCACTTCCTCGTCATCATGCGCGCGATGCTGCGCGCCTGCGGCATCAGGCGGGGATTTGCCTGTTCGAGCGCCGGCGACGCGCTGGCCCTGCTGAGCGAGCACGCCGTTGATCTCATCATGACCGACTGCAGGATGCCCGGAACCGACGGGCTCCAGTTGATCAGGACGATCCGCGCCGATCGCCGGTTCGCCTCCCGCGCGACCCCCATCATCTGCGTGTCGGGTCACGCCGAAAAGCGGATCATCGAGGACGCGATCCGGACCGGCGCCGACGACTTTCTGGTCAAGCCGCTGAGCGTGAACATCGTCCTCCAGCGCATGACGCGGCATCTATTCAACCGTCTGCCCTATTTCGAGACCGCGACCTATTTCGGCCCCGACCGGCGGCGAATCCTGTCGTGCACCCATCGCGGCCCCGACCGGCGGGGCGATCTCGTCGAGCTCTAGGGGTCCGATTGCGACATTTGCCATGCTTCGCCGCACCCGCCCTGGCAAATGTCGGAATCATGAGGACCTACGGCGTCACCCGCCTGGTCTGGTACGAGCTCCACGCGACCATGGAGAGCGCGATCATCCGCGAGAAGCGGATGAAGAAGTGGAACCGGGCCTGGAAAGCGCGCGAGATCGCGCGCCGCAATCCCCGGTGGAAGGACCTGGCGGCCGAGATTTTCTGAACCGCCGCAATGGATTCCCGCCTTCGCGGGAATGACGGGTGGGGAAGGCGTTCCCGATCCGCCGTTGGCGAGGCTCTCGCTCGCGCTGGTGGAGCGACTCTGTCGGGCGCCCGAGCGCGACCGGCTGCTGGCGTCGCAATGTCCTCGCGCGCTCGATGCCCGGCCCCGGCCACCGCCACAATCGTCATTCCCGCGCAGGCGGGAATCCATTGCGGCGTTGGCCTGCATCACTGAAATGCGCCGCTGCGATGGCGCCGGGCGCTCGCGGCTCCGCTCCGGCCACCGCCCCAATCGTCATTCCCGCGCAGGCGGGAATCCATATGCGGCGTTGGCGGCAAAATCCCCACTGGTCGACTGCATGCGAGAGCTGGGAGACCCGAAACGCTTTCCAGACCCGAAACGGCGATCATCGGTCGGCGTCAAGAAACACCGGACCGCAGGCAATGAGCGGCACCATGGCCGCGCTCGAGTGGCCCGATGCCGCACGCCGAATCCTCAAGGACAATTGATCCAGATCAATGCCGCGAGATCTGCGATCGGCTAGCGGGAAAGATGCTCAACGCCCGGGCGGCCAGATGTGGGCCCGGGCGAGGAGGGTGGTGAGTGCTCTTGATCTGACATTTCTGATTGTCGGCCGCATCGTCCGCGTGTTCGAAAACGCGACCCCAAAAAGGGCGTACGGATGGAGGGATCGATGTCACAGCGCTCGGTGCGCGCACAGCGTGCGGGGTGGGACCGTTCGGCGATCAGCGGCATTTTGACCGCGGTTCTGTTTTCGGCGTTCGCGACCCAAGCCGGAGCGCAGGTGCCATCGATCATGGCGGAGGGAGACACGATCGTCTCGGCCTTTTCCGGCGTCCTTCAGCCAATCCCGCCATTTCCTTCCGGCAACCCGCTCGACGAGACGTTCATCGATCTCGACGGGCCGTCGATGCAAATTCAGCGGCCACAGCCCGCCGGTCCTCCAGTCGGCCAGCTTATTCCTTCGCCGACATATTTCACGGCTCGGGCGCGCGACGTCGGCCAGGTTTTCCCCATCACCCTCGACGATTGGCCTTCTCCCAACATCTTCCTTGGTGCGACCTCCGCCTACGGCCTGCAGATCGTCATCCCCGACAATGACGGCGACGGCCGACCGGAGCGTGTGACCAATGGCCAGCCCGGCGCGCAATTCATGGACGGGCAATGGGGACCGGGTGGCAGCGCGGGTTCGATCTGGCGGGTTGACGGAACCACGGGAGAGATCACCCTCTTCACCACGATCGGCGCCAATTCCGGTCCGGGCCTCGGCGATATCGTTTACGACCGCGGCAGCCGCCAGTTCTTCGTTTCCGACCTTGACACCGGCCTGATCTACCGCCTCGACTGGACGGGCGCCATCGTCGATACGCTCGACCACGGGCTAAGCGGCCGTCCGGCGATGGGCCTGGCCGTGGTGGCCGACGACGGCACCTTCATGACTACCCAGGACCCGGGGTTCGACGCCCAGAATCCGGCGAGCTGGGGCTATACGCCGCCCGAGCGGCGGGTGCGGGGCATGGCGGTGCAAGGCGGGCGTCTTTACTACGCCGTCGCCGCCGGGCCGCAGATCTGGTCGGTTGGCATCAAGCTCGACGGCACCTTTGCCGACGACGCGCGCTGGGAGCTTGACGTCCTCGCGCCGGCGAGCGCCAACGAGGTCTCGGACATGCTGTTTGATGGGCAGGGGCGGATGATCCTGGCCCAGCGCGGCATGCAGGCCGGCAGCTACGACTATTCGGTTTTTGCCCAACCTCTCCAGTCGTCCGTACTCCGCTACCGGCGCGAAATTCCGGACGACCCGGCGACCCCGGGCACCTGGGTTGCGATCCCCGACGAGTACGCCATCGGCTTCCGTCCCGAGGGGCGCAACACGACCGGCGGGGTCGCGCTCGGCTACAACTACGATCAGCGCGGCCAGTTGCGCGCCGGGTCCTGCAACCAGTCCTTGTGGACAACCGGCGAATCGCTGCGCGACAACCCCGCGCTCGCCGCACAACTGGCCGGCGGCGGCCCGGCGACGGTTCACGGCCTCCAGGGCAACGACTTCGAACTGGTGAAGCCGCTGAACGATCCGCCGTTCCAGTCCTATTTCACCGACTATGACGACCAGTTCGCCGACCCGGCCTATCAGGGCCACATGGGCGAGGTCGAGGTCTGGCAGCCATGCGTCAGCGGCGCCACCACCTATTATCCGCCGTACTTCCCGCCGCCGACCTACACGCCGCCTCCGCGCGACACTTTCAACCTGACGCTCGACAAGGCCGCGGTGCCGCGCGAGTGCGTGCCAGGCGGTATCGGCTTCGTGTGCACCTTCACCGTCCGCATCACCAACACCGGCACGAGCTGGTTTTGGGGTCCGATCACCGTCGATGATTGGCTGCCGGTGATCCCGCCCGGTGCGATCATGCATCTCGGACCGGAGCCGCCGTGGTCATGTCTGGCCACCGGCCCTGAGACGTGGCGGTGCGTTCATTGGCCGGTGTTCCTGTGGCCGGGCGAGAGCGTCGATCTGTCCGTTGTGGTCGAGCTGCCGTTCGACACCGAAACCTGTTACCTGACCAACGCGGCCCGCCTTGCCTGGTGGCCCGGCCACGGCGACGCCAATCCGGCCGACGACTTCGATTTCGACTCTGCCTACGTGCCGAGCGACCAGTGCCTGCCGCCGATTGGCGAGACCACCAACCTCACGATCGAGAAGGTGGCCCTCGCCGAGGTCTGCATCGATGCCGGACCCGATTGGCTCTGCCAGTTCAATGTCGTCGTCACCAACACCGGGGCGGGCGCCTATACCGGCGATATCGTCGTCACCGACACCGTGTCGGCCGGGACGCTGGTGGGGGCGAACCCGCCATGGGCGTGTGTGCCGGCGGGCCTGACCTACACGTGCACATATCCCGGAGCGGCGCTGCCTGATGGCGGACAGCTGAACCCCGGCAACGGTGTCGTCCTGTTCGCGGATGTGCTCGTTCCGAAGGCCGAACTGGTCGCCGCCGGCCAGTGTCGGGTCACCAACCAGGCCCAGATCACCCAGGCACCGGGCGGAAGCCCGTTGAACACCAACCCGGGCGACGACCTCGCTGTGGCCGAGGCGATAGCGCCGGGTGAAAATTGCGAGCCGCCGGACGTCCTGCGAACCGACCTGTCGATCCGCAAGGAAGGTGTCGGCTGCGAGCGGGACGCAGGCGGCGGTTGGCTTTGCACGTTCGCTGTCTCGATCGCCAACGAAGGGCCGAACGATTTTGACGGTCCGCTGACCATCGAGGACACGGTGACGCCGGCGGCGCTCGGTGTCGCGTTCAACACCCCGCTATGCGGACCTGCCGGCGGCGGGGGCTATGAGTGCAGCGCGCCCGACGTTCACATCCCGTTCCCCGGCGCGGCAGGACCGCTCGTCGTGTGGGTGCAGGTGCCGGACGGTGAGGTATGCCAGGTCACCAACCGGGCCGAACTGACGGTGCCACCGGGAGGCAGCGATCAGAACACGAACCCCGGAAATGACGTGGCCGAGGCCATTCTGCACGTGCCGTCCACCTTCTGCGAATTTGTCGTCCCGCCGCAGCCGCAAGTCATTGCCTGTCCGATCGAGCGGCGAATGCCGGACGGCGGGTGCTGCCTGGAAGGCGAGCGCTGGACCGGCCGTGCGTGCTCCGGCGAACGGCAACCTCCTCCACCTCCACCTCCACCTCCTCCGCCTCCTCCACCACCACCGCCGCCGCCGCCGCAGGCGTGCCCGCCGGGCTCGGTCGGCACCTATCCGAACTGCCGTTGCCCGCAGGGGACGACCGGGACGCCGCCGAACTGCGTGCGGATCACTCAACAGTGCCCGCAGGGGACGACCGGAACGCCACCGAACTGCGTGCGGATCACTCAACAGTGCCCGCGGGGGACGACCGGGACGCCGCCGAACTGCGTGCCGATCATTCAGCGTTGCCCGCAGGGGACGACCGGGACGCCGCCGAACTGCGTGCCGATCATTCAGCGTTGCCCGCCGGGGACGACCGGGACGCCGCCAAACTGCGTGCGGATCACCCAACGTTGCCCGCCGGGGACGACCGGGACGCCGCCAAACTGCGTGCCGATCATTCAGCGTTGCCCGCCGGGAACCACCGGGACGCCGCCGAACTGTGTGCGGATCCAGCTGACCTGCCCGCCGGGGACGACCGGGACGCCGCCGAACTGCGTGCGGATCACTCAACGATGCCCGCCGGGAACCACCGGGATTCCGCCGAACTGCGTGAGATTGCCGTCGACAAACCTTCCGCCAACGATCAACAGGCCGGAGATTGAACCGAGGCTGCCAACCAGACCCTCGGTCAACCCGACGTTCAACCCCGGCATCCTGCAGCAGTTGGCGCCCGGATTCCTGCCGCAGCGGCAATAGCCAGCGGCCGGGCATCATCACGTTGTCGGTGCTCCGCGAACGGCAGAAGCAGTCCTCGCTGGTGACACGGCGGGCGGCGCCGCGGCCACGGCGTTGGCGGTCGTTTATTGCCCGGGCCGGTTCCCGGCGAGTTATCCACAGGCCCCGGCCCGGGCCCGACGGCGCCGCGGGAGGGCCGCGAAGGTGGCCAAAATCGCTTAGATGGGACGGGGGTTACATGGCCGGGCGCGAGCCGCCATGGGAAAACCCTAGTGATTTCAGGGGGTTATTGGTGCCGGCTGAGGGACTCGAACCCCCGACCTGCTGATTACAAATCAGCCGCTCTACCAGCTGAGCTAAGCCGGCGTGGCGCGCGAGCTGGCCCCCGCGCCGATTCCGCTCAAGCTACATCATTTCCCGCTGACGCGGAATCGGTTCGCCCTCGCCCCCGCCGTGCCAGCGCCACGGCGTGCAGGGCCAGCGCCGCGGCGGTCGAGACGTTGAGGCTCGAGATCGGGCCGGGCAGGGCGATCCGGTAGAGCCCGTCGCAGGCCTCGCGGGTGAGTCGCCTGAGGCCCTTGTCCTCGGCGCCGAGCACGATCGCGAGCGGCTCGTCGCCCGCGATCTCCTCGAACAGCGCGCCGCCCGCGCTGTCGAGCCCCGCAACGAGGTAGCCGGCGGCGCGCGCCTCGCCCAGCGCCCGGGCGAGATTGGCGACCTCGATCAGCGGTACATGCTCGAGCCCCCCCGAAGCCGCCTTGGCGACGAGCCCGCTGGTCTGCGGCCGGTGGCGCCTGGTGATGACGAGGCCGGCCGCCGCGAACGCCGCCGCGATCCTCACGATGGCGCCGAAATTCCTCGGGTCGGTGACCTGGTCGAGCACGATCAGCGGCCCGGCCGGGGCGATATCGGCGAGGCGCGCCGGCTTCAGCGGCCGCGCCTCGACCACGATCCCCTGGTGGACCGCATCGCCGCCGAGCCGGCGCGCGAGCTCGTGCGGCGCCTCGATCTCGGCCCTGAGGCCGCGCCCGGCAAGCGCCGGGCCGAGCCGCTCGGCCGCATTGGCGCTGGCGAAGACGGCGAGGATTTCGCGCTCCGGGTTGGCGAGCGCGGCGGCGCAGGCATGAAGTCCGTAGAGGAGGACCGGCCCGCCGCCGCCGCCGCCACGACCTTGCGCCGGCCCGCGCCCGCGCGGGCGTCGGCGCGCCCGCGGCGGCGCCCGGTCCGAGCACTTTGCGGTTGACATGGCCCCCCCAAGACTTGATATAGCCACCGTTTTGGGAGCTTGCGCGCACCCGGGGCGGTATATTGTCTTTTTCCGATACGATGTCGAGGAGGGGTGCCCGAGTGGTTAAAGGGGACGGGCTGTAAACCCGTTGGCTTAGCCTACGTTGGTTCGAATCCAACCCCCTCCACCAAGCCGCTCCCGGTGTCGGAGGACAAGGGACCGGGCGGGTGTAGCTCAACGGTAGAGCAGCAGCCTTCCAAGCTGAGGACGAGGGTTCGACTCCCTTCACCCGCTCCACTCGTCCCGGCCATGGCGGCCGCCGGGAAACGACGGCCGCCGGACGAGGAATACCGCGCACCAGAAGCGCTGACAAAAGGTGAGAGCCGAGGATGGCGAAGCAGAAATTCGAGCGTTCGAAGCCGCATTGCAACATCGGCACGATCGGTCATGTTGATCATGGCAAGACGACGCTGACGGCGGCGATCACCAAGGTTCTGGCCGAGAC
>Ga0326597_10000642_pt1 | contig 60914 bp, 51 predicted proteins | sample RVTome_12_FD_203789 | JGI IMG/M metagenome (GOLD analysis project Ga0326597, IMG submission 203789) | Soil microbial communities from uranium-contaminated site in the Upper Colorado River Basin, Wyoming, United States - RVT100D185 | ecosystem: Environmental > Terrestrial > Soil > Contaminated >...
TCAGCACCGCATCGATCCCCGCGGCGCCGGCGAGCATGTTGTGCACGAAGCGCTCATGGCCGGGCACGTCCACGAAGGACAACTCCACGTCGCCCACCTGGAGGCGGGCAAAGCCGATGTCGATGGTGATCCCGCGCTGCTTTTCCTCGGCGAAGCGGTCCGTGTCCACGCCGGTGAGTGCCTTCACCAGGGTGGTCTTGCCGTGGTCGATGTGGCCGCTGGTGCCGATGACGAGATGCATGATGCTCCGGAGTCAGTCGGTGCCGTCGGTCATTTTGCAGGGGCCATGGAAGAACACACCCTTTTCCAGCACCAGCTCCCGCGTCTCGACGGAACCCTTGAAGCTGCCGGGCAGGTTGAACTGCACGTGGCGCGTGGTCTTCAGGTCGCCTTCCACATGGCCGCTGGAGATGAGGGATTCGGCGCGGATGGTGGCCTGGACGTCCGCCGTCTCCCCCAGGTAGATCGCGGAGTCGCAGTGCAGTGTGCCGCTGAATTTGCCGTCGATGCGGATACCGCCCTTGAGCACCAGTTCGCCATCGAACTGGGCATTCTTGCCGATAATGCTGGTGGTCTTGGCGGGCTTCATGGTCGGGTCACCACGTCGGTCGGGGTTGTCGGGGGCCGGGACACGGGCTAGCCGTGCCGCAGCAGTGCATCGTACAGACGATTAAAGTCGTCCACGGAGTAAAATTCAATCTCCAGCTTGCCGGTATCCCCGGTTGCCTGGATGGTCACGCGGGTGCCCAGGTGCTGCTCCAGGGTCTCCCGGGCCTGCTGGTAGCTGAGCTGCCGGCTGTCCGGCAGCTGCGCGCCCGCCCCGCCGGCATGACCCACGGGTGCCCGGCGGCTTTCCTGAATGCGCCGCTCCACGCCACGCACCGACAGCTCGCCGGCGAGCACCTGCTCCCGCAGGCGCAGCATGAGCGCCGGGTCCTCGCAGCCCAGCAGGGCACGGGCATGACCCACGCTCATGCGCTCCTCCTCCAGATCCGCCTGCACCGCCTCGGGCAGGCTGAGCAGGCGCATCATGTTGGCGATGGTGGAGCGGTCCTTGCCGATGCGTTCGGCCAGTTCCTCCTGGGTGTAGCCGTGGGTGTCGATCAGCGCGCGATAGGCCCGGGCCTCCTCCACGGGGGTCAGGGGCTCGCGTTGGAGATTCTCCACCAGTGCCATTTCCAGCAGGGCATCCTCGGAGATGCGGCGCACGATGGCCGGCACCGAGCGCCGCCCCAGCAGGCGCAGCGCGCGCAGGCGCCGCTCCCCGGCGACCAGCTCGTACTGGCCTGGTCGCGACGGATGGGGGCGCACCACCACCGGTTGTACCACGCCCTGGGTGGCGATGGACTGGGCCAGACGCAGAATGCGCTCCTCGTCGAAGCGATGGCGGGGCTGGTGCGCATTGGGCACGATGGCCGTCGTTTCCACTTCGACCACACGCTCTTCGGTGGGCGTGGCAGTCGGCGTCTCGGGCGTCATGACATCTCTTTGGCGTGCAGGGGCGGGGCCGCTGCGGGGTTCGTGGGCCGGATCAGCGCACGCTGCGGCGCAACCGGGATTTCAGGGATTGGATGCGCGTCGCGAGGATTTCCTCGTTGTGGTAGCGGCCTTCCAGGGACTCGAAGACGCGCAGGGCATCGCGCACCTGGCCCTGTTCTTCCAGGGTGTCAGCCATGAAGAAGCGCGCCTGTTGGGCGTAGATCGTGTTGGGGAAGCGCCGCGCAAGCTGGTCGAAGATGGCCAGGGCCAACGGATAGCGCTCTTCCAGGTAGTAGCTGTAGCCGACCAGATAGTGGGTCTCCGGAATGTGCGGCGAGTCCGGATACGCCTTGAGCAGGGTGCGGAATTCGTAACGCGCCTGGTCCAGTTCGCCCCGCTTGAGGTTCAGCAGGCCCAGGCGGAACTGATAGTCGTGGTGGCGTTCCCGGGTGCTCGGCTCGGTGAGCAGCTGGCGGTAGAGCTGGATGGCGCGGATGCGCGTGCTCTTGTCCTCCTCGTACACCGCGGCCAGGCTCTCCCTGGCCTGCACGGCATACTCGCCCTGGGGAAATTGGCCGAGCAACTGCTGATAGTACCGGGCGGCCAGGGTACGGTCGTCCAGGTATTCCGCATAAATGCTGGCTGCCCAGAACAGGGAATCCTCGGCCAGCGGATGGTTGGGATACAGCTCGCTGAGCGAGACGAAGTTGCGCGCGGCATCGCGGTAATTGCCCTGCTCCCACAGGGCCTTGGCCTTGTGGGAGAGCGTGCGCGGCATGCTGCTGTCCTCGCAACCCCCGGCCGCCAGGCCGAGGAACAACACGAGGAGCAACGCCATACCGCGCCAGGCGCTAATTGAGTGGAGTTTCGGGGGTATCATCACCGTCGCCGTTGTTGTCGGGCTTCAGGCCGTTGTCCTCGCCTTCGGCAATCTTGGCGATGGCCACCACCTGCTCGTCCGACTCCAGGTGGATCAAGCGCACACCCTGGGTCAACCGGCCCAGGTTGCGCAGCTTGCTGAGGTTGAAGCGGATCAGCTTGCCGTTGCGCGTGATCAGCATCACCTCGTCTTCCTTGGTGAGCTGGGCAATCCCGATCACGTTGCCGCTGCGGGCCGTGGTCTTGATGGTGAACACGCCCTTGTTGCCCCGGCTCCCCACGCGGTACTCGGCGACGCTGGTCTTCTTGCCATAGCCGTTCTCCGTGAGGGTGAGGATGGAGCCGTCTCCCTGGAGAATCTCCATGCCGACCACGCGGTCGCCGTCATTGAGGCGGATGCCGATCACGCCGCGGCCCACCCGGCCGATGGTGCGCACATCCTGCTCGCTGAAGCGCAGGGACAGGCCGCGCTGGGTGGCCAGAAAGATTTCCTGGTTGCCGTCGGTCAGCCGCACATCGCACAGGCTGTCGCCCTCGTCGATGTTGATGGCGCGCACACCCGCGGTGCGCGGGTTGCTGTAGGCGGCCAGATCGGTCTTCTTCACGATCCCGTTGGTCGTGGCCATGATGACGAAGTGCCCCGCCTCGAAGTCGTTGATGGGCAGGTAGGACATCACGCGCTCTTCGCCTTCCAGGGGCAACAGGTTCACCACGGCCTTGCCCCGGCCCGTGCGGCTGGCCTGGGGAATCTCGTAGACCTTCTTCCAGTAGACCTTGCCCGTCGAGGTGAAGATGAGCAGCACATCATGGGTGGAGGCCACGAACATCTTCTCGACGAAGTCCTCGTCGCGCGTGGTCATGCCCACCTTGCCCTTCCCACCGCGGCGCTGGGTGCGGTAGATGCTGACCGGGGAGCGTTTGATGTAGCCCGCGTGGCTGATCGTGACCACCATGTCCTCCACGGCGATCAGATCCTCCACGGCGATCTCTTCCGCCGCCCCGAGGATCTGCGTGCGGCGGTCATCGGCGAACTTGTCCCGCAGGGTCCTGGTCTCGTCGCGGATGATGTCCAGCACCATGCTGCGGTCCGCCAGGATGCGCCGGTAGAGGTCGATGTTGTCCATGACCTCCTTGAACTCGTCCTGAATCTTCTGCTGCTCCATCCCGGTCAGGCGCGAGAGGCGCATTTCCAGGATTTCCCGGGCCTGAATCTCGCTGAGGCCGTAGTCGGCCATCAGGGTGGCGCGGGCGTCGGCCGGCTGGGCGGCGGCCTTGATCTTGTCGATCACGTCGTCCAGGTGATCCAGGGCGATGCGGAAACCTTCCAGCACATGGGCCCGCGCCTCGGCCTTGGCCAGGTCGTAGCGGGTGCGCCGCTCCACCACGGTAATGCGGTGGTGCAGGAAGTTGTGGAACACATCGGTCAGCGCCATCACGCGCGGCTGCCCGTCCACCACGGCGAGCATGGTGATGCCGAAGGACGTCTGCAGTTGGGTCATCTTGTACAGGTTGTTCAGCACGACCTCGCCCATGGTGCCGCGCTTGAGCTCGATCACGGCGCGCATGCCCTTGCGGTCGGACTCGTCGCGGATTTCCGCGATGCCCTCCAGTTTCTTCTCGCGCACCAGGTCGGCGACCTTTTCCAGCAGGCGCGCCTTGTTCACCATGTAGGGCAGTTCGTGGATCACGATGATCTCGCGATCGTCCTTCTCCCGCGTTTCGATCTCGCACTTGGCGCGCAGGGTGATCACGCCGCGACCGGAGGCATAGGCGTCGTGGATGCCCTTGGTGCCCAGAATGTAGGCGCCGGTGGGGAAGTCGGGGCCGGGCATGTGCTGAATCAGCTCCGCCACGGTGCAGGCCTCCTGGCGGTCGATGAAATGCAGAAAGGCATTCATCGTCTCGCCCAGGTTGTGGGGCGGAATGTTGGTGGCCATGCCCACGGCGATGCCCGTGGAGCCGTTGATCAGCAGATTGGGAAAGCGGGTGGGTAGAACGGACGGCTCTTCCAGGGACTCGTCGTAGTTGGGCACGAAGTCCACGGTGTCCTTGTCCAGATCGCTCATCATCTCGTGAGCGAGCTGGGTCATGCGCGCTTCCGTGTAGCGCATGGCCGCCGCGGAGTCGCCATCCACCGAACCGAAGTTGCCCTGGCCGTCCACCAGCTCGTGGCGCATGGAAAAGCTCTGGGCCAGCCGCACGATGGTGTCGTAGACCGCCGATTCCCCATGGGGGTGGTACTTACCGATCACGTCCCCGACGATGCGCGCGCTCTTGCGGTAGGGCCGGTTGTAATGGTTGCCCTGCTCCGTCATGGAGAACAGCACGCGCCGGTGCACCGGTTTGAGCCCGTCCCGGACGTCCGGCAAGGCCCGCCCGATGATCACGCTCATGGCGTACTCCATGTAGGAAGTACGCATCTCGTCTTCGATATTGACCGGTGTGACGTGGATATTCGTTGGATCCATGGGACTCCTGTGTGGCGGTTACATCCTGTATCGCGGGCATCTGCCGGGCGCACGAGGTGCCGGTCCGGACTGCGCATCGGGCCGGAGGTGGCGGGTTCGGCCATGCTGGCCCGGGGTTGCCTGCCGGAAATCCATTCCGCTTGAACAACATTTCAATATACCACGGACGGCCGTTGCCGGGCAATGGAGATGGCGCGAATATCGGCCCGCAAATCACGCTGGGAAGCCGATTTGCGGGCCACGGAAGTCACGCGGCGAGGGCCGCTGACGCCAGCAGCAACAGGGCCGCGCAGACCAGGCTCCAGCCCACCCGGCGGCCTTCGGCGAGCTGGGCACCCAGCACCACCAGACAACTGGCGGCCCCGGCGCTCCAGGCCCACCACCCCGGCGGCGCACCATGGCGGGCCAGTCCCCAGGCACCGAGGACGGCGGCCAGGGGCACCAGCAACTCCAGCACCAGGGTGCGCCGCCCGATGCTGGCGCCGCAGCCCCGGCAGCGGCCATGCAACAGCAGGTAGGACAGCACCGGCAGATTCTCGCACCAGGGCAGGGCGCGGCCGCAGGCCAGGCACACCGAGCGGGCCGGACGCCACAGGGTGACGCCCCGTGGCGCCGCGCGGGTGCCACGGTGGGGTGTGCGGGAGACCAGCTGATTGAGAAACGATCCCCACACCAGGCCCAGCAGCAGCGCGGAGACGAGCAGCGCCACGTCAGGCAATCCCGTGCCCAGCAGTCCCGTCCCCAGCAGCGCGGTGACCGGCGGTGCCGTACCCCATGGTGCGGTGCTCAATGATCCCGTGATGGACGATGCCAAGACCGACGATGCCATGACGGATGGTGACATCACCGCCGCCGCCGTTACCCACGCCGCCGCCGCGTTACTTGCCGGCCACACGGGGGTGTTTGCGGAAATTGCTCACGCCGCTCTGGGCGGCCTGCAGCATGAGCGGAATGTCGCCCATGATCGACATGGCGCGGTAGCCCTTGTCCACCATGGCCGCCGCGCCCTCCCAGTTGCGGGAGACGGTGCCCAGGGGAATGTTGCGGGCGTTGGCCGCCTGCTCGACGATGGCGATGGCCGCCTGCACGTCCGGATGGGCGGCGTTGCCCCGGTGGCCCATGTCCGAGGAGAGATCGTTGGGACCGATGAAGGCCACGTCGATTCCCGGCAGGTCCAGGATGGGGTCGATGTTGTCCACCGCCTCCCGGTTCTCGATCTGCAGAAACAGGGCGATCTGGCCGTTGGCCGTGGCCAGGAACTCCCCGTCCAGCCCGAAGCGCGCGGCACGGGTGTTGGCGGCCACGCCGCGGATGCCCTCCGGGGCGAAACGGGTGGCGGCGATGGCCTGCTCGGCCTCGGCCACGGTGCGCACCCCGGGCACCATCACGCCCATGGCCCCGGCATCGAGCACGCGCTTGATGACCACCGGATCGTTCCAGGGCACGCGCACGATGGGCACCGTGTCCCCCGCGGCGGCGATGCCCTGCAACTGATGGATCAGTGTCTGCAGGTCCCCCGAGCCGTGCTCCATGTCGATCAGCAGCCAGTCGAAGCCCACCATGCCCATCACCTCGGCGCCCAGCGGGCTGCACAGGCTGACCCAGGAGCCGCAGGTGAATTTTCCGTCACTGAGTTTCTGTTTCAGGGAGTTCGCTTGCATGTGGCTTCCATCTCACGATTGGGGGAAGGATGGGGGCGTCGGCGGCTTCAGCCCCGCCCCAGGACATTGAGCATTTCCGCCAGGGTCATGGCGTCGTGGGCGTTCTTGTTGCGGTCCAGATAGACCGCCACCCGGTCCGCATAGGTGAACAGGATCAGCATGCGCACGCGCTCCCGGCTGCCCGCCTGGGCGGTATAGTCCAGCACGGCCTGGGGGCCGTCGCTGCCCAGTTGCCCCATCAGCTGGCGCACGGCCAGGTGCTCGCGCACCAGAAACTGCAGATCGGCCACATCCTCGGCCGGCAGCTCGATGCCCATCGTATCCAGGCTTTCCGGCAAGGCTTCGGCCATGAGTTGCGGATGCTCCTTGGCGGGCTTCTTCAGGTCGTGAAAAAGCGCGGTGAGCATCAGGATGCGCCGGGCGCGGAAGGGCAGTTCGTTGTAGGTGCGGATGATCGGGTCCATCTGCCGGCGCACCGTCTCGATCTCGGAGAGCCCGCCCATGCACAGGGTGTAGCCGTGCTCCAGGAAGTTCATCTCCACCAGGAAGTCCAGCGGGTTGGTCTGGGCCTGCTGCATGAGCTGGAGGAACGGCCGCACGGCCGGGTTGCTGCGCAGCTCGGTCACCCGGCTCACCATGCGCATCTCCACGGCATACTTGCGCGCATAATTGCGCAGGGCCACATGATCGCGGATACGCTCGTAGTCCGAGCGCATGGGCGACTTGCCCGGCCGGGGCAGCAGATCCCGCAGCAGCTTCATCCCGCCCAGCACCTCCATCCCCACGAAGCTGTGTTCGTCCACCGTGTAGCGGTGGTCGGCGATGACGTGGATCAGGCCCTGAATGCCTGCGAAGTCCGGCACGAAGCGCTGCAGCAGCCCCAGGTTGCGCATGTTGCGCATCACGATGGCCGTGTTGCTCTGGCGGATGCTCTCGTCCAGCGTGGCCAGGAAGGTGCGTCCCAGGGTCGCCTTGTTGCGGGCCTGGTAGCCGGGGGTCCATTCCTCCAGCACCCCCTCGATGGACTCCTGCGTCTCCTCCGCCAGATGACCGCCGGTGCGGGCCAGCAGATACAGGGGCGCCAGGGACATGGCCGGCTCCTGCAACCAGATGGCGCCTTCCGGGTAGATGTGGAAATTGCTGTCCATGGCGTACTTGCCCGGGTCCGCCGGGCGGCACATGGCGCGCAGCCGCTGCTTGTCCGTCATGTCCACGCTGATCGGGTCGATCTTGAGCAGCTTGTTGAACAGGGGCGACATGATGCGCAACGCCTGGCGCCGGTAGCCGAAATACTCCCGACCCAACTCGATCTGCGCGTCATTTGGCGGCACATCCCGGGCCGCGTGAAACGCGTCGGCGTGCTGCTCCACGAAGGTCTGCACCTTCTTGAGGAAGAAGAAGTCCGCCTTTTCCAGCAGGCCGCCTTCCACCAGGGCGCTCAGCCGGTTCTCGAAACCCTTGAGGATGGCCAGGTCGCGAATGTTCTGCAGGTCCTCCAGGAAATCCCGGGGGTTGGGCCGGCTGTGGTAGATGGTGTGCTGGTTGTTCTCGATGCGATGCAACCAGTCCCGTTCGATGTAGCGCGCATTGAAGCGCAGCAGCATCAGGTTCATGCCCTGCAGGGCCACCACGACGTTGCGCCGGTTGAGATGGCTGTCCTCCAGCTTGCGGCCGTACTTGTCCACCACCCAGAAGCAGTAGCGGCCCTTCTCCTGCTGCACGAATTCGGCGACCTGGATGTTCAGCCACAGATCCGAGCGGGCCAGAAAATTCAGCAGAATGCTCGCAAAGCGGTTGGACAGCCGCTCCGACTGCAATTCCGCGTAGGTGTAGCGGTCGGAGCGCTCGTTGTCGATGAGCGGAAAATCGGGCAGGTGCGGGATGAGCGAAACGAAGGGCAGATGCTCGATGGTGTCCAGCCCGCTGCGCTCGCCGGGCCGGATTTCCCGCAGCCGCTCCAGCACCTGGGCGCAGGCCTCCTCGGTGAGCGGCTCGCCCTTGCGGTTCTGCAGTTCCAGGATGTTGACCACCTGCCCGTGCAGGCCGGTGAAGATGCGCGTACGGCGCTGGGCGATGCCCCCGGGAATGTGGATGCAGCGCAGCACGGCCTCGAAGATGCGGTCCAGCAGGCCGGGCTCCTCCCAGTCCGTGGTTACGATTTCCACGTGCCAGCCGCCCTCGGCATCCACGACCGGCTCGATGAGGAGCTCGCCGGGGATCAGCCGGGCCAGCTTTTCCCGGTGGCGGGCCTGTTCCTCGGGCGTGGTGCGCTCGAAGTACAGATCGGGCATCTCCAGGGGATCGGCACCTTGCTGGTCGGGGCGCATGGGCTGTTCAGGACGCATGGGCGATTCCGGGCGCATGGACGGTTCGGGGCACGTGGCGAGCTGGCGAGGCGTGAAGGGAGCACACAGGCGGTGCCCCGATTATAAGGGACAGCGCGGTGGGGCGCAAAGCGCAACAGGGCATTCCTGCTCCCAGCTTAGCCCGTTGCGGCGCTAGAGGATACGCCGTGCATGGCCACATCGTGGCGCTGATGGAAACCTAATGCCTGCCCTCGGTCGGGTGCACAGGCGCGGGGGCGGCCGTGTGACGCGGACCAGGCGGCGCCCGCCCATGGGCGGGCCGGGCCGGAAAGCATCCCATGCGGCGCGCCGGGGGACAGTCACCCCACAGATGCGAGTGTCGCTGACCGGTGCGGCCGGGCCGCTTCAGCCCGTTCGGCTGCCCGCCGCCAGGGCGTCCAGGGCCGCCAGCCGCCGTGGCAGGGGCGGGTGGGAATAGTGGTAGGCGCTGTACCACGGATGGGGATACAGATTGGCCAGGTTCTCCGTATTCAGCCGCAGCAGCGCGGTCTTCAGCGGCCCGGCCGCACCGGTCAGCGCCACGGCGTAGGCATCGGCCTCATATTCATGCCGCCGCGAATACAGCGCGGCCAGGGGCTCCAGCCAGAAGGTGAAGGCGCCCCCGCCCAGCAGCACCAGCGCCAGGGCCGCATGGTGGCTCGGCCCCGCAAAGCCGAAGGCGGCGAACAGGGGCGGCCAGTCCAGCAGCAGGCTCAGCACCAGCAGCATCCCCAGCAGGATGGCCAGGCTCAGGGCCAGCCGCCGCCAGATGTGGCGCCGCTTGAAATGGCCGATCTCGTGGGCCAGCACGGCCACGATCTCCGCCGGCGTGAGCTGCTGCACCAGGGTATCGAAGAGCACGATGCGCGGCGCCCACAGCCCGGCGAAATAGGCATTGGAATGGGCCGAGCGGCGCGAGGCATCCACCACGTACAGCCCCCGTGTGCGGAAGCCCGCGTCCCGCGCCAGCGCCTCCAGCCGCGCGCGCAGCTCGCCCGCCGGCAGGGGCGTGTAGCGATTGAACAGCGGCGCGATCAGCGCCGGGTACAGCCACAGCAGGATCAGCTGCACCGCCGTGATGAAGCCGAACAGCCACAGCCACCAGGCCTCGCCCGTGTAGGTCATGAACGCGAACACGCCGTAGAGAAAGGGCAGCCCCAGGGCGGCGGAGAGCAACAGGCGCTTGGCCCGGTCGCGCAGCCACAGGCCGAAAGTCATGCGGTTGAAGCCGAAGCGCGCCTCGATGCCGAAACTGCGGATCAGCCCGAAGGGCAGCCCGGCCAGCCCGAGCAGGGCGCCCAGCAGCACCATGAAGGCCACGCTGCGGTGCAGCCCGGCCAATCCGGCCTCCGCCAGCCGGGCATCGGCCCAGGGCAGCAGGCCGCTGAGCAGCACGGCCAGCACCACCGCTGCCTGCACCGGCCCCTCGGCCAGCGCCAGCCGCTCGCGGGCGATGGTATAGGCGCGGCTGCGCTCCGCCGTGGTCTGGTCCACATGCCCCTGCAAGGCAGCCGGTGGGAGGGGCGGGCTGAGCAGGGCATGGGTCAGGTTCAGCCCTTCCAGCCCCGTGTGTACCGCGAAGCGCGTGAGAAACAGGGCCAGGAACAGCACCAGCACGATGTCGGCGGCGGCGATGCCTGTAAAGGAAGTGGGCATGTCAGGGCCGCCGGCGGCTGAATTCCAGGCCGTTGCCGATGGGCACGAGCATGCTGTCGAAATCGGTCATGGACTGCACCCGCGCCCGATAGGCCTGGGCATGCTGCTGGGCGGATTCGGGAAAGGTCATGTTGTCCGCCAGGATGATGCCCCCCGGCAACAGCAGGGGCGCCACCGCCTCCAGGGAGGGGACGTACATGTCCTTCCAGATGTCGATCAGCACGAAGTCGTAGCGCTCGTCCGTCCCCGCCAGATAGGCCAGGGCGTCGGTGGTGTGACAGGTGACCCGCTCGGCCAGCCCGGCCTGGGCCAGATTGTCCTGGGCCTGGGCCGTCTTGTTGGCGCTGGTGTCCAGGGAGGTGACGTGACCGCCGTTGCGGCGCGCCGCCGCGGCCATCCACAGGGTGGAGTAGCCCACGGACGTACCCAGCTCCAGAAAGCGCGACGCGCCTGCGCTGATGGCCAGCAGGTACAGAAAGGCGCCGGCCTCCGGGCCCACGGGCAGCATGAATTCGTCGATGCGCGCCCCGAATTCTTCGCGGGACAGCTCATTGGCCAACTCGCTCTCGCGCGCCCGGCGCTCGTGCAGCGCATCGAAGACGGCGCGGATGCGCTCGTCCAGTTGAATTTCCATGAATCTCCTCGGTCTCGCGGGCGGCTCAGCCGGTGGGCGGGCGGGCGTCTTCCCCGGCCCAGTCCAGCTGCGGTGTGCGCAGATGCCACTCGGTGGCCTCCTGATAGGCCTGCCCGATGCGCAGCACGGTGGCTTCCGCAAAGGGTCTGCCGTAGATCATGAGCCCGATGGGCAGCCCCTGATCGGTGAACCCGCAGGGCACGGAAAGGCCGCACCAGTCCAGGATGTTGCCCACCGCCGTGTTGCGCAGATATTTCACATTGTGGGTCATGTACGTCTCCAGGTCACCATCGACCCGGCTCAGGGGCAAGGCCGCGGCCGCCGTGGTGGGCACCAGCAGCGCATCCAGCGTGTCCCATTGGGTCAGCGCCTCCTCCCGCAGCCGCGTCCAGGCGCGCACCACGTCGATGTAATCCGCCGCCACCATGTCCCGGCCCAGCAGGATGCGCGGCAGCACGATGGGGTCGATCTCGTCGGCATGGTCGGCGATGCGCTCCCGGTGAATGGCATACGCCTCCGCGGCGATCACGTTGCCCCGCCGGTTCAGTGCCATGGCCTCCGCGGCGGCCGGCACCTCGATGCTGGTCACGGTGGCACCCAGGCCGGTGAATAGCGCGGCGGCTTCGCGCACGGCGGCGCCCACCTGGGCATCCACATCCTCCCAGAACAGGCCCTCGGCGATGCCCAGGCGCATGCCCTGCACGCCGCGCTGCAATCCGGCCAGGGCATCCACGGGGGCCACGCCCCGGGTGGTGGCGTCGCGCGGGTCCACCCCCTGCAGCACCTGGAACACCAGGGCCGCATCCGCCACCGTGCGCGCCAGCGGGCCCACCGAGTCCAGGGTGTAGCTGAGGGGAAACACGCCGTGACGGCTCACGCGCCCGACGGTGGTCTTGAGCCCGGTAATCCCGTTGAGCGCCGCGGGAATGCGCACGGAGCCGCCCGTGTCGCTGCCCAGGGCCATCGGCGCCAGTCCCGCGGCCACGGCCACGCCCGAGCCGCTGCTGGAGCCGCCGGGCAGATGGGGCTCGCTGTGCCAGGGATTGTGGGGCGTGCCCATGACGTGATTGATGCCCGCGCCGCCGTAGGCGAATTCCACCATGTGGGTCTTGCCCAGCAGCACCATGCCCGCCTCGGCCAGCCGCTGGGTCACGGCGCTGTCCTGAACCGCCATGTTGCCGCGCAGCAGGCGCGAGCCGGCGGTGGTGGGCATGCCGGCCACATCGAACAGGTCCTTGGCCGCGTAGGGTATCCCGTGCAGCGGCCCCAGCAGCCGCCCACCGCGGATGGCGGCCTCGGCGGCGCGCGCCTCGGCCAGGGCGCGCTCGGGGATGAGCTGGGAGAAGGCGTGCAGGCGCTCGTCCAACGCGGAGATGCGGGAGAGCAAGGCTTCGGTGAGCGTTACCGGCGACAGGCGCCCCGCGTGAATTTCTCGCGACAGTTCGCTCAGGGAGCGGTAATGCAGGGGCCGCTGGGCCATGCCATCCCTTGTGAATGCGTGGCTTGACAGCCGCAGCACCGTGGGCTGATTCCGCCATCCCGTCGCCGCGCCATGCCGCTGCCCCGCCATGCCGCTGCCCCGCCATGCGGTCGGCACATCCTCGCGCCGGGGTGCGGGCGCGCGGCACCCATGGCGGTGCCAGGCTGTCAATTAAGGCATCGTCGGTCGAGTCATCGTGCCCCGGAACCGCCCCGAATAGCAATTCCGTGCCGCGCTGCCGGCGCTGTTTGCATTTTCTCCCCGGTATGCTTTATGGGTAGGGGCTACGGATGCGTCGGGGATGAGGGAACATGACCGGCCATTTGGCCGAAATTCGCATGCCTCGAAGCAGGATGCCGGGCTGCGGAGCATCAAACGGACTACGCAGATGAAGGTGATCTCATCCGTCTCCGAGTGGCGGGCCCTCCGCCCGACGCTGCCACGCGGGCTCGGCCTTGTGCCCACCATGGGGGCGCTGCACGAAGGACATCTCTCCCTGGTGCGCCAGTGCCGCGCCGAAAACGACGTGGCGGTGGTGTGGATATTCGTAAACCCCAAGCAATTCGGGCCGCAGGAGGACTTCACGCGCTACCCGCGTGATCTCGACGCCGATCTGCGCAAGCTGGCGGAGACGGGCGTGGACTACGTCTTCGCACCAACGGTGGAGGACATCTACCCGCAGAATTTCCAGACCACGGTTGCCGTGGAGCGGCTGACCAAGCCCCTGGAGGGTGCCGTGCGGCCGGGACACTTCGAGGGCGTGACCACCGTGGTGGCCAAGATGTTCTGCCTGACCCAGCCGGAGCGCGCCTACTTCGGGCAGAAGGATGCCCAGCAGTGCGTGGTGATCCGGCAGATGGTGACCGACCTGGGCATGCTGATGGACGTGGTGGTGTGCCCCACGGTGCGGGAGGCCGACGGGCTGGCCATGAGCTCGCGCAATGTCTACCTCTCGCCGGAGGAGCGCCAGCGCGCCACGGCCCTGTACCGGGCGCTTACCAGCGCCGCGCAGGCCGTGGAGCAGGGCGAGCGGGACGGGGAGTCGCTGCGGGGGCGCATGCGCGCCATGCTGGAGGCGGTGCCGGGGCTGGCGGTGGAATATGTCAGCGTGGCCGATCCGCGCACGTTGGGGGAGATGGATACGCTCTCCGGGGAGGTGCTGATGTCCCTGGCCGTGAAGCTGGGCCGTACGCGGCTGATCGACAACATGCCCTTCACGGTGCCCGAGGCACCGGCCCGTACCCAGACCGCCGTGGGCTGAGCCGACCCGACCGGGCCGTGTCCGCGAACGGGGATCGGGGTCGGCCGTGGCTCCGAGACGGGTTGCTGCGCAACCTTCCGCAGGCACACGGATTCACGCTGACGGCAAGATGAACACTCGGCGTCACCGAGGAGCGGTCGAAGTCCGCGACTCGACGTGCGCGGGCCGGGATGGCATGGCGTTTACAGCCACGGCCTAATTGGGCGGCTTGTTGTCATCGTGCCGCTCCTGCTCGATTTCGCCCAGCCAGTCGCGGGGGCGCCCCCGGGCGCGCAGGAATTCCTCGTAGATCTTTCTGGCCAGACTGCGCAGTTGCAGCCCGTTGCTGGTCTCGGCGGCAATCTGCACGTCTACCTGGTAGCGGGCGAGGGGGAAGTCGGTATTGACCACCTGGTCGGGATGCAGGTTCATGCCGCTCAGATGCCGCAGGAGTTCCTGCACGGACCAGTTGTGTTCCCGGGCGATCTGATTGGCATTGTGAAAGCGGTATTCGCCCTGGGGGTTCAGCCCAAGGTAGTACAGGCAGAACATCTCGAATGGGTCGTCAAGCATGGCACAACTGTGGTTCGTGGCCTGATGGCGATGCGGTGCGCCGGCAAGGGCCTGGCATAGCCGGATGCGGCGCGGTGCGCCCGCGGATGTCGTCGCTTCGCTTTTGCTTATGGTAGTGCGGGGCAGCGGCTTTATCAAAGCATTATCGGCCCGGCGCGGCCTGTCCGCGCCGCCGGGGACAGCCAGGGAGCGAACGATGCCACAATCCAAGCAACCGACATTGGGCTATCTGGGGACGGGCATCATGGGGGCGCCCATGGTGCGCAATCTGCTGCGCGCCGGCTATCCGGTGGTGGTGTACAACCGCTCGCGGGAAAAGGCCGAGGCCCTGGTGGCGGACGGCGCGGTGGTGGCCGATACGCCCGCAGCGGTGGGCCGCCGCGCCAAGCTGGTGCTGGCCTGCCTGTACGATGCGGCGGCCGTGGAGGCGGTGGTGTGCGGCCCCGGGGGCCTGCTGGAGAGTGTGGGCGAGGGCCATGTGCTGGTGGATATGACCACCAGCAGTCCGCCCGTGTCCCAGCGCATCGCGGCGCGCCTGGCCGAGCGGGGCGGCGCCATGCTGGACGCCCCGGTGAGCGGGGCCGATGTGCGCGCCATCGAGGGCACATTGTCCATCATGGTGGGGGGCGACCCGGCGGTGTTCCAGCGCTGCCTGCCCGTGTTGCAGGTGTTGGGGGGGCAGATCACGCACATGGGCGATCAGGTGGGGGCGGGGGGCTTCGCCAAGCTGGCCAACCAGATCATGGTGGCGATCAACCTGGCCAGCATGGGCGAGGCCCTGGTCTTCGGGGCCAAGGCGGGGCTGGACGTGGGCAAGCTGGTGCAGGCGCTGGCCGGCGGGGCCGCCAACAGCGAGGTGCTGCGCCTGAAGTCGGAAAAGGTGCTCAGCGGCCACTTCACGCCTGGGGGGCGGGCCGAGGTGCAGCTCAAGGACCTGAACTACATTCACGACAGCATGGCAGTGCTGGGCATGTCGCTGCCGATGACCGAACTGGTGCACGACCTGTATCGGCAACTGGTGGCCGCGGGCTTTGGCGACGAGGACCACAGCGCCATCATCCGCCTCTTCGAGCGCATGGCCGGCGTGGAAGCGCGGGCGTGAGCCGTGCGGTGGGGGATGGGGCAAGACCGCGCCGCCGGATGGCCCGGCAGCGCGCTGAAGCCACTGGTTAGTCCCGCTTGCGCACGTTGCGGTCGATGGACAGGGGCCCGGAGCCGTTGGTGGCCAGCATGAGGAACACGAAGAGCAGCATGAGCTCCAGACGGGCACCGGCGAAGCCCTTGCCGGCCCAGACCACGTAGGTCGCCACGATGAACTGGATGAAGAACAGCACCGCGACTTGCCGCGTGAACAGGCCCGCGATGAGCAGCAGGCCGCCGATCAGCTCCAGCAGGGCAATAAACGGCCCGGAGATCTGGGGCACGAGAATTCCCATGTTGGCGAATGCATTCTGCACGTTGCCCAGCCCCCACACGAATACCTTGGTGTAGCCCGCGATGAAGATGATGATGCCCGTCACCACGCGGAGAATCATCCGTCCGTTGTCCGCATGTGAAGCCAGCAGTGCGAGAAGATTGTTCATCCTGCCCTCCTTGTCCAGATGACCGTTATGTCCTGGAGCCGCGCCGTGCCTTCTCCGGTGGTTCCGCTGTCCATGCTCCGGGATGACGCAGCTTCCGGGAATCCGGCGGCGGCCGCAGATTGCGGATGCCCGCCGCATTCGTCAGAATGGCGCCGCAGCCGGCGGCCCATTCTGCCAGCCCAACCGTAGCGCCTCCCTGGGCGAGGGGTCAATCGGCCATCGCCCCGGGGTACAGCGTGAGCCACCATACACAGGGGTCATGGCGGTAACCGTAAATCAGGACACACACTGGCACACCGCCCCGGCGGGGCTGGGCATGCAGCGCGCGCCCCTGGAGCAGGCCATGCAGAAGCTGGCGGACGGCGTGACCGATGGGCGCCATCCGGGGGCCCAGCTCTATGTGTCGCGCCATGGGACGCCCCTGCTGGAATTCGCCTGCGGCGAGGCGGCGCCGGGCGTGCCGCTTACCGTGGACAGCGTGACGGCCTGGTTTTCCGCCTCCAAACCGCTGACGGCCATGGCCATCGCCTGCCTGTACGACCGGGGCAGGCTGGGGCTGGACGATCCGGTGCGGCAATATCTCCCGGACTTCGGTGCCGGCAAGGAGTCCTGCACGATCCGCCATGTGCTCACCCACACGGGCGGCTTTGCCGAGGCGGTGCGCCAGGCCGACGACAAGCCCTGGGACGAGCTGATCGCCGAGATCTGCGCCTATCCGGCGGAATATGCGCCCGGTACGCGGGCGGGGTACCATGCCACCGCCGGTTGGTACGTCCTGGCGGAAATTGTACGGCTGGTGGACGGGCGGACGATCGACCGCTTTGTCGCCGAGGAGCTCTTCGGCCCGGCAGGCATGGCCGGGAGCCACATGGGCATCCCTCCGGCGCAGCAGACCGCGCTGGGCGACCGCCTGGCCAAGGTGGCGCTGGGCCGCACGGAGCGCACGCCCTTCGCGGACGAGGCGTTCATCACCCGCTTCAACAGCGTGCGGGAGATGGCGCGGGTCAATCCCAGCGGGGGCATTCGCGGGCCGGCGCGGGACCTGGGGCGCTTCTACGAGCTGCTGCTGGCCAAGGGCCAGGCGGCGTCCGGGGCGGTGCTGGATCCGCGCACGGTGGAGCTGTTCACGGCCTGCCATCGCTGGGACATGCCCGATGCGACGCTGATGGGCGCCAATCTGGCATGGGGCCTGGGCTTTGGCCTGCACGGCAATGCGGATATCCACCGGGGCGCCTCGCGGCGGGTCTTCGGCCATTCGGGCATGGTATCCTCCGTGGGCTTGGGCGATCCGGTGTGGGGCCTGAGCTGCGTGGTCATCACGACGGGTCTGCTGGACCCCATGACCAATGCGCGCCGGCTGCGCGATGCCACCGGCGGCGCCTTTGAGGCCTGTGGCGCATAGGCCGTGCCCGAAGGAAGCTCACTACCGCGCATGTTGGATGCATCACCACCAGGGAGCCCCCATGGCTGAGCGGCAGGGACAGGCAGGGGCGGGCAATGCCGCGCTGCGCGTGGGCGTGGGACTGTCCACGGCGGGCGATGCGGTCACCGCCGCGCGGGAGGCAGCCGCGGCGGCCCTGCAACAGGCCGGGCTGGGCCGCGCCCCGTGGGCGCTGTGTGTCTTCTCCGGGGATCATGTGCCCCACGCCGAGCAACTGCACGAGGCCCTGGTCGCCGCGGTGGGCTGCGAGCAGCTGGGTGGGTGCAGCGCCAACGGGGTGATCGCCCAGGGGCAGGAGGTGGAGGGTCGCCCGGCCGTGGGCGTGATGGTGGGGGATGGCCCTGGGCTGGGCGTATGCGGCGGCATCGTGACCGAGACCGGCGCCGGCCTGGCCCGGCTGGGCAGCTTTCTGGGGCAATCCAGCGCCCCGGCGGTGACGGTGCTGTGGCCGGATGCCTACCGCGTGGATGGTGCGACCTTGCTGAATGCCGTGGCGGCGGCGCTGCCCCGGGTGCCCCTGTTCGGCGCGGGCGCCAGCGACGGGGGGATGTACGGGCTGAGCATCCAGCTGGCGCGGGAGGGCATCCACACCGGCGGGGCCTCGGCCATGGTGTTCCAGGGTGAGATGGACGTGGCCGTGGGCATTACCCAGTCCTGCGCGGCGGTGGGCGAGCCCCACTTCATCACCAGTGCCAAGGAGCAGATTCTGATAGAGCTGGACGGCCGGCCGGCCCTGCAGACCCTGATCGACCAAGGCAAATCCATGGGCATGGAGACCCTGCAGCAGGTGGCCGAGGAGTTGCTGTTCGGCTTTCCCCTGGACCCGGAGCAGCCGGCCTTTACCGGGGAGCAGACGCTGGTGCGGGCCCTGGGCGGCTTCGACCAGGAAACCCATGGGCTGGTGGTGCCCTACCGCCTGGCGGAGAACACCACCATGGGTTTCATGCATCGCCATCCGGAGGTGGCCGACGCGGACATGGCCCGCATGGTGCGGCAGGTGGCCGGACAACTGCCGGGGCCGCCGGACCTGGCCCTGTACTTCGATTGCGCGGCGCGCGGCCAGGGCTTCTACCGGCGCCCCAACGTGGACATGGCGCACATCCGCGCGGTGCTGGGCGACGTGCCGCTGCTGGGCATGTTCGGGGGTTACGAACTGGCAACGGCGCTCGGCGCGGCCCATGTGTACACGTTCACCGGGGTGCTGCTGCTGCTGCGTTTGCGGCGCGGCGGCTAGCGCGGCCAGCATCGCGGGTCTTGCCGGCCAGCCGATGGGGGCGCTTGACCCTGCCCGGTTGACGGGACACACTCCCGGCAAGTCCCACTGTTTCGTCAAAGGAGGAGGCCGTCCCGTGAGAAACGTGAAGTCCGTGTACTGTGAGGAATGCGTCGAGGAGATTCCCAACAACGAGATCTACTGGGAAGAGAAGCGGCTCTACTGCGGGCGCTGCGGCAGTGAGCTGGACCTGACCCAGCTACACGGAGACGTGTTCGATACGATCGTCGAAGGGCGGTCGGAACGTCCCTACCACAGTGACGATCCGGACGACGAGGAGATCGACCTGGATGAGGAACTGGAGGACGAGCCGGAAGAGGAGGTGTGATCGGCGCAGCGGGATGCATGCCGCGCGGTGCGCACAATGCCGCACCGACATCCGGCGGCACGTCATGCGGACAAGACTGACAAGGGACGCATGGCGGGCAGGCGGCGCCCCGCTGCCCAGGGGGCGGGCGGAGGCCGATAGGGACAGGCAGGACAGTCCTGGTCAGGACAGCCAGCGCTTGCGGCGGCGATAGTGCTTCACGTCGCGGTAGCTCTTCTTCTCACCCACTTCCGACAGACCCAGGTAGAATTCCTTGATGTCGTCGTTGTTGCGCAGTTCCGCGCCGCTGCCGCTGAGCACGATCTTGCCGTTTTCCATCACATAGCCCTCGTCCGCGATGCTGAGGGCCATGTTGGCGTTCTGCTCCACCAGGAGGATGGTCAGATTCTCCTCCTTGTTGAGCCGCGTGAGAATCTCGAAGATCTCTTCCACCAGCAGCGGAGCCAGCCCCAGGGACGGCTCGTCCAGCATGAGCAGCTTGGGGCGGCTCATCAGGCCACGACCGATGGCCAGCATCTGCTGCTCACCACCGGACAGGTAGCCGGCGGAAACCCGCAGCCGCTCGGTGAGGCGCGGGAAGTAGGTGAAGACCTTCTCGATGTCCTCGTTGACCTGTTTCAGGTTGCCGATGGTGTGGGCACCGGCCAGCAGGTTCTCGCGAATGGTCAGATGCTCGAAGACACGCCGGCCCTCGAATACCTGGGCGATGCCCTCCTTGACGATGGAGGCGGCATCGATTCGGTCGATGCGCTTGCCGTTGAATTCCACGCTGCCGCGGGTCACCTGGCCGCGCTCGGTCCTCAGAATGCCGGAGATGGCCTTCAGCGTCGTGGACTTGCCGGCGCCGTTGGAGCCGAGCAGGGTCACGATCTTGCCCTGGGGCACGTGAATATAAACGCCCTTGAGCACCAGAATGATGTTGTCGTAGATGACTTCGATATTGTTGATGGTCAGCATAAGCCCAGTTCCTGGTGATTCTCCGTTCCCAGCGGCAACGGCAGGGCGTGTATCGCCCTTGCGGGAGCAGCAGCCCCGGTCTAGTCGGATTGCTGTACTGAATTCCCCCCGGCACTTCGGTTAGCTTGACCGCCACGGGTCGGACCCGTACGGCCGCCTCTGCATTTAGCCCAAAGTCACACGCAATGCAACCTTGATTCCGCTGGTGCGGCCGCTTATTGGCGCATCCCTGCCCAGCCGCGGGCGGCGCGCAAAAAAGGGCGCCGGGAGGCGGAACCCCACGGCGCCCTTGCATCCGGCATGGCATGCACCCCGGCGATACGCCGCGATATCGGCGTCCCGCGGGTGTGCTGCCGGCTAGTTGCCAGCCATGACGTACTTCATGACCACGTCGCGATAGCCCTGGATCCAGTCCGTGGCTGACGCGAATCCGCCGTCCTTGACCTGATACAGCTTGACGAACCCGCCGCCCTCATGATCCTGGGGCGTGAATTGCAGCGGGGCCATGAACCCGTCCAGGCTGAAGCCGTTGATGCGCTCCATGGCGTTTTTCACGTCCTCGCCATCGATGTTGGCGCCGTTCTGCTCCACGGCATTCCGGATCGCGCGGGTGTGGATGGCCGCGATCATCACGCCGCGGTTGTAGTACACGCTGTCATCCATGGACGCGGGCAGATCTTCGCCGCGCTCCTTGTAGATTGCCGCAATGTCTTGCAGCACCGGATGGTTCAGGTTCTTGCGGCTGGAGCCCACATGGGCGAACTGGATGGTGTAGTAGCCCTCGGACTGCTCCCAGCCGGCCACGCTGATGTCCGACTCGCCGCCGGCCCACACGAAACCGATGATGCGGTTGCGGGGGAAGCCCACACGGGTGAATTCCTTCAGCGCCACGGCCGGGGCCCGGCCGAAGGTGTGCATGAGCACCCAATCCGCGCGGTAGCGGCGGGAGATGTCCAGCACCTGCGGGCGCATCTCGATGCCCGGCGGGGGCACGGCGAAGCGGCGCAGTTCGATATCCAGCGACTTCTCCAACTCATCCAGAATCGGGAAGGGCTCGCGGCCGGCCGGATTGTCGTAGTACAGATACGCGATCTTGGGTTTCCCCGGGCCCTTCCAGTTGTCCATGATGAATTTCATGCCCGTGGCGGCCTGGGACCAATAGGAGGCAGCGGCGGGGAACAGGTAGGGAAAGCGCTCGCCGTTGGCGCCGGCGGCACTACCAAAGCCGGGGGACGTGCCCACCAGTTGCTCCTCGGCCAGCCGTGGCGTCAGCGCCACCGTGTGCGGCGTCCCGAACAGGGAAATGCTGACCACGCCCTCGGCCTTGAAGCGCTCAAAGGCTTCCACGCCGCGGGGCACGTTGTAGCCGTGATCGATCTCCATCACGGTGACCTTGTGGCCGGGGATGTTGTTCTGCTTGTTGAACAGGGCCGTATAGCCGTGAAAGCCGTCGCCGACACTGGTTCCCACGTTCTTGGTGGGGCCGGAGCGGTCGGTCATCAGGCCGATCATGTACTCCTTGGCATTCACGCTGGTGGCGAAAGCCAGTACGCTCACGGCGCACAGGGCAATCAAACCAAGGGAAATTCTTGTCAGACTGCGCATAAGCTCTGATTCCTCAGGTTGGTGATAAGGATCAAAAATCCAGGATTAAGCGACATCGGGCCAGCGGACGCACACGATGGCGCATCGTCCGCGGCACCGTGCCTGCCCGGAGGCACGAGGATTCCGCCGTCAGATGCCAGCGTCCGGTTTGCCCGTACGATTCCCCCACCTGACGGAACGGCCTACGATACTAAACAAAGTCAGCCTTGCTTTCAATTCAGCTTTGCCTTCCATGTTGCCGGCGGTCGCGGGACGGCGTGGCATCGGCCCCGGGTGCCGGGCCCCGGGCGCCGTTTCGCCGGCAACGCTCGGGCTTGGCGACGAAAAAAAAACACCACCGCGGCGCCCAGGGGCACGGCAGTGGTGTCGATCGGCGGGGTGTGCCCCCGCCGGGTACGGCTGGGTTGACGCCGGTTTATTCGGCGGCCATCACGTGCTGCATGACCACGTCGCGATAGCCCTGAATCCACTCGGAGACCGGCTCGAAGGTATTGCCCTTCACCGCGAAGATGCGCACGAACCCGCCACCCTCGTGATCCTGCGGGGTCATCTTGAAGGGCGGCATGAAGTCGCGCTCCGAGTAGCCGTTGACCCGTTCCATGGCCTGCTGGACATGCACGGTGGTGATCTTGGGACCGTGCTTGGCGACGGCTGCGCGGATGGCCTCGGTGTGCAGGGCAGCCCAGGAGACCCCACGGTTGTAGTACACCGAGTTGCTCATGAGCTGCTCGGGCGCGGCCCTGCCCTGGCCCTTGTACATGGCGATGATCTCCTGATCCACCACGTGGCTCTGGCCCACCATGGCCTGGTGCATGCTCAGATAGCCCTGGGACTGCTCCCAGCCGGCGATGTTGATATCCGCCTCGCCACCGGCCCAGACGAATCCGAGCATCCTGTCACGGGGGAAGCCCACGCGGGTGAATTCCTTCAGTGCCACGCCCGGCGATCGTCCGAAGAGGTGAATCAGCACGAAGTCGGCCCGGTACTTGCGGGCGATATCCAGCACCTGGGGCCGCATCTCGATTCCGGGTGCCGGCACGGCAAAGCGCTTCAGCGTCAGGTTCAGACGCTGCTCCAGATCGTCCAGGATCGGAAAGGGCTCGCGACCGGCCGGATTGTCATAGAACAGGTAGGCCAGCTTGGGAGAGCTGCTGCCCTTCCAATTGTCCAGGATGTACTTGATGCCCGTGGCGGCCTGGGACCAATAGGAGGCGGCGGCCGGAAACAGGTACGGAAAGCGCTCTCCATTGGCGCCCGCCGCGCTGCCGAAGCCGGGCGAGGTGCCCACGATGCGATCCTCGTTGAGCTTGGGCGTCAGCGCCACGACGATCGGTGTGCCGTACAGGGCGATGCTGACCACCCCTTCGGCCTTGTGCCGCTCATAGGACTCCACGCCCCGGGGCACCGTGTAGCCATGATCGATCTCCATCACCTTGACCGTATGGCCGTCGGGGATGCGCTTCTGGCTATTGAACAGGGCCACATAGTCATGGAAGCCGGAGCAGATGCCCTGGCCCACGTTCTGCGTCGGCCCGGAGCGATCGCACTGCAATCCCACCAGGTACTCGTTGGCACCGGCAGTGCCGGCCCAGCCTGCAACGCCCATGACCAGCGCACAGACGGCCGCCACGGCATGGAAGCGAAAATTACGGCAAGCAAATGACTTCATGTAGGTTACCCCCCACAGAGAATACGAACGTAAACGTCGAACAGGACCGGCGGTCGGATACCCAGCCAGACGACCGTTTATGCGTACGAGCACGCTTTGTGTATTCCTTCCCCAGCCCCCAGATGCCTCGGTGTCCCGGGGATTGGCGAGGTCGCGCGAGCGGCGACGCCGGACCCTCCGGTACGAGGCTGCCGCATCATAGTGAAATTGGGAGACGGTGACAAACCCTGGCGCCTGGCGTCGCGACGCAGGTGACAACGGGAGGATGGCGGACGAAAAAATCCCATTGCCGGCGCGGGTGCTGAAAACGCCCGCCGCCGACGCAGGATGCCATCGCCCTCCAGCCGGGAGCGCGATGGCGGATGGCCACGGGGGGATTTTGACTGGCGTTGCCCGTTACAGCCGGGCTACTCGGCGGAAAGCACGTGCTTCATGACCACGTCGCGATAACCCTGGATCCAGTCGGTGACCGGCCGATAGCCTTTCCCCTCGACTGCGTAAATGCGGATGAAGCCGCCCCCTTCATGGTCTTCCGGCGTCATCTTGAAGGGCGGCATGAAGCCGCGCTCCGAATAGCCGTCGATGCGCTCCATGGCTTCCCGCACGTCCACCGGGGTGATATTGGGCCCCTTGGTGGCCACGGCCGAGCGGATGGCCTCGGAGTGCAATGCGGCCCAGGAGACGCCCCGGTTGTAATACACCGAGCTGACCAGCAACTGCTCCGGTGGGGCCTCGTTACGTTCCCGGTACATGGCGATGATCTCCTGGTTGACCACGTGGTCATGCCCCAGACTGGCCATTTGCATGCTCATGTACTTCTGGGACTGGTCCCACCCGGCGATCTCGATGTCCGCCTCACCACCAGCCCAGACGAAGCCCAGCATCTGCTCCCGGGGATAGCCGACGCGGGTGAATTCCTTCAGCGAGACCCCGGGAGCGCGACCGAACAGATGGGACATGACCCAGTCGGCCCGATACTTGCGGGCGATTTCCAGCACCTGGGGCCGCATCTCGATCCCGGGCGGCGGCACGGCAAAGCGCTGCAGCGTAAAGCCAAATTGCCGTTCCAGGTCGTCCAGGATGGGAAACGGCTCCCGACCCGCCGGATTGTCATAGTAAATATAGGCAATCTTCGGGGGTTTGGAGCCCGTCCAGTTGTCCAGGATGAATTTCACCCCCGTCGCAGCCTGGGACCAGTAGGAGGCGGCCGCCGGAAACAGGTACGGAAACCGCTTCCCGTTGGCGCCGGCAGCGCTGCCGAAGCCGGGCGAGGTGCCCAGGATCTTGTCCTCCTGGAGCTTGGGCGTCAGGGCGACGGTGTGCGGCGTGCCGTACAGGGCAATGGACATCACCCCCGCGGCCTTATGCCGCTCATAGGATTCCATGCCGCGGGGCACGTTGTAGCCATGGTCGATCTCCATGACATTGATCGTATGCCCCGGAATGCGGTTCTGCTGGTTGAACAGGGCCATATAGTCGTGAAAGCCGGGACAGATGGCCCGGCCCACGTTGCTGGTGGGCCCCTGCCGGTCGCATTGCAGCCCCACCACATACTCGCGGGACTCCGCGGCCGGTGGTGACAGCACCGCGAAGGCGGCGACGATGGAAAGGATGACGGTAAGTCCGGACGAACCAATACGCGTAGGAAAAAACATCGTTCCCCCCTCTCATTGCTGTTCGATATGGGACTACCCGGCCCATAACCCCAAGTCGCCGGGCGCACGGCCCGACGCCAACAACAATGTCCCCCAAGGATACGGCAAACAAAGAGGTCTACGGCGACAACTGGTACCCCCATACCAGTTCTCCTCATCCCCCGATGAGGACCGCAAGCGTAGTGGAATCAGGGCGCTATCTCAAGTACGAAAATGCAGCCGTGGGCAGCGGGCGGGATCCATCCCGGCACCTTCCGGCGCGGGCACGGCGGCAACGTGCCGGTCGCCCGCCCGGTCAGGGGCCGCGACGGCCTGGCACGAGGATGATCTGCGCCGACGAGGCCGGCAAAAAAAGAGCCCAGCGAGTGGCGATGCCACCTGCTGGGCTGGAGTTGCTGCAATGGGAATGAAGGGGCGTGTCGGTCCTAGCTGCCGGACATCACGTGCTTCATGACGGTATCGCGGTAGCCCTGGATCCAGTCCGAAGCCGGGGTATAACCGTGATCATGAATTTGGAAGATGCGCACGAACCCGCCGCCCTCATGATCCTGCGGCGTGAAGGTCAACGGTGCCATGAAGCCGTCCAGATCCAGGCCCTTGATGCGCTCCATGGCGTTCTTCACGTCCTCGCCGTTGATGTTCGGCCCTTGCTTCTCCACGGCGGCGCGAATGGCCTCGGCATGCACCGCGGCGATCATCACACCGCGATTGTAATACACGCTCTGGTCCATGGCTTCCGGGAGTTCCCGGCCTTCAGACTTGATCACTTCCGCGATGCGCTTGAGCAGCGGGTGATTCAGGTTCGTGCGGCTGGAGCCCACATGGGCGAACTGCATGTTGTAGTAGCCCTCGGACTGCTCCCAACCGGCGATATTGATGTCCGACTCACCGCCGGCCCACACGAATCCGACCATCTTCTCGCGGTCGTAGCCCACCCGCGTGAACTCCTTGAGAGACACGCCGGGCCCGCGACCGAACAGGTGGCTCAGCACGTAGTCCGCGCGATACTTGCGGGCGATGTCCAACACCTGCGGCCGCATCTCGATGGCGGGCGGCGGCACGGCGAATTCCCGCAACTGAAAGCCCAGTTGCTTCTGGAGATCCGCCAGAATGGGCAACGGCTCGCGCCCGGCCGGATTGTCATAATAGATGTAGGCAATCTTGGCGCCGCGCAGGCTCTTGCCGGCGGCCTTGAGCTGATCCCCGGCGAACTTCACGCCCGAGGCAGCCTGGGACCAGTAGGACGCGGCGGCCGGGAAGAGATAGGGAAAGCGCTCGCCGTTGGCGCCCGCGGCACTGCCGAAGCCGGGCGACGTGCCGAGAATATGGTCTTCGCTAAGCTTGGGTGTCAGGGCCACCGTATGGGGCGTGCCGTACAGGCTGATCGTGAGCGCCCCGGCGTCCTTGTGGCGCTCATAGGACTCGATACCGCGCGGCACGTTGTAGCCATGGTCGATCTCCATCACGGAAATCTTGTGGCCGGGCAACTTGCCCTCCTTGTTGAACAGGGCAATGTAATCGTGGAAGCCGGGGCACAGGTTCGGCCCCACGGTCTGCGTCGGACCGGAGCGGTCGCACTGCAGCCCGATCAGATACTCCTTGGCCGCGGCGCTGCCGGCCATGGTGCCCAGCATCAGCGTCAATGACAGACCCGCTGACAGGAACACTCGGATCAGGGTGGTTTTGTTCGCAATCATCTGCAATCCCCCATGTTGGTAATGATGAAGTCGTTCCCCCACATCGCAGGGTCTCGATGCCTGTCGGCGCTCGAAACAGCGTCGCTCACCCTGCCGCCGCTGCTACGGCAACGGAACGGCGTGGTGCCCACAGCCCAAGCCGACAACGACACCGCAAGGGGTCAACCGACCCCAGGTGCATGTCGGTCACCGGCATACTGGCGAACGCATTGACGGCTCGACGGGAGCCGCGGCAGTGGCTTGACTGCGACGCGTCTCGCTTCGAGTCCATCCCGGTGCGCCGCGAATCGCGGCAGAGCCGGCGTCCCACCGTCACGGCACGGGCTCGGTGGCTCGACGACCGGCAGCCGCGTGGACGTCATGCGCGCCCACACGGTGTACGGTTGACTGTCTGGTACTGTCCTGGAAGTTCCCCTTCCCATTTGGCAATGCGACCGGAACGGCGTGCCGCCTGCCCGCGTGTTCTCCCTTGTCGGCCCCTGTGCGGGACGACAGTGTGCTGGGAGAACGACCCCCAGGCGATTCCCCAATCGCCCGAGGGTCAATGACCGTACATCAGCCTACATGTACGGGAACGGCCATACCCGGAAGTAGTCCGTGATGCTGCGCCACAGCTTGCGCAGACCATCCGGTTCCACGACCAGGAAGAACATGATCAGACCACCATACAGCATCAACTGGATCTGCGTGGCGAAGGTCGCGATCTGCTGCTCTTCCATGAAGTTGCCCAGGCCGGCCCGCAGCACAATATCCAGTGCGATCGGCAGCATGGTGATGAACACGGCGCCGAAGATGGAGCCCATGACACTGCCCAGCCCGCCGATAATGATCATCGCCAGAAACTGGATCGAGATGACCAGGGTGAACGCCTCGTAGTTGGCCACCCCAAAGTAGTACGTGTAGAGCACGCCGGTGATGCCGGCATAGAAGGAGGCGACACCGAAGGCGGCCAGCTTGATCTTGAAGATGTTGATGCCGATGATCTCCGCGGCGACGTCACGGTCGCGCACGGCCACAAAGGCCCGCCCCAGATGGGAGCGGAACAGGTTCAAGGCAAACACGATACCCAGGGCCAGCACGACGTAGATGAAATAGTAGAACGAGCCGTTGGACTGGAGCTGGTAGCCGAAGATGGCCGGCTTGTCCATGTAGATCGAACCCCCGGCCCCACCCGGAATGAACGGCAGGTGGTTGATCGTCCACTCGATGATCAACTGGGCCGCCAGGGTGGAGATGGCCAGATACAGGCCCTTGATGCGCAGTGACGGAATGCCGAACAGCATCCCCACCACCATGGCCATCAGGCCGCCACCCAGCATGCCGAAGAACCAGTGCAGGCCGGCAACGCTGACCAGCATGGCGCTGGTATAGGCACCCACGGACATGAAGGCCGCGTGACCGATGGAGATCTGGCCCGTGTAGCCAACCAGGATATTCAGGCCGATCGCCCCCAGGGAGGCGATGCCCAGCAGGTTCATGATCCCCAGCGTGTACTCGGAAGCGAACATGGGAATAATCACCGCCACGATGATGGCGACGACGATGATCGAGTAGCGTGCCAGGGGAAGAGGAAACAGCGCCATGTCCTCTTCGTACGTCCGCTTGTAGCTTGCAGTTTCGCGATTCAGCATCCCCTTACACCCTTTCGATGTTTTCTTGGCCGAACAAGCCGTAGGGCTTGAACATCAGCACAAGAATCATGATGACATACGGCGTGAAGTCCTTGGTCCCACCGCCCACGAGCGGATCCAGATAGCCGGCGGCAATACTCTCGATGACCCCGATGATCAGGCCGCCGACAATGGCGCCCACGATGCTGTCCAGGCCACCCAGAATCACCACCGGGAAGACCTTGAGTCCCACCAGCGCCAGCTGCACGTCCACCCCGAGCAGATGCCCCCACACGATCCCGCCGACCACGGCGATGATCCCGGCGACGGCCCATGTGATGCCGAAGTAGTAACGGACATTGATGCCCATGGCCAGGGCCACCTGCTGGTCATCCGCGATGGCCCGCAGGGCAACCCCGGTGCGGGTCTTGATGAACCACCAACTCACCAACCCGATACAGATGAAGGAGGCCGCGGAGGCCGCCAGCTCCATGGGCGAGAGCAGCACGTCAAAGATGAACAGCGGTTCCTCGGTGATCGGCAGGGGAATATTCTTGGTATCCACACCCCACACAAAGGTGGCGAAACCCTGCAGGAACGCCGCCAGACCGATGGTTGCCATGATCACCGACACCACGGGTCGGCCGATCATGTATTGCAGCACGAGGCGATTGACCACCAGGGCCAGGATGATCATGCCGATCACGCCCAACACGATGGAGAAGGCCAGATTCAGCCCGTAGGTGTGCAGGCCCGCGGCCATGATGAAACCGGCCAGCATCACGAATTCGCCCTGGGCGAAGTTGATGATGTCCGTGGCCTTGATGATCAGCACGAAGCCGAGCGCAATCAGGGCGTACAGGGAGCCGACCAGCAGCCCGTTAATCAGCAGTTCGATGTTGTACAGCACCGTTGTGTCCTCACAAAAAGATGTGCCGGAAGGCGACTAGGCCGCAGCCCCCATACGCAGGCTCGCCCCCGTGTCCTGAACCTTGACGGCGGCGAGAATCTTGCCTTCCCGGCCGTCTTCGTAGGTCACGACGATTTCCGTTTCCGCGTGGTCCGCACCGTTGTACAGGGCATCGATGAGCACCTGGTAGCGGTCGGCGATCAGGTTGCGGCGCAGCTTGCGCGTCCGCGTGATCTCGCCGTCATCCGGATCCAGTTCCTTGTTGAGAATCAGGAACCGCTTGATTTGCGCCCCTTTCAGGGCCTCGTCGCTGGCCAGGTCCTCGTTGATGCGCGAGATTTCCGCGTCGATCAGCTTGTAGACTTCCGGCTTCTGGGACAATTCCTGATACCCGGAGTAGGAGACGTTGTTGCGCTCGGCCCAACTCTCCAGGGATTCCAGGTCGATGTTGATCATCGCCGCCACGTAGTCCTTGCCCGAGCCGTAGGTCACGGCTTCCTTGATGTACGGGGAGAACTTGAGCTTGTTCTCCAGGTACTGGGGCGCAAACATCGTCTGGTCGTTGAGGTGGCTCACGTCCTTGGCGCGGTCGATGACCTTCAGCTTGCCGTCATCGCCGAAGAAGCCGGCATCGCCGGTGGCAAACCAGCCGTCTGCGTCGATGGCGCCCTTGGTGGCTTCCTCGTTCTTGTAGTAGCCCTTGAAGACGTTCTTGCCGCGGATGAGAATCTCACCCTTGTCGGAGATCTTCACTTCCACGCCCCGGATGGGCACACCCACGTCATCGGCGCTCGCGGTGCCGTTCTTCTGGCCCACGCAGCCGCCGGAGGTTTCCGTGGAGCCGTAGAACTGCTTCAGGTTCATGCCCAGGGCCCGGTACCAGTCAAACACGTCCGGCCCGATGGGGGCGCCCCCCGTGTAGCAGTAGCGCATGCGGCTCACGCCCTGCAGGTCGCGCAGCGGTGCCCGCACCAGGATATTGCCGAGCCAGTTGAGAATCCGCTGGCCGGCGCTGGGCTGCTTGCCTTCGCGCAGGCCCTTCTCGACCTTGACGGCAACGCCCATGAAGTAGTTGTACAGGCCGCGCTTGAGCCAGTCGGCCTCGTTCATCAGCACCTGCACCCGCGTCAGGCCCGCTTCGAGCACGGCAGGGGGCATGACCATCATGGTGGGGCCGATTTCGCGAACGTCGCGGCGCATGGTGTCCGGGTTCTCGATCACATTGAAACAGCTGCCGTAGACCAGCCCGTTGGCCAGCGTGTAGGCCGAGTCGCCCACCCAGGCCATGGGCAGATAGGCAATCATCTCGTCCTTGGCATTCCAGCCCTCCATCTCACCAAACATGGTGAGGGCCATGAGCAGATTGTCGTAGGCGATCATCGCGCCCTTGGGCAGGCCCGTCGTGCCCGAGGTATAGCCGAACAGGGCAATGTCCTCGCCCTTGCCCTTGGCGATCTCGTCCTCGAAGTAGGAAGGGTGCGCCTTCTCGAACTCGTCGCCCAGCATCTGCATCTTGGCGTATTCCAGCAGCCACGGATCGGTTGTATTCTCCATGCCGCGGGAATCCTCGAAGACCACCTTCTCCACGGCCGTGATCTGATCCCGGATCTCATAGAGCTTGTCGACCTGCTCCTGATCCTCGGCCAGCACGAACTTGGTCTCGGCGTGTTCCACCACGTAGGCCAGTTCCTTGGCGATGGCGTCCTGATACATGGGCACCGGCACACCGCCCAGGCACATGGCCGCCAGTTCGCCGAAGTACAGCTTGGCGTTGTTGTTGCCGATGATGGCCAGCTTGTCGCCGCGCTGAAAGCCCTCGGCGGCAAGACCGAGCGCCGTGCGCTTCACCTGTTGCATGTACTGGCGCCAGGTGTAGGAGTGCCACACGCCAAATTCGTTCTCGCGGATGGCTTCCTTGTTGGGAAACTGTTGCGCGTTGCGCAGCAAGTATTTGGGAAGTGTATCGAGTTCCATTGCCTTCTAGTCCTCATCAAGATGCGTTCGAGTGCTTGAGCAGCAGCCCCTGGGCTCAGGCGGCATGCCCACCCAGATAGGCCTCGATCACGCGCGGATTGGCTTGCACTTCCGACGGCGTACCCTCGGCAATCACGGAGCCTTGGTCCATGACGATAATATGGTCGGAGATATCCATGATCACGCCCATGTCGTGCTCGATCAGGATGACGGCGGTGCTGGTGTGCTCCGTTACGTCAAGAACGAAGCGGGCCATGGACTCCTTCTCTTCCAGGTTCATGCCGCCCATGGGCTCGTCGAGCAGCAGCACCTTGGGTTCGGCAACCAGCGCCCGGCCCAGTTCCACCCGCTTTTGCAGGCCCAGCGGGAGCCCGCTGACCGGCGTCTTGCGAATGTCGCTCAGACCGAGGAAATCGATCACGTCTTCCACCTTGCGGCGCTGCTCCGCTTCTTCCCGGCGCGCCCGGCCCCAGAAGATGCCGCAGCTCACGACACCGGCTTTCATGTGATAGTTCCGCCCCAGCATCATGTTTTCCAGCACCGACATGCCGCGGAACAGCGCGACGTTCTGGAACGTGCGGGCGATGCCCTTCTGGGCGATCTGGGAGGAACGGGTATGTGTGATGTCCTCGCCGTTCAGCAGCACCTGGCCCGCATCGGGCGGGTACACGCCGCTGATCAGATTGATCAGCGTGGTCTTGCCTGCGCCGTTGGGCCCGATGATGGCGTGAATCTTCCCGGTCGAGGCTTCAAGGCTCGGCCCGTTGCAGGCCAGCACGCCACCGAAGGACTTCTTTACTTCACGTACGATCAGTGTGTTTTTGGTTTCCGACATAAGGACCTTGAGACCTCGAATGTTTCAGTACGGACACGCAACTCGCCGAATGCGTCTTCAATGAGCCGCGAGTGCGGTGATAGCGTTGATCGGCTGTTGGGCTCCCCCTCGCTATGCCAAAAGCGAAGTTGTGGTTACCATCTGCAATATCGTTCGTCAACCATCGCGGGAGGTGATCCTGTGTTCCGCAAAATGGTTCAATTCTAATGACTTGCGCCCAAATTGAACCGCCGCAGGGCAGGGATGCCGGGGGTGCTGCCGTCAGGGAGACGGAAGCGCACGCTGCCGCCGAAGTACGCCCTCACGCGCGCTCTGCATATTATTTGCGAGGCCTTTGTTATTTGCGAGGCCCTTGCCGCCGCGCCGTGCTGGGGGAACGGAAGGGTCGATGAAGCGGGAAATGACGAGAGAACCCTTGCCCGCGCCGCTGCATGCGGCAGCGCTGTCGGCGCGGGGGCTGCCGGCCCCCGTCGAGGCATGCCTGCGGGCAGCCATGGCGGGACAGGCGCTCCCCGGGCTGCCGCACCCCTGGCGTCTGGAGGATACGCCCGCCGGTGGCCGCGTGCTTTGGGAGCGGGTGCCCGGCCACGCACGCGCCCGCCGCTGGGCGGCCTGGTCGCGGGGCGCGCGCCTGTCCCTGCTGCTGCACTGGGCGCCGCCGCAAGCCGGTGGTGCGCTGCTGCGCGCGGACGTGCACTGTCCCGGGGAGCGCTGGGCACAACTGCTGCCGGCGGTTGCCACGCATACCCTGTGGGGGGCCAGCGACCGTCTGTGGTTCGGGCCCGCGGCGCATCCGGCGGCGGGCAGCGTACTGCTGGCGGCCCAGGATTATGCGGCGCTGCGGCGGATTCCTCCCGTGGATCAGCCGGCGCGGCTGCCGCGTGGGGTGGGCTCTGCCATCCTCAATCTGCTGGCGACCCTCATGGAGGATCAGGGGCTTGCGGAGACGGGGTATCGTGGCCCATACCCCACGCCCGCCCTGTTCGATGCGCTGTGCGGCTGCTTCGCCCCCGCGGGTGAGCCGGCGGCGGCGCGGGAGGCATTCACCCGGCACGCCGTGGCCATCGCCTTCTCCGGCGACATGGTGGACAGCCCGGTGCGCTGGCGGCCCCAGCCGTGGGAGGCGGTGCAGGCGCGGGATGCGGTGTGGCTGCAATGGCGGGAGGGACCGCGGGCGTTGTGGCTGGGGGAGCTGGCCTTTCCGCGCTGCGCGCCCCAGGCGCCCCTGCCTCTGGGCCGCCGCCTGTGGCCCGTGGCGGAGGCCGGCGATACCGTCTACCGGGCCGGTCTGGTCTTGCTGGGCCGGCCCCATCGCCAGTATGCGGCGCTGGATGCCCAAGGGCGGCCCGTTGCCCTGGACCTGCCGCCCCTGCCGGCGTCACCCGGCGCGGCGCAGCCCCTGGGGCGTGCGCTGGCAGCCGCGCTCTTCGCCTGGGCCAAGGTGGGCAGCACGGCGGCGCTGGCCCCGGCCCTGGCGGATCTGGCCGGGGAGTGGCAGCCGGCCTGGGGGGAACTCGGCGCTGAATTGGCCATGGCCCGGGCGCCCCTGCTGCTGCTCAACGGGGGCATGGTCGAGCAGTTCCGGCAGTTGGCATCGCAAATCGAGCCCGGCCCGCTGGCCATGATGCTCGTCTCCGACGCCTGCCAGGCTGCCGCGCCGCTGCTGGCCGCGCTGGCCCAGCAGCGCCTGGCCGAGGCCCGGCCGCCGCCGGACCCCAATACCCTCATGCATGCCGGGCGGCAGATTCAGCAGCGGGCCCAGGCCGAGCTGGCCGAGGCGCTGCCGGCGCTCGTGGCGGCGCTGGCACGGGGCGAGGGCCTGCTGGAGGCGTGAGCCACCGGCCCGCGGCGGCGCGCCCCGCCCTGCGGCTGCGTTGCCCTGCCCGTCAGTCGCCGTGCCCGTCAGTCGCCCTGGTACAGGGTGTCGATGCAGGCGGCCAGCTCGAAATCCAGTGCGCTAAGCCCGCCCGTGGCGTGGGTGGTCAGCGCGATGCTGACCTTATTATAGCTGTTGCTCCAATCGGGATGGTGCTCCAGCCGCTCCGCATGCAACGCCACCGCCGCCATGAACCCGAAGGCCTCGGCAAAGGAGGGGAAGCGGAATTCCCGGCGGATGCACGCGCCGTCCCGCTGCCATGCGGGATGCCGCGCCAGGGCCGCTTGCAGGGCCTCGGCGTCCAGCTTGCGCCGCTTGTCCATGGGGCGGGCTCCTGTGCTGCCGGCTGCCCGGGCGCCGCCGGCGGGTGGTGTCAGGGTTTGGCTGCCGACTGGAAGTAATGGCGCACGTAGGACAGGCCGGAGGTAATGGAGAGAATCGCCCCGATCCACAGCAGCACGCCGCCGATCGCCTCCACGGGCAGGCCCCACACCGGCCGATGGATCAGCAGAAAGCCGATGGCCACCATGATGACGGCGGTCTTCCACTTGGCCCCGCGTTCCGCGGCCATCACCACCCCCTCGGCAGCCACCACCTGGCGCAGTCCGGCGATGGCGAACTCGCGGGCAATGATAATGATCGTGGCCCACACATCCGCATGGCCCAGGGCCACCAGCATGATCAGGCACGTCATGGTGAGCACCTTGTCCGCGACCGGATCGAGCAGCTTGCCCAAGCGCGATACTTCCCCGCGCCGCCGCGCCAGCACCCCGTCCCAATAATCCGTCAGCGCGGCCAGGACGAACAGACCCAGTGCCACCCAGTTCAGCCGGGGCTGATCCAGATAGATCAGCGCCAGCAGCACCGGCGTGGCGATGATGCGCAGCACGGTAAGCTGGTTGGGGGAGATCGGCAGCCGTGCGTTGGTGCTCATGGGGCCTCGCTGGCGCCGGAGAAGACGCTCCCCGTCATTGCGGACTGATGTGGGGTCCGTTACGCTGCTTGGTGATTCCGCCGCGCGCCTGTCAGCCGCCATGCCTGTGCAAGGCTGGCTTGCGGGGACAATGCCCTTGACCGGCACCATGACCTTTACCGGACGGTGGCGCGGCATCCGTGCAGCGGTGGCCGTGGTGATTGCCGGTCATGCGTCGCGCGCGGCACCGGGAAAGCATGGCCCCGCGCGGGGTCAAAATCAAGGGGCCGCCCCCAACGGGCGCGCCCGCCTGCCGGGGCGTGCATGCTCTCCGTCGTCAGCTACAGCTTCAAGAATGCGCCGGTCGAACTGCGTGAGCGGCTGGCCCTGCCCGCCGGCGAGGCCGCGCGGCTGCTGCCCGAGTTGCGCATGGGCTGTGGGCTGCGCGAGCTGATGGTGCTCTCCACCTGCAACCGCGTCGAGTATTACTTTGTGGCTGAGCAGCGGGCGGGCGGTTTTGCGGCCCTGCTGCAATGGATGCGGACGCGCTACCCGGAGGCAGATCCGGCCCTGGATGCGGGTGCCGTGCGCCTGGGGGGCCATGAGGCCCTGGTGCACCTGATGCGCGTGGCCTGCAGCCTGGAATCCATGGTGGTGGGGGAGCCGCAGATTCTGGGTCAGCTCAAGGATGCCTACCAGTTGGCCGTGGACGCCGGCACCGCCGGTGCGGTGCTCACCGGATTGCTGCCGCGGGTGTTCCGCGCGGCCAAACGCGTGCGCACCGAGACGGGCATCGCCCGCTACGCCGTATCCGTCAGTTATGTGGCCGTGGAGCTGGCCGGGCGCATCTTCGATTCCCTGGCGGAAAAGACCGTGATGGTCGTCGGCGCCGGGGAGATGGCCGAGCTGGCCCTGTCCCATCTGATGAAGGCCGGCATGCACCGGCTGCTGCTGGCCAACCGCACCTACGCCAATGCCGTGGCGCTGGCCGAGCAGTACGGTGGCGCCGCGGTGCCCTACGAGCAGTTGGGCGACCGGCTGGCCGAGGCGGACATCGTGATCACCTCCACCGGCGCCAAGGGCTATATCATCACGCGGGAGATGGCCCGCGAGGCGAGTCGCAAGCGCCGCGGCGAGCCCATGTTCTTCATCGACATCGCCGTGCCCCGCGACGTGGCGCCGGCGGTGAACGATCTACCCGACGTCTACTGTTACGACATTGACGACCTGAAGGCCGTGGCCGACAGCAATCTCCAGGAGCGCGAGCGGGAGGCGGCCCATGCCCAGGGCATCATCGAGCAGGACGTGCAGGCCTATGAGCGCTGGCAGCAGTCCCTCGCCGTCGTGCCGACGGTCAAGGCCCTGCGGCAACGCTTCTCCGAGACGGCGCGGCGCGAGCTGGAGCCGGCCCTGGGGCGTCTGACGCACCTGACAGCGGAGGATCGCGCCCAGGTGCAGCGCCTGGTGCACGGCGTGGTCAACAAGCTGCTGCATGCTCCCTCCACCCGGCTCAAGCAGCTGGCCGAGGAGCAGGACAGTACGCTGTATGCCGAAGCGCTGTCCGCCCTGTTCGAGCTGGAGGCCGCGGCCGACGAAGACAATGTGGTGCGCCTGCCGGCGCGTCCCGGCTCCCGTCAATAGTGCCGGCTGCCCGGCCGGTCGCTCCGCCCCGAGGTTCGCGTGGGCCCCTCCTCCAAGCATGATCCGCCCTTGCGGGGGCTGCGGGTGCTCAACACCCGTGCCGCCACGGGCGCTGCCGCGCTCAGCGAGCCCTTGCGCGCGCTGGGGGCCACGGTGGTGGAGCTGCCGCTGCTGGCCTTTGCCCCGCCGGCGGACTGGGGGCCGGTGGAGCGCCGCTGGCAGGCGCTGGCGCCCGGCGACTGGGTGGTATTCACCAGCGCCACGGCCGTGGATTGCCTGCTGGCCCATGTGAGGGATGGCGGTGGCGATGCGGGTGCGCTCAACGCGGCGCGTGTGGCCGCCATCGGCCCTGGAACCGCCGAGGCCCTGCGCGATGCCGGGGTATCGGTGGCCCTGGTGCCGGAGCGCTTTCAGGGCGAGGGACTGCTGGCGGCGCTGCTGGGGGAGCTGCCTCCCGCGGCCCGCGTATGGGTCCCTCGCGCGGAAGCGGCCCGCGCCGTGCTGATTGACGGCCTGCGCCAGGCCGGGCACCGGGTGTGCGTGACGGCCGTGTACCGCACCGTGCCGGCGGCGGTGGACAGCGAGGCCTTGCGCCGCCTGCTGCGGGAAGGCGGGCTGGATTGGATCGTGTTTACCAGCCCCTCGGCGGTGCGCTATTTTCTGGAAGCACTGGGCGTCGGGCGTCAGGCGCTGCCGGCGGCGTCTGGGTGGCCCGGGGTGGCCTGTCTGGGCGCGGTCACGGCCCGCACGGCGCGGGAAGCCGGGCTCACGGTGCAGGTGCAGCCCGAGGCGCAGCATCTTGCCGGGCTCGTGGCAGCCCTGGCCGCATACGTGGCCGCAACGGCCAAAGGGGAGTCCATGTCATGACAACCGAGCCATCCGCGACCGCCGGGCAGACCGAGGCCCGGCTACGGCAGCTGGCATACCAGTTCCTGGTGCATTCCTTCCTGTACTACCGGCTGGGGGAGTCGGTGATCGAGGATGCGGCCTTTGACCGCATGGCCGACGATCTGCGCCGGCTGCGCGAGGCCCATCCCGCCGCGGCGATGCCCCATGCCAATCTGATCGACCCGGTGCTGGGCCCGGAGGCCAGCGGGCATCAGGTGCGTGACTATCCGCCTGAGATCATCACCCTGTCGTTTCAGCTGCTCTATGGCGAAACGCACCCGGAGGTGGAATTCGAGGAATTCGTGGAGCGCCGGGGCTACCGGGTGTCCCACGAGGGAGACCCGGCGCCGTGATCCCGTCCGGCTGGCCTCAGCCCTTGCCGTAGCTGGTCTCGATGCTGTCCAGCGGCGACTTCTGGATGCCGTGGCTGGGAATGGGGTAGCGCAGCCCGTTCTTGCTCAGCGCGGCCAATCCCTCCACCAGCTTGGGCAGGTAGCTGGGCGCCAGCGCGATCAGCATCTCGTCGTCCTGCACCCCGCCGAACTTGCGCTCCGCGTAGCAGGGGATGGACACGGACGGCTCGCCGCTTTGCAGGGCGTTGCCCCAGGAATCGGCGCAGGCGCTCTCGCCCACCACGGTGAAGGTGTACTTCTTGTAGTCCTTCCACTGCAGGCCGTTGACGATGGTGATCATCTGGCCCGGGGTGGCGTAGACCAGGCAGATGTCCGGGTTGTCCAGCCGGCCGGAGGTGAGCGGGGACACGGCGATGCCCTGATAGTCCCCGTAGGAGCCGCAGGCCATGGCCTTCTGATGCTCATGGGCGTCCTCCAGCGTGCCGTACCACACCCCGTTCATGCGGTCGCCGCTGAGCCACTCGTCAGAGCGCGGATGCAGCCCCACCACCGCGCCGCACTGGGCGCCCATCAGGTTGTCCATGGTGATCCCGATCGTCCAGCCGATCCAGCGGGACTGGCCCACCACCTGATCCATCGCCAGCTTCTCGTTGGGATTGGGACGGCGCAGCCGCGGGATGGCTTCCATCTCGTCCACCGTCTTGAAGCGCTTCATGCCCACGGGCGTGGCCTTGAGCCGCAGATACCGGTTCATGCCATCCACGAGAGCGTTGTAATCATAGGCGGTATCGTCGCCCCAGCAGTTTGCTTGAACCATGGGTGCTCCATTCGGTTTGGGGGTCGTCAAAGACGCCGGCGGCAGCGTGGCCCGCCGGTGTTGGTCTCGGCAGGGGTACCTTAGTGCAATCGCCCCGACTCGCGCAATGTCCTGTGCCAGTGGCACCCCTGTGCCCGGCTAAGGCGGTGGGTCCGCACCCACGGCGGTTTGTAGCAGGATGGGACAGTTTTCTTATTGCGATCAGGCGCCCGGCTGGATAGGGTATGCCCTCGTGGAGGCTTCCACGGCCATTTTGCGACGGCACTACCCGTGGAATGGGAATGCGGTCTGTCATGTGGTGCGCCCTGGCTGTCGATGTACAAGTCATGGGTTGCGGCATGTTGCTGCCGCAAGGACAATCTTCTAATAAAGGATTTCCCGTGAAATTTTTCCGTCTTAACGTCCTCTTTCCCATGGCGTTGTTGGCTGTGGGGCTCATGCTTGTCGGCTGCGGCAAGTCCGAGGTGAACAAGCCGGAAGTGAACAAGGTGCGCACGGCGGCGGTCGTGATTTACACCGTACCCCAGGATATCAAGTACAGCTCCGATCCCACGGACAAGGAAACCAGTCTGCTCAACGCGATGATCCAGGCGGCGGCGGCAGGGGACGGTTCCCGCGCGGCCACCGTGTCCCATGGCACCTTCACCGAAGCCCTGGGCAGTCAGAGCCTGCCCTTTCGCGTGCTGACCGCGGCGGAGATGAAGCGTAACGCGGCCTTCAACAGGCTGCATCAGCCCCCCGTGATGGATGACGAGGAGAAAGGCCTGATGGGCAAGATGACGTCCATGTTCGGCCGTGGCGGTCCGGTGGATGGCGCGGCGCCGGACGGGCTGAATCAGTATGGCTTGGCCCAGGACTGGCACAACGGCAACCCAGTGATGGGCACGCCCGAGGAGCTGCAATACATCGTCGATTCCATGAAGGCGCTGAACGTGGATGCGGCGCTGGTGGTGGCTGACCCGGGCTATTCCTTCGCTTGCGAGGCCTGCGTGGGCGGTGTGGGCGCCGGCTCCACCGGGTCGGCCTTCATGGTGACCATGATCAACCGCTATGGTGATCCTATTCTCTCCACGCGGGAATGGTTCGCCACCACCGATGAGCAGGCCGCCATGGCCGCCTATGCGGTGAATCCCCTGGAGCACGACGACCTCTTCGCCGAGCATGGCCGCAAGATGGCCGAGGTCTTCGCCGAATCCTTCAAGGAAAAGATGGCCGAGGAATAGGGCCATTGGTTCACCGGGCCCAAGTGGGCCCGGTGAGCCCCGCCCTGTCTACCGCCCGAAGCGGCGCTTGCGCTGGCTGTAGTCGCGCAGGGCGCGCAGAAAGTCGATCTTGCGGAAGGCCGGCCAGTTGGTGTCGCAGAAGTAGAACTCGGAATACACGCTCTGCCACAGCAGGAACCCGGACAGGCGAATCTCCCCGCTGGTGCGGATGATCAGGTCCGGGTCGGGCACGTGGGACGTGTACAGGTAGGGTGTCACGCAGTCCGGGGAAAGCTGCTCGGCCACGGTCGCCAGGTCCCGCCCGCGGGCCGCCTGATCCTGCAGGTAGCGGCGCATGGCATCCACGATCTCCTCGCGCCCGCCGTAGGCCACGCCGATGTTCAGCACGCGGCGGGTGTAGCCGCTGGTGGCCTCCTCTGCGTCATGGATCGCCTGCTGCACGCGGGGGGGCAGGGAGGCCGTCTGACCGATGGAGCGCACACGGATCTGTTGGGCATGGACGCGGGGATGGGTGACCAGTTCCAGAAACTTGCGCTCGAACAGGTCCATCAGCCCGTCGACTTCGCCCGGATCGCGGTTGAAGTTGTCCAGGGAGAAGATCCACACGGTGACCACATCGACCCCGGTCTCCTCGCACCAGTTGAGCACCTCCTCCAGCTTGTCGGCGCCGCGGGCATGGCCGTCGATGGGACTGTGGAAATGGCGCGAACGGGCGAAACGGCGGTTGCCGTCCATGATGATCCCGATGTGTCCCGGGATGCTCCAGGTGGGCACCTGGGCTTCCAGATAGCGCTGATAGACGGTGTAGAAGGGGGCCAGCGCCGCCTCGCTGAGCAGCCCGGCGGTGCGGGCGATGGGCTCCCAGATGGGCTCCCACCAATGTCTCAACCCTGGGGCGGCGGGCTCGGCTGTGGATTTCATCATGGATTGGACAACACCGTTGTCAGCCTTCCGCGCAGTGCAGCATCCGCGGAACGCGAGCCAGGGGCCCGCCGGCCGTTCGGTTGGTGCGGTACTCGTTGGACGCGGGGCGCCCGCGCGAACGATGGCACCCGTACCACGGCCGCTGGGGCTCACGGGATGAGCCGAGATGGCCGGCCGCGATTTCTCCAACTATAGCCGCCCGCCGCCCGCGAGTGCAAACCGCCCTGGTGCCTCAGCCGGCGGGCAAAGCCAGCTAGGGTTTCGTGCGCGCACCCGCCTCGGGCGGCAGGGCCGCCAGGTGCCGCACGACCACGCTGGGCAGCAGGTTGCGCCGGAAAGCCACCAGCCAGGGCGCCTGCTCCACCAGCCCGTCCAGGGCCGGCACATGGCGGCAGGCCACCAGATAGTCGCCGCGGCCATAGCCGGCGAGCAGCCGCCCGCGCTCCTCCACCCGCTCCCGCGAGGGATAGGGCAGGTATTCCAGATACAGCCGGCGCTGTTGCCGGGGATGGTGCAGCACCACGTCGGGGATGAGAAAGCGGTTGTCCGGCAGGGGAATCAGCTCGGCGGCGGGCTCGGCCTGCCAGCCCTGGCCGCGTGCGGCCATGCCGTCGATGAAGGCCACCAGCTCCTCGGGCACCCATTGGCCCTGATCGGGGTAGTGGCTGCGCAGCCAGCGATGGGGCTGCAGGGCCAGCTCGGCCGCCGGCTGGCCGGGACGCAGGCGCACGGATGCGGAGAGCGTCCAATGGTCCGGCCACAGCAGCAGGGCCGGCAAGAACTGGGCGAGATGCATCCCGTAGCGCCCCGTGGCTCCCAGCAGGCTCAGGGGGCCGTCGGCCGTCAGTTGCAGCATGTCGCCCTCGCGCCGCAGGCTGTAGAGCAGCCGGAAGAACTTGAGATAGCGCATGAGTTGCCGCAGTCGCGTCACCGTCGGCCAGGGCGCGGACAGGGTCAGCCGCTCCGCCTGGAGCAACAATCCCTGCACCTGGGCCACATTGTAGCGGTAGAGCAGGGCCTCGGCGGTGATGGGACGCATCTCCCGGAGCCGTTGGTTGTCCGGCAGGTCGGCGAAGAGCTGGGCCTCGGCGGCGGCGGGGCTGAGCCCCAACCCGCCGGCGGCGGCACGGAGCACGCGCTCCCGCCAGGCGGGCAGCGCATCCAGCGCGGCCGGTGGTGGCACGGTGACGGCCGGCGCGTCACCATCGGTCCGCAGACCGCCCCAGGCAGGCGCGGCGGCGTCAAAGATGCTGGCCCGCAGCCACTGGGGGTCGGTGGCGGCGGTCACGTCGAAGGTGCAGCGCCGCAGCAGCAGATGCACGAGGCCCGGCGCCAGCTTGGCGGGCACATCCGGGGCGGCCAGCTGGCCCAGGGCGGCTTCCACCTCCCCCCGCGGCTGGCCCACCTGGGTTGCCAGCAGGCCCAGCAGAGCCTCGGCCAGGGCCAGATGGGCGGCATTGGCCGGATCGACAAGGCGTGGCTTGAGCACGCCCTTGCGCCGGGAATGGTCGAGCAGCCTACCGGTAAGCATCGTGCAGCCTCCGCCGGCGGCTGGTGCCCTCCTCGCCCGTGTCCTGGGTGAGCAGCTCGTAGAGCACGGCCTGCTTGTCGCCGTCCTTGCGCAGAATGCGGCCCAGGCGCTGCACATGTTCGCGGACGCTGGCATTGCCCGAGAACACGATGGCCACCGAGGCGGCGGGCACATCCACGCCCTCGTTGAGCACCTTGGAGGTGACCAGCACCGGCCAGCGCCCGGCATGGAAGTGCGCCATGATCTCCCGCCGCTCCGCCACGCGGGTCTGGTGGGTGATCAGCGGCAGCAGAAACCGGGTGGAGAGGGCGTAGGCCGTGCGGTTGTCATTGGTGAAGATGAGCATGCGCTGGCCCCGGTGGCGCCACAGCAGCGCCGCGCAGCGCGCGAACTTGCCCTCGGGGGCATAGGCCAGCTGCTTCTGCTCGTGAAAGGCGCGCAGGGCCTCGCGCCCGGCCTCGGAGCGGCTGGCGGCAAAGACGAACCGCTGCCAGTCGCGGCTGCTGCCGGTGGGCAGGGCGGCCTGATCGCGGAAGCTGCGATAGATCTCGCGGGCCGCGGTGTAGCGCTCCCGCTCGGTGGGCGTGAGCTGCACATGCTCCACGGCCGTGTGGTAGTCGGCCAGATAGCGGCCGCTGAGCGCGGTAATGGACTGGCGGTAGACCATGGGCCCGATCAGCCCGTCTAGCAGCCGGTGGCGCGCATCGGGCCGCTCCACCGTGGCCGACAGGCCCAGGCGGTAAGGGGCGATGAGCACCTCGGCGATGGCCGCATAGCCCTCGGCGCTCAGGTGGTGGCATTCGTCGAAGATCGCCAGGGCGAAGCGGTTGCCGAAGCCATCCGCATGGCGTAGCGCCGAGGCATAGGTGCACACCGTGACCGGCGCCAGCTCGAAGCTGCCCCCGCCCACCACGCCGGGCACCACGCCCAGCTCCTCGCTCAGCACGCGGCACCACTGGGTCACCAGCTCCAGGGTGGGCACCAGCACCAGGGTGCCGCGCTGCACCTGGGTCATGGCCATCAGCGCCAGGCGCGTCTTGCCCGCGCCCGTGGGCAACTCCACCACGCCCCGCTTGCCGTGGCTCCACGCCTCCAGGGCCGCCTGCTGGTGGGGATAGGGCGCGGGCAGGTGTGCCTCCGGGAAGGCGAGCTCGGGGTAGTCCCGCGCCAGGTCCTCGTGGGCGATGTTGCCGTGCACCAGGTGGCGCACCAGTGCCCGATAGTGCAGCGCCGCGCAGCGCCAGGCGCCGATGCGGGCATCCCAGCGCAGGAAGGACGGCAGGGGCGGCGCCCCCGCTGCGTCGCCCGCGGCGGCCGGATGCAGCACCACGCTGCCCCGGTCAAAGCGCAGCACGGGCACCCCCGCGGTAACCGCGCCGGCGCGAATCCTCATGTTTTCATTGAATTTTTTCTCCACGGACGCTATACGAAATCGGGGTCATGGATTCGCTTGTCCTGCTATCGCGTATGATGGTGCAACCCTTGTCGCAGCGAGCATGATATGGCAGATCAACGATCTGAGCATCAGCATCGCCAACAGCCGCCTCACGAGGCCGTCCTGTTGAGCAAGATCATCACCGAGAAGAAGCAAATTCAAATCACTTTCCTTGACGGGGACACGCTGATCGATGGCCTGCGGTGGCACACGCCGTATCATCTCGGCATGAAGGACGGAAAGGTCATCAACAAGTCGGCCATCAAGTTCTGGCAGATTATCGACTAGCCCTTGCCGTTGCCCGCAAGACTCCCCCCACCAGTTGCGCTCTCACCCCCCGCGGTGCACGGCTTCGTGCGGCGGTTTTTCGCCACGCCGCGCGGTTGGTCTGTCCTATGCATTCTCGACAGCATGCGGTAGGGCCGGCCGTGGACATTGTCCGCGATCTTCGCCCATAATGCCCTAAACCCAGCGGGGTGTGCAGCGTTCTGCGCCTGCCCCGTGCGAGCTACGAGCGTGCGTCCTCCGTGTCTGAAGACCTGAAATCCCAGATCAAGCTGTGGGGCATCCCCTTCTTTTTCACCACGGGCCTGGCCATCTTCCTCTATATGGGGATCCGGCTGGTGGACTATGCCGTGGACAGCCATGCGAAGTCTCTGTTCGAAGTGCTGCTGCTGACTGACTCGAAGGACGTCTCCGATGCCATGGGGCCGGTTTCCGAGGTGCTTGTGGCCACCCTGGGACTGGTGATCACGGTGGTCGCCATCGTGGTGCAATTGGCGGCCCAGCGATACACGCCCAAGCTGGTGGATTTGTTCGTCAATGACCGCATCAACATCGCATACTTCACGCTGATGATCGTGGCGGCCGCCTACAGCCTGCTCATCGTGTATTCCCTGGACGCCGAGTTCCTGCCGTTCTGGGGCAGTCTGATGCTGCTGGCCATGACGATGTTGATTCTGGGGCTGCTGCTGCCGTACTTCAAGTACGTGTTCCTGTTCCTGACCCCGGAAAACATCATCCGCATCATCCGGCGCAACGCCAATCTGGCCATGCGGCGGGTGCTGGAGGGGCAGGACCGCAAGAAGGTGGGCGAGCATCTGCACCGGCACCAGATTCACGTGGCCAACGCCATGGAGCAGATCAGCGACATCGCCCTGAGCGCCGTGTCCCAGATGGACCGCAACGTGGCCCTGCTCAGCATCCGTACGCTCAAGGACGTGCTGGTGGATCATCTGCTCATCAAGCGGCGCATGCCGGCGCGCTGGTTCATCCCCCAGAAGGAATACTTCCCGGCCATCTCCTCCGACTACCTGCAGGAGATCTACAAGACCCGCACCTGGGTCGAGGCCAAGGGATTCATGGACATGGAGCTGATCTTCAAGACGGCGATTCTGGAGATGCCCGATGCGGTGAGCGCCGTGGCCAACAACACCAAGGTCATCGGGCTCTACGCCATTCAGCTCAGGGACAAGCAGGTATTGAGCAACGTGATTCAGTACTTCAACACCTTCCTGCGCCTGGCGGTGAACAACCGCAATCCCAAGGCCATCTACAACCTGTTCTACCAGTACCGCCTGCTGGCCGAGGACGTGCTGGGCATGGACCGGGAGCTGGCCGAGCGCGTCGCCTTTTATTTCAAGTACTACGGCCAGATCGCGCAACAGTACAACATTCCGTTGATTCTGGTCACCGCGGCCTTCGACCTGGGGCACCTGCTGCAGAAGGCCTACGAGATGCGTGTGCCCAACATCGAGAACCTGATCCGCATCTTCCTCGAAGTGGACGACAACCCGGCCACCCAGGCCAATGAGTTCGACCTGCGCAGTGTGCGCAAGGCGCAGCTCATGTTCGCCAGTTTCCTGCTCTCCAAAGGCGACGAGACCTACGTGCAGCGCATCTTCGAGGACATGAAGGTCGAGCCCAAGGCGCGCATGATGGCCATTCGCGGTGAAATGATGGCCGTCACCGAACGCAAGTTCTGGGAGGTCACCGACCGCGGCGTGGACTTCTTCTTCATGGAAGATCAGCAGAAGCGCTACCTGAACGAGTTCTACACCCGCTACGTCGAGCCATTCTATGCCGAGCAGGACGGCGCGGAGGCTGCGGCGCAGGCCCAGTCCGCCTGACATGCCGGCGCCTCCCTGGCGCGGCCTTTGCGACGCGCGTATGCGGCATCCGGCGGCAGGCCACCTGCCGTGCAGGCTTGCGCTGCCGGCGCGGTCGTCGTATCCAAGTGAAGCACACGCGGCGGTGTCACCCGCATCACCATGGGTGGGCAGGGGCACCGCGTTTTCACGTCAACCGAGCCCGTGCGCGGCCCAAGCAAGAGACACAATGAACGCAGACGATTTCAAGGCCGCGCTGGGGCGGTTTGCCTCCGGGGTGACCATCATTACCTGCAAGGATCAGGCAGGTAGGCCGACCGGGTTGACGGCCACATCCTTTGCGTCCGTGTCGCTGAACCCGCCACTGGTGCTGTTCTGCCTGGCCAAGTCGACCAACTGCTTCGATGCCTTTCAGGCCACCGGCGCCTTTGGCGTGAACATTCTGGCGCGGGATCAGGAGCAGTTGTCCAACCGCTTCGCGTCAAAGGAAGAGGACAAGTTCCGCGGCGCGGCCGTGTATGACGGAAGCCTGGGCAGCCCGTTGCTGGAAGGCGCGCTGGTGCGCATGGATTGTGCGGTGGAGGCGCGCTACCCGGGCGGCGATCACATCATCTATGTGGGACTGGTCAAGTCGGTCGAACTGGCGGAGAGCGCGCCCCTGCTGTATTTCCAGGGCAAGTACCACAGCGTCTAGGGGGCCGGCGCCAGGCGCTGCCACGGCGTTCGGTGCGGGGTCGGGCTGATGTGCCGCGTGGCAGCCCGCCTGATCCGCGTCACGCGCTCTTTCCTGTGTCTGTCCACGAGCCCGGCAGCGAGGCACAACCCTTCAATCGGCTCCACTGCCCGGCGCTCGCCACACCGTGTCTGCCACACCGTGACTGCCCCGCCCTGCCCCTCACGCCCCGCCCCTCACGCCGTGGGGCGTGTCCGGTGGCGTTTCAGTTTTCCAGCTTGAGCAGGGTCAGCTTGTTGAGCACGATGCCCGGGATCAGCCGATCCTGTGACTTGGGCAGCAGAATGTCCTCGCCGTTGAGATACACCGCCACACCGTCGGATTTGCCGATGGTGAGGCGAAATTCCTCGTTGGCTTCCCATTCCAGGGTCTCCGCCGGTTCCACCAGCACGTCGACGGGCTGGGCCCGATCCACGGAAAGCCGGATCCAGGTGGAATCCAGCCCGCGCACGGTAAGGCGCAGCAGCTGGCGCACGTCGGTCACGGCGGGCGGCTCCGCGCGCGGGGTGTTGGGCGTGGCCGTGGCAGCCGCCGCGGGGGGCGGCTGGGCCGTCTCCTGGGCCGGGGCGGTCTGCTCGGCCAGGGTCGTCGGTTCGGTGATATCCGAGGTGCGGAACACCAGATAGGCGATCCACAGGATCAGCACCACGGCCACCGCCGCCACGCCGATGCGCAACCAGGGCATCGCGGAGGTCTGCTGCCGTTCCAGATGGGCGGCCTGCTCCTCGCGACGGGTCCGGCCGTTGAGCTGGTCGGCCAGGGCCTGCAATTCCTCCAGGAGTTGCGGGTCCTCCAATTCCAGCGTCTGCATGATGTTGCGGATGAACCCCCGCACGAAGGCGAAGGCCGGCAGTCCCTCCATCTCGCCCGCCTCGATCTTTTGGAGGATGGTGAGGTGGATGCGTGTGCGCGTGGCGATATCCCCCAGGGTCATGCCCTGGGCTTCGCGGGCGGCACGCAGCTTGAGACCGATTTCAGAAAACAGTTCCCTGGCTCGCAGGTTAACGTCGGACATGTTCAGGAACTGCCAGAAGAGGAGGGTTGAAGATACTTGCCGATGATCGGTTCCAGATCGGTGCGGATGTGTTCCGGAATGCGGTCCTTCGCGGTCAAGATGGCGTACTGCATCGCGCTGGCGCAGCCGCAGCCATTCCCCGGCGCGAACGATGCGATGAGCTGGCTGAGGATTTGCCGCGACGTGGCGATATTGTGCTGCATCACCGCGATCACAGCTTCCACGCTAACCTCTTCTGCGGACTCATGCCAGCAGTCATAATCGGTGGCCAGGGCAATCGTGGCAAAACACAGTTCCGCCTCCCGGGCCAGCTTGGCCTCCTGAAGGTTGGTCATGCCGATCACCTTGCCGCCCCAACTGCGGTACAGTTGGGATTCGGCCTTGGTGGAGAAGGCGGGACCTTCCATGCAGACATAGGTGCCGCCCACATGGTTCACCGCGCCCACGTGATCCGCGGCGGCGCCGAGTTGCGGCAGCAGCACCGGGCACACGGGGTTGCCGAACTGCACATGGGCCACCACTCCGCGTCCGAAGAAGGTGGAGGGCCGCAGAAAGGTGCGGTCGATGAACTGGTCCGGAAACACGATATGGCCCGGCGCCACGTCCTCCTGCAGGCTGCCCACCGCCGAGACGGAGACCAGATGGGTCACGCCCAGCTTCTTCATCGCCCACACATTGGCGCGAAAGGGAATCTCGCTGGGCAGCAGCACATGTCCGCGGCCGTGCCGGGGCAGGAACACCACCTCGCGCCCGTGCAACTCACCGCTCATCAGGGTGTCGGAAGGCTCGCCGAAGGGCGTGGGGATGCGGTGCTCCGCCAGCCGCTGGATGCCCTCCATCTCATAGAGGCCGCTGCCACCGATAATGCCGAATTTCATGGCGTTCCGTTCAGTGCGTGACGCACACGTTGCATGGAGGCGGCATCCGGAATGGGGAAAAACGGAGTGGCGAGACACAGAATCGAACTGTGGACACGAGGATTTTCAGTCCTCTGCTCTACCGACTGAGCTATCTCGCCAGAACACATGGCAACTCGTATTCATAGGGTCAAGCGCCACTTCTGTCAAGGGGGCGCCTGCGCGGCCCCATTCCCGAAAGGTGCCGCAGGAGCGACCTTGCCGCCGACAATGCCGACGTGTCACGCTGGCTGCACAGGGGTATCCGACACAGCAAGAGGCGTGGTGAGCCAAGGACAGCGCGAGCATCGGCAGCGTGGCATGCTGCGGCAGTGGCGCCGGGATTTTCTGGTTGATATCGGCAGCAGCCATGTGGTGCTGGCGTCCCACTTTCATCAGCAGGTGCTGCGCGAGCCGGCGCTGGTGGCGCACGTGGTGGATGCGGGCGCCCGCGGCGGGAGCGGAGGCCGGCGCATCATGGCCGTGGGCGCCGCCGCCCTGGAGCAGCCACCCACGGGCCGGGCCACGTGGACCGTGGAGCCCATGGTGCAGCGTGGCACCATCGTGCATGACGACGCCCTGGTCGTGCTGCTGCAGCAATTGCGGCGCAGGCTGCGCGGGCCGTGGGTCTGGCGCGGGTTGCTGCCCCTGGTGGCGGCCGCGGTGCTGCCGCCCCAGCAGGATGAGACGGCCCGGGCGCGCCTGCGGGCGGTGATGCAGGAGCTGGGCTGGCGGCGCTTTCTCGGCATCAGCGCGCCCCTGGCGGCCGTGCGGGGCTGCGGGCTGGACACGACGGCGCCCCGGGGCCGTCTGCTGGTGGATCTGGGCGGGGGGCGCACCAGCGTGTCCCTGCTGAGCATGGCGCAGCTCGTCTCCCACACGACCCTGGCCGTGGGCGGGCAGGACCTGGACGCGGCCATCAGCCGCTATGCGGCGGAGCGGTTCGGCGTGGTGATGGACGTGCACGCGGCCCGGCAGGTCAAGCATGCCATCGGCACCGTGTTTCCTCCGCCCGCGCCGCTGCAGTTGCCCTATCAGGGCATGGACGTGCGCGGCCACGTGGAAAAAAGAATCGTTATCGACGACAATGAGTTACGGGATGTCCTGGTAGATGCCCTGGAGCCGCTGGTGATGGGCTTGCAGGCGGTGCTGGGTCAATTGCCGCCGGAAATGGCGGCCGATGTGCTGGAAGATGGCGCGGTGCTGGTAGGCGGCGGTGCTGCGCTGGGTGGGTTGCCCGCGTATTTGCAGGAACGCACGAGCATCCGGTTTACCGTAGCCCCCGAAGCCATCAATGCTACCATCCACGGAGCGCAGGCGCTGCTGCGCGAGCAGTTGGTGCGCCGGCGTTGGCGGCGGCAATTGGAAGCTTGACGCTCTGTTCAGTCGGAAGACGTGACAGCCATGTTGGAGTTGCTCAAACGGTATCGCGTGGCCACCACGGCCGGAGGCGTGTTTCTGCTCCTGCTGCTGCTGCTGTCGTTGCGCTACAGCAATCCGTCCAATGCCCGCTTCGTCGATGAGACGGTGCAGGCCGTGGCCTATCCCTTCCAGGCGGCCTATCACAAGACCACCACCACGGTCGTGGGCATCTTTCGCCATTACGTGGCCCTGGTGCGACTGAAGGAGGAAAACGAGCAGCTCAAGCTCAAGATTGCCGCGCTGGAAGAAGAGCTGAACCATCACATCAGCAGCGCCGTGCAATTCAGCCTGCTGCGCGAGCAACTCGGGTTTCTGGAGGAGTCGCCGGAGCAGAAGATCTTCGCCGAGGTCATCGGCCGCTCCGTGGACAACCTGCACCACGTGCTGCTCATCAACAAGGGCCTGCTGGCCGGTGTGCGGCGCAACTTTCCCGTGGTGCTGCGCGAAGGGGTGGTGGGGCGGATTCAGTCGGCCACCGCCATGCAGGCCACCGTGGAACTGATCACCGACCGGCGTCACCGCTTTCCCGTGCTGATTCAGCGCTCGCGGGACCAATTGGAGCTGGAGGGCGAGGGCGGCACGCTGCGCCTGGTGGCCAAGGACCGGGGCATCGTGTTTGGCTTGGGGGACGGACTGCGCATGAACCGCATCCGCATGCTGGCCGACGTGCAGCAGGGCGACCGGGTGGTGACCAACGGCCTGGCGGGCATCTTTCCCAAGGGGCTGCTGGTGGGCACGGTGCGCTCGGTGACGCGGGAGCGGCACGAGCTGTTCCAGGCGGCTGAGATCGCCCCGGCCGTGGATTTCAACAAGATTGAGGGGGTGTTCGTCATCATTCGCGATCGGCGTGATCCGGACTTTCCCCTGTTTACCGAGCCATGAATCCTCTGATCTATCTGGTGATGGGGCTGACCATGCTGTGGTTGCAGGTCACCCTGGCCGGCAGCCTGGCCATCTGGGGCGTGGCGCCCAATGTGCTGCTGCTCACCGTGCTGCTGTGCGGGCTGCGCTGGCAGGACCGCTGGCAGTTCGTCTATGCGGCCCTGGCGGGCATGGCCTGCGATGTGTTCTCCCACGGCATGCTGGGCGTGTACGGGCTGAGTTTTTTTCTGGTGTCCTACGCGGCGCGGCTGGCCGGCATTGCCATGTACGAGAGCAATCCCCTGTCCCTGATGGTGTTGGTCGGCGGGCTGAGCGTGCTGGAAGGGGTGCTCTCCACCACGTTGTTCAATCTGCTCGACGCCTCCGCGCCCTGGTGGCATTGGCTGCTCACCGCGGTGCTGCCGGCGGCGCTGTACCAGGCGGCGTTGACCCCGTTGTTCCTGCTGGCCTTTGAACGCATCGAGCGCCGCTGGGGTCTAGAAGTCACATCGCGGGGGTATGGCGCATGAAGTACGCCCAGGTCAGCAGCGAGGAATTCCAGCTCTTCCGGCAGCGCATGCTGCTCATGCTGGCCGTGGTGCTGTTGGGCATCACCCTGCTCACCGCACGGCTGTGGTACCTGCAGCTCGCCCGGGGCGACTACTACGGCGAGGTGGCCCAGGGTAACCGCATCCGCGTGGTACCCCAGGAAGCGCCGCGGGGCATTATCTACGACCGCACGGGCAAGATTCTGGCGTTCAACCGGCCTGCGTTCAACATTCAGGTCATCCCGGAGGACACCCCCGACCTGGAGGCGAGCATCCGCAACCTGGCGCGCGTGACGGGGTTTTCCTTCGAGCAGATGTTGGCGGCGGCCCAGGCGTCGCGCAGCGGCTACCGCTTCAAGCCGATCACGCTGCTGTCGGACGTGGGGCGCAAGACGGCGGACCTGGTGGAAACCTACCAGGAGGACCTGCCGGGCATTTCCGTTGCCGTGGAAGCCAAGCGGCTCTACCCCGCCGCCTACCTGAGTTCCCATGTGGTGGGCTACGTGGGCGAGATTGACGAGGATCTGCTGGAGCGGCTGCCCCTGAGCAAGCTCCGCTCGGGGCGCATCGTGGGCCATGCGGGCGTGGAGCGGGTGCAGAACGTGCAACTCATCGGCACCGACGGCGGCCGCCAGGTGGAGGTGGATCACGTGGGCCGCGAACTGCGCGTGCTCAGCGAGCCCGTGGACCCGGTGCCCGGCAACGACATCTACCTGACCATCGACCTGCGCCTGCAGCGCTTCATCACCAACAAGATGACCGGCAAGACCGGCGCCGTCATCGTGATGAAGCCGCGCACCGGCGAGATTCTGGCCATGGCCAGCTTTCCCGACTACGACCCCAACCTGTTCGTGGGCGGCATCCAGGGCAAGGACTGGGAGGAACTGACCCAGGGGGCCAGCAAGCCCCTGTTCAACAAGGCCATCCACGGGCAGTACCCGCCCGGCTCCACCTTCAAGATGATGATGGCCATGGCCGGGCTGGACCAGGGCATCATCGATGAAAACACCACCTATTTCTGCCCCGGCTATTACCGCATCAAGCGCAAGGTATGGTACTGCAACAACCGGGGCGGTCACGGCAACGTGAACGTGGTGGAAGCCATCCAGAAGTCCTGCAACGTCTTCTTCTATCAGCTCGGGATGGAGCTGGGGCTGGACAATATCCAGGACTATGCCGGCAGGTTCGGCTTTGGCGCGCGCACGGGCGTGGAGCTGGACGGGGAAAAGGCGGGGCTGGTGCCCAGCCGGGAATGGAAGGAACGGGTGCTCGGGGAACGCTGGTACGACGGTGAGACGATTCCCGTGGCCATCGGCCAGGGCTTCCTCTCCGTCACGCCGATTCAGTTGCTCAACTACGTGAATACCATCGCCAATCGCGGGCTGTGGGTGCAGCCGACCCTGCTGCGCCGCATCGTGGCGCCCGATGGGGACCTGGTGACCTCGGAGGCCGACCTGCCGCGGAACACGCATCTGCTGTCGCTGCCGGCGAACCTGTTCGACGTGGTGCAGGAGGGCATGGTGCGAGTGGTCAATGACCAGGGCACCGGGCGCAGCGCCCGTAGCCGCAAGGTGCTGATCGCCGGCAAGACCGGCTCGGCCCAGGTGGTGGGCCGCAGCATCAGCCGCAGCGAGGAAGACGATGTGGACGAGAAGCTGCTGCCCCACTCCCTGTTCGCTGCCTTCGCCCCGGCCGATAATCCGCAGATTTCCGTGATGGTCATCGTGGAACATGGCGTTTCCGGTGGCCGGATCGCCGCGCCCATCGCCAAATCGATCATCGAGTATTATTTTCAGGAGGTCGAGCCGTTGCCGCCCCAGTACACCGCCGACCGGCAGGCCGGCGCGACGTTTCGGGAGCAGCTGCGCCAGGCTTTCGCCAGCATGCCCGAGGAATCGGAGGCGGTGCGCCCCCAATGATGCATCGTCAGCCGGCCATTCTGCCCATCCACGCCAGCCCCGAGAGTGCTTTGACTTCCTTGCAGCAGTTGCGACCGCTCTGCCTGGCCTCCGCGTCGCCGCGGCGGCGGGAGCTGTTGGCCCAATTCGGCCTCTCCTTCACCGTGCAGAGCGCGGCGGTGGATGAAACCCCCCGCGGCGGCGAGGCAGCAGCGGACTATGTGCGGCGTCTGGCCGGGGAGAAGGCCTGCGCCGTGCAGGCGGATCACCCGGGCCACGGCATTCTGGGCGGAGACACGACCGTGGTCGTCGACGGCGACATGCTGGGCAAGCCCGCCGACCGGGCCGAGGCCCAGGCCATGCTGCGGCGCCTGTCCGGGCGGACGCACCAGGTGCTCTCCGGCTATCACCTGCGGGAGGCCGACGGCGGCTGGCACGAGGCGGGCGTGGTGGAAACCCGGGTCACCTTTCGCCCGCTCGATGGCGCCTGGATTGACTGGTACACGGCGCAGCCGGAGTGCCTGGACAAGGCCGGCGCTTACGGGGTGCAGGGGCTGGGCAGCGTGATGGTGGCGCGCATCGAGGGCTCCTATGCGAACGTGGTCGGCCTGCCCATCGAAACCGTATTCTGGGCCGTTCTGGCGCGCGGCTGGGTGGCCTTATGAGCGCACGGACAGGGATGCGGCGCCGCGGAAGGCGCTTGGGCCGGGCGGTGGGTCTGTGGGCCGGGCTGCTGCTCGGGCTGCTGCCGGGGGCGCGCGTGGCCTCCGCCTCGGTGGACCTGATGGTGCCGGCGGGCGTGGTCATGCTGGATGCCGAGCTGTCGGTGCAGCAGCAGGATCAGGGCATTTCCACCCATGGCACGGCGGGCGGCCTGCGGGAATGGGCCCTGCGTTCGGAGCGGGAGCGGCGTGAGGTCTCCGGCGATCTGACGCGGAGCGTAACCTGGCTCACCATGGCGGCCCGATACGGCCTGTCGGACACGTGGAACCTGCGGCTGGAGCTGCCTTACGGGCAATTGAGCCAGACCGCCGATCTGACCGTGAACACCGCCGACGCGGAGCTGGCGGCCCGCGCGGCGACCCTGGAAACGGAAACCCTGTCCGGTCTGGGCGACATTCTCATCAGTTCGCTGCACCGGCCCCTGTATTCCGACTGGAACAGCCTGGTCGTCGGGCTGCACCTCAGCCTTCCCGGCAGTGGCCAGGACAATCCCTACATCGGCCGGGCCACCCTGGCCCTGGCCCAGCCCCTGCCCGCCCTGGCTGCGTCGCTGCACTACACGCACTTTCCCGAGGCCAGCCGCAGCCGCTGGGACCTGGTGGGTGCCTGGAAGCGCTATGGCCGGGGCACGGTCGACACGCCGCTGGTGGATGACCGCAGCCTGACGTTGCCTGATGAGAGCGCGTTCTCGCTGCACTGGGCGCAGGAGCTGCGCACGGTGACCTTCGGATTTGGGGTGCGGCACGAGCTGAGCATCAACACCGTGCTGGACGGCGAAAACCTGAATGACGATGCCCTGGCATGGATCGTTCAGGCGGAAATCGGCGGGGGCAACCTGGCCGCGCTGGAGGAGCATCCCCTGGCGCTGCCCCAGGCCTGGCGCGTTGCCATCGAGCAAACCGTGGCCGGCTTCAACGTGCCCCTGGGTACGGTGTATGCGTTGCGCTACCGGCTGTATTTCTAGGCCACTGTCTGTGGGCGACCGTTCTTCGCGCACCGCCCGGTGCCGGGCCACAACCATCGGCGAGATTGCCGTGATACGAGGAAACACAGCGTGGATGCGGCGCGGCGCCCTGCTGACGGTCGCCCTGCTGCAGTTGGGTGCGGGGTGCCTGCTGGGGCCGGGCCCGGCACAGGCCCGCGGGAGCCTGCACGTGAGTGACGTGCCGCTCAGCGGGCGGGCCCGGCAGGTGGGCATCGTGATGTGGCAGGAGCGCCCCGCCATCTGGGCCTTCGTGACCCAGCCCAGCGGCGATGCGCTGCTGCACGTGTTCGTCATGCGCGGCCAGAGCATTCAGCAGGTGGCCCTGTGGCCGCTGCCCTGGGCCACGGCCTGGGTGCAGCCCATGGCGCGGCGCGGTGCGCATCCGGTCTGGCTGGCCCACATCGCCGCCCAATGGCGGCTGGGCAGCATGGCCGACGGCGCGCTGGCCTGGCGGCCGGCCTGTGCCTGCGCCAATCCCTACCCGGCGCGGGACGAGCCGGGCGAAGCGGCGCGCTTCGTGTATGACCTCAACGGCGACGGCACCGACGAGGTGCTGCTGCCCGAGGCGGGCGCGGTGGCGGCCTACGCGCTGGATTCCGCGGATGGCGAGCTGCGGCTGCTGTGGCGCGACACGTGGCGCACGGAACTGCGCAGCGAACAGCGCGGCGGGCAACGGCGCGAATTCCTGGAGCTGCCCCGCTACACGGTCAATGACATCAATGGCGACGGCACCGGCGACCTGGTGGTGCAGGAAGCGACGCAACTGGCGGTGACCACCCACCCGCCGGCGGCGGCGTGGCTGGTGCCTGGCGGCGCCCCCCCGGACAATGCCCTGGCGCCCGCGGCGGTGCCCCTGCCGGGCATCGGGCGGCTGGCGGACAACAGCTTCGCCGAGGTGCTGGCCCAGGAGGACGTCAACCGGGACGGGGTGCCGGATGTGGTGCACTACACCGTGAGCAATCTGGACAGCGTACTGAGCCAGAAGAGTGTGCTGCGCTGGTTCGCCGGGTCCCGGCAGGGCGGCGCATATGCGCTGCATGAGCAGCGTCCCACGTACCGCACGGACGGCCCCGGCTTTGCCCTGCTGGAGCGGGCGGGCGTCGCGCCGGGCAGCGCGCCGGTGCTGTATCTCGCCACCGCTGACACCAGCTTTGCCGCCACGGCGCGGGCGCTGAGCAGCGGGCTGATCAGCCTGACCATCGGCGTACATCCCTGGCGCGGCCCGCGCCCCGTGCGGCAGCCCGTGGCGGAGGTGACGCTGGATTTCAGTGCCCGGCGCGAGGGCGGGGCGCCGCCGACGATTCTGGCGGTGGATCTGGACGGGGATGGGTGGCGCGAGGCGGTGCTCAACCCCAAGGCGGGGCAGGTGCGGGTCTATCGGGGCACGCCCCAGGGGCCGGCGCTGGACCGGGATCCGATGGCCGAGGGCGACTTCCGTCTGCCCCAGCGGCGCGAGCGCAACCTGATCGGTGAGCTGAACGGACAGCCGGGGGAGGAATGGGTGCTCTGGTTCCGCGACAAGGACCTCACCGATGCGGAGCGCAGCCGCATTCAGCTGGTGCGCCTGAACTGAGGCGCCCGCGACGGATGCCGCCGCCTGCCGCTACCGCCCTTACTCCTTGGCATCGAAGTCGAAGGTGTCTCCGTCCTCCGCATACTCGTTGAGCTTGTTGCGCAGGGTGCGGATGCTGATGGAGAGCAGCTTGGCCGCCTTGGTGCGGTTGCCGTCCACCTTGCGCAGCGTCTCGAAGATCAGCTTCTTCTCCACTTCGCGCATGGACATGCCCACCGCGATGCCCAGGGTGCCATTCCCGTTTGAGGCACTGCCGTTTGAGGTACTGCCGTTTGACGCGCCGTTGTGGCCATGGCTCCCGGCGTCGGGCTGCTTCGCGGCCGGATCGGCCTTGGCGGCCGCCGCGGTCTTGGCCTTGGCCTTGCTGGGCGGGGGCGGCTGCACCGTGCCCATCATCAGGTGCACGGGCTGAATGTCCTCGTCCTCGCAGAGCAGCAGGGCCCGCTCCATCACGTTCTCCAACTCCCGAATGTTGCCGCGCCAGTTGTAGTGGCACAGCATCTCCATGGCCTCGGACGCAATGGCCGCGGGCTTGCGGTTGTTGCGACCGGCGTGCTTGCGGATGAAGTAGTCGGCCAGCAGGGGAATGTCGCCCTTGCGTTCGCGCAGGGGCGGCAGTTGCAGGGGAATCACATTGAGCCGGAAATACAGGTCTTCGCGAAAGCGCCCGTCCTCCACCATGGCGAACAAGTCCCGGTTGGTCGTGGCGATCACGCGCACATCCACGGAGATGGGCTCCTTGCCGCCGATCTTGTCCACCTGGTGCTCCTGCAGCACGCGCAGCAGCTTGGCCTGCAGGGGCAGCGCCATCTCGCTGATCTCGTCCAGCAGGATCGTGCCGCCATTGGCCTGCTCGAAGCGCCCCTTGTGGTCCTGGATGGCACCGGTGAATGCGCCCTTGCGGTGGCCGAAGAGCTCGCTCTCCAGCAGCGTATCGGGCAGCGCGGCGCAGTTGACCGCGACGAAAGGACCGTCGGCCCGGTCCGAATGGACGTGGATGTAGTGGGCCAGCAGCTCCTTGCCGGTGCCGCTCTCGCTCTGGATCAGCACCGTGGCCTTGCTGCGGGCCACATTCTCGGCAACGCCGAGCAGGTTCTGCATGGTGGGATCGGCGGTGACGGTCTCCTTGGCGGCCCCCACGGGCTCCGCGGCGGCCGGCTTGGCGCTGCCGTTCCTCGGCTCGCCCTCGGTGCGGGGCGTTTCCTTGTGGGAGAGGGCCCGTTCCACGACGAAGGTGAACACGTCGAACTTGAAGGGCTTGAGAATGTAGTCAAACGCCCCCAGCTTCATGGCCTCCACCGCCGTCTCGATGGTGCCGTAGGCGGTGACCATCAGCACGGGGATGCCGGCGTCGATGGCCTTGATGTCCTTGAGCAGGTCGATGCCGCTGCGCTTGGGCATGGTCATGTCGGTGATGACCATGGCGTACCGGTTCTTCTTGAATTTGTTCAGCGCGTCGATCGCGTTGTGGGAGACCTCCACGGGATACCCGCAGTGCTTCAAGGTCTCCGACATGGCGATCCGCATTTCGACCTCGTCGTCAACGATCAGAATAGGGTGGTCCACGGTCTGCTCCTCGGGGGTGTGGCCGGCCCGGCGCCATCCATGGCTGGAGCGGGGTGCCGGACTCTCTGCCCGTGACGGCCTCAGCCGGCCACGGGAAACGTCAAGATCATGGTCGTCCCCACGTCCACGTGACTATCCACGTCGATCGTGGCCAGGTGCGATTCCAGGATATTGTGCACGATGGCCAGGCCCAGCCCGGTGCCGCGTGCCTTGGTGGTGAAAAACGGATCGAAGATCTGGCGCTGAATCTCCACGGGCATGCCGCTGCCCTGGTCCTGTAACGTCACTTCGATCACGTCCAGCTCCGCCGGCACGGGCGGATCCGGATGAAAGCGCAGCACCTGTTGGGGATCCCGCAGCGTCTTGTTGCGGGTGACGATGGTCAGTTCGCCGCCGTCGGGCATGGCCTGCACGGCATTGAGAAACAGGTTGTGCACCACCTGTTTCAGCATCTCCTCGTCCCCGCGAATGCGCGGCCGCTCGGCCTCCAGGTTCACGGCCACGGCCACCTCGTGCTTGGCGGCCAGCAGCGACAGGAACTCCGCGCTCTCGGCCACGAGCTGCTGCAGGTCCATCTGCTGACGGTTTACCGGGCGCGGCTTGGTGTAGGCCAGCAGATTGGAGATGATGTGGTTCATGCTGGTCACGGCCGAGGAGATGTGGTTGACCAGTTGCGCCTGCTCGCTGTCTGCGGGCAGCCCCTTTTGCACCAGCGAGGCGAACAGCTCGATGCTGCCCAGGGGATTGCGAATCTCATGGGCGATGTTGGCCGCCATTTCGCCCATGGCGGTAAAGCGGTTGCGCCGCTCGGCGGTTTCCTCCAGCTTCTTCAGCTCGGTCACGTCCTGCACGTTGAGGATGAACCCCCCGGGCATGCCGGTCACCGAAAGCCGCAGCTTCACCATCTCCGCGTCCTCGCGCCTGAAGGTGATCGGCTCCTCGTCGATGCTGCCCGGCGCGCCGCCCGCCACCAGGGTCGTGCCCAGCAGCGCGTTGACGTCCTCGCCGATCAGCCGCTCGGCGCCCAGGCCCAGGATGTTGACGCCCTCCCGGTTGACCGAGGTGATCTGCCCTTCCATGTCCGTCACCAGCACGCCGATATCCAGGCTCTCGAAGATGTTGGCCAGATAGGTCTTGACCCGTTCCTTTTCCTCCAGGTTGCGCTGCAGCTCCTGGTTCTTCTGCTCCAGGCGCGCCTCGGCAATGTCGATCTTCTCCTTGAGCTTCTCGGAGGCCTCGATGAACTGGGAAAAGCCCTGGTCCAGCAGCAGCTGCATGCGGGACTTTTCCACCTCCAGGCTGCTGAGCCGCATGCGCAAGGATTCCAGATCCTCCGCAGGCGCAGGCGCCTGGGGTGTCGATGTGGCGGGTTTGCGGCTCATTCGCTCACGTAGTTCTTGAATTCGAGGGCATTCACCAGATCGCGCTGGTTCTCGCGGGCCAGGGGCTCCCACAACTCGCCGGGACGCACCTTGGCCAGTTCCATCAGCGCGTTGAAGGTATCCAGCGCCTTGCGCTCCTGCCCGGTACGCCGGTAGATCAGCCCGATCTGGTAGCGGGCCCAGGGGGCCTTGTCGTGCTGCGGATACAGGCTGATCGCTTCCTCGTATGCCTTGATGGCCTCCTCATTCTGCGCCAGGTCGTACAGGCTGTCGCCAATCATGAAGTGGCTGAGGACGATATAGTCCGGCACCAGCTCGCCCTGGATCGGGTGGTGAAAATTCTCGATGGAGGCCCGGAAGGCATCCGCCGCGTTCTTCATCTGCCCCAACTCCCGGTAGATCACTCCCAGCCGGTGGTGCACCTCGGCAATGGCCTTGCCCAACGGCTCACCCTGGTTCTGCTCGAAGTCCTGCACCATGATCTTGTAGGCATTCAGCGCATCCGTATAGCGCCGCGCGGCGAAGTACACCTGACCCAGGTCCATGCGCGCATCGGTCAGATAGGGGCCTTCCTCGCGGCCCTGGATGAAGCGCAGCAGTTCCTCCTCGGCCCGGCCCAGATCGTCCTTGTCCAGGAAGGTGCGCGCCCGCCGGTAGGCGATGAGCGGGCGCATGGGGCCCGGCTCGCCGGCCAGCAGACGGTCGTGGATGCGGATCGTGTCGTCGAACAGCCCCAGGTGCTGGTAGGCATCGGCCACCTGGAACAGGGTGAAGGGAAAACGGAAGCCGGTGAAATAGCGTTCCTGGTAGCGCGTATAGACCCGTGCGATGTCCCAGTACTTGCCGTCCGCGAAGAAGCGGTCGATGAGGGACTTCAGGTTCTCCTGGATATTGGCCTGGACGATGTTGTCCCGGGCAAAGGGGCTCTCGGGGTGATGCTGCACCAGATCCTCGAAGGCCGTGATGGCGGCCTCGTGCTGATTGTGCAGGGTCAGCGTGAGGGCCTTGCGCAGGCGCGCCTCTTCCACGATGGGATCGTCGCCGCCGTCGCGGATTACGTCGTTGTACAGCGCGATGGCCTCCGGATAGTCCAGACTGTCCGGGCGCTTGGCCAGCAGCCCGGCGATGCGCATGCGCGCGCGCAGGGCGATGGGCAGGGGCGCGCCCTGGAGCACCTGCCGGTAGATGGCCAGGGCATCGGCGTCCTTGCCCTCATCCCGCAGAAAGTCGCCCAGGCGCAGGGAAACCAGCTTGGTGAAGGGCCGGTTGGGATAGCGGTCGAGCAGGGTGCGGTAGATCACCCGCGCCACGTCGAACTCGGCGTTCTCGTAGTAGGCCTCGCCCATGTGGAAGAGCAGCAGCGGATGGTCATTGGCGTAATTCGCGTCGATGCGACGGGCATTGTCGAAGGCCCGCTTGGCCTCCGGGTAACGCTGCTGGTTGTAGTAGGTGTCGCCCAGGTTGTAGTAGGCCGGCGCCTCCAATCCCGGGTCGCCGTCCTTTTCCAGGAAGGCACGGAACGATGCCACGGCCCGCTCATAGTCCCGCAGCCCCAGGAACGTCTCGCCCCGGTAGAAGTAGGAATCCGGGGCGTAGACCGGATCCCCCGCAAAGCGCTCCTGGAGGATCTGGTAGTTCACATTGGCTTCAT